>JAEEGJ010021353.1_pt1 | contig 13946 bp, 11 predicted proteins | sample 8958761 | NCBI WGS metagenome assembly JAEEGJ01 (sample SAMN16246546, study PRJNA631951) | gut metagenome | biome: gut microbiome; feature: rumen; material: RS-attached | host: Bos | place: Iran: Karaj | collected 2018-10 | reverse complement strand
GACAAGGTGTCCGTATTCATCGTTTACTGCTTTAAACAAGTCAATATCAATTATAAGGTAAGCAACAGGTTCTGCAGTGTCGCACAAAACTTCCTTGATTTTTGAAAATGCTTCGCGGTTGATAAGTCCTGTAAGCGGATCATGCTCTGCCTTGTGCTTTAATATTGAAGCTTTGATTTCATCTTTTTCGCGAAGTGCATTGTATGTTTTTGCGATAAGACGCATTTCGTAAGAACCAAGAACGTGCATCTTCTTTTCACCGCGGATGCTTTTTATATCATAATCGATTGGACGAAGAACAAGCACGCGAATTAAAATGAAAAGTCCTACGGATGCAAGGAAAAGCGCAATGATTGTACACAACTGAATGATTATGAATCGGTAGAAACGTGTTTTTTCAAGATTTTCATTTGCAAGATGATCTCCAAGAACGCAGTCCAAAACCTTTGTCGTATAGCTGTTGATTTTTTGTTTTGATTCCTGATAATCCATTCCAAAAAGCATGTTTTCTGCAGCCGTAAGCTTTTCCATTTCGGAAAGCTGCATGTGCTCCACATGAATTTTTACATCTTTAAGTTCTGCCGGGAACATTTTTTCAGGAATATTCAGTGCATGGAAAATTAATGCCATTGCATAAATTTCTATCTGGGCAAGATTCTGCGATTCGTCTAAGGCATATTCCATGTTTGATTGAATTACATCGTCCTGATAATATTTGTTTATATGCTCAATTGATTTTTCACGGTTTTGAACTACATAATACTCATGAAAATATTGTTCTGCATAAGAAACATCCTGCTGAACTAGGAAAAGACGAACTTGATTTGTTAAAAAGTCTGAAGTATCGCGGAAGTCGTTTACAGCTTTTGTACAGCTGGCATACTTAGTCATGTTTTCCACGATTGCATTATACTTTGATCTGATTCGGAATGCCGAAAGAAAAACACCTGCGCACAGGATGCAACACAAAATAAGCATTATAATGTTAATTGTGTTAATTTTGATTCCGTCTTTATTCGGATTGTAGTAGCGTTTGTTCATTTTTTCCCACCCACATTTTTGAATACGTTTAAATTCTAAATTTATTATAGACAAGAAATTTAATAATGACTAGAGTCGGACAGACCAAATTGAAGATTTTTTTTTACAATAATGATTTTTGAAGTGAAAGGAGTTTTAGAATTTTAAAAAAGATTTCGAATGATTGCGGAGTGAGCGATTCAAAATTATCCTGCGGGGTGTGCAGATATTTCCAGGTAGCAGGAGTTTGACCGTTGAGGACCTGCTGAACTTCATCAGACGGAAGCATTGTAATTGCAGTTGCTGGAAGTCCGTTTGCAATGAAGCTTGCGTTGTCTGAATAATTTACAGGCAGCGTAAACCATTTGCCGTTTGAAACAGACTGAAGAATTTGTTTTGTACGCTGCTCAAGCTCTGAATATGCAGTAAGAAATTTTGTAGGAACATCAGGCGGGATTTTTGCTTCTGCAAGAATTGGAACATCTCCGCGCCCCATGCAGTCAAATACATAAATGTCGTCGTTTGTAATTCCAAGCTTACGGAAAGTCTGCGCCAAAGGAAACGCTCCCTGTTGTGCTACACCACCATGTTCACCAAGTTCTTCTCCATCTGTAAAGATAAGGCGGATGTTGTGTGGTCCTTCGACAGGCTCAGGAACCCCACGACGCGGTCCCTGAGCTTGTCGAAGGGCCCACTCCATCAGCGCAAAAACTGCAGCAGAATTGTCGTTTGCTCCAATGCCAATTCGGTCATAATGAGCAATCACAGTTTTTATTCTAAACAAGGGATTGTACTGCTGCACCGGAAATTTCACAAAAATATGGTTTTTACCTTCCAGAGTAACAACCGCAGATTCCACTCCACCAGTTCTAAGGTAGTCCTGTATAAACCTTGCTCTGTCGCAATCTGGAGAAATAAATTCCTTAAACTCTTCTGGAATGGTGTACATATTATTACTATATACTATTCCAAAGAAATTCGCTAGAATACTACCATTATATTAAATTAAACATGAGGTAAATTATGTCTACACCATTGGAAAATTATCTTGCAGCCACAAACGGAAAACCAAATCCTGCCATGTGTGCCTATGTTGCAAATCTTCAGCAGGTTGCTGCTGTTGGTCCTGATATTGCAGCATCTATCGTAAACGAACTTGAAAATCAGCGCAGTCACTTAAAGCTTGTTGCAAGTGAAAACTACTGTTCACTCAACGTTCAGGCTGCTATGGGAAACCTTCTTACAGATAAATATGCAGAAGGATATCCAGAACACAGATACTACGGCGGTTGTGTTAATATTGATGCCGTAGAAAATGTTGCAGCACGCGAAGCAGAAAAACTTTTTGGTGCAGACTATGCATATGTTCAGCCACACTCTGGTGCAGATACAAACCTTGTTGCTTACTGGGCAATCCTTAGCGCAAAGGTAGAAACTCCAACTTTGGAAGAGCTTGGCGTAAAATCTTTGAACGACCTTACAGACGAACAGTTTGACGCACTCCGCAAGAAGTTTGGAAATCAGCGCCTTATGGGCTTGGACTACTCTTGTGGTGGACACCTTACACACGGTTACAGAATGAACGTTTCTGCACGTATGTTCGAAAGCCATCCTTATGGCGTAGACAAGGAAACAGGTTTGCTCGACTACGATGCAATTGAAAAGCAGGCAATGGAAGTTAAGCCTTTGATTCTTTTGACAGGTTTCTCTGCTTATCCACGCAAGATCAACTTCAAGCGCTTCCGCGAAATTGCAGACAAGTGCGGAGCAGTATTAATGGTAGATATGGCACACTTTGCAGGTCTTGTAGCTGGTAAGGTTTTGACAGATGATTACGATCCTGTAAAATGGGCAGACATTGTTACAACAACAACACATAAAACTTTGCGCGGACCTCGTGGTGCATTGATTTTGTGCAAGCAGGAATTTGCAGACTACGTAAACAAGGGTTGCCCTATGGTACTTGGTGGTCCACTTGGACACATCATGGCTGCTAAGGCAATTGCTCTTAAAGAAGCTAATACTCCTGAATACCGTGCATGGGCAGCACAGGTTGTAAAGAACGCACAGGCTCTTGCAGAAGGCTGTAAATCACACAACATTCCATTACAGACTGGCGGAACAGACAACCACCTTATGCTCTGCGATGTAACAGTTTACGGACTTACAGGTAAACAGGCAGAAGCAGCTTTATTCAAGTGCGGTGTTACTGCAAACGCTAATGCTCTTCCTTATGACAAGAACGGTGCCTGGTGGACAAGCGGAATCCGTATTGGAACACCTGGTCTTACAACTCTTGGCATGAACGAAAATGACATGAAAGAAGTTGCAGACATCATCGACTTTGTTCTTAAGAATACAAAGCCTGGTCTTACAAAAGAAGGAAAGCCAGCTAAGGGTAAGATTGAAATTAGCGACGACACAGTTGCAAGCGCACGCGAGCGCGTAAACAAACTGCTGGGTGCACATGTACTTTATCCTGAACTCGACCTCGACTTCTTGAAGAAAGAATTTGTTAATGTGTAAGGCCGCTGGCGGCCGTTGTTCTATAGCAAACCGTTAAAAAAATTGCGAAAGCAATTTTTAGGTTTACCTTATTAGGCGAATTGCTAACATAGTTATATCGTCGAATTGTTCCGCGCCGCCGACAAACAGATCTATGGTGGCGCGGACTTTTTTTATTAACAGAGGAGCATCAAGATCGCTGCAATTTCTTACAGCTTCTATAAGTCGTGGTTCGCCAAAAAGCTGTTCGTGCGCATCAGTTGCTTCGGTAACACCGTCAGTATATACAAGCAGGCTGTCACCCTTTTGAAGTTTTATTTTATGTTCCTCATAAGGAACACCGTCCATGCCGGCCAGCATAAGATTTGGTTTAGATTCAACAAGGCTTGCACTACCATCCCTCAAAAGCACAGGAAAAGGATGGCCCGCATTTACATAAGAAAGCTCGCCGGTAGAAAGGGTTAAGATTCCAAGCCAGCAGGTTACAAACATATCCATTACATTATTTTTGCACAGCTGCCCGTTAGTGGTCTGGAAAATCTGCGAAGGAGACAAACCTGATTTTGCGTGTGTTGCAAGAAGGGTTTTTACAATCATCATAAAAAGGGCTGCGGGTACACCTTTGCCGCTTACGTCGCCAACTGTAATCATAAGGTGGTCATCGTCGAGCATGTGATAATCATACAAATCTCCCCCAACCTCTTTTGCAGGATCCATCGAAGCAAATAAATCAAAGCACTTGCAGTCCGGAAAAGCGGGATATCCTTTTGGAAGAACACCGCGCTGGATTTTTGTAGCAAGATCAAGCTCGGTTGCAAGACGCTGTTTTTCCTGAGTCATCTGTGTAATCTGTTTTATATTGCGGTTTACATCACACTCCATCTGGTGAACAGAATGGGCAAGAACACCAAGCTCATCCTTCGGGTGAATCTTCATAAGCTCTTCTGAAGGTTCGCCGCCATAAGAAGCAAAGTGATCTGTTTCGCGGGTGATTGTTACGACAGGCTTAATAAAATGAAGATTAAAAAAGCCTGAGAAGAATATTACAAAAAGAATTGCAAAAACTAATTCTACAAATATTACAATGTTTATATACTTGTGTCTGGCAGAAACAAATTCCTGAATGTCTTTCTGGGCGCCAAGTACTGCAACAATTTTTCCCTGAGAGTTGCGCACAGGAAGCATGGCTGTAATATGAGAGCCGCTTCTTGTTTTTAAGGTATGGCGGACTACGGTTTCTCCATTTTCAAAAACACGCTTTGCCGAAGAATTGTAATCCGGCTCCTCATACACCTCGAAAAATCCAAGTGGGAATGGCGAATGCTTTCCACCTTTTTTTACAGGATTATAAATATAGGTAATACGCGTATAATCGGGAGGCTCAACGCTCGAAACATAAATAAGATTCAGTTCAAACTGCTCAATAAAATATTGAAGGATATTGTTAATTTCATCATAGCGGGCATCGGTAGTTTTTGTTTTAAGATAAGTATCAAAAGAATCGGGATTAAGACATTCAACAACTGTGGCGGCAACAGAGCGGATGTTCTTATCATACTGGGTACGGAACTGCCGTGAATAGGCAATAAAGCCGGCTGCAAAAATCATGGTGAAGAGAATACAACCGGCAACAACTATATTAAAGACTATCTTTTTTGTAAGGACAGGAAGCTTTCGTCGTTTCATTCCTTATATTATACCACACATTGACTTAATAGGGGGAAGATTTTTTATTTGAGTAATTGTATAATGTAAGGGCTATGAAAAAATATACCGAAGCTATTTTATTTGCACTTTTATTTGTTTTCTTTACCCTTCTGGTAAGAGTAATTGATGTAGAGGTGGTTGGCCCACAGGATGCCTGGGTTGGTTTTGCAAGAATGAACGTTGCAGTCCACGAGTTTTTTGGAATGAACCTTTTGTGGTACAAATTAACCCAGATTTTTGGAATTGCTGCAATTGCGGTAGCAGGAGTTTTTGCAGTTACAGGTGCAGTCCAGCTTATCAAACGAAAGAGTCTTTTAAAAGTTGACCGTGAGGTTTTAATGCTTGGCGTTGTTTATATCATTGTAATTGTGCTTTACGCACTTTTTGAAAAAATTGCAATTAATTACCGCCCGGTTATTCTTGATGCAGCAGAGGGGCTTGAACCATCCTACCCTTCTACTCATACAATGCTCATTCTTACAATTTTTGGAACTGCAGTAAGAGCCTGCGGCTACTATATTAAAAATACAAAGCTGCTTGTTGGTGCCCGTGTTTTTGCCCTTATCGTTATGGCTCTTACAATTGTGGGACGCTTAATCTGCGGCGTACACTGGCTTACAGATATTATTGGCGGTGTACTTATTTCTATCAGCCTTATCTGCCTTTATAGAGAATTAACATGAAAATACATGCACCAAAATTTTTACTTGCTCTGTTTTTTATTCTTTTTTGCAGGCCAGCCTTTAGTCTTAGCGTAAGTTATGAAAAGGCCTTTGCGCTCACTCCTCTTAATGAAGGAATTGAACTTGGACTTGGAACTTTGCTAAGCGGTTCTGCACTTGTCTGCGACAAATTTGTTCACCTTAAAAAAAATAATTACAACGCAGCCGACTGGAACTTTAACGAGGTTCCTGACCTTGATGCACTTTTTGCACGCCCATACAGTAAGCCACTGCATATTGTTGGAACAGGAACCGCAGCTCTTGCACTTATGACACCGTTAATGTTTGCGGCTTTGCCACAGGACGAATGGCTCACAGTTGGAACAATGTATATGGAAACGCTTTTATTTGCAAACGGAATAAAGGAATGGATTAAACTGCTTGTTTACCGCGCACGCCCATATATGTATTTTGACAGTTATCCTGCCGACAAGCTGGCAGAAGGCGACTGGAACTGTTCGTTTCCGTCTGGGCATTCTACACTGGCTTTTGCAGGGGCAGCCTTTACCTCAATGCTTTTCTGTCAGTATTTTCCGGATTCAAAATGGAAATATGCGGTAACAGGTGCAAGCTTTGGTATTGCAGCTTTAACAGGCGCCCTGCGTATGGCAAGCGGAAATCACTTTTTTACAGATGTACTGGCAGGAGCCTTTATTGGAACCGTCTGCGGAATTGCAGTACCTTACATGCATACAAAAACCTTTTACGATAATCATTCAAAAAGCAGCAGCAGTGTAAAAGCATCTGTAATGCCTTATGGAATAAACCTCTGCTTTAATCTTTAAGGCAAAGCTTTCCGTTGCTTAAATCAAGGAGCTTGGCCGCAAAGGTGTCAAACTGGTCGGCACGTATTTTACCGCTTACAGTTACGCCTTCGGCAAAAGCTTCGGTTACATCATAAAGCGTAAACTGTTCCATATTTTTTTTAATCAATTTTAAAAGTGAATAATCTGTACAAAAAGAAAAATCTCTCTTTTCTACCAGCTCTTCAAAAAGCCCCTGCGACTGGGCTTTTGAGAGTACCTGCTTTGCACCGCCGGAATATGCTTTTACAAGTCCGCCTGTTCCAAGCAAAGTTCCGCCAAACCAGCGGGTAATTGTTACAAGAGTGTTTGTACAACCAAAGCCTTTTAGTACATCAAGAGTTGGACGCCCGGCAGTTCCGGAAGGTTCGCCATCATCGCTCATGCCAAGAATTTCGGCACCAGGGCCTATTACAAAAGCATGCACTACATGAGTTGCGTCGGGATATTTAGTTTTCTGTGCCTTTACCAGGTCGCGCGCCTGTGACTGACTATCGCAAGGAAAAAGCTCGGAGAGAAAGCGGGAGCCTTTAATGGTTTCTTCGAAAGATGTAGGACTTTTTAATACTTGCATTCTATTCTACAGAATCTTAATGTCCTTTACTTCTTTGTTTACAACCCTAACGCCTTTTGCTTTAAGAGATTTTTCTTCATAATTGCCGGCTTTAAAGGTTTCTACACGAACCTTCATTCTGGCTTTTGGAACATAGGTAAGCTTAAAGTCAAAGGTCTTTCGTGTGTCAACATGAAGTATATCCATTCCATCCGGAGCAAAGAAATAATCGCGGTTCATGATGTAGCCTGCAATCTTACAGCGCTTGATGTAAACATACTGGGTTGCAGGATCGCGGTACAAAATTGTAAACAGAACTTTTGAAAGACTTTCCTTGTCGGCAAGTCCGCAGTAACGCATTTCCGGTCCGACAAAGATTTTTTTAGGACATTCAGAAACAGAATAGATTCCGCTCTTGCGTACATACAGAACTTTATCAAACGGTGTAACCTTAAGTACTTCTTCTCCACCGCTAACTTCAATTCCAAGGTTACCGGATTTTTCATCATACTTGAGCGGCATATCGCGCTTAGAAACAGCCTTAACGTCAACTGCATTAATGTTTGTAATTTTTGTACTGCGTTCCGGAGCAAAATCCTTGAGCTTGGCTTCTATGCCGTCGAGCCAAGAAATTGCATAATCTACAAGATGCTTGAGCAGGCGGTTGATTTCCTTAATGCGGTCGTTTATTGCCTGAACTTCCTGCTTGTTCTTGTTCATATCGTAAAGAGAGATTCTGCGGATTGGAATCTTGAGCAGGTGGTCTACGTCATCTACAGTGATTGGTCTTATGAGTTCGGCCTTGAATGGTTTAAAGCCGTCCATAACAGCCTTGATTACGCCCTCTTCTGTTTTCTGATTTTCGATTTTCTTATAAATGCGCTCTTCTACAAAGATGCGTTCGAGGGTGCGCAGGTGGAGCTTTTCGAGGAGCGAAGCTTTTTCGAGTTCGAGCTCCTGTTTTAAAATTCCAACCAGCTGCTTTGAATGATACTGGATTACCTGAGTACAGGTCATCTGCACAGGCATGTTGTCTTTAATAACAAGCAGGTTGCAGTAGATTGTCTGTTCACAGTCGGTAAACGCATAAAGTGCATCTACAACGTCCTTGGTATAAACACCGCGCTGCAGACGGATTTCTATATTTACCTTATCGCTTGTATAATCCTGAATAGAGGTTGCCTTAATCTTTCCGTTCTTTACTGCTTTTTCGATTGAGTCGCAAAGACTTTCTGTTGTTGAACCATAAGGCAATTCTGTAATAACAATTTTCTTTTCATCACTTGTGTCCATCTTGGCACGGGTAATAATTTTTCCAAGTCCGTCTTCATAACCGGAAACATCAATCAAACCGCCTGTAGGGAAATCCGGGAAAAGCTGGAACTTTTCTCCGCGCAGGCATTTGCGTTCGGCATCAATTACTTCGTGAATATTATGACTTAGAATCTTGGTACTCATACCAACAGCAATACCTTCGGCACCCATAATGAGTACGAGAGGAAGCTTTGCCTGGAATGCAACCGGTTCTGTATCGCGGCTATCGTAAGTATCTACATACTGTGTGATTTTTGGATTTGTATTAAGAATATCTCGGGTAATCGGGCGCAGGCGGCATTCAATGTATCGGGGAGCAGAAGCATCGTCTCCGGTATACATATTACCAAAGTTTCCCTGCTTGTCTATAAAGAGTTCCTTGTTTGCAAGATTTACAAGTGCAGTATAGATGGAAGCGTCTCCATGAGGATGATAAGCCATTACCTTACCGCAGATATTTGCAACCTTAGTAAAGCGTCCGTCATCATTTTTTAAAAGCGTATGAATAATTCGTCGCTGAACAGGCTTGAGTCCATCTGTAATTTCTGGAATTGCACGGTCACGGATAACGTAACTTGCGTACTGAATAAAATTTGAATCGAATAAGTTTTTTACGTATGCCATTTTTTCCCTACCCTATTTTTATTATAAATGAACTACAGAAACTCTGCAAGACTTTTGAGCGTTGGACAGATTTTCCAGCAAAGCGCCTCCAGTTCCGGAGTCGGCTGAATCTTGTCCGGTACCATTATAACCGGAATGCCTGCTGCATGTGCACTGCGTATTCCATTAGGACTGTCTTCTACTGCAACGCATTCTGCAGGCTCAAAACCAATTGAGCGGCAGGCTATAAGATATATTTCGGGGTCAGGCTTACTGTGAACTACCTGTTCCCCTGTTGTGCGTGTTTTAAAAAAGTCAATTACCCCTGCATTTGTAAGCTGGCGCTGCACTGCCCTGCCGTTTGTAGAAGAAGCAAGTGCAAGTGTGTATTTTGGCTTTAGATATTCAAGGATTTCTTTTGCGTATGGCATGAGCGGAATGCCTTCGGTTTCTTCTATTTTATAGAACAAATCAACACATCGCTGCATGTATTTTTCTGCATCAAAATCTGCTCCAAAAACCTCGCGCAGGATTTGTAGTGTGTCGTTGTGGTTTGTCCCGCGGCACATATTAATATAATCCTTGTCGGTAGTTAATCCCATTTCCTTTTGAGTAATAGCCCAGGTTCTGTCGGATATAGTTTCGGAGTCCAGGATAACCCCGTCCATGTCAAAGATTATTGCTTTTGGATTCATGTGGCTCTCCATCATCTTTTAGGTTTGAGCTCCGAGCTTATAAACAGTCTGTCCTGATACCAGTCTACCAGCAGCGAGAAGGTTTCATCTTCGTAGCCCGTGCAGGAAACCTTAATCTTCCAGACAGAAGCGGACTTTAATTCCTGGGCAGGAACATCTTTAATTTCCTTCCAGTTGTTTTTGTAGAAAATCTGAACTTTTGCTTTGTCCGAAATGTTTTTACCGGTAAAGCCGTCGTAAACATAAGAAGAAATCTCCAGCTCGCGCGAAAGATTTTTGAGGAAGTCGCATTCCAGCAGCACAGATTTTCCGTCTACACTAAAGGACTTCCACCATACATAAGGGCCTGCAACAACCTTTACACGATAGTCCCCGTCCTTAAGATAAACCGGTGTAATATCATAAACCTTATTTTTAGATGCAAGGCGCACAACCTCTACCGAAGTCTGTACTGTAAACAGCCGTTCAAAAAGGCGCGAACCCTTTACCGCAAAATCTCTGCGGGATTTTTTAATTTCCGGAATATCCTTGCCGTCATTTTCAAAGAAAAAGGCTTTTACCGGAATATCAAGTCCTGTAGAAAGTGCACGCGGCATTTCCATCTGAATTGTAACCGGACTGTAAACGCCCTTGAGAATTGTTTTGTGAATAAGTCCTGCCTTCCAGCAAACACCAAAAGCACAGGCTGCAAGCGCTACCCAAAGAACAATCTTTCTTACACGGCGGATAATCTTGTCCTTTGGATCAAAAAATGGAAATACATAAGTATTTGGCGCAATAACTGCTCGTGCAAGATGAACGCGCAGAGTATGAACATCAAAGTGACGAAGATATTTTTTTACGCACTTTTGAACCTGTTCAATTGACTGAAATCTTCTTTTTGGATTAGGACGAATCATCCTGTGAATAAGAGCAGCAAGCTCCTTTGGAATTGTCCTGTCTATGCGGCGCGGACGGATATACTTTCCCCTCTTGATGATTTTAAATGTTTCCATATTAAAATCACTAGGATAAGGCTTGGAACCAGTGAGCATTTCGTAAAGCATAATTCCAAGGGAATAAATATCTGCACGCTTGTCTACAGAGGAACTGTCCTTAAACTGCTCCGGAGGCATGTAGGCTGGAGTTCCAAGACTCATGCCCGAAAGAGTCATATTTTCTTCGTCTACAGAATCGCTGGCAATTCCAAAATCTGCAAGCTTAATTTCTCCGCGCTTTGAAATAAGAATATTATCCGGCTTGATGTCGCGGTGAACAATTCCCTTTGAATGTGCATACTTAAGTGCAATACACATATCATTAATGATGAGCATGGCAATTGGCGGAGGCAGCACCGTCTGTTTTTTCAAAAGCTTGCCGGCAGAAAGACCATCTACAAGCTCTTCGGCCATATAGCGGTAGGAGCCTTCGGTAAAATAATCATAAAGATGAACAATATAAGGACTGTTAAGGTCCAGCAGAATCTGAGCTTCTTTTTTAAAACGTCCGGCGCTGATAGAATTATTACGCACCGTCATCTTTTTAATTACGATATAGCGTTTTAAAGACGGATGCAGGGCCTTGTAAACAACACCCATGCCGCCCTTTGCAATTACGCCGCATATTTTATATTTACCAATCATTGGTGGAAAATCATCTGCCATCTTTTCCATCCTCCTGTTTTTCGTATGTCTTTATTTTTGTATTTATTATATCCTTTGTAAAATCAAATGCACGGTCACACGGCACCATAAAAATATTCTGAAGCTTTGGGTTATGAATCTGTATCAATGCCCCCTCCTGTCTCAAAGCGTAAAGGCCCTTTACAGGTCTGTGCCCCGCAAAGTACAAAGACTTTTTTGACTGCTTTTTGCCAAGAAGATTTTTCATAACAGACAGGGCTGTAGGTTTTGTTACCTGACCGTTGCGAGTCCAGATTAAGCCTTCTACAACAGAGTCATCAAAGTGTGCATCTATAAGCTGTTCGCGGGTATAAGCGGCTGCGGGCTCTGCATGAGAAACAACATAATTACTTCCATAAGCTGCAAGCGGAAGACAGTTTTCGTAACGTGCAATTTTATTCAAAAGCTTTTCATCGTACTGCTCGAGTATAAAGGTCTTTACCATTTCGCCTTCGTCGGCATATTTAAAAAACGCGTAGTCGCCGCCAAGACTTGAATTTAGGATATTTTCATGATTGCCTTTTAAAAAATGAAAGTTAGCAGGATACAAAGTTTTGAGTTTCATAAGCGCACACAAAACGCTAAGATTTAAAATCATTTCCTGCTGCATGTAAAAGCCCGTGTGCTCGCCCTTTTCAAACTCCAGGGAAATAAGTTCCCAACGAGAAGAATACAGCTCTGAATGAACCGCATCTCCTACACAAATTACATTTATTTTTTTTTCTTTTAAGGCCTGCAGCACAGTAAGATTTAATTCAGGCAGAGTACACGAAAGAATGTTCTGAATAAAATCTGGGCGTGCATGAATATCAGGAATTATTACAGCAGGAAGCGGGGAATCTCCTCCGGACAAATCCAGTAGACTGCCCGGTTCATCTACATAGTTGAGCGGACGATAAGATGGGTCTTCTTTTAAAAGCACCTTACACACCTTGTCTGCAAGAGAAGAAATAGATTCATAAGAAGGAAGCTCGTTTAAAGAAAGACATTCCTTAAGTGTTAATCCTGATTTAGACATTTTATAATAAAACCAAGGCCTTTATGAAATTACAAGACTCATATTGCCAATAGTAATTTTGTCGCCGGGATTAAGCTTTACATATTTATCTGCAGGAATTTTTTGTCCGTTAAGATAGGTTCCGTTTGTGCTGTTTTCATCCTTAAGAAAATAAGCATTTTTAATCTTTTGGATTACAGCGTGATGACGGCTTGCAAGCTTATTATCTACAACAACATCATTGTCGTATTCGCGTCCAATTGTAATTTTTGCAACAAGACTCACCTTCTTATTATTTACCATAAGATAAGAAGCCGGCTTTGTTTCGCCATAGGATTTAAGCTGTTTTCCTACAGGCGACATTGTCTGAATTGTTTCGTTACTCATATCTACTATTATAATATACTTAGGCTATATTCGCAATTTTTTAAATACCTCTTTTGGTGCCAGAAGCTCCTTTGGGTCAAAAACATTGAACATAGGAATATTGTTCTTTGCAGCCTTTACAAACATTTTTATTGCCCGTCCAAAGGCCTTGCGTTCCTCTTCTTCGAGCTCGGCCAGTCTTGCAAGCATTTTTGTGCCGCAGCCTATCATATTCTGTTCTATCTGATAGTTTGTTTTTGCACCGCTTGCATTTATTACGCTAAAGAATGTATCTATAAACTTCTTGCGTTCCTCTGCAGAAAGGCGTTCCGCCCAGTCATTAAAGGAGCTGTAGAATATGCTGGAGGCTTCGTCCAGTTTTGAAGCCTGTACAAAGCCTGCTCCCATAACATTCCAGGTAAAAGGATCATGCTGCAAAATGCCGTCTGCATCACAGGCAACTATGGTGTACGAAGGACTGTGTTCAAACATCATTCCAACTATGCAGAATTCCGGGAAATAGGCCAAAAGCTTGTCTTTAATCTGCAAAAATCCCTGGGTTTCGTAAACCGGCTTGTAAAATCCGGGGCCATCAAAGTTATAAACCGCTTTAAGACGCTTCTGATCCTTTTTTGGTACCGACATACCTGCTTTTACGCTAAGATTTCCACCTTTTGAATGCCCCGTAACAATAAAGCTTCCTTTAAGGCTGTTCATTGCTTCTTTTATATAGGCGGCGGCATGAGTCTGGGCTGGAATTTCTGTCATATATCCAAGATTAAAATCCTCGTACCAGCCTACAATAGTATCATCCGTACCGCGGAAGGAAACAACATAGCTGTTTTTTTCTATTTCGTAGGTAAGCGCGCTGAACTGTTCAATTTTCACATCATCAATTTTGTTTATAAAGCCGCATACCTTAATCTGGCCAAAACGTACCGATTTTCCGGCTTCTTCCAGTAAAACCGGGGTAAGTTTGTTTATCATGGCGCCCATATAG
>JAEEGJ010021349.1_pt1 | contig 13947 bp, 9 predicted proteins | sample 8958761 | NCBI WGS metagenome assembly JAEEGJ01 (sample SAMN16246546, study PRJNA631951) | gut metagenome | biome: gut microbiome; feature: rumen; material: RS-attached | host: Bos | place: Iran: Karaj | collected 2018-10 | reverse complement strand
CTTCATGCGGGCCTCGTACTCGGCGATGTCCTCGGTGTCCTCGACCAGGTCGATGTCATGGAAGCAGTAGTAGCCGATGCCCAGCTTCTGCATGATCTCGAAACCGGCGTCAGCCTTGGCGCGGGCGCGGCAGTAGGGGCACTCGCCCTTGTCCCACTCGTAGGAACGGGTCTGGCCGCCGAACGGGTCGCCGGACGCCTGGCCCAGGGTGTGCCACCAGGCCATCGCGAACTTGAACCAGTCCTTCATCGGCTTTCCCATCACCACGCGGTCCGCGTCATAATAATGGAAAGCCATGGGATTCTTGCTTTCAGCACCCTCGAAGGGGATTTTTCCGATTGTCGGGAAATACTCTTTTGCCATGATGTCTTGTGTTTTTAAGTGTTTGTTGAACTATTGTTGTAAATTGGATTTCCAGTTTTCGTAGGCGGCGCGGTATTCGCTTTCGTTCGTGGGCGTGATGACCGCGAGCTTCTCCAGGGTGGCGAACGCCTCGTTGTGGTCACGGTAGATGCCCGCGCCGATGCCCGCTCCCTTGGCCGCACCCACGGAACCGTCGGTGTCGTACAGTTCGATGACGGCTCCGGACACGCCCGCAAGCGTCTCGCGGAAGATCGGGGAGAGGAACATGTTGGCCTTGCCGGCATGGATCATCTTCACGGGGATGCCCATCTTTTCCATGATTTCGATGCCGTATTGGAAGGAGAACACGATGCCTTCCTGGGCGGCGCGCAGGAGATGGGCCTTGCCGTGGCGGTTGAAATTGACCCCATGGATGCTGCAGCCGGTATCCTTGTTCCCGAGCATGCGTTCGGCGCCGTTGCCGAAGGGGAGGATGGACACGCCGTCCGAACCGATGGGCGCTTCGGAGGCGAGGATGTTCATGTCGGAGTAGGAGATGCCCTCCGGAGCGACGTTACGGCGCATCCAGGAGTTGAGGATGCCGGTTCCGTTGATGCAGAGGAGGACGCCGAGGCGGGTTTCCTCCGCCGAATGGTTCACGTGCGCAAAGGTGTTCACACGGCTCAGCGGGTCGTAGTCGATGGTGCCGTTCACGCCGTAGACGACACCGGAGGTGCCGGCCGTCGAGGCGATTTCACCGGGCTCGAACACGTTGAGGGAGAGGGCGTTGTTGGGCTGGTCGCCGGCACGGTAGGTGACCGGGGTGCCGGGGGCGAGGCCCAGGATTTCGGCCGCTTCCTTCGAAAGGGTGCCCTGCGGGCCGAAGGTGGGACGGATCTGCGGGATGACGGTCTCGTCGAAACCGAAATGCTCCAGAAGGCGGTCGGATACCTTGTTCTCGCGGAAATCCCAGAAGATGCCCTCGGAGAGGCCGCCGACGGTGGTGCACACGGTGCCGGTCAGGCGCATGGCGATGTAGTCGCCCGGGAGCATGATCTTGTTGATGCGCTCGTACAGCTGCGGCTCGTTCTCCTTGACCCAGGCGAGTTTCGCAGCCGTGAAGTTGCCGGGATTGTTGAGCAGGTGTTCCAGACACCAGTCGCCGCCTAGGGTCTCGAAAGCCTTGTTGCCGTAGGGAACGGCACGGGAGTCGCACCAGATGATGGACGGACGCAGGACGTTGTGGTCCTTGTCGACGCACACGAGACCGTGCATCTGGTAGGAAATGCCGATGGCCCGGATATCAGCGGGGGAGAAGGCTTTGCTCTGGACGGTGGCCTTGCTCCGGACCTGCTCCAGGATGTCGGCGGTGGCGAGTTTCAGGTTGGCCCACCACATGGCGGGATCCTGTTCGGCGAAGCCGGGTTGACGGGACATGATAGGCGCCTCGCTCTTCGGATAGAAGGCCGTGGCGACGCATTTGCCGGTCTCCACGCTGACGAGACTGGCCTTGACGGAAGAACTTCCGACGTCGTAACCTAAAAGATACATGCTTAGAGTCTGGATTTATTGTAAATGTTCTTGTCGAAACGGTAGTAGCGGGCGGCGCGGTGGGAGACGCCTTTCTCATGCTCTTCCAGGGCGACCAGGTACGGCATCTGGGTCATCTTCTTGTAGAAGTTGGCCGGGTCCAGGCGCTTGCCGAATACCACCTCGTAGAGGTTCCGCAGCTGGGTTACCGTGAATTTCCGGGGGAGGAGGTCGTACAGGATGGACGGGTCCATCGAGGCCAGGGCGCGCAGATGACCGAGCGCATGCGCGATGATGTCGTTATGGTCGAAGGCGAGGGGAGGGATCGCATCGACCGGAACCCAGAGGGCCTCGGACCCTTCCAGGTCGCGGTTGATGCCCCGGCCGATCTTCACGAGGGCCATGTAGGCCACCGTGACGATGCGGCGCACGTGGGCCTGCTGGGCATGCTCGAGCCAGTGGACGTCTTTGGGATCCTTGGTCCGGTTCATCGAGCCGAAGGACCGGAACTGCACCAGGGGGATGCTCTTGAGGCCGGTAAGTTCGGCGAGGACGCGCCGGGCGGCGTCGTCAAGTTCTTCGTTGTCCAGGATCAGTCCGCCGGGGAGTTTCATGTCATGGAAGGCATGGCCGTCTTCGACGCCTGTCCGGCGGATGAGCAGCACCTCCAGCCGCGTCCCGTTGAAGCCGAGAACCGTGCAGTCGACCGAAAGGTGTATTTTCGCAAGTCCGTTGTCCATTGGCTGTCTGTCTTAGTCTTCCCACAAATGTAAAATTAATTTCCCACAAAACAAAAACTTTTTTCATTATTTTTCGTAACTCATTGATACACAGCGAATATTATATTGTTGGAACTACAATTTGTAATTCCATTTGTCCATTACCGATTTTTCCCGTACCTTTGTCTTCCGCATCGGGGTGTGGCGCAGTTGGCTAGCGCATCTGCTTTGGGAGCAGAGGGTCGTGTGTTCGAGTCACATCACCCCGACAGGAAGAAAGCCGGGACACCCCCGGCTTTCTTCCGTCGGGATGATTACTGACTTCGTCTGTACTTTGAAGGAACTCATCCTCAAAATGGGCCTTTTCTGCGGACGAGACGGTCGTTTTGACCGGTTCATCCTCAAATTGGGGCGTTATTGAGGATGGGATCGAAGACCCCCGGACCCTCTCAAAAGTCGGGCTGGGGTTGACGGGGCCGTCTTTTTCTTTAACTTTGTAATCCGGGACAAATATTGATGACAGATGGAGAAAACCGATATCCGACAAATCGTTGACATCGTCCGGGAGGCGGGGACGCTGATGGACCGGACCGGAGGGTTCGAGGTCCATGACAAAGGGGCGCGGGAGAATCTCGTCACCAGTTCCGACCTGGCCGTGCAGCATTTCCTGACGGAACGGCTCGGGGCGCTCCTGCCCGGGAGCGGTTTCTTGTGCGAGGAAGAGGATTTTGCCGATACGGCCCATGATGACGTGTGGATCATCGACCCGATCGACGGAACCGCCAACTATGCCCGCGGCAATGAGAACTGCTGCATCAGCGTGGCGCTTGTGCGTGGCGGCGAACCGTCGATAGGTGTTGTATACAGCCCCTGGCGGAACGAAGTGTATACGGCGGAAAGGGGGCGTGGTGCGTTTTGCAACGGAAAGCCCATCCATGTGTCGGACCGGAGCTATGAACGGGGATTGCTTTTCACGGCGATGGCCACCTACCACAAGGACCTGGCCCGCATCTGCGGCGACATCATCCACGACATCTACATGGACTGCAGCGACTTCCGCCGGACCGGCTCCGCCGCCATCGAACTGTGCCTGATGGCGGCCGGCTTCGCTGAACTGTATTTCGAGATGCGCCTGCTGCCCTGGGACTACGCCGCCGCGAGCCTCATCCTTACGGAAGCCGGCGGCGCCATCTGTGATTACTCGGGCGCTTTCCCTTCGCTCTTCAAGCCGTCGATGGTCCTGGCGGCCAACACGCGCCCCCATTGCGAGCGCCTGCTCGAAACCGTGCGCAAGCACCTGTCCGGGCTGCCGTACTGACTCCTTTGCATTTTTAACGGGAAAATGTATCTTTGTGATGCTGACCGCTTGAATGAGAATTATTTACAGGATATGAGCAAGGAATTTATCGTTTCAGCCGTTGTCCACGGCGTCGTGTTCGCGCTTTTCATGGCGGCGGGCAGCTGGATTTGGCACTGGGGCATGAACTGGCTCGCTTTGGTCGTTGCGGGCGTGCTGTACGGGGCGATGTCGGCCGCCCTGGACCGGTTTCTGGAGAAACGCAAGAAAAAATACGATGATGAAAAGTGATTTCAAGGTAGGTATCGTCGGGGCCGGGTGGATCGCCGAGAAGGCGGCCATTACGCTCAACGGGCTGGATGGGTTCCGGCCGTTCGCGATCGGGTCGCGGTCCCTGGAAAAGGCAAAGGCCTTTGCCGGCAAATGGGGCATTGAGCGGGCATATGGATCGTATTCCGAGGTGGTGGACGATCCGGACGTGGATCTCCTGTATGTGGCGACGCCGCATTCGCATCATTTCGACATTACGAAGGAGGCTTTGGAGAAGGGGAAGCCGTGCCTCGTGGAGAAGGCTTTCATGGCCAACCGAGCGCAGGCGCAGGTCATCGTCGACTTGGCCCGGAAAAACAAAGTGTTCCTGGCGGAAGCCATCTGGACGCGGTATCAGCCCGCGTTGCGGATGGTCCGGGATCTTATCCGCGACGGACGCATCGGCACCCCCCGGCTGGTAACGGCGACGCTCGGTTATAGCATGGGTGAAAAGGAACGCATTTTCCGGCCGGATCTCTGCGGCGGCGCCCTGCTGGACCTGGGTGTGTACTGCCTCAATTTCGTGCGGATGTTCTGCGATGCCCCGATTGTGTCGATGCGGTCCCAGTGTGTGAAGTCAGACACGGGCATGGACTTGTCCAATGCCATTTCCCTTGTGCTGGAAGACGGTATTTTGGCCAACGTCCAGTCCTCCGCTTCCTGCGTGGGCGACAATATCGGCGTTATCGCAGGGACGGAGGGAAACCTCATCATCGACAATGTCAACAACCCGCAGCGTATCACGTTGAACGGTCCTGACCGCGTGTTCGTGGAGACAATCCCGGTTCCGAAGCAGATCACAGGCTACGAGTACCAGTTCGTCGCTTGCCGCGACGCCCTTGCGGAAGGGCTCCTGGAACCGCCGCAGATGCCTTTGGAAGAAACCCTTTACATCATGGAACTGATGGACGGCCTCCGTAAGGAGTGGGGCGTCCATTACCCAATGGACGATATCGAATGGAAATGAAAAGAAAAGCATTGTTCATCGGCGGTACGGGCACGATCAGCACCGCCATCACCGCGCAGCTGGCCGCGGAAGGAAAGTGGGAACTGACGCTTCTGAACCGGGGAAACCGGAACGACAAGGTCCCTGGGAACGTCAAGGTCCTGAAAGCCGACATCAACGACGAAGCCGCCGTTGGAAAACTGCTCGAGGGCACGCAGTGGGACTGCGTGTGCGATTTTATCGGTTTCGTGCCGGCCCAGGTGGAACGCGACTGGCGGCTCTTCCGGGGAAGGACGAAGCAGTACATGTATATCAGCAGCGCGTCGGCCTACCAGAAGCCGGCCGTCAGCCCCTTCATCACGGAGGGGACGCCGATGGTGAACCCCTATTGGCAGTACTCCCGCGACAAGATCGCCTGCGAGGACTTTCTGATGGAGAAGCACCGTTCGGAAGGTTTCCCGGTGACGATCATCCGCCCTTCCCACACCTACGACGACCGCTCCGTGCCCCTCGGGGTTCACGGTGACAACGGCTCCTGGCAGGTGCTGAAGCGGATGCTGGACGGCAAGCCCGTGATCATCCATGGCGACGGTACGTCCCAATGGACCCTGACGCACAACACCGACTTTGCGAAAGGTTTCATCGGCCTGATGGGCAATCCCCATGCGCTCGGGAACGCTTTCACCCTCACCTCCGACGAGACGCTCACCTGGAACCAGATCTATCAGACCGTCGCCGACATTCTCGGCGTGGAACTGAAGGCGGTCCATGTCTCCTCCGAATTCCTGGACGAGGTTGGACCTTACGACTTCCGGGGCGGGCTCATCGGCGACAAGGCCAATACGGTCCTGTTCGACAATTCCAAACTCAAACGCGCGGTGCCGGGCTTCCAGGCCACGGTCCGTTTTGAAGAGGGCGTGCGCAGGACCATCGCGAACATCCTTGCACATCCGGAATTGCAGCAGGCGGACCTGGTTTTCGACGCCTGGTGCGACCGGGTGATCGGGGCGCTGGAGGAGGCGAAGGCCTCGCTCCGTTGACGGTCCGTCCGTCCAATCGGCCCTTTCGTCGGAAAAATCGGGAGTCGCACGGATGCGCTCCCGTTTTTTTCGTATCTTTAACCCGATTAATAACACGCGTATATGAAAAAACTCCTGATTCTTTGTGTCGCCTTGCTGGCCATCGCCGGCTGCAAGCGGAGCGTCCATCCGGACTGGACCTACGATTCCGTGATGTACGAGGTCAATATCCGCCAGTTCTCCCCGGAAGGGACCTTTGCCGGCGTCGAGGCCCAGCTTCCCCGCCTGAAGGACCTGGGCGTGGACATCCTCTGGCTCATGCCGATGTACGAAATCGGCACCGAAGGCCGCAAGGGCACCCTCGGCTCCTATTACGCCATTTCCGACTACAAGAAAGTCAATCCGGAATTCGGGACGATGGAGGACTTCGAGCACCTGCTCGCCGCGGCCCACAAGCTCGGTTTCAAGGTCATCCTGGACTGGGTGGCCAACCAGACCGCCCCGGACAACGTCTGGATGACGGAGAAGCCCGCGAACTTCTATGAGCGGGACTCCCTCGGCAACGCCATCTGGGAGTACGACTGGACCGACACCCGCAGCCTCAACTATGAGAACGAGGACGTGTGGTGGGCCCAGGACGATGCGATGCGCTTCTGGCTCAAGAAGGGCGTGGACGGTTTCCGCTGCGACGCCGCCGGCGAAGTGCCCGCCGAGTTCTGGAAGGGCATCCTGCCCAAGATGAACAAGGACTATCCCAAGATCTACCTCCTCGCCGAAGCCGAACGCGACAATCTCGCCGATGCGACCGAGACCTTTGACGCGAACTATGCCTGGGAGCTCCACCATCTGCTGAACAGCATGGCCCAGGGAAGGAAGACCGTGGCCGACCTCAAGGACTATGTGACCCGCGACGCCGCCCGTTTCCCGAAGGAAGCCTTCCGCCTGACCTTCACGTCCAACCACGACGAGAACTCCTGGTCCGGCACCGAGTTCGAGCGCGAGGGCGCCGCGGCGAATGCCTGCGCCGTCCTGTGCTTCACCCTGCCGGGCAGCCAGCCGCTCATCTACACCGGTCAGGAAATCGGCCTGTCCCGCCGGCTGGAATTCTTTGAGAAGGATCCGATCACGGACTGGAGCGCCAATGCTTACACCACCTTCTGGAAGAAACTCGTGGACCTCAAGCACAACAATCCTGCCCTCGCCGCCGGCGAGAGAGGCGGTGACATCGTCTGGTGGGAACTCCCCGAAGGCCTGGACGGCCTCGTCGCCTTCCACCGCGAAGTGAAGGGCAACAAGGTGATCGTGCTGGCCAACTTCGGAGTTACCCCGGCCGAGCCCGTTGCCGTCCCGAACGAGGCCGAAGTCGAGAAATCCGAACCCACGGACAACCGTCCTGCGGCCGAAACCGGCGGTACGCCTTTCCGCAATCTCGAATCGGATCCCGTCACCGTCACCGTCAACCTGGACGGCACCTATCAGGAAATCTTCACCGGGGAAACTTTCAAGAAGGGTATGCATGACGTCGTCCTCAAGCCCGGTGACTACATGGTTCTGACGAAATAAGATGAATGCTTTTATGAAAACGCTCGCGGCGACGGCGATGGCGGCCGGACTCGCCGGCTGCCAGGCGGCGTTCGACCCCGCGAAGGTGCCGGACGCGACTCCGAAGGAAGTGACGCGTGTGGAACCGCTCAGCTGGTGGACCGGAATGAAAACCCCGTTGCAGCTGATGGTGCAGGGAGAAGGGATCGGTGGCAAGGATGTCCGCATCGAAGGCGGAAAGGGGGTCGTCGTCCGGGCAACCCACAAGGCCGCCAGCCCGGATTACCTGTTCGTTGACGTGGAAATCCAGGCCGACGCCGAGCCGGGAACCTATTACCTCGTCGTGGGTGACGGGGAGAACGCCGTCAAGTATCCCTATTTGATTCGCGAACGGGAGAAAGGCAGCGCTGACCGCGCAAGTTTCACGACGGCCGACATGATCTATCTCATCATGCCCGACCGTTTCGCCTCGGGCCGCGCCGGAAACGACAAGGCTTGGGACGGGGATGCCTATGATGACGGTTCCGCGGTCCCGTGGGCCGTGCCCGCTACGCCGGATGAGGTGGACCGGGAAGACCCGGTCGCCCGGCACGGCGGTGATATCCAGGGGCTTATCGACCATCTGGATTACGTCGCCGACCTCGGGGCGACGGCCATTTGGAACACTCCGCTGCTGCTGGACAATCAGCCGCAGGAGTCCTATCACGGCTATGCCTGCGGGGATTACTACCATATCGATCCGCGCTTCGGTGACAACGCCCTCTACAGGAAGTTCGTCGACGAGGCGCATGGGAAGGGCCTGAAGGTCATCATGGACATCGTCACCAACCATTGCGGCACGGCCCATTGGTGGATGGACAACCCGCCTTTCCCGGACTGGTACCACGTTACCGAGCCGTACATGCAGATGAACGCCCTTTTCTCGGTATATATGGATCCGCATGCATCTGTCAAGGATCGCGACCGCCAGCAGAGCGGCTGGTTCGTTCCGTCGATGCCGGACATGAACCTGGATAACCCCTACGTGTTGCGGTATTTCCAGCAATGGGCGGTCTGGTGGATTGAGTACGCCGGCCTGGACGGTCTCCGCGTGGACACTTATCCCTACAACGAGCCCGAACCGATGGCAGAATGGTGCAAGGCGGTCCGGAAGGAGTATCCCAAGATGAATATCGTGGGCGAATGCTGGGACATGAACATCCCGCAGGTGGCCTACTGGCAGTCCGGTCATCCGAATCCGAACGGGTTCGACAGCCATCTGCCCTGCATCATGGACTTCCCGCTCCAGCGCGCCATGCTTACCGCCCTCTGCGAGGACCAGGTCTGGTGGGATGAAGGGATGACACGGGTGTACACCGTCCTGGCGCAGGATTTCGTCTACACGGACCTGGACAACCTGATGATTTTCTTTGCAAACCACGACCACGACCGCACGGGTGACGTGCTGCGGCACGATCCGGCCCGGATGCGGCTGGCACTGGCGATGCTCGCCACGATCCGCGGTATTCCTCAGCTCTATTACGGGGACGAGATGATGTTCTGCGAGCGTCCGGGCATGCATCACGACGGATCCAAGCGCATCGACTTCCCGGGCGGCTGGCCCGGTGACGAAGCGAACCTCTTTACCCCGGAAGGCCGGGCCGCTGCGGGTTATACCCGCGATGCGGACTATACGACGGCCGCGGGCCTGCACGACTACGCCCGTGCGCTCTTCCGCTGGCGCAAAGGCTGCCCGGTCATCCATCACGGGAAGACCCTGCATTTCCTCTCCCGGAAAAATGTGGACGCAGTGAATTATACCGACAACACGTACGCTTTCTTCCGGTATGACGATAAGGATGCCGTCTTCGTGTACATCAACAATACGGACGAGGTGCGCAACCTGGACTGGTCGCACTATGACGAGTTCGTCTCCGGTCCGGTTACCGGCCGCGACGTCCTCTCCGGCGAGTCCGTCACCCTGGCCGACGGCCTGGCGGTGGAGCCTCGCACGGCCCTGATCGTGGAATTCAAGCGTTAAGCTACAGCGTCTGCCCGCCGATGAACTCCCGCAGGATGGAAGTCGGCGGGACGGCGGCGATTTCCTCCGGCGTCAGCGCGACGATGTAGTCGAGGAACTTGAGCAGGCGGATGGCGTCGGTGTAGGCCGGCGAGGATGGATGTATGCGCCGTAGAAGCGGTTCTGCATAGTATTTCAGCAGAGGCAACTCGTACAGTAGGGCGGAATTGAACTGCGCGTCCGCATTTTCCTGGAAGGGGAAGATGTACTTGTTCTCGCCCCGGCGGACGGAAGGCCAGCGGAGGATGGTCGCTTCGGGACTGGTGCCGCGGTAGCGGTAGTCCCGGACCATCCGGCGCAGGAGTCGGTTGTCTGTGGTGGAGATGTTGTTGTTCTCGTCCACGTTCAGGGATGTCAGGGCCGATGCGTACACGCGGAAGATGCGGCTCTGGTCCACGGACGGCACCATCGCAGGGTCCAGGGCGTGGATGCCTTCCATGATGAGGACGTCATTGTCTTCCAGTTCCAGGAAATTGCCTTCGAAGAAGGGCATCCCTTTCTTGAAGTCATAGCGCGGGATTTCCACCCGGCCGCCTTCCAGGAGTGTGTTGAGATGGTTCCCCAGCAGTCCCAGGTCCATCGCTTCCAGCGCCTCGAAGTCGAGTTCGCCGTCCTCATCCAGCGGGGTCCGGTCGCGGGAAACGAAATAATTGTCCAGTTCGATGACCTTGGGTTTCATGCCCAGGATCCGGAGTTGTTGGGCCAGGCGCAGCGAGGACGAAGTCTTGCCGCTGGAGGATGGCCCGGCGATGAAGACGATTTTCAAGCGTTCACGTTCGGTGTAAACGAGGTCCGCCACGCGGGCGTATTCCCTTTCCTGCCGCGCTTCACAAAGGTTGATGAGCTTGATGGCTTTCCCCTCCAGCAGTTTCTGGTTCAGGGTGCCGATACCGCCGATGCCGGTGGTGTGGCACCAGGTGGAATATTCCTTGAAGGTTGCGGAAAGCTTGCCCTGCGGCCGCCGGGGCGTCACCTTGGCGGGATCGCTGTTGGCGGGCGGCTGGAGGCAGAATCCTTTATGGAAAGGCATCAGGCCGAACACCCGGAGATAACCGGTCGAAGGGACCAGCGGCCCGTGGAAGGTATCCACCTGGCCGTCCAGGTAATAGACCCGGCAGAAATACCGGCCGAGCGACCGGCGGAGCTCCGCTTTATAATGCTGCCCCTGCGCCTCGAAAAGGGCTTCGGCTTCTTCGGAGGGAATCTTTTCCGTGGTAAACGGGAGGTCTGCATCGACCAGTTCCCGCATCCGGGTGCGGAGGCGCTCCAGGCCTTCGGCGTCCGGCTTGACGGCCGGTCCGCCGGCCCTGCCGTTGCGCAGTTCGCAGTACAGGCCGCTGGGAAGGGAATGCTCGACCACGAGCACTTTGTCGGGGAAGACGTCACGGACGGCGCGTTGCAGCAGGAAACTCAGCGAACGGATGTACGTCCGCCGCCCGTCCGGGTGGTTGTACCCGATGAAAGTGACTTCATGCGGGAAGAAGACGTTGAAACTCAGTTCTTTCAGTTTATGGTCCACCAGGGCGGCGAGCACTTGGTAGCGTTTGCCGGTTTTCGGGTCGGTGGTTTCCGGATATTCCTTTCTGGCGAGTCCCAGGAGGTCGGAGCCGGCGCGAAGACGATGCTTCCGGCCGTCGTTCTTGCAGAGAATGTCGATCTTCATGACGCAAAGCTACGAAAATCTTCGTACCTTTGCAATCCTATGCAGCCGAAGGAATTCATACAGGTGCGGGGTGCGAAAGCGAACAACCTGCAGAACATAGACGTGGACATCCCGAGAGGGGAGTTTGTCGTCGTGACGGGCCTTTCCGGAAGCGGAAAGTCCTCCCTGGCGTTCGACACGATCTATGCGGAAGGCCAGCGGCGGTACATGGACACGCTGTCCACGTATGCCAAGCATTTCATGGGCATCCTTGAAAAACCCGAGGTGGAAGAAATCCGCGGCCTGAGCCCGATCATCGCCATCGAGCAGAAGACGACCGGAAACAATCCCCGGTCCACCGTGGGTACCATCACGGAAATCTACGACTTCCTCCGCCTGCTGTATGCCAAGGGATCGCGCGCCATCTCTCCGGAATCCGGCGAGGAAATGGTGCGTTATACCGACAGCCAGATCGTGGACCTGGTCATGACTTCCTATCGTGACCGCAAGTGCTACCTGCTTGCTCCGCTGGTGCGGGGTCGCAAGGGCCATTACCGCGAACTGTTCGACCAGCTCCGGAAGCGCGGTTATACCGAGGTCCGTATCGACGGAGAGATCCTGGAACTGCAGGAAGTATCGGCCCTGGACCGCTATAAACCCCATTTCATCGAACTTGTTGTGGACCGTCTCAAACCCGGGGCGGGGGATGACAAACGGGTGCGTGATTCCGTCGGCCAGGCCTTGGGCGTGGGCAAGGGATCGGTTGCCGTAATGGATCTGGAAACGGGCGTCCTGCAGCATTTCTCCAAGCATCTGGTGGATCCGGTGACGGGAACTTCCCTCCAGGAGCCGCAGCCGCATACGTTCTCGTTCAATTCGCCGCAGGGCTACTGCCCGCACTGCAAAGGTCTCGGCACCATCGTGGACGTCAATGTCGATACGATCATCCCGGACCGGACGAAGTCCATCGCCGACGGCGCCATCGCCCCGCTGGGGAAGGTCCGCGAGAGCCGGAAATTCGACATCGTCCGTTCCATCGCCCGGAAATACGGTTTCAGCCTGTATGAACCCATCGGCACCCTGCCGGATGAAGCGGTTTCTCTGCTCGTGTACGGTTCCGACGAACTGTTCCGGGTGGGAGACGGGAACCTATCCGAGATGGAGGCCTGGAGCGGCGTGATCGACCATATCGAAGACACCGTCGTCTGTCCCGACTGCCAGGGCACCCGCCTGAGCAAGGAGGCCCTTTGCTTCCGGATTGACGGGAAGACCATCGCCGACGTGTCGGCCATGGAGATGACCGAGCTGCGGAAGTGGCTCGATACCATTCCCGAAGGTTTCAACCAGCGGGAAAAGAACGTCTCCCGTGACATCCTGAAGGAACTCCGCGAGCGGGTGCAGTTCATGCTGGACGTGGGCCTGGACTATCTGTCGCTGGACCGCGCCACGGCTTCCCTGTCCGGCGGCGAGAGCCAGCGCATCCGCCTGGCCACGCAGATCGGCTCGAAACTCGTGAACGTGCTCTATATCCTGGACGAACCGTCCATCGGCCTGCATCAGAAAGACAACCGCAAACTGATTTCCTCCCTGAAGGCCCTCCGCGACGAGGGTAATTCCGTGATGGTGGTGGAGCACGACGCCGAGACGATGTTCAGCGCCGACTGGCTCGTGGACGTGGGACCCGGAGCTGGGGAGCAGGGCGGAAAGATCTGCCTGAGTGCGCCGCTCAGCACACTCCTGGCCGACGAGCCGATGGACGCGGATACCGCCGCCCATGCGGTCGTGGGGCCGTCCGTTACGCTGGATTACCTGAAAGGGCGGAAGTCCATCCCGGTTCCTTCCCGGCGCCGGCACGGGAACGGCGAAATGCTCACGCTGTACGGTGCCACGGGCAACAACCTGAAAGACATCGACGTGTCGTTCCCCCTGGGTTGTTTCATCGGCGTGGCCGGTCTCTCCGGCAGCGGCAAGTCCTCCCTCGTGAACGAGACGCTGATGCCGATACTCAAGCAGAAGTTCTACCGTTCCAAGGAGAAACCGCTTCCGTACAAGCGGATCGAAGGCATCGAATTCATCGATAAACTCATCGAGATCGACCAGTCGCCTATCGGACGCACGCCGCGTTCCAATCCGGCGACCTTCTCCGGCGTTTTCAACGACATCCGCGTCCTGTTCGAAGAGACGCAGGATGCCAAGGTACGCGGTTTCAAAGCCGGTCGTTTCTCCTTCAACGTCCCCGGGGGCCGCTGCGAGGAGTGCAAAGGCGCGGGCATCAAAGTCATCGAGATGAACTTCCTTCCGTCGGTCCATGTTCCCTGCGACCAGTGCCGCGGCCGCCGCTACAAGGAGGACACCCTGGCCGTCCGTTACAAGGGCAAGAACATCAACGACGTGCTGGAAATGCCCATCTCGGAGGCCTACGAGTTCTTCAAGCCCATCCCGAAGATCGCCACGAAACTGAAGGCGATGGTGGACGTGGGCCTTGGCTACGTGCATCTGGGGCAGTCGGCCGTCACCCTTTCCGGTGGCGAAAGCCAGCGCA
>JAEEGJ010021345.1_pt1 | contig 13951 bp, 15 predicted proteins | sample 8958761 | NCBI WGS metagenome assembly JAEEGJ01 (sample SAMN16246546, study PRJNA631951) | gut metagenome | biome: gut microbiome; feature: rumen; material: RS-attached | host: Bos | place: Iran: Karaj | collected 2018-10 | reverse complement strand
CCGCTGCTGGTTTATGGAGGCAACAGTATGAATTATACATACGCGACCCGAAAACGGAACGACGACTCCGCGCCCAAGAAAGAGACGGCCCCGGCGCAGCCGTCCATGGACGCGCTGCGCTCCGGCGCTTCCCAGCCCACACAGGAGCAGATGGGCCATCGGGTGGACCTGCCCGACGCCATGCGCGCCAAGATGGAAAACGCCTTCGGCGCGGACCTGGGCGCGGTGAAGCTCTATGAGAGCCAGGCCGTGGCCGACGCGGGGGCAAAGGCCGTCACCCGCGGCTCGGACATCGCCTTTGCCCCGGGTATGCTGGACTTCACCAGCTACGGCGGGCAGGCCCTGCTGGGCCATGAGCTGAGCCATGTGGTCTCCCAGGCCCGGGGCGAAGTCACGGGCGGCGGCTTCCTCAACGACCGGGCCCTGGAAGCCCGGGCCGACCGGGAAGGGGCCATGGCCGCCTCGGGCCAGACCGTCTCCATGCCCACAGCGGCGATGTCCGGCGTCACGGCTGCGGCCGCGGCGGGCCCGATGCAGGCAAAAGGCAAGGACAAGAACATCCCAATCAGCGCCCCTACGGGGGGCAGGAAGATGGACAGCAAAAAATCTTCCGGCTCCTCGGAGCTTCTGAAAAATCTCGGCGGCGTTGCCAAAGGCGGCGCAAATGAGATCGCCCCGCAGCAACAGCCCGGTGTCCAGAGCGTCGGCGGCACCGTGGGCGGCGTCAGCACCGACCTCGCTCCGCAGCCCCTGCCGGAAGGAAACGTTCTCACCAGCGCCTTTAATGCTGCGGGTACCCTCACAGAGAAAGGCGCCGGTCTGAACGACAAGGTCGAGAGCATCAAGAACGCTCCCGAGACTTATGAAAAAGTGAACTCGATGGCTCAGGATGTCGTCTACGGCCGCTGGCCGGGGTCGGGCGCCAAGGAAAAAGAGAAGAAAACACCGGCAAAGTCCTTTGAGACCCAGCTCAAGGAAAGCGTAGCCGCTGCCAATGCCCCGTCGGGCCTCGAAAGATTCAGCCAAGGCTCCAACGCCGCCAACAAGGTCTTAAAAACCTTAGGTTCCGTGAAGAATACGACCAAATCTCTGGCCGGCGTTCAGGAAGCCGTCGATGCGGGCGACCATCACGCTGTCACCGATGCCATGATAGACTCCGGCGACTCGGCGCTGAGCATGGGAGAAACCGCCGCCGATACCGTCGACACAATCGCCAAAATGAAGCAGGACCCCAAGGCCCTCGCAGCCCTCACGAAGGCCAAGAGCGCAAATAAGACACTATCAGAAGATCAAATGAAAGCCTTGGGTCTGAATCCGGACACCGTGGCCAAAACGAAAAAAGCAATGGGCGTTTCGGAACGCGCCGGACAGGCAAACGCGATCATCGGCACGATCCGGGGCGGCGTGCAGACATTCAAGGCGCTGGGCGACGCCAGAGACGCCTCCAAACGGCAGAAGGCCCTGGGAGAGTCCATCGGGAACATGCGGCAGCGGATGGGCCCGAGGACCAAGGACGACGAGGATATGCTCCAATCCTTCGAGCAGAGCCAGACGAGCGCCGGGATCGACAAGTACAAAGCCCGCATGAAGGCCCTCACCTCCGGTCTCGACACTGCCGCCAACGTCTCCACCCTTGCCGGTGCACCGCCTGCCTTGGGCGCCGTTTTGACCGGCGCCTCGAAGGTCGTGGGGACCTGGGGCGATATGAAAGCCGATTACAAAACGGACCAGTTCCACAAGGAGACCGTGGATAAGGCTGAGGGCGTGCAGGACATGGTCGAAGCACTCAAGAAGGACAAGCGATTCAGCGGCATGTCCGAAAAGCGGATAAGGCGAGCCGTCCTGAGATCTAAGGGCGCAGGCTCCGGCAAGGACGACGAGATGTTCCAGAGCGTCAGCCAGAGGCGTGCCAAGAACATTGTCCAGAAAGCCAAGGCAGGGAATGCGGATGCGCAGACCTTCGCGGCAAACAACCGCTTTGACTTCAATGCGAAGAATGCGGAGCGGACAGCCGAGAAGAGGCTCGGTCTCGAGGAGGTCAAGGAATACCACGACGCCAGCGCGTTCAAGTATAACGAATTCAAGGAGGATTCGGACAAGAACCAGAAATGGAAGGACGCCACCGCTCTTATGACCGGAGGCCAGAAGGCTAAGTATTTCCTGCAGCAGACGGGCAAAGACATCGGCACAAAACTACAGACAGGCGGCAAAAAGGCCTTGCTGAGCGCGAAGAATGCTTTGGGCGGCCTGAAGCACATCGGCGGCAAGGTCATGGGCGGTCTGAAGAACGCCGGTGTAAACGCCATCAACTTTATGGTCGATTCCGGCACCAGGGAAGAAGCGCTGAAATCCATGAAGACCGGCGCGGGCAACGCCGCGAAGAAGGTGGGCGAAGGCTTCAAGAAATTCGGTGCCGGGGCAAAGAAGGCGGGCATCAATGCCATCAACTTCATGGTCGATCCCAACACCCGCGCAGAAGCGATGAAGAAGGCCGGCGCCTCGATGCGGACGAACATGGATGTTGTCAAGCATGCGGTCAGCAAGAAGGTGGAAGGCGTCTCCGACTGGTATCACCAGGGCGTAGACCAGCTCAATATCAACCGGGGTTCCTATGAGAACATGAACGCCTTTGACAGATTCAAGTGGTCGATGAAAAACCTGCCCGCCCGGATCATGGCAGGCACGGAAAGAGGTCAAAACGGCACTTGGAAGCGTGAAGCGGAGCTCGCCCAGGAGGAAGCGGCCGTGCAGGAATACATGGAGGAGCAGGAAAAGAAGAAAAAAGCGGCGTCTGGGGGCTGAGAAGCCAGAACAGAACGCCTGAAAGAACATTGAAAGGAGTATTCTTATGGACTTAAAGGGAGCCTATACTTTTCTGAACGCCCTGGATGGGAAGATCCAGGAGCTGGGAATGGACACCACCGTTATGGAGGGGATCGGAAGCCCGCAGATCGGCGATACGCTGCGCATACTCATGCCCGTGACCCAGGAAGGTCACCCCGTCATTGCGGAATTCATGGTCATGGAGATGGCGGAAGACTATGATCTGCTGATGATCTACACCACGGTGCTGTCGTCTTTGGGCGGGAAAAAGAGCGAGCTGCCGGAAAAGCTGATTGAATGGAACATGAACTGCCCCATGGGACACTATGGCATTTATGAGGAAGAAGGGCAGCTGTATCACAAGTATTCCCTCCCCTTTCTGGTGGATACGGACCCCGCAGTGCTGGCAGACCATGCACTGGACCTGCTGACTCTGATTTACGAAGTGCTGTCGAACAAGTATCCTGAACTGTCCGCTTACGGCATCAGCGGGGATTGACGAAAGCAAAACGCACAACCGTTATGGAAAACCGGACGGTCTCCCGATCAGGAGACCGTCCGGCCTGTTTTTGTCCTGTCACGCCATGCCCGTCATCCATTCCATCAGCGCCGTTTTGCTGCGGCTGAGATTCGCCGCGCTGATGGGGACGCTGTCGCCGCTGTCCATGCGGAAAAAGCGGTGCTCGATATCCACGGCATGGACCAGATTCAGAAGGAAGCTCTTATGGCAGCGGAAGAAGGAGGTATCCAGCCCGGCGGCCAGATCGTCGATGCTCCCCCGGGTGCTGATCTCCTGTTCCAGGGCGTGGATGACGCAGGAATGGCCCCGGCTCTCGATATACAGGATGTCCTTTGCGCGGACGATCTCCTCCCCTTCCGGGGTGCGCACCATCAGCTCCCGCCGTTTTTCTGCCCGCTGCTCCAGGAACCAGTCCATCACGCTGTCCACATCCAGCTGGCCGAAGGGCTTGGCCAGATAGTCCAGGGCGTGGATCTCATAGCCCTCCATGCCGTGCCTCCGGCTGGTGGTGGCAAATACGATCTCGCAGTTGTCGTCCACCTTCCGCAGCCGCCTGGCGGCCTCCACCCCGTCCACCTGGGGCATGAAAATATCCAGGAAGATAAGGTCCCACCGGTCCGGCTTCCACATGGACAGCAGCTCGCTGCCGTCCGCGGCAGTCTCCACGTGAAACTCCAGGTCCTTCTCGATTTCGTAGTGACGGAGCATGCGGATCAGGTTCATCCGCTCCTCCGGCAGATCGTCACATACCAGTATGGAGATCGTCATCGGGCAATTCTCCTTCCTGCCATAAACGTAAGGCTTCACGCATCGAGTCGATATAGGTCCTGCCCAGCGGCAGAGTGGCGCCGTCCCGCAGGGTCAGCGTCGTATAGCTCATTTCCGCCACGCTGTCCAGGTGGACGAGATAGCTCCGGTGGCAGCGGACAAAGGGCGGCTGCGGCAGCAGCCCCTCCAGCTCGCTGGTGGCATAGCGGAGGCGGACGAACTGCTTGCCCTGGCTGAAAAGGCTGTAATGGGCCGACGCTTCCACATAGCGGACACGGCCCAGGGGCAGGAGGAAGCTCCGCCGCCGGTAGGGTGATTCCAGGCAGACGCGGCCCAGCTGCCACTGCTTTTCACAGGCGCTCAGCGCCTCCGCCAGCCTGCGCTTGTCGAAATCCGGCTTCAGGAAAGCGGCGGGGTGCCAGCGATAGGAGTGGATCGCCCGGCCCGCATCCTGGGAAATGACGATCAGGCCGCCCTTGGCCAGCTCCGTCCTCCCCCGCTCCGGCAATTCCACGCTGTCCATATCCAGAAACAGCAGGTCCGCGCCGGTCTTTTCCTTCTCCGGAAGGCTTTTCACTGTCTCCACGGTCAGGCGGACACATTCTACATTCGCCCAGCGCAGCAGCATGGCCCGCAGCCGCGCCGCCAGGGCATCCGATGCGGTGCACAAGACTGCGCCCACGGTATATTCGCACTCCAGGCCCACAGCTCCGGCCCCCTTCCGTGAAGATATCCCTTTCCTTGCAGATGGACGCTATTCCCGTTCCTCCGGATCCTCCGGACTCATGTCCGTCCCGGATCCATTCTCTCCCCTGCCGGGAGCTTTCCGCGGCCCGGGAGAAGGCCGGAATGCCGCCACGGCGGCGCTGCCGGAACGATAGCGGAGGCAAAGGAGCGTCACCAGGACGCCGGCGGCGAAGGCAAGCACAGCTGCCAGGATATAGCCCCCCGCATGGCTGGGCAGCAGGAACGCGCCATAGTCCGCTTCCTGCAGGGCGGCGCCGCTCTGGGCAGCCAGCGCATAGCCCAGACCCAGCAGGGCGCAGCCGCAGCCGCCAGCCCCGACGGACAGGATAAGCCCGCGCCGCCGGGAATTGCGGGCGCGGAGAACGGCAGCCCGCTCCAGCGTCTGCCGCAGGGCTTCCTCCGGATCGTAACGCATATCCTTCGCCTCCTTTCCCGGATGAACTCCCGAATACCAAAGTGTTTCTGTCCCTTAGTCGCCTTTTTTCACGTTTTTACTCACCGGAATCTGGAAAATTCGACAAAAAACGACGTCCCGCCAAATCGGACGGGACGCCGGTTTCAGTATTCGCTTATTGCCCGCAGCTTCTGATAGGGCCAGTAGAAGGCCAGCGCCGTCAGAATGGGCAGGCCGTAACCGATATAGCTGGGGATCCCCGGGGCGGAGACCAGCAGATTATACAGCGCATGGAAGACCACGGAGAGGGAGAGGCAGCCGACCACGGTGCTGAAGGAGAAGACCCGGTAGCGGCGCACCATGATGAGGGAAAGGCTCATGGCCAGCATGCAGACGATGTGCATCACACCCACCGCCAGACCCCGGACCAGGGTGAAGGCCAGGCTTTCGGAGCCCGTCGCCAGAAGGTAGCAGCAGTTTTCAAAGGTGGCGAAGCCCGCCCCCAGAGAGATGGCGAAGGTGACCAGGGTCATTTCCCTGGGCCGGAAGACCAGCAGGAAGAACAGGAGGGGCAGCAGCTTCATGATCTCCTCCGTCGTCGGGGAGATATAGACCGCGGAAGCATTCAGCTCCATATCCGTCAGCAGGGTCAGATAGCCGCTGATATAGCTGCTCAGCAGGCAGGTCACCATGCCCACAAGGAAGGCGGAAATGCTCCGCCGGGCTGCGCCCCGGGTGTATATGGCGGTCAGCAGCAGAGGGATGCTGATGCAGAAAAGGATATTCTCAGAGTATATCATGCCTCCCTCACCTTCTTCCGGACCGCCAGCAGCATCAGCAGCAGGTGCAGCGTCATCAGGTTGGAGAAAACGGTGTAGACGGGATCCGCCGACATATACATGGACGTATTGTTCCAGCACAGGCCCAAAAAGGCGAGACTCAGCGCCCCGTCGCAGCTTCTTCCCGGCCGAAGGGCCAGGAGCAGACGCACCAGCAGCAGGGCTTCTCCCGCCAGCATCAGAGCGGTGCCGATCCCATCCAGGAGGGCCTTCGGCCCCGCCGGAACGAAGAAGGTGCCCGTCTCCGCTGCGATCAGCAGGCTGCTGACGACCCACATGAGGACGCGCTCCCAGCGGCTCACGGCATGGGTGAGATAGACGGAACGGATGCAGACGCAGATGAAATAGCCGAAGGAGAGCCCGCCGAGAATATCCCGCACCCATTCCCCGGACCAGCCGATCCACAGACAGGTATTGGCCGCAGCGAAGACCGCCGCGCCTGCGGTGACGCCGCGGAACCGGCCCCACTCCGTTCCCACGGCGGAGCATAGGGCGGTGCTCATCAGAAGGAAGGTGCCGAAGTCGGCAATATCGTTGGCCGCAAAGGGGACCCGCATCCCCTCCCGAATATAGGTGTGCGCCAGGTAATAGGTCAGGCTGAGCAGCAGCGTGGCGGAGGAAAGGGCGGTGAAGATCAGGTAGAGACTGCCCTTCAACCGCCTGGCATAGCGGAAATAGGCCACCAGAGCCAGCGCCAGCACAAGAAGCTGGAGGATCTCCCCGATCACGATTCCTCGTCCTCCTTCTCCCCCTGCTGTTCCCTGCGGTGGACGCAGAGCAGGGTGACGAACACCCCCAGGCAGAAGGCCAGTACGGCGAGAACGATATAGCCCAGCTGGGGCCTCAGAAACACGATGCTGCCGGTAAGGGCGCCTTCCGGCAGTACAACGCCGTCCAGTCGGGGCAGGACGAGCCCCAGGAACGCAGCCAGCGCCATGCAGCACAGGGCAGTGGCGCTCCGAAGCAGCACCGTCTGCCGCGTTTGCTTCCTTTTTTCGGCTCTTTCCCGGATCAGCCGGAGCTGTTCATCCGCGCTGCGCATACTCGAATCCCATCCTTTCCAGCTCTGCACGCAGAGCTTTTTTCCCCCGCTCCGTGAGGTTATAGACCTGCTTTTTGGTCTTCCCCATGGCTTTGGCCGCTTCCTCCGCGTCCATGTCTTCAAAATAAAGGAGATACAAGGCCTGCCGGTATTCCGGGTTCAGCCGCTCCATGGCCTCATAGAGCTGCTTCTTCCGCTCGTTTTGCAGCAGCTCCAGCTCCGGCGAGTCCCCTTCTCCGGCAAGCTCCCCGGCGGGAAGCTCCCGTCGGCGCTTCATCCTCCGCAGGGCCAGGTGACGCCCGATGCCGAAAAGCCAGGTGCGGAAGCTGCTCCGTCCCCCGAAGGCGGCTGTGCGGGCGGCGGCTACGGCGAAGGCGTCCAGCATCAGCTCCTCCGCGTCGTCCATATTGCGGACATAGCCGAAGAGGAAGAGGGTGAGGCTTTCCCGATGGCGCAGGAGCAGCTCCCGCAGGGCATCCTCGCTGCCCTCGGCAAGGTAGACGCGATATAGTTCTTCGTCGGTTTCCCGCATCGTCCCCGCCTCCCCTCCAAATGCTGAATGGATTTTCCCTCAGAACGGGTCTTCGGTCTGCTTCGGCAGCGCGGCCTTATTTGCTTTTGCTCCCGGTTCATGCCGCCGTCCGTCAGCAGATGCACGCAGGCCTCCGGATCCGGGGAGCGGGCAGCCTCATTCCCATCACCGGGCAGGCTCTGGACCGTCGGCCGGGACGCTGCCCGCGGCGGCGCCGCAGCGGTTTTCTTTCCTTCGGACCGGAGGCGCATGAAAGCGAAAACAGCGGCAGATGCAGATGGAACGGCCGCCCTTCGCGCCCGGAACGTCTTTCCATCTGCATGCCGCATTTCTCCGGTCTTACCCGTCAAATGGGATCGGAAGCTCCCGATCAGAATGCCTTGGTAATGGTGATCTCCACGTTGGAGCCCACGATCCTCACGCTGACCTCGTCGGCCAGGTTGGCGACGATGGACTTCTCCAGTTCGTCCCAATCCTCCTTGGCTCCTTCCAGGCTCTCCATGCTGTTCTCCAGCTCGTTCTTATAGGCGCTCATGGACCAGGTGTAAATGTCCTCGCCGGCGGCGTAACCCACGGGGCTGCCCATGCTGATCAGGCCAAGAGACAGGTTGGACAGCACAGCCGGGCCCTGGCTTTTCGGCAGCAGGACGACGGCGACCATCTCCCGCAGCCGGCCCATGAAGCCCTTGGCAGCCGCATTTTTCCCGCTGGTGGAGGCTGCCAGCAGCTGCTTGCGCATCTCCTGATCCAGGAATACGTCCGCGCTGAGGCGAAGGTCGAATTTCCGGGCTTCCTCCCGGCACTGATAGCAAGCCTCCACGCTGCCGGTGATGCCCCGCAGCAGGCCGATCAGCTCCTCCGCCATCAGACGGAGCCGCAGGTTTTCCTTATGTCCGAGGCCGCAGTCCAGGCCCAGCTTTTCCGTGGCGGCCAGGGCCTCCTCCATGCCGACGCCCTGGGTGGTGACTTTGATTTCCGGTGTATTCATGGTTTCTTCCTCCCTTTTCCGATGGCACGGATCAGCCGATGGTCAGAATATCCGAAAATCCGGTGACCTCAAAGATCTCCATGATGGTCTCGTTGACGTGCAGGAGCTTCATTTCCCCCTGCTTGTTCATGGTCTTCTGGGCGGAGAGCAGCACCCGCAGGCCGGCGGAAGAGATGTACTCCAGCTTGTCGAAATCCAGAGTCAGCACGCTCACATTCTCCAGAGACGCCTTGAGCTCCTTCTCCAGCTCCGGGGCGGTGACCGTGTCCAGACGTCCCTCCAGAGCAAAGACGGCTTTTCCGTTTTCGATGGTCTTGTTGATGTTCAGCATTTTGTATCCTCCGTTTGTGGTTTAAAGTAAATTGTGTTTTCTTTTCTTTTCGCAGGGAGAGGCGCCCGGGATGATGCTGCTCAGGAGCGCGGCATGGAAGATCCTGACATCCGGCGGTCTGCCTGTGCGCCGGGCGTTCTTCTCTTTCGCGTTTCCCTTCAGGGCACGCTCAAAGGTTCTTGACGATCGTCAGGACGTTCTTCCCGTCCGCATAAGAGTACTGCACATCGTCCATGGTGTTTTTCACCAGCAGGATCCCCAGGCCGCCTTCCCGGGACATCAGAGCTTCCTCGGAGGTGTCCGCATCCTCCCTGGCAAGGGGATCGAAGGGGGTTCCGCTGTCCGCAAAGCGGATCATCACCCGCCGCGGGTCCTCCAGGACGACGCAGCTGATCTCCGCCTCCCCTTCTCCGGGCGCATAAGCATAAGAAGCGATATTGACGAATACCTCCTCGATCGCCAGCCGGAGCTGAAGCAGCGTGCGCATCGGGCACTCGCAGGAAGTCAGTTTCTCTTCCACGAAATCGACCACGCTATCCAGTGCCTCCGTTTTTGCCGCTACCGTTATACTGTCCATTGGTGCTTCCTCCTCAAAATGACGACCGCCGCTTATGTGCCGAAGGCGCAAAAACGAGGGGCGAGACGGGCTTGTTTGTTTTTTGAGTTTGCCGTCATTTGACGCAAACGCAGTTACTCTTGTTTCCTCAAGCTGCGGATTTCTTCATGACATATTGCTCCTTTTATATTCTACTACACTTTTTCCCCGCGCACAAGGATTCTTCTTTCACTTTTCACGAAAGCAGAGGGGTCGCTGCCGGTTTTCAGGCAATTATTGCTTTTCATATTCCGCTGTTCCGTACATATCCTAGGCTCGGGACACCGAGAAAGAGAAAAGGAGAAAGAAAAATGGCGAACAGCTCTAACAAGATCGTTGTGCCCGCAGCCCGTGATGCGATGGATCGCTTCAAGATGGAGGCTGCCAACGACGTCGGCGTGACCCTGAAGCAGGGCTACAACGGCGACATCTCCGCCCGTCAGGCCGGCAGCATCGGCGGCCAGATGGTCAAGAAGATGATCGAAGCCTACGAGAACGGCCTGAAGTAAACCTTCTCGGGGCATAAAAGGACCGGGGCCCTTTCGGGGTCCCGGTCCTGCATCGTTTTTGCATCATTTCCGCTCGTGGCGGTCCCGCACATCCCAGAGGAGCCAGCCGTACCAGCAATCGCTGGCCTCCAGAATCGTGCCGTCGGCGTCGGCGTGGGTTTCCAGCCAGCGGAGGACGCGGGCGGCGTTGTCCGCCGTGGCCTCTTCCTCCTCCAGGAGGTATTCCGTCAGCCGCCGGGCCGTGGCCTCGTCCGCCTTCAGTCGGACCTCCCGATACTGCTTGTAATAGCTGCTCTCCGGGTAATAACCCCGATACCAGAGGAGGCTGAAAAGCTCATAGAACCAGTGGGAATGGCTGGTCTTGTAGCGCCGGGGTTCCCGGTCGAAAAGCTCATGCATGATATCGGTGTGCAGGGCGTTGTCGTTGTAGACGAAGCTGGCGTTGAAGCACCAGGCCCGGCTCATGCGGATCAGATTGTCCAGGCCACTGAGGCCGCTGATTGCCGGGGTGATGGAGGAATAGACCAGGTCGAACTTCCCCTCCCAGCCCAAGGCGGCGATATCCGCATGGCGGAAGTCCACCGGCTGGAAGCGCACATTCGTCAGCCCCAGCTCCCGGCAGTAGGCCTCCCCGTACCCGGTCATTTTGGGGGAAATGTCCGTGCCGAGGACGCTGCGGGCGGTCTTGGCAAACTCCGCCACATAGCGGCCGGGCCCGCAGCCCACGTCCGCCACGTCCTGGTCCGACCCCAGCAGGCCCCGCTGCCGCAGCCGGGCCGCCGTGTCCAGCACCCGCTGCTCATGGAGCTCCCGCTCGTCGACCTGCCGGTATTTCCTGTCCCAGTCTCCGGCCCGCTGGTCCCAGGTATCCTGCCGCCCGGCCCGTTTTTTGTCGGAGATCTGATCGTACAGCGCCTCAAATCGGCGCAGCTGTTCGTGACTGTCCATATTTACGCTCCGTCATTGTTCTTTTTAAAACATAATACATCCTACCGGTGGAAAAATCAAGGCGGCGCCGCCCATTTCTGCGCAGCGCCGCCTTGAGGCGCTCAGTCCTTTGCCCCTCGCAGCAGCTTGGGGATATCCGCGATCTTGGGGGGATCGCCCCGGCGGAAGACCAGCAGCCGGTAGAGCTTCCCCGCCGCCAGCACCGCCAGCAGTGCCACCGCCAGGGTCAGGAGCAGGGAGATGAGGGCGGTATACAGGGGCACCTGGCCCAGCAGGGCGCGGGCCGGGGTGCTCATGACCGCCGTGAAGGGCACATAGTTCATCCAGGCTGCGTTGGACACGATGCTGCGTGAACCGCTGTTCTCCCCGAACATGGTGAGGAAAAAGCTCGCCAGCAGAAGCAGGGTGAAAATGCTGTTGCAGCTGCCCAGGTCCTCCTGCTTGGAGGCCATGGCCCCGCCGATGGAGGCGATGGCGCAGTACATAAGGAAGCCCGCCAGAACGATGGCGACGGCGGCGATGATATTGGGCAGGGTGAAGAGCCCGGAGGCGGCCCCCAGCATGGAGAAGAACTGGAGGATGCCCATGGTGCTGCCCGGCTCGATCTGCAGGACCAGGATGCGTCCCAGGACGCAGCCCAGCACGGCCCCCGCCGCCCAGACCAGCATCTGCACCACCCCGGCCAGCCAGCCCGCCAGGGTCTTGCCCAGGATCATGGCCTGGGGCTGAAGGGACAGCAGCATGGTATCCATGAGCTTGGAGCTCTTTTCCAGGATCACGCTGCCCGCCACGCCCTGGCCGTAGATCAGGACCATGAAATACAGAAGCATGATGCCGAGGTACGGCAGGATGATCTCCAGGGCTTCCCGGATGGTCTCATAGCTGTCCTTGATGCTGCCGTCACGGTAAGCGGCGCTGGTGGAGCTGTCGCTGAGGACGGCCTTGCTCAGCTCCGAGAGCTGACCTTCCGTCAGGCCGGATTTCTCCCTTGCCAGGACGGGGAAAGCATCCCGGAGGAAGCTCAGATAATCCTTTGCCTCGGAGGCAGTCAGAGTCGTGCCTTCGGGCCGGATCAGGGTCAGCTCATATCCGTTCTCCCCCAGCTCCGTCAGCAGGGCCAGTGTCCCTTCCCGCTCCCCGGCGGCGGCGATGGCCGCCTCGGCGTCGGCGGCAGGGATGTACTCGATACCGCTGAAAACGCTGTTCCCCGTTGCGTTCAGCCGCGAATAATCGGAGGGGATGCCGGTGAGGTCCGCCACATATACGGCCCTGACCGGCGTTTCGGTGATCTCTTTGCCCGCGGACTGGAGGGCGATCAGCATAACGACGGGGATCCCGATCAGGAACAGCAGGGCCGGAAGAATGGTGGTGAGCCGCCAGCCGGTCTTGTCCGTCTGCTGCCGGAAGCTGAAACGGAATACCGTCCCGAAGCCCTGCAAGCCTTTCTTTCTCATGAACGGGCACCCCCTTTCATCATAGCCAGGATCTGCCTGGGTTTCACCCGCTCGCCCCGATGGATCATCAGGGCCCCGTAAACGGCGGCGCAGAGCTTCATGAGCAGCAGCGTCACCAGGGCCTGGAGCAGCCAGCCGAGGGCCAGCCAGCCGAAGCCGATATCCCCCATCAGGAAGCGGGAAGGCGCGATATACACGGAAATGAAGGGGACCACACAGAGGACGCGGATGGCAGCACCCGCCTTCATCCAGGCGGTGGCCATGCCCGCTATATAGCCCACCATGGAGATCAGCATGGCGCCGGAGGAGGCGGAGTCCGACTCCGTCTCCGTGGAGCAGCAGGCGCCGGAGATACCCGCGATGATGGCGTAGCTGAGATAGCCCAGCAGCACGCTCACCAGCACGGCCAGGACGCCGGGACCGGTGAGGCTCCGGAGCAGGCTGCCGATGCCCGCGGTGGCCATGCCGGAATCCTTGCCCAGGAGCTTCATCACCGTCCGGGTCAGCACAAGGCCAAGGCCGGAGCAGAGCATGCCCGCCACCACCAGGCACATGGCCGCCAGGATCTTCCCGGTGATCAGCGCCAGGGGCTTCACGGAGACCATGAGCAGCTCCACAAGCTTAGAGCTCTTTTCCTGCACCACCGCCCGCACGATGAAGGAGGTGGAGAAGGAGACCAGCATGAAGATCAAAATGGAATAGGCGGTGCCGCCTACCTGGCGGGCGCTCTGGTCCTCGTCGTCCTCCGCCTCCCGGTAGTCCGCCTCCGACATCGTGGAGGAGGAGATCGGCGCCAGGGCAATGCCCATCTGCAGGGGGCTTACCCCCAAGGCGGCATAGCGGGCTTCCTCCACCAGAGCGGCGCAGCAGGCGGCCAGATTCTGGGCCTCCCCCTGAGTCACCTCGGACTTCTCGCCGGTGTAGGCCGTGGCCTCCCAGAGGCCCGTTTCGTCATCCATGGTAATTCTGACGGCAACGCCGTCCGTCTCCCCCGCGTCCAAACGCAGGAGGATATTCTCCATGCTCTCCCCCGTCAGCTCGGCCTTCACATAGTCCGGCATCTCGGCGGGTTCGATGGCATAGGGGCTCTCGTTCAGGATATACACTGTCTTGGCGTCGGAGCCCATCTCCTCGCCCCGGCTCATGCCCAGGCTCATCATCAGCACGCTGCCCGCGGCACCCAGCATCATGATGACCAGCATCACATAGGTCGCTGCGCTCTTGAAATACTGCTGAAGGGAGAAGCGGAAGACCTTGCCGGTGCCCGCAAGGGCGCTGTCACGCAGTTTCATCGCCGGCCCCCACCTTCTCCACAAAGATCTCATGCAGGCTGGGCTCCTGGAGATCGAAGGTCACCACGGTGACCTTCCGCTCCGTCAGCTCCCGGAGCAGGGCCATGGCCTGCTCCTCGCCCTTGACCTTGATCTGGTATTCGTTTTCCTTCTCCGTCAGGATCATGGC
>JAEEGJ010021344.1_pt1 | contig 13951 bp, 10 predicted proteins | sample 8958761 | NCBI WGS metagenome assembly JAEEGJ01 (sample SAMN16246546, study PRJNA631951) | gut metagenome | biome: gut microbiome; feature: rumen; material: RS-attached | host: Bos | place: Iran: Karaj | collected 2018-10 | reverse complement strand
TATCCGTCCGTAAAGAAAATAACACGAGAGCTTGAATTATCGGAACGGCAAGTTCTTAGAATCATAAAAGATTTAAAAGTGAATTATAACGCCCCAATTGAATATGATAGAGAAAAGAAAGGTTATTGTTATTTACTCGACGGATTTTCAGTATCGGATATCTCTCTAAATGAAGATGAGACATTTGCTCTTCAGGTTTGCAATTCATTTATTACAAGAGTTTTTGGCGGTTCAAAAATATATAATCGTATAAATAAAGGTCTCCTCTCATTACAAAATAGAGCAGAGGTTTATGATAATGAAGAAGGAAAGGCTTTAGCTCAAAGAATTCACTTTGCTTTCGGCACCACAAATATGGGGTACGATTTATATTATAAACAGTCTGACTTTGAAAATCTTCTATATAAATCAATAAAAAACGGACAGATTTTGAAATTGTCCAGAAGAGACTGGAACTCAAGGGAACTTAAACAAGAAATAGTTCTTCCTTTACTTCTCGTAATGCATGAAGGTTATTCCTGGTTGCTGTTCTGTCTTAAGTTTTCTGCATTTTCGAGTAATCTGAAATCAATATCCATGAATTTAAATCAGTTCGAATTAATTCCCTTTAATGATATTACAGCAATAAATCAGTATAAAGATGGGCATGCAAAAAATGTTCTTATCAAAAACATTATAAAGTTTCCGGGCAATACGGCTGCAGACAGTATCAATGAACCAGGAAATTTTGGATATAGTGAAAAGAAAGGTGTGTCTCTAAATTTTACCATCCAGTTCCCGGATTTACCGGATAATGAGCCTTATGAAGTAATGATTCATTTTGAGATTAATGACTCATTTGAATATGTTGTTACAGAAGAACTTCTTGATGGCGCTTATCACGAAAGCGAGAATCCATGGAGAATGCCAATATCAGATACACCAATTCTAAAAGAGTTATCGGAAAAAATCCTCATCTAACTGACATAAAGTGTCATTACAGGTGATTTATATTAATTATATAAGGATTAAGAAATAGTCCTTCAAATTATATTATGAGAGGTTTTGAAAATGGGAAAATTTGTAGGTGGCCTTATTACAGGTTCGGTTTTAACACTTGTAGGTATTGGAATTGCTGCTGCAATCAGTGATGGATCTTTATCAAATCCGTTAGATGCCTGGGCCGTTCTTTCTGGCGATGATGATTCAAAGGACGACGAGGAAGAAAAAGATGACGAAGATGAATCTGATTCCACAAAAGATAATATTGTTGATGAAGCAACAAAAACAGGAGGAATGCTTGGTCGAGGTTTAGGAGCAATCTTAAATGCTGCAGCTGCTGGTGCTGAAAGTTTTGAGAAATCCCTTTCAGAAGAAATAGAAGAGAATGAAGAATCTTCAGATGAAGAAGATTCGGAATAAGCTATCGTTATAAAATATCTTCTTAAAGCACTCGTAAAAAACTGCGAGTGCTTTTTTTTGCAGAAAAAATCCCCTCCTTTTATTTTGGAAACAAGATTATTCTTAAAATATCGAATGAACTTAGGAGGAAAGAATATGATTAATTTGATGGAATGCTCTGAAAAGAAATTAAGAGAATATGGTTTTGAAGTAGAAGAAAAGCATGAATATGAAATCTGCCGCTTTTCAACTAAAAACATTTATTCATATGCGCAATCTCAGCAGGTTATTAGAAACTTAAAACATTGTAGAACTCGTAATCGTAATAAAGTTTACTTGCGAGCTTATAAATGTAAGCGCTGTAACGGCTGGCATCTTACAAGCGAAAAGCCTTTTCAATATAGAGAAGAAAGAAGAGTCGCTTATGAAAATAAATTAATCGGCTAATCCAATGTGTCCTTTTTTAGAAAAATTCATTGATTATTGTCCGTTTTAGAAAAACACCGTTCCTTATTAATTTATAGAAATATTATTTGGGAGATAGATATGGCGAAACTTACAAAAAATCAGGTTCTAACTACTCTTGATGGCAAGTCAATTAGGGTTATTGATAAACTTGGAGAAGGAGGACAGGGAATTGTTTATAAAATTAAATGTGACAATAAGAACTATGCGCTTAAGTGGTACAGAAAGCCTTGTGAAGAAGCTTTTTACAAAAACCTTTGCGAAAACGTAAAACGCGGTGCCCCAGCTGAAACGTTTCTTTGGCCATTAGCTATTACTGAAAAAGATGCTGATGGTAGTTTTGGCTATGTGATGAAACTTTGTCCCAAAAAATATCAGCCCCTCTCTCAGTATCTTTTGAATAATGCTCGATTTAAGAATCTTTCAGCAATGATTAATGCAGGAACTCAAATTACTGCTAGTTTTAGAGCTCTTCATAATCAGGGAGACAGCTATCAGGACTTGAATGATGGTAACTTCTTCATTGATCCAGATACAGGACGAATCCTAATTTGTGATAATGATAATGTGGCACCTCATGGAACAAATCTGGGAATCCTTGGAAAACCAAGATATATGGCTCCAGAAGTAGTTTGTCAAAATCATTTACCTGATACCTATAGTGACCGCTTTTCCCTTGCTGTAATACTGTTTCTTCTCTTTTTTAGAGGTCATCCTCTTGAGGGCAAACGTGATAATTGTGACAGAGAAGATAATGAAAGAAGTTTGTTTTGTAAGATGCCTATTTTTGTCTTTGACCCTAATGATACTTCTAACCGGCCAAATCCTGCTATACATAGAAATGTGAATATGCTTTGGAATGTCTATCCACCTTTCGTAAGAAATCTTTTCATCAAGGCCTTTGATAAAAATCTTATGCGCAGCAATGGAACTGGACGTGGAGATCGCATAATGGAAAAAGAATGGCTCAAAATGTTTGAAAAACTTCGTCATTCTGTAATTGTGTGCCCAGACTGTGGGGAAGAAACTTTCTTTAATATGAAGAAAGAAACTCATAAATGTATGAACTGTGATGTCAACATTACTAGACCTCCGGTCCTTAGTATAAGAGATGAGTTAATTCCGTTGCAGTTCGGAAAACGGCTTTATAGCTGGGAAATCGATGCTGATAAAGAATTATCCATTGACAGTGTTAATGAGGCTTGGGCTCAGGTTATTGCTAACCCAAAGAAACCTGGAGTTTTTGGTCTCAAAAACATATCGGACAACACCTGGTATAGACATACACCAGGTGGAAAAGAGTTTGTTTGTGCCCCAAACGGGCAGGTAACAATCATTCGTACAAATACAATTAAATTTGGAACCAAGGGCGAAGGTATTATCGTCTGAGGTTAGAACCACAAACCATTTATAGGAGATTAAAAGATGGGTGTTTATGACAATGTTGAAGGTGTAGCTCGCAAGAGTATGGTTATGTTCTTTCTTATCGATACTTCTGGAAGTATGGAAGGACGCAGTATTGCTGCTGTAAATGATGCAATGCGAGAGGTTATTCCTGATGTAAAGGATATCTCTAACAAGAATGCAGATGCAAATATTAAGTTTGCAGTAATGAGTTTTTCAAGTGGAACAAACTGGGAAACTCCTCAGCCTGTAGAACTCGATTCTTACAGATGGTCTGACCTTGATGCTGGTGGTACTACAGATATGGGCGAAGCTTTTCTAGAACTCAATTCTAAGTTGGATAGAAATGCTTTCCTTCAGGATCCTGCAGGTGTAAAGGCTCCTGTTATCATTATGCTTTCTGATGGTGAACCAACAGATGATTATAAAGCTGGTCTTAAGCAGCTTCAGCAGAACAAATGGTTCAAAAAGAGTATCAAGATTGCGTTGGGTGTTGATGATGCCAATATGGATGTCATGTCAGATTTCACTGGCAGTAAGGAATCGGCTATTTACCTCAAGGATAAGAGCCTCCTCAAGAAACTTATTCATGTTGTTTCGGTTACATCTTCTACTGTGGCAAGTCAGAAGGTTGGAGATGGTGAAGATGAAGCTGTAATCGCTCAGGAAACAGTTGCAGAAACAGCACGTGAAGCTATTCAGGACCTTGATCCAGAGGCTGACGAAGACTGGTAATAATCTGGGGCTTTGCCCCTTATTATGACATATTAATTAAAACAACTGAAAATCATTTTTTTGGAGGAAAGAATGAACAGAACAATGTTTGCATATTCGTTTCAGGGATTGAGTCACATTAGGAAAGAAGAAGATCCAGATAATTCGGGAAAGCTTTTCCCTTGTCAGGATCGTTCGTTTTCTGGGGACTTTGAGGCATCTGAAATTCCAGAAAAAAAAGATATTCAGTTATTTGTAAAAAATCAAAAAAGTATTCTGCCGTCTGTTTCGGTTTCTGTCGAATTGAAACCACATGCTAATCCGTTCTCGCTGATTTGTGTTTCTGATGGTCATGGTAGTGCACCTCATTTTTGGAGTGACAAGGGTGCTGAGTTTGCTATTCAGTCTGCCGTTGAATTGCTTTCGGCCAGTATAGATAAAGTTTTGCTCACTCTTGAATCTAAGGACTACAAAAAAGCAAATAAGAATCTTGCAAAATCTTATGTAAAACGCTGGTGTAGAAAGTGTTTTGAATACTTATCTTCAATTGAATTGGATTACCTGAAAGATAAGATTAAGGAGATTGAAGTACAAGAACCTGAAGTTGCAAAACAATATCTGGATGAACTGCATGATTTAAAGAAAATAACCAAGGATTACAAGGACATAGTTTTAAAGAATCCACTCCTTACAGAAGAACATCAAAAGGCAATCAGTGATCTGGTTACAGAGTTTTCGAAACTGTCTCTTAAAGAGATTTTTGGCTGTACTGCTGTTATCTACTTTCAGGTAAAAGGTACTCCTGTATGGTATGCTTTCAAGATTGGAGATAGTGATTTATTTGTGGATTTCGGAGAAGGCTTTGTAAAACCAATAAAAGATGATCCAAAATGTTTTCTGAATGAAACAACATCACTCTGTAATTCGAAAGCCTATGATTCTTTCTGTTTTCCTGAAGAAGAGTTTCTTGGAAAAGCGCCATCATCTGTTTTTGCTTCATCTGATGGCGTAGCCAACAGTTTTTCTTCTGACGAATACTTGTCCAGGTTTTATGGGCAGGTTCAGTTTTCTTTTAATGAAGACGGTGAATTTATTGGTGAACGGGACATAAAGAATTATATTCCGGAATTAAGTGAAAAAGGGAGTGGTGATGATGTTACTATTGCCGGTATTGTTACATATGACAATAGTATAGAAGCGCGAACAAAAAGGCGTGAAAATGCGAAAGTTCTTGCTGATACATATTTTAAGAATCAGGAATGGGATAAAATTAATACAGTCTTGAAACCATTTGTTGATAAGGGAGAACCAGATTTTATTTTCAAAAAAATATTGTATGACTGTAATGCTGCAAAATTCTATCTTGAGCAAGGCTTGTCAATTCAATCTCTTAATCTGTGGAAACAGGCATTTGACGAAATTAGTGGAGTAATTACTGATTCAAAATTTATTACATACCATGAAACTTTGAATAAGTTTGTTGAAACTCTTCATAAACTTATGAATTTGCAGATTGAAAAGACTGCAAAAGAAAGAGTCTATATAACTGGCGATGATGAAATCTGTGCTTTATTTGACAGTGTTATTTCTGAAAATGACGAAGTTTTTATCTTTTATAAGGTAAATTATGAATATCAGCTTATTTCATATCGCTTTGAATCGAAGTGGATTTCAGGATTAGAGGAAAAGATAAGAACTGCTGTTGATGACTTAATTGAGGCATATCATCTTTCCGAGTCTCAGAAGAATCTAATTATGGTAAAAGTGAAAGATGAGTTAAGAGTTCGTGTAAACAGATTATTGAAAATATGGGCTTCAATGTGGGAATAGATTTCGAAAATTTTCAAACGATATTCATGCCATTATATAAATATTTTATTCTTAAGGATAAATTAAGTGCAAATTTGAGAAAAAGGTGCTATAATAATACGTTATGAAAAGAATTGTAGCTTCATGGAAAAAGTTGATTTGTGTTACTATTTTTTCTTCATTAACGATATTTTCAGGATTTAGTCAGACAGTAGATAGATTTGATATAAACTTTGATAGTTTTGAATATACAAAGGAATTTGAAGAAAAAGTTGAATTATACAAGAAATCATACACATTTTATGCATTAACTATAGAGCAGATTATGTCGGACGAGAAAGCAAAGCAAGAAACTGCTATTGAAGAAATGCGTTCTAAAATCTATGCCGAAGAAGTTGAAAAAGTTCGTTTAGAGGAAACTGCCAGAATACATCAGGAAGTAGTAAATGAACTTACTCCGGTTTTTGAGCAAAAGAAAACAGAAGAAGTAAAAAAATTTGAAACTGAAATCAAATCAACTTATGAAACTGAGTTTAATAAGAATAAAGAGACTTATAAACAGGAAGTAAGAGAGAGCCTTCTCGCCGAATATGAAGAGAAAAAGAATTCTGAAGTTGCTGCAGAAAAAGAAAAGCTTCAGAACGAATATGATGAGAAATATAAATTAGATTCTCAGGCTTTTTTAGCAGAAAAGACAAAAGAACTTGAAGAATCTTTTGAACAAAAAAAGAATGACGAAGTAAAGAAATTATCTGAAGAATTACGACAGTCGCTTGAAAATGAATTTGAATCAAAAAAAGAAACATATATTACAAGTGTAAAAGCAGAGCTGGAACCGAAGTATGAAGAAAAGAAAAATTCTGATGTAGCTGTTTTGGTTGATCAGTTTAAGGATTCTTTCACTTCGGAGAAAAGAAATGAATTAAAAGAAGAACTTGCAGTTGAATACGAGCAGAAAAAAAACACAGAAGTATCAGCAATAGAACAGACGTTACAAGAAAAATATGAATTAGAATTTAATGCTAAGTCTGAAGAGTTCATAAAAAAAGCAAAAATGGATGCACGTTCAGAAATGGACTCTGAATATAAACAGAAGCAAATCGAATATGAGAAAGAAGTAACTCCTAAATTAAGGGAACAGGCATATGCTGATACAAAAGCTGCAACAGAGAGGTTTAAAACACTGGCTTTGTATACCTTCATAGCTGTTATTTTACTTATCTGCATTATTTCAGTAATAACAGTCAAAACAATAAAAAATGTAAATAAGAAAAAAGAGGAAGAGGAAGAAAAAAGAAAAGAAAAAGCTGCCGCTGAAGCGAGAATAGCTGCACAAAAAGCTGCTGATAAAGAGAAAGAAGATGCTGAGGAAGCAAGAAGACAGAAAGAAGCTGTACTTAAACTATTAACAATAAAGCATTATGAGTTTCTTAAGGATACCAATGGAGATAAGGCAGCTTGTATTGATTATTTTAAGGAAAAATATCCAGATCGTACATTAGATAATGTTTTAGAATATCAAGCATATAAAAAAGCTGTTGAAATGTATGAACATCCAACTCTTGTCATGGAAGAAGGTGAATAAATGAAAAAGTATTTATATATATGTCCTATTCTTTTAGTGTCTTTACTTGTTTTAATCGGATGTAAGGATAAGTCTTTTTCAAAGGCAGAAAAAATATATAAAAATAAAGGCCTGGATGATTATGCTGCATTTGTTGAAGAAAAGAACACTTATTACAAAATTACAGATTCAAAGAATAATGGAGCTACGCCTCTTTTGGTTGCCATCAAAGAGGGTAACAGTTCTTTTGTAGATAGTTTTATAAAACGAGGGGCTTCATTTTTTACGGAACAAGATCAAGATGGAAAAGATATATTTGATTATTTACTTGAGAAGGTTTCTGCTGGAGATGAAGTAAGACAGATAATAGAGATAATTCCCGTAGATTATTGGTCTTCAGAACAGAATATTAAAAGATTGCTTGAAATTGAAAGCAATTATCCTTTGTTTGCAATATTAGTTGAGCAAGATAAATTTTCACCTGATTATATAGTTGGTAAGGGGAAAACTGTATTAATGTATGCTGCTCAACATACACCAGATATCCGCTATATTAAGCAGCTTGCTGAAAAAACAAATGACATCAATAAAATCAATGACAATGAGTGGAATGCGGTAATGTATGCTGCTCGTTATAATCCAAATCCTGCTGTTTTAGAGTACTTACTAAAAAAGGATGCTAACACAGAGAGAAATACAGCGGGAATATCTTTAACGATGCTTGCAGCTTGTAATCCAAATCCTGGAGTTCTTCTTAATGTTCCGGTTACAGAAAAATATATTAATACTGCTACAATCAATGGAAAAACAGCATTAATGTATGCATGCGAAAATAATCAGAGTGTTGATGTCATTGAAATTCTTTGTAGAGACTTTAAGGAAAAAATTAATGCAGTAGATTCTGATGGAAGAACAGCTTTGATGTATGCCTTGATGACGAATAAAGATACAGTTGTTTGTGAATATCTTCTAAAATCAGGGGCAAGAGCTGATATAGTGGATAATGCTGGTAAAACTACAAAGAATTATTTGGATAGTAATATAAGTTTGGAAAATTTGAATAAAACTTCATATTTTCAAGAAAGCGAAAAGGAGAATGAAGATTAATGGCAACACCAACGTTTAATACTTTAGTATCTAAATATAGAGAAAACGACCCTATTATGCAATTTAATCTGAAGGAGAATCTCGCTCGTTTGGAAAAACAAAGTGAAGGAGATCCTGCTTTTTATTTTCTTGCAATTATATCATTTATAGAAGGTTATCTTAGAGATACATACAAAAAGATTGATTCTTCTTTTGATTTTAATAATATGAATATAAAGCATTTATCAGAAATGTTTATTTTTGCACAAAAGAATATATCTAAAGTACTTCCAGGAAAAGTTTTATCAGGTCGAGAGCGTACAGAATTTAATCTGATTTATAATTTTATGAGAACTCATTCAAATGGTAAGTATGATTCATGGGAAAATTCTTGGACAAAGACTCCAACGGAATTCTATATTGATGGCGATCGAATTCGTCATTGTTTTTGCAAACAAGATAATGATAATGTTCGGGCGTTAGTTAATCGATTTGTTGAGTTTTCAAAAATATATGGTTTCTATAATAAATATGAGAAAGAAATCAATAAACATTTGAATACTTCCTATTTTAAGCCTTTAAAGGAACATGAAAGTGAAGATTATTCTTTGTCGGATGAAATAGCTAAAGCTCTGATTGAATTGATGAATAAAGGTCCTGAAGAAGATAAAAACAAGGCAGCAGAGAATTTTTATGAATCTCAAGCAGAACGTGCTATGTATGCAAGAACATGGCGTGATTATCAAAAAATGGTTTCTGAACTGACTGAGGAACAAAATGCAATTTCTGAAGAATTGCTTGGAAAAATAAAAAAAGATAAGTCTATTAAAAAGCTTATCAAGGGTGGCCCAGGAACTGGAAAAACTTTGATTTTAATTAATGTATTGCAGGAAACTCTGGATAAAGATATAAAGCTTTTAACTTATACTAATTCATTAACAAACTATAATAAGTATCTTTCCAATTTGATATCCTTTAATGGAAAAAAACTTTCTGCTTCCGATAAGAAGAATGTTGCGAACAGAATTTTGGGATTTGATAATTATTTTATTTCTATTGCAGAGAAACTTTTTAATAAAAAAATTGTTCCTCTCAATTCTGTTTCTGGCGTTCAAAAGATATGTGATAAATATAATATCGAGAAAGAAGATCTTTTTGAACAAGCAAGAGAAATATGGCTTCATCTTCCAGAACAGAAAAAATATGTTGACCATACATATTCTCAGCCAAAGTCTGTTGATAAAGAGCAGCAGAAAATACGTCAAATTTTCTGGGATGCTGTAGAAGCTTTTGATAAAGTCTTTGAACTTGTAGAGACTTCTTTTATTCCATTGGAATGGGTACTTTATAAAATATATAAGAAAACAGTAAGAATTCCTGATGCCTTAAAATGTGATTATCTTCTCATCGATGAAATTCAGGATCTTGAAGCTGCAAAAATTGAGGCTATAAAACAGATGTCACGAAAAGGATATGTATTTGCTGGTGATAAAACACAATCAGTTTTTGTTAGAAAAGGACTTCCTTGGGGATGGCTTACTAAACAAGAGTTATCTACTACAAAAGAAGGTCTTTCTAAAAACTTCAGAAGTACTCGCCCAATACAAGATTTAGCAAATGCATATAGAAAGATGGTTAATCTTAAGGATCCTAATTCAATTTCAAAAGGCTTTATGCCGGGGCCTATTCCAGAAGGATATATTTCAAAGAAAGATACTGTAGTTTTTGAAAAACTTATTGAACGCATTAAGTTTATGAAAGACCAGCTTTTCTTTGAGAATGGAGAGTTTTGTATTGTTGCCGCAAATGATAAGCTTCTTGATAAAATAAGGATGGAACTTTCTAATCAGGGATTTAACTCAAAATCTATTGAAACAGATGACTTTGATTTTGAAAAAGATAAGGACCTGATAAAATTGTCAAAAATAAAATATGTAAAAGGAATCGACATTCCTGTAATTATTCTTGTTTTAGATGAAGATTTCCTCGATAGAACAGGAAAAGAAAACGATGGGTTGGACATTTATTCTCAGGAAAATAGTATATATACATGTATTTCTAGAGCTATGAATGTTTTGAATGTGTTCTTCATTGATAATGGTAAAATGCTTATACATTCGGAAGATGCTAAGAAGAATAACGCCGTTCTCAAATTGTATGAAACAATGAAGGATATTACTGTTGAATTATAAAAGTGGTATTTATTATGAAAAAAAATAGAGGTCTGTTTTCTAAACTGATTTGTTGTATTCTCGGATATCTTGTTATTATTTTTATTGTGAGTATTTTTAATACGTTTTCACTAAAAGACGGCTTAATATCTGTTAATAATCTCTATTGGATATTATTTGGTTTATTTCTATTATTTTCACTTTGTATTCCAGTCTTTGCTTATTTAGGATTTAGGACAATGTTGAACTTAAGTCCGGAACGATTGAAAGAAAAATACGCAGATATTTGGAAACAATATAGTCTTACATTTATAAAGAAACACCCAGACAAAAAATTAAATGGGAAGACTCGGGCGAATGCTGATTTATATTTTTCCTCAGAAGAAATACTTAGCGCATCCTTTTTTAATATTCCTGTTTTGGATTATTTAGAAAATGTATCTGGAACATTTGTTGGTCTCGGAATATTAGGAACATTTGTTGGGTTCTCACAATTCCTTGGTAATATTATTGAATGTGGAATTAATTTTGAATCTGTAGAAATCTTTAATGGTTTGAAAGTTGCTTTTAATACCTCAATTATTGGTCTCTTTTCTTCTATTATATACAATCTTTTGATAACACAACCTTTATTGTCTCTTGTAAAAGAATCGAACAGATTATTATGTGACTCTTTGGATGAGCAGTATTATGTCTCTGATGAGCAATGTATGCGTTCATTAAGTGATATTGTTAGTATTACAGAAACTTCTATAGATAAGAATATTACAAATATGTGTGTAGAAATAAAAAGCGTTATTTCTGCCGAGCGTGATGAATTTACTAAACAAGTTTTAGGTACTGCAGAGTTATTGAAACATATAGATAATTCTTTAGGCAATATTCCTGATAACGTAAAATTAATGAGTGATGAATTAAACAAGAGTATTGAATTAGCTAAAACTCGAACTCTAGAGATGTCACAGGAATGCCTGAAATCTATAAACATAGAACTTAATAAAACTTTTGAGCAGTTTACTGAAAGATTTGATAAGGCAAGTCTTACTATAGAAAAGGCAACCGATTCCGTTTCATCTTTCCCAGCTGATTTGAAAAGTGCGATGTCTATTATCACTCATTCGGTACAGAACAATTTTGATGTTTTATCTAATAAAATTGATTCTGATTTATCTGAGATTTTCGAAGAAACAAAGAAAGAAATATCTTCTATGATAAAAGAAGAAACAAAGGCTGATATTGAACGAAACAAGACTTTGATGGATGCTTCAGAAAATAGATTAAAAATTGTATATGAAGATGCAGAACAGAAAATTAATAGTTTTCTGGATGGAACAAAAAGTATTATTAATGCTATTTATGGAGAAATGGTCAGAAATATTTCAGAGGCCTGTAATTCATTTTCATCAAAAATTTCTGATAGCATTGTTCAAATTGAGGAATTTTCCAAAGAAACTAGTAATTTTACCAACGAGTATAAGAATTTACATGAGACATTAATTGACATGTCTAATAGAATTTCTGAATCGGAAGAAAGTCTTATAAATGGAACTGTTGAGATAAAGGCTCTGCTGAATAACTTTATTACAGCTTCTGAACTAATGAGAGATGCGCAACAAAATCTTAAAGATATTTCAGAAAGTTTGAATAAATTCCCAGAACAACAAAGAGAGATGAATACATTATATTCAAATGCTGCTGAAGTAATGAAGAATTCCTTGGTTCAGATGATTGACCATGTTAATAGTTCACTTGATGAAAAAGATAAAGAATCAGAGGAGAGTGAATCATAATGAGATCTCCAAAAAAGGAAGAATTGAAGAAAGGAAACTCATATGATTTATCCATCAGTGATTTGATGGCTGCTTTGTGTTGTATTTTTATATTGTTTCTGATTTTTGTTATTCATAGGCTAAATGAAGAAAGAAAGGAATTTGAAATCAAGAATGGAGTTGCTACAGAATTCCGATTAAAACAAAAAGATTTATATGATGCAATATATAAGGAATTTCGAGATGATTTAGTAAACTGGGAAGCAGAAATAGAACTCGAAAAAGGAAACATACTCGTAAAATTTACAAAGGATTCAATGATGTTTGAACCAGAAAAAGCCAAATTAAAAGAGGGCTTTATGGTTGTTCTTGACGACTTCTTTCCTAGATTAGTTAAGATATTAGAAGATCCGAAATATAAAGGTGATATTCAAGAAATACGAATAGAAGGGCATACTGCAGTAAACCTTAGGCAGACACGAAAAGAAGATTATGAATCCGGAATGAAATTATCTCAGGAAAGAACAAGAGAGGTTCTGTATTATTGTTTAGGAACTATTCCAGAAACAAGAGATGAACTTCAAAAAAATATTATTGCAATAGGGTATTCCAATTCTATTCCAGCAGCGGATGATACAAAAACTCGACGTGTAGAGTTTAGTATTAGAACACGAGCTGAAAATGTAATAGAATCTATAGAGAAAAGTGCAAAAAAATAGGAGTAAGAGATATGGAAGGAACGTTTAACTCAATAGAACAATTTGAACAAGTTCTTTATAAGACTGTTGAGAAGGCTGGAGAGATTACTCTTGTAAAATTTATGGCAAATTTTGTTTCCTCAGAAGATAAAAATAAAATTAAAGAACTGTATGGGGTAGAAAAAACCGGCTCAAAAATAATTGAGATTCTTGAAGATAATCCTGAGAAATATTATTTTACCTCAAGAGAAGATCCAAATAAAAACAATTGGTGTTTTAAAATTGCAGGAACTAAAAATACTCAGAAAGAATCTAAAAAAGATTCTGTCGAGCATATAAATGAAGAAAATAAAGCGACAGGTAAAAATCTTATTTCAAACAAAGAGAAGAAAACATTGAAAATTGCAAAAGAATCTGATGAACTATTAGATGATTCAGATATATTGCCATCTTCTGAAGATGAAGAAATAGAGTTTCAGGTAGATGAAAAACTAAAAAAATTAGTAACTAAAAATATGGTATTAATAAATGATACCTTCTATATTTCAAAATTTCTTGTAACTCAGGAATTATATGAAAGTGTGATGGGAGAAAATCCAAGTTTTTTTAAGGATAACCCAGAACCAAAAGAAAAGCAGGAGAGAAGACCTGTTGAAACTGTTAGTTATTTAGAGGCTATTGAATTCTGCAAGAAATTAAGCAAGAAATGTGGATTCGCCTCTTGTTATAAAAACGGAATATATACTCCAGAAATTAATGGATTTAGATTACCAACTGAGAGTGAATGGAATTTTGTTGCAACTGCAGAAAATAAAAATTCTTATATTTATGCCGGTTCAAATGTCCCTGATGGATTTGCATGGTATAAGCATAATTCGAAGACAAAGACTC
>JAEEGJ010021342.1_pt1 | contig 13951 bp, 7 predicted proteins | sample 8958761 | NCBI WGS metagenome assembly JAEEGJ01 (sample SAMN16246546, study PRJNA631951) | gut metagenome | biome: gut microbiome; feature: rumen; material: RS-attached | host: Bos | place: Iran: Karaj | collected 2018-10 | reverse complement strand
CAAGCGGCCCGCTGACGCACAGCAGGTCCTTGGACTTGGGCGCAGGCCGCCGCCTGGCTGTCAGCAGCGAGGTCTCGCCTACGGCGGAGACGCTGATGCACAGCCCGTTGCGTGACGGCACCAGGTCAAGGTCCACCTGCCGGTAGCCGTGTTCCTTCGCCGCGGCGACCACACCCTCCCACAGCTCACGCACCTGGGCGAAGTCCAGTTTGGCGGACACGCCCAGCCGCACGCTCAGCGCGGCCGGATGCGCCATCTGCGCGTACAGTTCGCCAGTAGCGCCGAGTACGCTCTTGTATCCCAGATGCTTCAGGGGGAAATACACGAGGTCGAAATCGATGCCCTCGAGCATCACCTTTGACGAGTAAGCAATGAACTCGCGGCCAGCCGCTTCGAAACGGTTGTGTCCGAACGCATCGAACGGCGTGCCCTCATAAAGGGCTTTCAGAGCCTCGACCCTGCCTAAATCCGAGAAATCCTTTCCTGCCATGGCGTACATCTTTTACTGGATACAAAAATAGGTTTTTTCGCTATATTTGTCAAAATACACGATTATGAAAACCCGGAAAATCCTCTCCCATATCTTCGGTCTCGCCGGTCTGGCGGTACTGGTCGGCGCCTGGGCAGTATTCGGCCCCCTGGTCAAAGGCGCTTTGTCCGTCAAACAACTGGACGACGGACTGTATTACATGGAATTCAAAGGAGACGACGGTTTCGAAGGGCTCATACGGTCCGGAGGAGCCCGCAGTTCCCAGGAGATCAGCCGCTACATATTCCAGTTCCTGTCAAAAGGTTTCGCCCGTACTCCGGAGATTGCGGAAGAAGCGGAAGCCTACGGTTGTTCCGCCTTTACCGTACGGGACCCCGAAGACCGCTTCCTGATGGGCCGTAACTTCGATTTCTCGGAATCCACTGCATTGATCCTTCACAGCCGCCCGAGGAACGGATACGAGTCCATCTCCACCTTCAACCTGCGGTTCCTCGGTTTCGGCGAAGACTGGAAACCGGACTCCTTCGCCCATAAATACATGGCTCTCAGCTGCTTGTTCGTTTCCTTGGATGGAATGAACGAGAAGGGACTGGCGATTGCGGACCTGATGGCGGGAGACGATGCCGAGACGCATCAGGACCGCGGCAAGCCCGACCTCACGACCACCTCCGCCCTGCGTTATGTCCTAAACAGGGCTGCTACGGTCGACGAAGCCATCGTCCTGCTTGAGAGCATTGACATGCACTCCGACATCGGCACAGCGCACCATTATGCCATCTCCGACGCCTCAGGACGCTCGGTGGTGGCAGAATACATCGACGGGGAACTCGTCGTGACCGATACCCCCATCGTAACCAACCATTATCTTTCCGACGCAAAGTTCGGCGAAGGGCTGATACCCGGGGACAACCGATATGATATCCTTGAAGACGAATACGTGGAATACCTGGGCGTGTTTGACACGGAAAGCCTGAAAAACGCCATGGAGTCGGTCAGCCAGACCCCTTCCGGCAGTTTTGCCGGCACGCAATGGACCGTGCTGCTGAACCTGGAAGACTTTACGGCGACATATTACTTCCGCCGCAATTTCGACAAGGAATACAATTTCCGTCTCGGAGGGCGGAAAGCGCTTATCGATTGACGGTATAGGTGATGCCCAGGTCGCGGAGACCGTAGATGAAATCGTTAGTCACCGCCACGTGGAACTTGCGCGACTTGAACTCGACGTTATACCTGGTCTGGGGATCGTAGAGATACATGTGCAGCTCCGTCTTGCCTTTGTTGTCCCTCAGGAGTTTCACCAGGTCCTTGCGGAAAGACTCGTTCAGCTGTGGCGTAGTGAGGTTGATGGCGAAAGTTTTCAGCATGGATTCGTTGACATTGCCCAACATGCTTACTTTCTTGATCCTCAGCGCATAAGGAGCGGTCTTGCCTTGGGCGCGTTCCTCCGGTTTGAGGAAATACTTCTCCTTGATGTCGGCCTCTACGAACACCTCGGAATGCAGGCCGAGGAGCGGTAGCCACGTCTCGCAGTCCTTTCCGAACAACGCCAGTTCGTACGAGCCGTCGAAGTCCTCGATCGTGGCCCGCAGCAGGGGCGAGCCGCTGCGCGTCGAGCCCTGCTTGGAGTCCACGACGATGCCCGCGAAGCAGACGCTGCCGTTCTTGCGCGTCTGCTCGCACTCATCAATCCTTGCCTGGATATCGCCCACTTCGCAGGTCGTGAAATTGTCAATCTCGAAGGCGTAGCGGTCAAGGGGATGTGCGGAGATGTACATCGTCACGAGTTCCTTCTCCTGCTGAAGCAGCGCCAGAGTGTCCTCCTCGGCCGGCGGAGCCGGCATCGCAGGACGCTTGGGGCGCATCTCCTCCACGTCGCCGAACAGCGAGAAAGCGCTGTCGACGGCGTCGTTGCGGTAGTTGTCGGCGTAGCGGGCGAGTTCGTCGATGAACAAGTCACCGCTCGCTCCCGGAAGGAAGAACTGCGTGCGCTTGTAGCCGAAGGAGTCAAAGGCGCCGGCGTACACCAGCGACTCGAGCGAACGACGGTTGATGATACCGCCCATCCGCTCCATGAAGTCGAACACGTCCTCGAAGAGACCGTTCTCCTCCCTCTCCTTGATGATCATATCCACGATATTGGAGCCGAAACCCTTGATGCCGGCGAGTCCGAAGCGGATGCTTCCGGCCTTGTTGACGGTAAAGTGGGCCAGACTCTCGTTCACATCCGGGTTCAAAACCTTGATCTTGTGGGCCTTGCAGTCGGCCATGATCTTCTTGATCTCATCACCCTTCGAAAGGTTGCATGAGAGGTTGGCGGCCTGGAACTCGGCAGGATAATGCGCCTTGAGCCAGCCGGTCTGGTAACTCACCCAGGCATAGCAGGTGGCGTGCGACTTGTTGAAAGCGTACTGGGCGAATTTCTCCCAGTCCTTCCATATCTTGTCCAGGATCTTTTCGGGATGGCCGTTCTCGACACCCTGCTTCATGAACTTGTCCTTGAGCTCCATCATCACGGCTATCTGCTTCTTGCCCATGGCTTTGCGGAGCTTGTCCGCCTCGCCCTTGGTGAAGGAGGCAAGCTTGCGGGAGAGAAGCATGACCTGCTCCTGGTACACCGTGACACCGTAGGTTTCAGCGAGGTATTCTTCCATCTCCGGCAGGTCGTACTCGATGGGCTTGAGGCCGAGCTTGCGGTCGACGAAGTCCGGGATATAGTCCATAGGTCCCGGACGGTAGAGCGCGTTCATAGCGATGAGGTCCTCGAAACGTTCGGGATGCAGCTTCTGGAGCCAGCTCTTCATGCCTTCGGATTCGAACTGGAACACGCTCATCGTGTCTCCGCGGCCATACAGCTCGTATGTGAGCTTGTCGTCGATGGGTATCGCCTCTATGTCTATGTCATCGCCGTGGCGCTGCTTGATGGTGTCCAGGCAGGTGTGGATGATGGACAGGGTGTTGAGCCCGAGGAAGTCCATCTTGAGCATGCCGACATCCTCGATGTAATGGCCGTCATACTGCGAGGTCCATACGTCCAGGCCCGTTTCCTTGTCCTTGGAGAGGCAGATGGGGATGTAGTCGGTGAGCTTGGCCGGGCCAATGATCGTCGCGCAGGCGTGCTGGCCAGTCTGGCGTATGCATCCTTCCATCTGGCGGGCATACTCCAGCACCTCGCGGTTGATCTCCGGCCCATTCTCGAGTTCATTGCGGAACTCCGGCACCAGCCGGAAGCAGTTGTTAAGGTTAACCTTGACGTCAACCTCCTCCATGCCCTTCTGGAAAATCTTTCCGTCCCGCTCAATCTTCTTGAAGCCCGGCTTCAAATCGTCGAACTTGGGGTTGAAGGGGTACTCCTTCTCGACCCTTTCGCTGAGACGGTCCGGGACCATCTTGGAGAGACGGTTGGACTCGTCGATGGAGACGTTGCTAATGCGGGCGACATCCTTTATGGCGCTCTTGGCAGCCATGGTGCCGAAAGTGATGACGCGTGACACGTGGTCGGCGCCATAGGTCTTCTCGACGTATTCGTGGGCCTTGGTGAGGTCCTCGAAATCGACGTCGATATCAGGCATGGAGATGCGGTCCGGATTGAGGAAACGCTCGAACAGGAGATTGTATTTGATCGGGTCCAGGTTGGTGATCCTCAGGCAGTAAGCGACGACGGAGCCGGCCGCGGAGCCGCGTCCGGGGCCCACAAGGGACCCCATTGCGCGCGACGCGGCGATGTAGTCCTGGACAATCAGGAAGTAGTCCGGGAAACCCATGCGGCAGATGGTCTTGAGTTCGAAGTCCAGCCTCTCCTTCTGTTCGTCCGTGAGACTTTCGCCGTAGCGCTCGTGAGCGCCCTTGTAACACAGATGGCACAGGTAGGCGACGGACTTGCAGAAGTCGTCCCCGCGATAGTTGCCTTTCTTGTCGCAGCGGCCCTCGTCGATGACGTCCTTATACTTCTCCAGATAAGTGTCGATGTCCGCAAGGAACGCGGGGTCAATCTTGAATTTGGGAAGCACGTGGTCGCGGTCGATGGAGTAGACCTCCACCTTGTCCGCCACCTCCAGCGTGTTGGCCAGGACCTCAGGATGGTCAGGGAAGAGCGCCGCCATCTCCTCTTCGCTCTTGAGATACTCCTGCTGGGTATAGCGAAGACGGTTCGGGTCGTCCACCATGGCATTGGTCGTGAGGCAGATGAGGCGGTCGTGGGCCGGGCCGTCCTCCTTGCGCACGAAGTGCGCGTCGTTGGTGGCCACGACCTTGATGCCGTACTGTTCCGCCAGGCGGAAAATGCCTTCGTTGGACACTTTCTGATGCTCGTAGACATCCAGGGACTGGCCGGGGACCTCGGTCTTGTGAAGCTGGACCTCGAGATAGTAGTCGTCCCCGAAGACGCCCTTGTGCCACTCCACTGCCTTGCACGCACCATCCCAGTCGCCTGAGACCAGCGCACGCGGAATCTCTCCCGCCAGGCAGGCGGAACAGCAGATCAGCCCTTCATGATACTTTTCGACGATCTCGTGCGTGACGCGAGGCTTGCCGTAATACGAGCCTTCGATGTGTCCGATCGAGACTATCTTCATGAGGTTCCTGTAGCCGGTAGGATTCTTGGCCAGAAGGATCAGGTGATAGTATGCCCGGTGGTTGGCGTCCTTGAGCTTGTGGTCATAGTGGCGCGTGACGTATATCTCGCAGCCGACGATGGGCTTGACCTTGTAGCTTCCATCCTCGTTCTTATGCTTTCCGGCCACCTTGAAGAACTCCTTGACACCGTACATGTTGCCGTGGTCGGTGATGGCGATCGCGGGCATTTCGAGCTCGACGGCACGCTTGAAAAGCTTCCCCATATCAGAGAAGCCGTCGAGGATGGAGTACTGGGTGTGGACGTGAAGATGGACGAAAGGCATAGGCTCGTGTTTGAGTAACAAAGATAGAAAAACAGCCGGCCTTTTGAAAGGGCCGGCTGCTTTTTGTTGATATCTTTTTGGAAAGCCTATTTCTTGGCTGCCTTCCTGGCGGCTTCGGCCTTGCTGGCCCTGCGACGGCTCACATCGTACATGACAGGAGTACCGATCATGATGGATGCGTAGGTACCGATGAGGACACCGAGGCAGAGGGCTACGGAGAGACCCCTGATGGACTCGCCTCCGAAGATCGCGATGGTGAGCATAGGGAGGAGGGTCGACACGGAAGTGTTCAAGGTACGGGTGAGGGTGGCGTTCAACGAAGTGTTGACGGTATCCTTGAAGTCGGCATTGGGATGCAGGCCGAGATTCTCACGGATACGGTCGAAGATAACCACGTTGTCGTTGATGGCGTATCCGATGATGGTCAGGATAGCGGCGATGAACGTCTGGTCAACATCGAGGTTGAACGGCAGGATGCCCGAGAACAGGGAGAAGAAGCCGATGATGATGATGGCGGTATGCGCAAGCGAAACCACACCACCGAGACCCCAGGCCCAGCCCTTGAAACGCCATGCGATGTAGGCGAAGATGATGAGGAGGGCGAGGATGACGGAGATGACTGCGGAACGCTTGATGTCACTGGCGATGGAGGCTCCAACCTTGTCGGACGAAATGATACCGTTCGGGTTGTTGGCGGTGTCCACGAAATCATCGTAGGTGATGTTCTCGGAGTACAGGCCCTTGAGTCCGTCGAAGATCATGTGCTCGATCTCGGCGTCCACGGTCGCGGACTCGTCGTCAACCTTGTAGGAGGTGGTGATCTTCATCTGGGACTCTCCACCGAACTGCTTGACCTCGACGGAGGACTCGGGATCGGCGGCGTTGAACACGGTCTCAGCAGCGGCACGGACACTCTCGGCGGTGACAGGCTGGTCGAAGCGCACGACATAGGTGCGGCCACCTGTGAAGTCTACACCATAGGTGAAGCCCTTGATGAAGATGGAGCCGAGGGCGATCAGGATGAGGGCGCCGGAGATGATATAGGAATACTTGCGCTTGCCGAGGAAGTCGACGTGCGTATTCTTGAGGAAGTTCCTGGAGATCTTGTTCTCGAAGGTGATGTTCTTGCCCTTCTTCAGGCGGTCGTCGATGACGATGCGGGTGATGAAGATGGAGGTAAGGACGGAGGTGATGATACCGATGATGAGCGTGGTGGCAAAGCCCTTGATAGGACCGGAACCGAAGAAGAAGAGTACGATACCGGTAAGGAGGGTGGTCACCTGGCCGTCGATGATGGCGGAGTAGGCGTTGCGGTAACCGTCCTGGACGGCCTTGCCGATGCCCTTGCCTGCGCGGAGCTCTTCCTTGATGCGCTCATAGATGATAACGTTGGCGTCCACTGCCATACCGAGGGTCAGGACGAGACCGGCGATACCCGGGAGGGTAAGGACGGCGCCGAACGATGCCAGGGTACCGAAGAGGAGGAGGACGTTGGTCAAGAGGGCGAAGTCAGCCACGAGACCGGCACCCATGTAGAAGAGCACCATGTACACGAGCACGAGGAAGAAGGCGATCACGAAGGAGATGAGACCCTTGCGGATCGACTCGGCACCGAGGGAAGGACCTACGACCTGCTCCTGGACGATAGTGGCCGGAGCGGGAAGCTTACCAGACTTGAGGACGTTGGTAAGGTCGGTGGCCTCCTCGACGGAGAAGTTGCCGGTGATGGAGGAAGAACCTCCTGAAATCTCATTCTGGACGGTAGGATAGGAATAGACGGTACCGTCGAGGACGATGGCGACCTGGCGGCCGATGTTGTCCTTGGTCAGACGGGCCCAGGTATTGGCACCTTCAGCGTTCATGGTCATGGAGACACCGGGGGCGCCGTTGCCGCGGCGGCTGTCATACTCGACGCGGGCGTCGGTGACGACGGAGCCGTCGAGGGGAGCCTTGCCGTCACGGGACGACGCCTTGATGGCGACGAGCTCGTAGACGTTGTCACCCTGGACATACTCGGAGGGCTTGACGGACCACATGCCGCGGAACTCCGGAGGGAAGATCTCAGCGACCTGGGGCATGGCAAGGTAACGGTTGACGGTGGCGGTATCGATGGCGTTGGCGAAACCTATGCAGGCATTGCCGCGCATCTGCGAGGGGCTGAGGATGGAGAAGAGAGGATTGGCCTTCTTGTAGGCATCCATCTCGGCATCGCTGCCCTCCTGCTGGGCGAGCTCCTCGGCAACGAGGCTCTCGGCCTGGGTGGCGGCAGTCTCTCCCTCAGCGGCTTCGGCCTCGACGGGAGCGTCCTCGGCGAGAAGCTGGGCGAGAAGGTTGTTGGCCTCGACCATGTAAGGATAGATCTCGGAATACTCGAACGTGGTCCAGAACTCGAGGGAAGCGGTACCCTGGAGGAGTTTGCGGACACGCTCAGGCTCCTTGACACCAGGGAGTTCGACGAGGATGCGGCCGGTATTGCCGATCTTCTGGATCGAAGGCTGGGTCACGCCGAAACGGTCGATACGGTTACGGAGGACGTTGAAGGAGTTGGAAACAGCACTCTCGGCCTCGTTCCTGATGACGTTGAGGACCTCGGCGTCGGTGGACTCGGGCTTGATCTGGTCGCGCATCTCATAGGTGCCGAAGATCTGGGCAAGCCTCTGGCCGCCGGAGACTTCATTCCAGGCCTCACCGAAGAGGGTGATGAAGTCGGACTGGGAGTTTATGCTGCGCTCCTTGGCGAGGGTGACGGCCCTGTTGAACTCGGGAGTCTGGTTTTCACCGGCGAGAGCCTTCACGAGGTCCTCGAGCTGCACCTGCAGCATGACGTTCATACCTCCCTTGAGGTCAAGGCCAAGGTTGATCTCCTTGGACTTCACGTCCTTGAACTTATAACCGAAATAAACTTTCTCGGAAGAGATGGAATCAGTGTACCACCTGTTCTGGTTTTTCCTGATGGAATCGAGGTAGTAGGCCTTCTCCGCTTCGGGAATCCTGTTGAACTCGGCAGAATTCATCGCTGCGACGGCAGCTTTCTCCGCGTACTTCTCAGCCTTTTTCTCCTGGAGGTTGGTCACCAGGGTAAAGGAAAGCTGCCAGAAGCACGCGATGGCTAGGAGAATGGCTACAAGCCTGATAGCGCCTTTACTTTGCATAATTTTTAACTATTAATATTTAATTGTTTGCACGTTAAAAAGGTGGCGTTTTGCGCCACTTACTCAAAATAGGCCACAAATTTACTATTTTTTTCTTAGAAAGAAACTTTCTTCCAAGTATTTCTTATTTTTGTAGGACGTTTTCACCTGAATCGCAACCGATGGACAGAGGACTATTACGGGTTTTCGCCCTGACCGGCGCTTTGCTGCTGGCCGCCTACGGTACTCTGAGCGCCCAACAGCAGGAGGGCACCGGAGAGCCGCCAAAGGCAGACACGGTGACAGTGGCGGGCGGGCGCAACTCTTCCGAGCGCCTCAAGGCCAAGGTGGACTCTCTCCGCCAGTCGCTGGCGGAGTCTTCGGAACGCCGTAGGACGGCGGTTGCCCGGCAGATGGCCCTGGCCGACTCCCTCCACAAGTCCTACGATTTCAGTTCTGCGGTGGATATCCTCCTCAACGCCGCATCGTCGGCGGACTCTTCACAGGCCGGCACCATCCAGAAGGCCCTGTCCAGCAGCCGGGCCGGACTCAGGATGACGTCCGCCGTCTCGATTGCCCGGGTGGTGGCGCGGGGACAGTTCGCACGCAAGGACTTCTTCAACATGTTCCCCGACAAGGGGGAAAACCCCGTGAAGCGTTTCCGTTCCACGAGCCGGGACGGCAACACCCTGTATTTCTCCGCCAAGGACCGCGTCGGCGCGGGAGGCTACGACCTCTACGTGATGAGACGCGACCGCTCCACCGGGAAATGGAGCGACCCGGTCAACATGGGCTTTCCCTTTTCCTCCCCCTTCGACGACCTCCTGTACGCTGACGCGGGTGACGGGACGCACTCCGTGCTCGTGTCGGACCGCGATTGCACGGCTGACAGTTTAAACATATACGTACTCGCGTACGACCCGGTACCGGAAAGGAGGGTCGTAAGAGACCCCCGCGCGCTCAGGAACATAGCCGCGATGGAGCCGGTCCGCAGGGTGCCTGCGGCCAGACGCTCCAGGACCAGCGTGGACATGAGCGCATATACGGCCGGCAATGCCGCCGTCCGCGCCATACGCGACTCGCTCGCGGTCGCTGAAGAGTATCTGAGACTGATGCGGGAAGAACTGGAAGAGACGATACTTCTCGAGAAGGAAAAGGAACTGGAAGGCCTGCGGCAGCGGCTTGAGGCCGCGAACCGGAACCTGCTGGTCATCGGACAGAGTTTCCTCGCCGGAAACGGCGTCCAGGGACTTTCCCCGGCACAGACTGCAAGCGGGGAGGATGCCCAGACATCCGTCGGGCTCGTGCTGACCCGCATCGGCGATGACGCTTTCCTCGAACTGGAGGAGTCGGGTACGCGGACGCACATCCTGCCGGAGGGCTCTTACGAGGAGTATCTCGTGCTTCCGCCCGCGCCCTCCATCACTGTCAGCGCATCCGTGCCCGGCGACGGCGGCCTGCCGCGTTATGCAGCGACTGTCATTCGCCTGCTAACCGGGTCCGCACCTTCTGTCCGGAAGACGGACGAAGGGACCGTCGTCACGGCAGCTCCGGTAAACGACCGGCTCAAGGCCGAATCACTGAGGATGGCCCTGCGCGCCACCGGTGTGGCGGATGTCTCTGTAACGGAAGATTAACCCCGGGTAATACTTGCGCCCAAGGCGTTGAGGCGGATGTCGATGTCTTCGTATCCGCGGTCGATCTGCTCGATATTGTCTATCACGGAAGTGCCCTTGGCGGACATAGCCGCCAGAAGCATGGCTATACCCGCGCGGATGTCGGGCGAGGTCATATTGTTGGCTCTCAGGCGGAAACGGTGGTCGTGGCCGATGACTACGGCACGGTGAGGGTCACAGAGGATGATCTGCGCACCCATATCGATCAACTTGTCGACGAAGAAGAGGCGGCTTTCGAACATCTTCTGGTGGATCAGCACGCTGCCCTTGCACTGGGTGGCGACCACCAGCATGACGCTCAGGAGGTCAGGGGTAAGGCCCGGCCAGGGAGCGTCGGCGAGGGTCATTATGGACCCGTCGATGAAGGACTCGATCTCGTAAGACTCCTGCTCGGGGACGAAGATGTCGTCACCGCGTTGTTCAAGCTTGACTCCCAGGCGGCGGAAGCACTCGGGGATGATGCCCAGGTCCTTGTAGGATACGTCCTTGATGGTGAGGGACGACTGGCAGATGGCGGCCAGACCGATGAAACTGCCTACCTCGATCATGTCCGGAAGGATGCGGTGCGAGGCGCCGTGCAGTTCCTTGACTCCGGTAATTGTAAGGAGGTTTGAGCCTATGCCTTCGATCCTGGCGCCCATGGCGGTCAGCAGGCGGCAGAGCTGCTGGACGTAAGGCTCGCACGCGGCGTTGTAGATGGTCGTGACGCCCTCGGCGAGCACGGCGGCCATCACGATGTTGGCCGTGCCGGTGACGGAAGCCTCGTCAAGCAGCATATAGCAGCCTTTAAGGCCCTCCTTAGGAGCACACAAGTGGTAGGCCCGGACTATGGAGTTGTACTGCATCGCCGCGCCGAGGCGGACCATGCCGTCGAGATGGGTGTCCACCCTGCGTCGGCCGATCTTGTCGCCTCCGGGCTTGGGGAAGAAAGCCCGTCCGAAACGGCTCAGAAGCGGTCCCACCAGCATAACGGACCCGCGCAGCGCTGCGCTCTTGCGCACGAAATCCAGGCTCTCCACATAGGAAGTGTCGATGGCGTCGGCCTGGAAGGAATAATCCCCCTTGGCCAGGCGGCGTACCTTGACGCCCATGCCCTCGAGCATGACGATGAGATTCTTGATGTCGAGGATTTCGGGGATGTTGGAGATCCTCACCTCCTCGGAGGTCAGAAGCACTGCGCTGATGACCTGCAGGGCTTCGTTCTTGGCTCCCTGCGGGACAATCTCGCCGCTAAGCTTCCGGCCGCCTTCGATCGTGAACGTTGACATAGGCGACAGATTATATGTGTTCGACTTCCGGGTGGAGTTCCACGCCGAATTTATCCTTAACTGCAGCGATGACCTTGCGTTCAAGGGCAAGGATGTCTTCGGGAGCGGCCTTCCCGGTGAGGTTGACGATGACGAGGGGCTGCTTTTCATAGACGGCCGCGTCGCCGAGCCTGAAGCCCTTAAGGCCGCAGCGCTCTATCATCCACGCGGCCGGCACCTTGACACCTTCAGGGGTGTCGAAGTGAGGGACGCGCACGTCTTGGCCGGACTCGGCACGGGCTACCTCCTCTATCCTGGCGAAATGCTCCGCGGAAATGACGGGATTCTTGAAAAAACTGCCGGCGCTGCCGGTCTCGGCAGGATCCGGAAGTTTCGCCTTGCGGATGTCCGAGACGGCCTTGCGCACATCGTCGGGATGCATCGGCTGCCGGCCGTCGAACGCAGAACGGATATTGCCGTACTCGAGCCTGGGATTGTACTTGCGGGAAAGGCGGAACAGGACGCTGGTGATGATGTATCGGCCTTTGCCCTCCTCCTTGAAGAACGACGTGCGGTAACCGTAGCGGCAGTCGGCATTCTCGAAGGTCACCATCTCGCGCGCCTCGCGGTCGAAACAGTTCACCCTGACGATGATGTCTCCGGCCTCGACCCCGTACGCGCCGATGTTCTGGACGGCCGCGGCGCCGACCTCTCCGGGGATGAGCGAGAGGTTTTCGGCGCCCCAGAGGCCGCGGGAGCACGCCCACTCCACGAAAAAGTCGAACACGGCCCCTGCGCCTACCTCGACGAGCACCTCGTCCTCCTCGAGGCCCATGGGGCGGAGGAACTTGATGCAAGAGTGCAGCAGGGTGCCCGGCCAGTCGCCGGTGAAGAGAAGGTTGGAGCCAGCCCCGACGTGGAACACCGGCTGCGGCAGTTCGCCGAAATCCAGGCTGAAGAGGTCCTCCAGCGAGTCGTATTCGACGAAACAGGCGCAGGATACTTTCATTCCGAAGGTATTCCTGCGAGTCAGGTCCTTATGCGTCTCTATCCTTGTCACAATACAAATATAACCAAAATCAGTCGAAAATGCCGATCACCTGCAGGCACATCCGGACATTGTGGTAAGGGCATTTCCATTCTCCCGCCTTGTCGGAAGAGCGGTCCGGCGAGCCGGAAGCGTCACAGCTCCACCACCACTCCCCTCCCTCGCGGTCGACGAGGTGGCGCGAGATGTATTCCCAGGCCTTGACGGCACGTACGTATCCTTCCGGTTCGGAAAGATACTTCCAGGCCCAGAGATTGCCCACCACGGACTCGGCCTGGACCCACCACTGGCGGGAGTTGTCGGCCTCGCCGGTGGCCTTGACCTCGTAGGTCAGGCTGCCGTCCGGCTGGAGGCCTTCGAGGCCGGCAGCGTACAGGCGGCGCGCCAGCGCGCGGGTGCGCTCGACCGTGTCGAAACTCCGCACGGCCATCGCGCACTCAAGCGCGAGCCACGACGTCTCGATGTCGTGACCGTATGAGATGCCTCCGGGCACTACCGTCCAGTCCCTGTCGAAATAGAGTTCAAGATGTCCGGTTTCAGGGTTGATTATCCTTGTCCCAAGCAGTTCCAGCAGCGCTTCGACCCGCTTCCTCAGACCCGGGTCGGGCCAGATGCGGAACAGCGCCGCATAGCCCTCCAGCAGATGGAGGTGGGAGTTCATCGTCTTCTGGCAGTTGACGTCATGCTCGCTCAGGCGCATGTCCTGAAGCGGCTCGAAATCGCGGCCAAGGGCCTCGATGTAACCGCCGTTGACAGGGTCGGCGAAATGCCTCTCCACGATATGGTAAATGTTCACCGCCGCCTTGAGCGCTTCGTCGTCGCCCGTGGCGGCATAGAACTCCGCCAGGGCATAGATGCCGAAACTCTGGGCATACAGCTGGGCTTTGTCCACCCGGCGCTTGCCTTTCGCGTCGAGGGACCAGTAGACACCGCCGTATTTGTGGTCCATGAAGTGCTCCACGAAATAGTCCTTGGCGTGTACGGCGGCCATCAGGTGTTCCTTGCGGCGGAACCTGCGGTAGAGGGCGGAATAGGTCCAGAGGATGCGGGCGTTGAGTACGGCGCCGCGGGGGGCATCCTTGATGAGGGTACCGTCGCCCGCGATCTGGCCGAAGAAGCCCCCGGCAGGATCCTTGAGCCTGTCCCAGAACGGCAGGATATTGTGCTCGAGGACGTCGTTGACGTCCTTTATCATAGCGTCCGTAGTGATGAAACCTGTCATAACTCCTTGGCGCAAGTCTTGATCTGCAGCTCGTCGAGCTGGACCTGGTCGATGAGGGAAGGAGAGTCTATCATCACGTCGCGGCCCTGGTTGTTCTTCGGGAAGGCGATGTAGTCGCGGATGGTCTCCTGACCTCCGAAGAGGGCGCAGACGCGGTCGAAACCGAAGGCGAGGCCGCCATGGGGCGGAGCGCCGAACTTGAAGGCGTTGATGATGAAGCCGAACTTGTACTCGGCCTC
>JAEEGJ010021339.1_pt1 | contig 13952 bp, 10 predicted proteins | sample 8958761 | NCBI WGS metagenome assembly JAEEGJ01 (sample SAMN16246546, study PRJNA631951) | gut metagenome | biome: gut microbiome; feature: rumen; material: RS-attached | host: Bos | place: Iran: Karaj | collected 2018-10 | reverse complement strand
ACATACTCCAGATAGAAGTGCTTCAGGCAGCGATACCCAGAACCATGAAACAATATCATGATCAGCATGACTTCTGCCTTGGAAAGCGTCCCGTCACGGTGATATGGACGCTTATTGGGGGCTTTTATAGTATATTTTGCCATCATTGCATCATAAAATTTGCAAAAATCATCTGCAATACAGAAAATTTCAGTAACTTTGTCCTCGGTAAACATTAGCGATATCTTTTAGTTCAACTTTATGGGTGGTACTACAAAGTTACTAAAAATATCGCTAATTACCTAATAATCAAGCAATTATTTTATAATTATTTTCGTCGAACTCACGTTAACTTAAGGAGTAATCTTGGGGTGATGGAGCCCATCTGCGGGGCGGTCTTGGTGGTGGTTGCCAGTCTTCTGGCGGTGGCAGTGGTCACACTGCGCTGAAGATTTGAATCTGCCATAACTTTACTCTTTTTTTAATGCGTTAATAATGCGTTTGAATTTCGGCTGCAAAGTTACGGCAGTTTTTGCGTCCCCACAATCCCACTAATGGGGCATTCCACATACCACGAATGAGGTATTCTTATCGAAGCACATAGTATTTCTGACTCCTCTGGCCTCGGCTGGTGATGCCCGACGAAGGGTCGAGGGCCAGCTTGCGCAGTTCCTGAGTGGCCGCCGTTCGCGACAGTCCCGTCAGCCGCTCATAGTCAGGTACCCTCATAAACAAGTTCTTCTGCAGAAACTCCCGGGCTTTCTCGATACGCTTTTCAAGCGTCAGGTTCGACTTCTTGATGCGACTCACCCCGCCCCGTTCCAGTACGCACTTGCGACTGGTGTTTCTGACGAGGTCCTTGTCGGCCCTGAAGGCAACGCCCGTCACCTCAATACTCTGTGCGTTATGAGTTGGTTCACCAGGCTCGAAGGCATCCTGCAGCATGTCGCTCCTCACGCCGAGTTTCGCGTTGAAGGTGCCGATGCCGTCAATCTTCACCGAGAATCCTTCTGCCATACACAGTGCCAGCTTCTCGCTGACCAGCGACATGACGGCCAGAATCTGGCTCTCCTCCATATTACCCTCGCGGGCACACTGGCTCACGAAATTCTCAAAACTCTTCGACGTCAGTTCCATCTGGTAGTAGGCCTGCGTCCTGCCCGTACCGTTCAAGTCGGGTATTTCTCTTTTGATATACTTTGCGTACATAGTTTTTTTGCTTGATTTGAATGCAAAGATACACAAAACATCTGAGAAATCCTAAACAATGCCTTTGTTTTATCAACTAATGCCTTTGTTTTAATAAACACCGCCTTTGTTTTAACAAACATTGGCGCTGTTTTAACTTTAGCCCGGCACTTCCAACGCTTTAGCCCGGCCCTTCAGAACCTTTTGAACGGCACTTTCCGTCTTTTGTCAAGCACTTTCTTTGCTGCGAGCCAAAAGGTGCGAAGGAGCAACGGTGTTCTTCGATTTATTGATACCGTTTATTCACTCGTTTCCAACCCATTTCTTGCGAAAACACACCTTCGCGATAAACTTTTTCTACTTAGTACATCGTTTCTCATAAATAATTAGTACCTTTGCACCTGCGAACTCATGCCGAGCAGGCTTTGTAAGATGCCGAAGCGGCTGCAAGGAGGGAGCACTACATTTTGAAATGCGTCGCTGACGCTTTGTTTTTGGTAATTCGAAACTTCCACAAACGAATTTGTAGTCAAGAACATTGCAGATGTTGATGCTACGGGTAGGTATATTCTGTCCCGTTGGCGTGCCGAGGGCAAACTATGCCCTCACGCACGCTTTTGGGGCTGTAAACTATAACTACGGCGTGGGTATCACTTCGCTCGTTTACTACAAAGGCTGTGGAAGGCCTCGAATTACGAACGAGCAGAAGCCAGATACCCCGCTTTTCTTTTGTAGTCAACGGAACATCAATTTAACTAGTCCGATTCTGGGTGTTTGGCGGGCAGACTACAAGATGAAAAATCGTTTTTACTATTTGGATAACATTTGTTGTGTATTGATTTTACACATGATTTATACCTGCCATATCGCTCATGCATCAGGAGTGGCCAAAACTTCTGCTATTTCTATTATTGGTACAACATTGTCTTTTTTTATGTCGTGGTTTTTTTTCAAGGGGGGGATGATGCATAAAGAAACTAAACTCAAAGATATGATAAGAAAATCAACGAAAAGACTTCTTATCCCATATTTGATTTTTCTTATTATAGGTATAATGCTTGATATCCTCTTTTTCAAGTTTGAACATGATTTGCCTCTAAATACTATCATTTTTTTAAAAGGAGAAATTGTATTAATCCTGTCAACGTCTACAGTTTGGCCAACTGCAGCAATCTGGTTTTTGATATCTCTCTATTTCACAAGAATAACATTTAATCTTCTATATCATAAGATACATCCATTAATTATAACTGTTTTATTTGCTTTTGCGTCTTATGTTATATACATCATTTATTATAATGGGTGGTCGTATGATATACATTTTGTAGGAAGTAATTCCCATATTCAATTTCCACAATTTTATATTGGGAATATTTGTCATGGGTTGTCATTATATAGTTTAGGCTATTATTTACAGGAGAAACAATTCAACAAAAAGGTTTTTTTTATGGCGTCCATTTTATTTATGATGAAATATTTCATTCCTGCCGGAATAGATTTTAGGGCCAATTTGTCCTCAGGAACAAATTTCATGTTAGCTGTGTTGTATGAGATGACTGGGTGTATCGTGATAAACAATTTATTCAGACAGTTCCTGAATCATAAAATTATATTTATTACACATATCGGTAGTAACTCAATGGTTTATTATCTTATTCATTTCCCTGTTATGTGTACTATTGGAACGTTATATTTGAAATACAAAGATTATGATATTTGGCCTAAATTTTTCATTTTATCTTTTATAGTAACAATTTCTCTGTTTCTTGCTGAATGGATATTTCGTCATAAAAAATTTCGGTTTATTATCGGTGGATGAGAAAAATTCAGAAGCACTGACGTTTTTCCAAAGAGTGCAAGCCGCTGGCGAGAGCGTGAGTTTTATTACCGCAAGATTACTTCAGAGAAACGGTTAATCGGGATGCCTCGGCGAATCATTCGCCGAGGCATCCCGATAGTTTTACACCTTAGTAATATTAGGGAACTACATGGCTATTAAAAACTCCTCAAGGCTTGCAATGTCCTTGAACTCATACATCTTGGCATTGCCGACGCCACGCTTGCGCTCACGACTGCGGCCCTCGCGTACTTTTGTCATCATCGTCGACACGTCTTCGTTCTGGTTGATGAGTGTGAAGGTTTTGCCGTTCATGTCATCAATGATGTTGCACACCTCATCGGCAAACGAGCGCGACATGAAGCCGATGCCCTCGAAATCGAGCATCACCTCGTCGGCTTCATCGCTAATGCACTTACGCAGTTCCGAAGCTCTGGAGCGGGTATAGAGATCTGCGCTATAGATGTCCTGCAGTCTAATTGTCTGTTTCATATCGTCGGGGGCAAAGGTACATCTTTTTTCTGACTTCCCGGAGTTATTTGCGAGAAAAGTGCAGAATTATCAGTAAATAGCGCATCGGAAGAATCATTCGCCGAGGCATCCCGATAGTTTTACACCTTTATATATAGGCCCTCGCCCTGCGATACATTTCTGCCACTTTTGTTTGGAAGTCTCGGAAAGTATTCGTATCTTTGCCGTCGAATATCGGTGTGAAGTTCATTTAATCATGTAAAGACGAATCATTTATGTGGAACATCAATCTGACTAAAGCCGACAAGCGCTACTGCCGTGAACTGATTCACATTGGGCTGGAGCGTGAATGTGAAAAGTTTGTAAAGGAGATTCAGGAACTGGCAAGCAGACCTGTTCCCCAAGAAGAGCTCGACGCTCCGTATCGGGAAGAGAATGGAAAGTCAGTAGAAGGTCCTTGGCACAAGCGATACATTGACTTGTTCAAGAAAACGGACGAGTATGACAACCACGTTGCCAATCGCTATGACGGCATGTCGGGTGGGCGTTATCTGGATGCTGTGCTCGGTCTCTATCTCGACGGCATTCTCTCCGATGAAGATATCGCACCACTCAGCGATGATGTCCGTGATTTCATTTCCAGATTTAAGTGATCACAGTTGCGCCTCACTTCTTGATGGTCACTCGGTGGGTGGTACCTTCAACGTGTTCTACGGAGAGGACGTTATAGCCCTGCTCGCGAGCGTTGCGCGGCACGTTGTCGAGCGGTTCGCCCTCGGCGAGCAACACTTCCAGGATGTCGCCCTCACTAAGCTTCGACAGCTCAATCTTGGTCTTGACGAAGGTCATCGGGCAGTGCTCCTTCGTGATGTCTAAGACGTGAGACCCAGACCCACCCCCCGGCCCCTCCCTGTGAGGGAGGGGAGTAGATACCTTGTTTGCTGAATTGTTTTCTTTTGTTGCCATAATTCTTATCGTTTTTATTGTCTTTTAGTTATTACTCCCCTCCCTCACAGGGAGGGGTTGGGGGAGGGTCTATATGAATAACGTCTGTCCCCCTTCGCTCAGGTTCAGGAACGACGCCACGCCGAGCACGTCCTTCACCTCGGGAATAAAGTCCTCCTTCTTCAGGCCGAGCACGTGCATCGCCATCTCGCAGGCGTAGAGGTTGATGCCGAGCGCCTTGGCAGCCTCGACGAGCTCTTCGAGCGTCGCCACGTTGTTCTTGCGCATCAGGTAGCGGAATATCTTCGGGCCTGCGCCGAGGAAGTTGAAACGGCTCGTGGGAGTGACCTTTAGTCCGCCCATCATGAAGCCGAAAATCTTCGTCAGCCAATTGCCACCTGTGAACGAGCGCCCCTGCTTCTGCTTGATGGCGTCGAGTCCCCAGAAGGTGAAGAAGATGTTCACCTCGTAGCCTACGGCTGCTGCGCCCGTACCTAATGTAAATACTGCCGTCAGCTTGTCGAAATCGCCACTGAAGGCGATGATGCTTAGTTTCTTCTGTTCCATTTCTTATCTGTTTTATGAGAGGGCTTGTTGAATGTCTTGCAGGAGATCTTCGGGGGCTTCAAGTCCGACGGAGAGGCGGATGGTGGTCTGCCGCACGTCCATCTGCTGCAGCTGCCGTTCTGGAAACAGTCCGAAGATAGTCGAGGCAGGATGGATGGCCAGCGTGCGGCTGTCGAAGAGGTTCGTGGCCCTGTGAATCAGCTGCAGGCGGTTGAGGAATCCGAAGCATGCCTCCTTCGACTGCAGGTCGATGGTGAGCATGGCTCCTGCCGTCGGCCCGAACTGTCTGACGGCCAGCTCATGATATGGGTTGTCCTTCAGTCCCACGTAGTTGACGCCGGTAATGGCGGGCAGCTCTCTGAGCGCCTCGGCCAGCCACAGCGTATTGGCAGCCTGCCGCTGGTAGCGCACGTCGAGCGTCTCCAGTCCGAGCGTCTGCATGTAGGCCGTTTGCGGCGTCATGTAGACGCCGAGGTTGATGAGCAGGTCGTACTTCACCAGCTTGTTGATGAGCGGGAAGGTGCCGTAGTCGATAATCAGACCGCCTAACGACGTGCCGCCGCCCGAGATATATTTCGTGCTCGACACCACTTCGACGTCAACACCCAGGTCCTTCAGCGAGGTCTCCGTAAAGGGAATCACGGTAGAGTCGGCAATCACGGGCACGCCCTTCCTGTGGGCAATGTCGGCGATGCCCTTCAGGTCAGCCACCTCTAACTGAGGGTTGGTGACCGTCTCTAAGTACACGCAGGCAGTCTGCTCGTCGACGGCAGCCTCTACGGCTTCCAGGTCGGTCAGGTCGCGCAGGCGAGGCTTGACGCCGAGGCGCAGCAGCGTACCGCTGATGAGTGCCAGCGTGTTGCCAAACAGGTGGCGCGAGGTGACGATGTTCTTACCCTGTGCCGCCACAGCCAGGAGCACGGTGCTGATGGCTGCCATGCCTGAGTTCAGCGCCGTTACGTGCTCAGCCTCCGTCAGCGCCTTCACCCGCTGTTCGAACTGCGTCACCGTGGGGTTGGCTATACGGGCGTAGTCGGGGGCCTTGATGCGGTTGCAGAAGGCATCGCTCATCGTCTGTGCATCGCCGAACTCGAACGACACATTGTTATATATGGGAACCGCCAGCGACCCGTAAGCATCGGGCCGGACGTATGGCGTGTGGATGGCTGTTGTCTGCTTCTTCATTTTTGCGTTGATTTCCGGTTGCAAAGGTACGGCATTTAGAAATATCCTCCAAATCTTGGCGCAAATATGGAATACATACCTGTTTGTGGCCACGTGTATTGTCGTTTATTCTAAATTGAGCGCAAAAAGGCAGACCTTTTAGAATAATATTCTGAAATCAAAAAATGCAGGAAGAAAATCGCGGATTGATGGTAGCGTTTAGGTAAAATCTGTACTTTTGCAGTCGTAAACTTCGAATAGCATCTAATCGGACTACAACATGAGACGAACTTTACTGACTACACTAATGACGGCTGCAGCGATAGCAGGCAGTGCACAAATCACGCCCGTGAGCCAGATGGAGAAGCTGGACCGCGGACTTGTCGTCATCCCCATCGGCACCACCCGCACGCTGAGCTGGCGCTTCCTCGGCACCGACGACGAGAGCAAGACGACGTTCAACATCCTGCGCGACGGCGAGACGATTGTCGAGAACAGGTACGAGACTTTCTACAAGGACAATAAGGGCGGCAGCAGCTACCAGATTGTGACGCTGGTAGACGGCGTGCCTGTCGACACCACTGCTGCCGTGAAACCCTGGGACAAGAACTACTTGAGCCTGAAGCTGCAGCGCCCGCAGGCAGGCAGCGACTACTCCTACTCGCCCAACGACTGCTCGGTGGGCGATGTCGACGGCGACGGACAGTACGAGATTTTCGTCAAGTGGGACCCCTCGAACTCGAAGGACAACTCGCAGGGCGGCATTACGGGCAACGTCTACATCGACTGCTACCGGCTCGACGGCACCTTCCTCTGGCGCGTCGACCTGGGCAAGAACATCCGAGCCGGTGCCCACTACACGCAGTTCCAGGTCTACGACTACGACGGCGACGGACGGGCCGAAATGATGTGCAAGACGGCACCGGGCTCACTCGACGGCAAGGGCAACTACGTGAACCAGGCCGCCACCAACGCCACCATCAAGGCCGCCTCGAACACCAAGGTATGGCGCACCAGCGACGGCCGCATCAACGGCGGTCACGAATACCTGACGGTGTTCAACGGACTGACGGGCGAGGCCGTCCACACCATTGCCTACTTCCCCAACCGCAATGCCACAACAACGCTGAGCGAGGCCGAGGGCTCCTTCAACTGGGACGACCGCTCGGGCAAGACCGACAAGGGCAGCTACGGCAACCGCGGTGAGCGCTACCTCGCCGCTACCGCCTACTTGGACGGTCCTGAGGGCCACGCCAGCGGCATCTTCTGCCGGGGCTACTACACCTTCGCCTACATTTGGGCAGTCGACTTCGACGGCACGGAGCTGAAGCACCGCTGGCTGCACATGAGCGACACGAAGACGACGTACAAAGTGATGGATGCCAACCGCAAGACGTCGACCTACAAGGGAACAATCTGCACCTCCGGTCTGGGCCGCTACACGATGTATGCCAACGGCAACCACAACATGTCGATAGCCGATGTCGACGGCGACGGCAAGGACGAGATTGTCTGGGGCTCGGCAGCCCTCGACGACGACGGCAAGATGCTCTATGCCGTGGGCTTCGGTCATGGTGATGCCATCCACCTGGCCGACCTCGACCCCGACCGTCCCGGACTGGAGCTGTTCGATATTCATGAAGAGAAAGGTACGTACGCGTGGGATCTCCACGATGCTGCCACGGGCGAAATTATCTGGAAAGGCGGACAGAGCGGACAAGACAACGGACGCGGACTGGCTGCCGACATTCTGGGCGCCCGGGGCTATGAGTTCTGGTCGGCCTACGGCGGCTTCGACAGTGCCTCGCGCAACCAGAACCCGTTCAACACGCTGACGGGCAAGCAGGCTGGTTCGACGAAGCCCTCGATGAACTTCCGCATCTACTGGGACGGCGACCTGATGGACGAGCTGCTCGACGGTACCACCATCTCGAAATACGGTGGTTCGACACTGGGCGTCGGCAGTACGCCGATAGGAAGCCTCGGCAGTCCGGCCTCATGCAACAGCACGAAGGCGACGCCCTGCCTCTCGGCCGACATCTTCGGCGACTGGCGCGAGGAGCTCATCCTCTGGAGCACCACCGACAATGCCACGCTGAACATCTACACCACGACTACGGGAACGAAATACCGCGTGCCGACGCTGATGCACGACCACACCTACCGCATGGCCATTTGCTGGCAGAACAACGCCTACAACCAGCCCCCTCACCTCGGCTACTTCCTCCCCGACTACATCGCCGGCAAGCTCACCAACCAGGTCCCGTGTGTTGCGTACTCGCAACAACAAGAGCAAATCTACGACCTCCAGGGCCGCCAACTCGACGCCCTGAAGTCCGGCCTGAACATCATCCGCCAAGGCGGAAAAGTCAGAAAAGTATTGGTGAAATAAAACCTACTTCGAATACAACAGGCGTCCGTCGGGGGTAACTCCGGCGGCGCTCATTTTTATGCGCGTCTCCTTGCCGTTGTTGTAGAAGGTAGCCGTGAAGCGGCCGTCCTCGTCGCTGCGGGCATTGGGGTTCCAGTAGAGCGTGCGGCGGTAGTCGGCGGGGGCCTCGCCCGTCTGGCGGCGGCTGTAGTCGGGCTGGTAGAACGCGGCGGGCTCGTTCATGCCGTGGAAGTAGATGCGGCGGTCGCGGTAGACCACCTGCTTACCGTCGTCTGGTATAGGCACCATCTCCACCGTGACGTCGGCCAGCACGGTGCTCACCACCAACGTCGAGTCCTCATTGCGCGGCTCATAGTCGCTGAACACGCGGATGTCCTGAAGCCGGCTCAGCTTCAGGTTGTTGAAGACGGCAGCAGCCGCGCGGGTCTTCTCGCTGGCTTGCATAGCATCAGCAATGTCACCTTCCATATTGGCCGTGAAGTCGTAGTTGCGCCAGTAGGTCTGGCCGTTCAGCCGCCCGTCGACGTTGAAGTGTACGGGGCGTCCCATGTTGCCATAGAGGAACTTCGCCACCTGCAACGGGAACTGGCGCATGTCGAACTTACCGAACGACAGGCCGTAGTCGGTCAGGTCGTTGTAGAGGTCGTAGGCATCGCGCACGATGGCCGGCTTGTTCCAGTCGACGGCGCGGCGCCCGTGGCGGCGACCGCGGACATTGACGTTCTGCAACATGTGGACGTCGTTCTCCATTGACAGTTCCGAGAGCGAATCCTCGTCGATGGTCACTTCCCACTCGGGAGCGTGGTTCTCGTAGTAGTTGTACTTATGGGTGAAGACGGGGTAAGGCATGTCGCGCTTCACATAGAAGTCGGCAAAGGCATCCTCACGATAGACGGTGGCATCCTTGCGCGAGGCGATGGCCTTGTCGAGCGAGTCTTTCTCCTTATAGGCTTTCAGAGTGAGGTAGGTAACGCCGTAGAAAGGCGGTATCTGGAACGAGAACTGCCCGCCGTCGTGCGTCTTCTGAACGCCTCCGGCCACCTCGTTGCCCATCAGCAGCTCAGCCTCCACCAGCACCTCCTTCTTCAGTCCGCCGTGGTTGACGCCCAACAGGTCGTTGGCGTTCTCAATGCCGCCGAACTCAACCGAGCTGACAACCTGGTCGCCAATATCAGCCCACGCCTCATTGCTTGAGATGATGGGATTCTCGTCGGTGCTCTCCTCGGCCCACGGGTCTTCTTGGTCACTGGTCAGCGAGGGCGACTTCGTCCCCACCATGCCCACACCGTTCTGCCACGACGGAATCTCGACAAGCTCCACATCGTTGATGCTCAGCATCTTGTACACGCTGCCGCTGACGGTCATCGTCTGCTCGGGCTCGTAGCGCATCTGGCGCGCCGTGTCGCTCAGTTCCTGCCACTTGTACTTACGCCAGCCCTGCACCATCATCAGCAGGTCGAGGTTGTCGCGATGCTGCTTGTCGTCCTTCTCAAAATAGTAGGCGGGCTTGGCAATAAAGCCGCGCAGCTCGCTTGAGAGGAGCAGGTCGGTCATCACGTTGCCGTCGTTGTAGGTGGGCTCGTCGGTGCCCGTGTCGCGGATGGCTATCGAGAAGGTGGTCGCCGGCGTCAGTTGCACGCCGACGCTGATCTGCTCATAAGGCTGGTAAGTCGTCGTAGGCTTAATGGGCTCTATGGGCGCTATAGGAGCATCCTCATAAAGCCCATTCCCCCTACAGAAGAACAGCCTGTCGGCCAGCACGCGCCCCTCATCGTCGAACACCGTCACGTCGTTCACGCCGACGGGCAGCTCGTCAACAGGCAGCTGGACGCTGACCTTGCCGCCATTCACCGGTCCGAGTGCTGCGAAGTGCTTCAGCACACCGCGACAAAGCACCGAGACGCCGTACTCACGGTCCTGCGCCAGGCCCCGGGCGGCAATGGTGGCACGACCGCCTTCATCAAGTCGCAGCACTACTCCGCTCTTCTCGGCCTTGGGTAGCTGGAACGTATAGTCCTTGCCGCGCCAACGGAACCGGGCTTTCAGGCGCTTCTCGCCTGGCGTCACGGTGAACGTGCCGCGCCCTTGATGGGTGGTGGCGATGGAGCCTACCTGACGGTCGCCCTCCATCAGCGTACCCTTGATGTCGACGGCCTCCGTCAGCTGGTCCTCGACGGCAAAGGCCACGCGGCTCTCAAGTCCCTCGACCAGCGAGCCGCCCTCGGGGTAGAACGTGACGAACAGTTCCTCCTTCTTCGGCTTCTGGATGCGGGTCTTGGGGCGCTGGTACATGCGGCGGGCGGCGTAGTCGCCAGCCGTCTCGGGCTTGCTATAGACAGGGAACACGCGCGAGTACAGTCCGTCCCACAGACGGTAGTAGTCGGCACACATCTGGCGGTTGAAGAACTTCCACGTCTCCTGTACCGTATATTTGTGACGCGACACGTTGAAGTTCAGCATCCAGCGGGTATAGGCACGCAGCTCGTAATAGCCAGAGTAGAGCGAGTCGGTCAGCACGAACTGTCCGCAGGTATAGTTGTCGGGCGCCACGATAATCTGCTGGCGCTCCACGAGCACACCGTCGGGCGACAGCAGCTCGACATACAAGATGCGGCTCATGTCGGTAGGCTGCAGGTTATCGGCCCTTACGACGTAGGCCTTATACCACAGCGTGTCGCCCACGAAGTAGCACTGGTTGTCGGTATGGACATATACTTTCTCCTGGACTTGTGACACCGACGACTCCTCAAGAGCCTGACGGATATCGTCAAGGGAACCTGCCTGCAAGTGACCACAGGCCAACAGGAAGACTGACAGTAGTAATAGAATTCTCATCTTTTGCAAAAGTTTAGTACCTTTTTGACGCTAAAAACGTCAGAAAGTTTAATTATTATTCGTACCTTTGCAGCCGATTTCTTTTATTATCCATAAAAATGTACAAACCACTGTTCAACAAGCGCCGCGTGCTCGTGTTCCATCAGTTCGGGAACAAGGGCTGGTCGCTCTTCAGCTGCTTAGGCCGCGAGGTGGTCTGCTCCGTCCTCTCCGTGTCGACGCTCACGTATGCGTCGGCCGAGAGTGTCAGCACCCATCCCGTCGTCACCGACTCAGCGGCTGTCAGCACCCCACGCGAGCTGCTGCTCGACGAGGTGAGCGTCACCGGAAGTCGAGCGCCCCTGACGCGTAGTCAGGCTGCGAGAATGGTCACTGTACTGGAGCGTGCCGACATTCAGCAGGCCCCGGTGCAAAGTATTAACGATTTGCTGAAACTGACCGTAGGTGTAGATGTCCGTCAGCGCAGTCCCATTGGCGCGCAGACCGACATCTCAGTCCGAGGCGGCACACAGGAGCAAATCATCGTCCTGCTCAACGGCATCAATATCTGCGACCCGCAGACCGGTCACAACACCCTCGACCTGCCCTGCGACCTCAGCGACATCCAGCGCATCGAGGTGCTCGAAGGCCCTGCCGCCCGCATCTACGGCACGTCGTCGCTCGTCGGCGCCATCAATATCGTGACTACTGGTGAAGGGCGTTTGGTGAAGGGTGAAGGGAGAAATGTTCAAGCCCGGGTGGAGGGCGGCTCCCACGGTTACGCCCATGTCGGTTTCAGGTATTCTCCCTTCACCCTTCACCCTTCACCTATCACCATAAAGTCTTCCCTCTCCGCCTCCTACGCCCGCTCCGACGGCTACAGCCGCAGCAAGGCAGGCTCGCTGAACAGCGACTACAGCGGCGCGAAAGCCTTCTACCAAGGCCACTACGCCGCCAACGCCCTCAGCCTGAACTGGCACTTCGGCATAGCCGACAAGGGCTGGGGCTCCAGCACCGCCTACGCTTCGCCCAAATGGCAGGCCGACGACCAGTACGAGCACACCACCAAGCTCACCGCCGCCCTCCAAGCCTCTGTCCAGTCTGGTGCAGTATCACTGCACCCCACCGTCTACTGGAACCAGCACCAAGACCGCTACGAAGGCTACCGCAACCGCTCCGACCTCATGCCCTTCAACTACAACCGCACCGACGTCTTCGGCCTCCAGCTCAACAGCCACTTCGACTGGTCGTTGGGCCGCACGGCTCTCGGAGCCGAGCTGCGCAATGAGAACCTCGTCAGCGGAAACCTCGGCGAGCCGCTCACCCGCCCCCACGCCATCTACGGCACCGACCGCGACTACACCCTCGGACTGAACCGCACCAACATCAGTGCCTATGCCGAGCACAACGTGCTGCTCCAGAACCTCACCGTCTCGGCAGGCTTTGTCGTGGTGAAGAATACATGGGCCGACATGAACCCCACCATCTACCCGGGCATCGACGCCAGCCTGCGGCTCGGCAGCCACTGGAAGCTGCACGCCTCGTACAACACGTCGCTGCGCATGCCCTCGTTCACCGAGATGTACTACAAACTGCAAGGCTACAAGGCCGACCCTCACCTAAAGCCCGAGGAGATGAGCGCCGTCGAGCTGGGCGCCTCGCTTCACCAGTCACCCTTCACCCTTCACCTGGCCCTTTGGCACCACCACGGCCGCAACATGATTGACTGGATCATGGACTCCCGCCAGGGCGACGAGGCCGCATGGCAGAGCGTCAACCACACCCGCCTGAACAGCGTCGGACTGGAGACGTCGGCGACTCTCTCAATACCCACCGTGCGCCATCCATCCCCCTACGGGGGGGACAGAGAGGGGCTTCAATTGTCAATTAGCTACAGCTACATCCATCAGGAGAAGGACCTGGAACCCGGCATCGTCTCGCAGTACGCCTTAGAATACCTGCGCCATAAACTGGTAGCCAACATCCACATCCCCCTGCTCCGCCAGTCCGCTGTGCTTCGGCGGTGCCGCAGCCAAATCCCCTCCCGTCTCACCCTTGATGCAACCCTCCGCTACCAGGACCGCGCCGGACAGTACACCGACTTCGACGGCAGCGTCAACGACTACCGCCCCTACGCCCTCGCCGATGCCCGCCTGTCGTGGCAACACCCCGCCTACGAGCTCTACCTGAAGGCCAACAACCTGCTGAACACCAGCCACCGCGACTACGGACTGGTGCCACAGCCTGGCCGCTGGCTCATCGCAGGCCTCTGCGTCGCGCTCTGACCTCCATTCCTCTTTTTCCTGCTACGGAGCTGTCACGGACTGTCACGGGTTCCTCCCGCTCTCCGTGTCAGCTCTGTGGCAAGAGAGAACCTGCGCATAAGCGGCCAGGCTGTTTGCCGCAAACGATTACGCCAGTATTAACAATATTTACCAGCACGATTTCCACCCCGTTGCCCCTTTTTTAGTATATTTCCTCTATAAAAGTTTAGACCACCCCTCTCTTTTCCGTTTACAACCGCTATTACGATTCACGAATCCACATGATTACTTTGCCAGTGCCTTTCAGACATTGGCAAATGTTTATCAGTTA
>JAEEGJ010021335.1_pt1 | contig 13954 bp, 6 predicted proteins | sample 8958761 | NCBI WGS metagenome assembly JAEEGJ01 (sample SAMN16246546, study PRJNA631951) | gut metagenome | biome: gut microbiome; feature: rumen; material: RS-attached | host: Bos | place: Iran: Karaj | collected 2018-10 | reverse complement strand
ATATATATGTAAGTATAAAACTGGCTTTAATTGTATGTTAAAACAAAACACAAAAAAGACCGATCGCATTGACCGGTCAGTTTTTTAATGATTAGTTGTAATATTATGCACCAACGTAAGCAGTAACGCCGAATTCGAGGTCAATTTTACCACCGAGGAGGTTGGCCATGTTGTTTGTGTAAACAACTGATTCGTTACCATCATAGTATAAATAGATGTTAACCGTTCTAACGACTGAGTCGGTAATTGTTGTATCACTACCACTAATATCAGCTGCAGCTGTACTGTCGCTTGATAACATTGCGAAGCCACCATCATCTGTTGTGACGATTGCCTTGACAGCAGCAAGGTCTGTACCGGTTGAATTTTGTGTCCATGTTGGTTTAACAGTTAATGAGTGGGCACCATTAGCACCAGCAGCAACAGTTAAGTAAACTGTTTTAATGATAACATAGTTATCGAAGCTTGCTAATTGAACAACAGAATTGGCATCTAACGCAGCAGAACCTGGAGCTGTAGCGGCAGCTGTATACCAGTTGGTATATTGAGCGGCTGTGGCAGCGCTGTTAACAATAGCACCGGCTGTTGAGATAGCGGCACCAGCTGTGTTCTTGTGACCTTCAGCAACAGTTAAACGGGCTGTGTCGGTTGCATTTGCACATGGCGCGGATGGGAAAACCTTTGATTCGTTATCAGCCATAGCAATATCAACTGCTTTAAGTGCACCACTTTGGATGCCAGCAGCTGTAGTAGCAGTATCACTGATAAGTAAATATGTGTTATTTGTTTTAACGATAACTTGCATATTGGTTGCATTAACACTAGCGTTTGTAGCAAACCATGCAACGGTACCTGTGATGGAAGCAGCTGTTGAAAGAATCAACATACCCATGGCAGGAACTAGAATCTTTGTCTTTTTCATATAATAAACTCCTTATAAACGACAAAATCACTCAACTTATTTCCTAAACTGAGTGGACGATAGATTTTGCATCGCCTGTCGCCAATAAGGATTGGGACTTCCCTATCGCTTTTGCTTTGCATAATTAGTGTAGAAAAAAATCAAAAAATTGTCAAAGATTATTTTTTATATTTACATAGTAAATATGTCTTTGCAAAAATTAAGAAAAAAAGCAAGATTTGAGTCCTGCTTTTTCTATATATAAATATATTATATTAAGGATTTATATATTAATGGAAACCGGTCGAGTCGAGGGTATGACCACTACTGAACGTGACGGTTGTTCCATCATAGCTAGAAACGGTTCCTAAGGCGATTGCAGATTGATCTGAAGCATCGCGTGTCCAGAAGTAAATCGAGGTATCTAAGACCGTATATGGCGCTCCACTACTGATGATACCAGTAGATGATAAGTCGCTAATTGCGGTGACATAGAAGAAGATCTGACTTGTTGGGATTTGGAACTGACTTTCGTACTTGATCCAACCTTCGTTAATTGAAATATCTTGTGAATACTTGGTGTAAGTAAAGATATTGATATTTTGGTCGTTTTGGATGAAGTATGTGCTGTTATTAGGACTATAACCAGTGTTATCTAATAAGAATCCTGTTGGGAGTTGTAATTCGCCTAAGTTTGGACAGTTATTGAATACACCATTGCTATAGGTTGGCCATGCACAAGATTCGTTAGTGAATCTGACCGCAGTTAAATAACTATTGGATGAGAATGCATAGGTTCCTAATGTAAGTGAGCTAGATTGGATATAAACGGTCGTAATCTTTGATTGTCTGAAGCAAGATGCACCGATGGATGTAACTGTGCTTGGTAAGCGAATTAAACCTGTAGAAGTCAATTTACCGGCAAATTCAAAGGCGTTGTTACCGATTGATGTTAATGATGTGAATTTTTCAAATTCAAATTCATCTAGTTTTGGACAGTTTTGGAAAGCTTTTTCACCGATTGATGTGATGCTAAGAGAAGCACCATCAACTGTGACACTTTCAAGGTTATCACATTCAGCGAATGTACTATTGCCAATTGAACCATATAAGGTGGTTGGTAAAGTTACGCTGACCAAACTATCGTTATTTTTAAATGCACCACTATTTTGGATCTTGACCTGGCAAGATGGGGATGTTGGCCAAATGATTGTGGTAATACCACAGTTTTCAAATGCACCACCTTGGATTTCTAATTCTGATGTGACATTGCTAAAGTCTAATGTTGTTAAATTAGAACAGTTAGAGAAAGCATTTGATTTGATAGACAATTTACCAGAAATATTACCGAATGTGGCAGTTGTTAAGCTTGAACAGTTTTCAAAAGCGTGACCATAGATGGTTACTGAACCAGTTTGACTGCCAACATTAAGCGACGTCATACTCGAACATTCAGCGAAAGCGTATTCACCAATAGTTAAACTTGCTGTAACTTTGGACAAGTTAACTGTTTCAAGGTTTGCACAATCTTTAAACGCTCTATTACCAATGGAGAATACACTACGAATTGGAGCGATGAAGTGCTGAATTGATGGGTTATTTTCAAACGTTTCGATACCAATACCAGCATATTGAGAATTGCTTAAGTCGAGTGTATTGGCAACAGGTGTATCGCCTTCAACGAAGTATGTTGTTGAATCGCTTTCAACGTTAGCGAAAACGCCATCAGGAATTGTGGCACCTGGGCTGATAGGTAATTCGACGTTACTGAGTTTCTCGCATCCGTTAAAGGCGTATTGAGGTAATGTGATAACATTACCAGAAATGGTATCAAGATCACAGGTTAAGCCTTCATAGCCATATCCAGTCGAACCTAAATACATATATTTATGGACAAAATTCCTGTTACTAGTTCTTGTACCAACGGCAGAGAATAATGGTTGTGGAAGAACAGCTGTGCCTGCCGCATTCTTTGTGGCGTCGCCACACTTCAAATCAAAAATCCATAGACCCATTTTATAAGCACCAAAGAGGAATGGATTGCTCTTATATTGGCCATCAAACTTAATGCCCTTAACTTGGCCGTTTCTTGTGACTTGCGTGGCATCGGTGGATACTTGTTTTGAGTCAGCTGGTTCTCTATTTAAAACGAGCAATAATCTATCCTTGTTATAAGTCAAATCGTTACTATTTTTAGCGTAAAGAGCACATGTATATGTTGGTGTCCCACTTGTTGTGGAAGTAAACGTTGTTGTTTCATAGTAGTCTGATGAGGTAACTTCAGCACTATTCTTCCAGAATGTAATCTTCCTTAAACCTAAATCATTAGAGAAGGTGGAAGTAATCTTTTCAACTGGAGCACCAGTAGAAGAAGCATTATCGGAATCATCAATCACGCCGGTTGGGTATGTTGTGTAGTTTTCGTAGAATCTACAAGCATTTGGAATCTTTAAAACTTGTTTAACATTGCAGAATAAGAAGGCATTCTTACCAATGTGTTGTAAGGATGATGGCATGCCTTCAACGGCAGCGTTACTTCCAGAATAAGATGAAATCTTTTCTAGGCCATAAGCACGTATAAATGCATAGTCGCCGATTGAAATGATTGTATTTGGTAGCTCCAGGTATTTAAAGTCCGAAAAAGTTCCCACGGTTTGATTTGGGCTGACATCTTTTCCATCACAGAAACAGGCTGAAAAAGCAGAGTCACCAATCTTATTAACGGTGCATGTTCTTTCAGTGCCAGAAATAGTTGCTGTAACAGTTTCAACAACGTGGGCAGTTTCTTTTTCTGCATTTGTTAAATTATTGTTACGGATGCCATATAAGTAATTGGTCATTGTGGCAACATAGTTATCGCCAACTTTGCCGCAAACATATGAACATCTTTCTACCTCTTTATATTCGATAGCGTTATTCTGGCCGAATTCGACACTTACATCATCAGAATTATTTGATGGAGTATTATTGATATCGATTGTTTCTGAATAGTGAACATTTGAATAAACAGGAATCTCTTGATCGATTGAATACGTAGTAATGTCATTATCGGTTGTGTGATTGCCTGTGTTTGTGCTAGCAAAGCAATAGCCCCAATATGTCTGTGATTCTTTGCTGGTGAATGGTTTTTCATTACCAATGGTCTTCCACTGTTCTGCTCTTGTCATATCGGTGTTATTAGTGTCGAATGACAAATTTGTCCATGTATAATCTTTCTTGTCTGAATATATGTTGTTTGGATAAGTGCCGGAAAGATAAATGGTTGCTCTTGAGTTACCACGTAAAGCAAAGCTTTGGAAACGTAATTTTGTAGTTTTGTTAGGTAAGAATAATGATTGAAGGAATGGTTCACCACGGAAGTCGTTTTCACCACGACCGGCATTCGCACCAACAGATTCTTGGGCGTAGTTATAATTACCACCACTATTCTGTTGCGTGTGGAATGTAATCCAGTGGTTTTCTCTTTCTTCAAAAATGATAGTTTGAAGCGATTCATTAAAGACAAACGTCTGTAATGGAATTACTAGATCGGTGGTTTCGCTTTCAGAGCCACCTTTAAAGATGACTTTCTTTAACAAGGAACAACCCGCGAAAGCGTGGGCAGGTCTCGCTGCTCTTGAAGCAGTGCCAGTACCAAAGTCAAATGGGTGTACAGCTTGTGTTTTGTATCTATTTTTGTCAGCTTGTCTTGTCGCAAAATATTTGAATGTTCTTGGGAAGATAATTGTGGATGCAGTATGTGCTTTCCATGTGGAATTACCTCTAATTTGTCCTGAACCATCAAGACCAATGCCATAGAAAGCATCAGTACCGACTGTTTCAAGTCTTGAATTGGTATCGTCATAGCCCCATGTAAATAATGTAACACCAGGGAACATACGTTTTTCAAAAATACCAAAGGCTTCATCACCAATAGCACGTAGTTTGGCGGGTAAACGAATTTCTGTTATCTTGCCCTTATTGCTAGAGCCACCCATGCCAACGAAAGCATGGAAGCCGATAAATTCGAGTTCGGTTAAACCCGATAAGTTAATTCTTCCTACTGAGTTATCTGAACCTATGTCAGAAGCACAAGCAGTATTGTCATCGACAATAACTAAGTTCTTATAACCCTTGTTATTAGAGTCTTTATCAGCATAACCAACGTAGAACATGTCGTTTTCAATAGCGACGAGTGTTTTTGGTAAATATAAACGTCTAAGCGCTTGTCTAACTGTTTCAGAGAATGTGGTTACTGCAATACGGGTAACTCTGTTGATAGCAGGAGAAGGCATACGATCTGGAACGGAAATGAACCAACCAGTTTGTGCTGTTGGAACAGCGCCTTTATAACCAGTGATGGTAACATCACCATTATCGTCACATGTGTAGTCCCAGTCAGCAGAGAAGTATGTACCACCTGTTTCGTGGGTAGCCACAAAGCTATTAGATGCTGGGTCAGCCTTTTCGTTATACCAGCCCCAATTTGGATGGGCGGTTTCCCAAGCGGTAATATCGCTGGAACTACCACAGAATGTCACTCTTAAACGATCGTCACCTGTTGGAGTACAGTGATTGAACGCTAATGGTTCAACGCCGATATTAGTTGGATCAGCTTGACCGTTATTATCAGTGAACATTGATTTAGAAATATAAACTGTTTTTAAAGATGTACAGCCTTGGAAGGCTCTAGATCTAATAATTTCAATATTTTGGAAATAGAATGGAGAACTTAAGGAATTACAGCCATTGAAAGCTTCTTCGCAAACTTCTTCAATTGAAGAAGGAAGAGTGACTGATGTCAATGCTCTACACTTAAAGAAGCAGAATGAAGGAATCTCCTTCAAAGTACTGTAAGTAAATGTTTGTTGTTCTTGTTCTTCTTCCTCTTCGTCTTCACAGTAACAAGATGTGGCACTGGATGTACTTTCTTGGTTACTGTTAACAAAGTTAACTGTTTGAAGACTATTACAAGAATAGAAAGCAGCATCACCAATTTCGCTTACGGAATATGGGATGGTAATTGTTGTGATGTTTTTACAATATAAGAATGCTTCGAAATCAATTGTCTTGATGGAATTAGGAATAGTAATTGATGAAGCTCTGGAATTATGGAAGGCATTATGCCAAATACCAGTGACTGGGTGACCGTTATATGAACTTAAGATAGTGACTGAACCTGTATGTGATGATTTAGCGGCAGCAGTTAAAGAAACAGCATATTCGTTATCACCGATGTCGTAATAATCGAAAATACCATTTGTTGTCGCAAATTCACCATCTAAAAGATAATTAGGTGAAATATATGGACCGTTACGGTTGGTATTGTTTTGGCAAGAAACAGTCAAAGTTAAAGTTAGAAAAAGAAATGCAAAACTAGGAATATAACGTTTTTTAGAAAACTTGTTTTTCATAATTTTCACGATTCAATTTGATTGAACTTTCTCTCCTTTCTAGACAATTTGTCCATCTAATTCATATACACGTACCCGCCGGATTATGGGGCTGGCGGATAAACAATCTTGGATTCAGTTGTATCCGCTCCTCCGAATAATGAGACCGGGGTATTTGTTAAACCATTGATACCATGATTAGTAGCATAGCTAGAAACAGTCATGTTCAAGATAGCTCCTAAAGTATCAGAATTAATCTTGAACTTGTTATCTTCATAAACGAATTCCACATTCGCCACAGCAGCTTCAAATAATGAACGTTCTGAAAGCATTAATGAAATGTAGCATCTTTGGTTTTCAATCTTTGGATCATCTGGGTTGTAGTTAACGACATCACCCATTGTGATATTTGTAGTTACTGCACCAGTACCTTCGTTATAGGTGAAACGTTCTTTCTTAATGAAGTCGATGTTTTTAACTTCGTCTTCACTAGCAAATGTATTATCGATGAACTCGATATTACCATCGGTTTGACCTTGAGCACAAACATAGAAGATTTTGGCGATACCATCTGTCGCGTTAGCGGTATTAACACCAGTAGCAGAGCCGAAGCAGTATCTACCTGGTTCTAACTTGAATGTGTGGGCGTATAGACGTGTCTTACCTGTGCTATAACCATATTCTGTAGTGTTATATTGCGCTGGCACGGTCGCATCAGTGTGGACATTAGCTTCAGTGAAGTTGCCTAAAGAATCGTATGTACCAATCTTACCAATGCCTTCGTTATTGACTGTATAGTCAAAGTAAGCGAGGTTATCTGTTGTTGGCATAAAGAAGGCATAATCTGGATTGTTATAAGCGATATTAACATATGGTTGGTTATTATAAGTTGATCTTTGATCACCAATCTTATAAACACCTAACGCAGCTGGTCTAGAATTATCAACTAAGCCGGCAACAACAGTAACGTTGGCGGTATTAGTTTTAATTTCAAAGTTAATCATGTTAGCGGCTGGCTTACCATAGTCTTCGTTATCAATACAGAACATTCTACTACCGCTGAGGGATAAGTCAGGTGTAGCAAAGCTAGAGGCTAAAGAACGGACTTCTTGGCCTAAACTTGTTCTAAGCATAACACCACTTAATTTACTTTCAGCAGCGGCACGAATTGGATTACCATCTTTATCAACGAGTTTATTTTCAAAGTATTTTGACATGAAGGAACCACCAACACTGGTCTTATCGACATCAGAGAAGTAGAAACCTTTACCTGTACGGTAGTTAGCATCGATTTTGAAACGGACAACATAGTTTTGATGCATATCACGTTGTTCAAAGCTTTCTGAGCTAATTTCATCGTAATGTGGGAAATGATAACCAGGGTGGAACACGGAAGGAGTATCTGAAGAAAGGGATGAACGATAATCACTAAAGCTCACACCCTTGGATTTATCGTATTCGCCTGTGGCGTAATAGACATAGTAAGAATCATTAACTGAAACATCTTCCCATCTAACGACGGAACTAGATAAACCGTTAGTGGCGTCAAGACCCATACCTGTACCGGTTTGGTCTGTGGCAATTGTAAAAATACCTAAGTCAGAATTGGAAATGACTTTTTGACGGTTAAAGGAAACGGAATTTGTTTCTAAAGTAACATATTGGTTATTGTTATTCTTTCTTAAGAATTCCGCATACATTCTTGAATCAGAAGGAACGTATGTGACGCCTGTACCTAGGGATGCACTATTGCTGAATGATGTTGGAGTAATGATGTCGTTATAAACAGTAGTAAAGTCAAGAACACCGATATCTTTACCAGCACTTGTGCCAGCTTCACTTTCTTGAGCAGCGAAGTTATGGACTGTACCACCGATTAAACCGATTAAGCCAAAGTTTGAACCATTTCTCATTTTTGTATATGATTCACCAGCGTTATTCATAACGAAGGCACCATTATGGACATAACAACTATCGACAGAACCATCGCAGTGACCAATAACTAAGCCGATATTATTCATGTGTTCTTCACCTAAGTGAGCAGTCATAAATAAGGCGTTAGATGTAGCAGAGTTAAGCGAGAAGTTAAAGTCCATAGAAACGATAACTTTAGAGTGGTCTAAGCCGTAATTATCGGTTGTACTAGCAACGAGGGAAACTGATGAAGTAGCAGTTAATGGGAATGAAGTAGTATTAGCTTTTTCTCTCTTAAAGAACTTATAAATCGCTGGTAAGTCAATGGAGGCTGTACCATCACCATTATCTTTTAAGAAGTCACCAGAAATAAGGAACTTATAACGATAGTTAGAACTTGAAGAAGTGAAACTAATAACTGGAGCATCTTCTGTAATGGTTGGTTCTGGATCGCCACCTTGTTCATTCCAATCAAAGATTGGAGAAGCATCAAAGTCTAACGATTCAGTCTTTGATGTATCGGTGAGTAAGAATGTCTCAGAATTACCACCAACTGTATAAATAAGGGAAACACCATTAGAAGCTGTACTAGAAGGACCATATAAGCCAGCATAGTTAGCAGAATAACCTAATGAGTTAATTGTGACATTACTTAAGAATAAATTCTTAACGATTGAACCGTGCGCGGTATAACCAAATAGACCAGCGTCTTCTGGGTCGGCGTAAACGGTTAAGTTTTTGATTTCTAAACCTTGACCATCAAATTCACCAAAGAATGGGACAGCTTCTGTACCAATCGCAGTGATTGGTTCGTATTCAAGGTTGGAATCTTTCATATCAATGAATGGCACCACTGTTGAAGATGAGTCGTCTAAATAACACATTGGTTCACCAGAAGTGTCACCGCCTAAACCAACCATACCAAGTTGGAAGGCTTTCTTTTCGTTGAAGACACCTAAACCTTGTAAACGGGAAAGGTTATATAAGTGACGTGGTCTAGTAATGACGTATGGATCACCTGGATCATCTGGTCCATCGGTGCCAGCTGGTCGACCGGTACCACGTTCAAAGTATGAACGGAGGGAAACTTCGCCATAGAAACCATTACTTTCCGCTTCTTTTGTGAATAAGGAAAGGGTGAATGGAAGCATGAGGCTTACGAAGGCAAGACCAATGAAAGCGGCGTATGCGATGATAAATTTGTTAGATTTAACTTTAACCATACTTTCTAGTTACCTCCTTCCTCAACATGTTGAGTAGCACTGTAATAGAAGCCGAAATCACGGTCCAATAAGTATGTTTTACCAACACGGTTTTGTTCGACGAAGAAACGCATATATTCATAATCGTAGTCAATAGCGATATAGCAGTGATAAATATTATCAGTAGCAGAACCTGGAATTAAGGTTGAATCACTATTGGTCTTTGGATTAAGAGTACATTCAAAAGAAGTATCATATGAAGTATCGTTTTGGAACTTAGCAAAAACTGGTTCACTATTAACTTCATAGTCTGTTTTTAAAGCGTGTAAAGCGTTCCACGCGGTTTCACCATCCGCATAAGCGTTAGTTTCCTTTGCAAATAAGAAATAGAAAGCGTAGAAGTCGCTTGCGTTAAGAGGATTACGATGAGAATCATCGATGTAACCGGAATATGTATATGACGCGGTTGTAGCATATTTACCAGAGAATCCATAGATGGATTGAGCATTTTGTGCTTCTCTAATAACTTTTAAGCCAGCATCGATAGCGTTCTTATTTTGATATTTGAGCATGACATCAATAACAACCATTGTATTTTGTTCTTGAATAGCGATTGGTAAGTAGTCATTGATATCTGGATAAAGTGTCTTATCAGCAGAACCACGATAGTCAATTGTAATCTTGGTTGGGTCGATTAAGTTAGTGCCGATAATCGCGTTATCGGTACGTGATACGAGTTCGATATCTAAGAACTTGTTAGAAGAGTTATCCACTCTATAAGTGAAGGAATAGATACCACTCTTTAAGCAAGTAATCTTGTTGTTATCGACTAAATCAAATCTTGCGACTTTATTAGATTCTGCAGTAAGTGAAGTATATGTGAAGTAGCTACAAGTATTGCCGTCAATAGATGAAGCATCGAATAAGACAAATTCAGAACCAGCAGAAACAACAATGTTACTGACAGTAACTGGTTTATCAACTGTTGGAGCTTCTCTACTGGAGAATGTTGTGGAAGTTAATGTGGACCAAGGATTGTTGCTAACACCAGTGAAAACTTCATCACCTAAGATGTAATACTTGAAGTCTTGTGAGTTTTCGTAGTGAACTTTAGTAGCGCTGATGCTTGCATCAGAAGCACTTGTTGCGTAGGCTTGGTTTGTATTAACGCCTAAAGCGATTGTGACTGTATTAGATAATGTGCCTTCATCGATTTCGATAGAAGCATCTTCGACAACATAGCTCTTAACAGCACCACTACCTTCATAGTCAACGAATTCGTTGGAGTTTCTATGATATGGGTAAACGTACTTATAGGCTGTGACTTTTTCAATAGAGACATCTAAGTCGCCAGAGAATGTTTGAATTGTGCCAGCACTACCGCTTGAAAGAGCGAACCAAGCGATGGTTGCAGAAGAAAGGGCAAATAAATTACCCAAGGTGAAAAAGAGCATAGCAATAGTAGCTTTCTTTTTGGTGAAGAAGGCTTTTTTAGTCTTTGGTGTCTCTTTAATCATTTCCTTCATATCTTAATACCGACTTTATTTGATCTTAAACTCTAAAGAGTTAAGGGCTAATCTTTCGTAGCAGTTACTATTACCGTTAACGCTATCTTGGACATAATAAGATGTCGCACTGTTATAGCGGTAGAATGTTGAGTTAGCATTAGAAAATTCAATTGTGAAGAATAAGATGGTCTTGTATCCAGTTGTTAAAGCTGGAACACTACCAATAACATCGAGTTCTTCTTTTGTTGTTTCATTAGCTAAGTTACTTTCTGAATAAGTGAAGACATCTGTCTTACTAGCAGCATAATAGGAACTAGCATAGGCTGTCGCTACATCGGCAGCGTCATTACCTGAATCTGCAACACTATAAGCAGCACCATAGATATCAATAGCCCAAGATAAGCGGACATACTGAGAAGCGCTTGTTTTTGGTGTAGCAGCTGTTTCTTCTCCTTCACCTTCATTCCAGTCGGTGAGGGAAAGCTTTGATGCACTACCATTAGCGATTACTGCAGCGAAAGTGAGTTTATGGGCTGGCCATAAGTGATCAATGTTTGTTGGGTTTGGATCATTGGTCACAACACCTTCGGAGTAATTAATTTTGGTAAATGTGGCATCTTCATAATCAACTTCATAACCAGAGTTGATGCTTGTTGTGGAGTTGATGTTACCATCTTTTGTATTGTGGCTCTCATCTTCAAACGAGGAGAGATAATATAATTCAAATTCAAGATTGTCTGGCGCCTTAACAGTTAATTGCATGCCAGTGGCAGTTACACTTTGGTTTGTGGCAAACCAAGCATATGTAGCAGTGAAAACTGAGAACAAGGAAAAGATCGCAGTGAGTGTTGCACCGACGATTTTAATTCTGTTACTGATTTTCCTTCTCGTTGTTTTCATTGAATTAAAAATGCCAATTGCCTTTATTTAAAGTGATATGTTGTAATCACTAAGGCAACTGGCAATCTTCTTAAGAATATAAAACCTCAACTGCGATAAACAAGTTGAGGTTGCTGGCTATCTTATAAAGACCCTATAGTTTTGCGTCGCCGGATTTCTCCGGTTTTGCTTTTTTCTCACTTATACTTTTACCATCATCTTTTAAAGATGTCAAATGATTTATGTTTTTACAAACATTAATGTTTAATATAAGTAAGACTTTCCTCTAGTGTTTACGAGATATAAGCATATTTTATATGCTTTTATTTTTATGCTTTGTATAAGCCGTGGAGGTTGCAGAATTCGTAAACGGCGAGAACTTTTTCTCCTGGTAATAACGCAAATTCGGCTTCTGGAGCTTGACCTGGTTTGAGCACTTTTCTTTCATTGCCCCTCTCTGTTTCGACGGCGATCCATTGAATATAATGGGCTTCTAACATTGGGTGATCAACTTCACCAACTTTAACTTTGAGGATGTTGCCTTCTTGTTTATAGACAGGTAAGTGTTTTTCGTGTGCTCCATCTTGAGTGTTAACTGGAATTTCTTCCATGGCTTCACCACAGCATTTGGTTGGACAACTGCTGCAGTCATTGACCATTGCGACGATCTTTCCACACACTTTGCATCTTAAAAATTTCATCATAATTATTTCCTTCTTTTTTAGTGTACCTACTACCATTTTATAGACAATTTGGCCAAAAAGACAATCTTTTAATATTTAAATATTATCTAACCAAAATTAGCACTCTACTTGACTAAGTGCTAAATATGAATACAATTATAGTGGATGCCAGTCCTAAAGCTAGAACTAGCAAAAGGAGAATAGTCATGAAAGAAATCAAAAAATTTGAAACTGAGAGTAAGGAATTGCTTAATTTAATGATCAATTCCATTTACTCCAATAATGAGATATTTTTAAGAGAATTAATCTCTAATGCTTCCGACGCTATTGATAAATATAAATATTTATCATTAACAAGCAAAGGTAAGGTACCTTTACTCGATCACGAGATCCGTATTTCTTTAGATAAAAAGAATAGAACCATTACCATTTCTGATAATGGTATTGGTATGTCTAAAGAAGATTTAATGAACAATCTTGGCACTATCGCTAGAAGTGGTTCTAAAGACTTTATGAGCAAAGTCAAAGAAGCCAAAGAAAAAGGTGATTTAGATATCATTGGTCAATTTGGTGTTGGCTTCTATAGTGCGTTTATGGTCGCAAAGAAGATCGATGTTTTAACTAAGACCATTGACGGACAAGCCTACTTATTCTCAAGTGAAGGTGAAGATAGCTATTCTATCGAAGAAGCAGAAAAAGATGGAGTGGGCACCACTATTACACTTTACTTAAAGAAATCTAGTGAAGGTGTTGATTACGATAAGTATTTAGAAGAATACCAAATCAAAGATTTAGTGAAACGCTATAGCGATTACATTCGTTATCCAATCAAGATGATGTGCACTACTCGTAAACCAAAACTTGATAAAGATGGTAACGAAGTTAAAGGTGAAACTGAAGAAGTTAAAGAAGAACAAACTCTTAACTCCATGGTCCCGCTTTGGAAGAAGAACAAGAAAGATGTTACCGATGAAGAGTTAAATAAGTTCTATAAGGATAAATTCATGGATTATGAAGATCCAGCGTTCTCCTTATTCGTAAGCGTGGACGGGAAGATTACATATAATTCCTTATTATTTATTCCATCACACGTGCCTTATAACTTATATAGTGAAAACTATGAAAAGGGTCTTCAACTTTATAGCAAAGGTGTCTTCATTAAAGATAAAGCCCCAGAACTTATTCCAGACTACTTAAAGTTTGTGAAAGGTCTCGTTGATTCTCCAGATCTTAACTTAAATATCTCGAGAGAAATTCTCCAACATTCCCCAATCATGGATAAGATTGCGGAGAACGTTGAAAAGAAAGTCGTCGATAAATTAAAAGAAGTCTTAAAAGAAGATAAAGAAAAATACGTAAAATTCTGGAAAAACTTCGGTGAACATATCAAATACGGCATTTACTCCACTTATGGTGGTAAAAAAGAGCTCCTTCAAGATGTCCTAGTGTTCCATTCCTTAAATAACAATGACGATTTCATCACTCTTAAGGAATA
>JAEEGJ010021333.1_pt1 | contig 13955 bp, 9 predicted proteins | sample 8958761 | NCBI WGS metagenome assembly JAEEGJ01 (sample SAMN16246546, study PRJNA631951) | gut metagenome | biome: gut microbiome; feature: rumen; material: RS-attached | host: Bos | place: Iran: Karaj | collected 2018-10 | reverse complement strand
AGAGGGTTCTATTTCAACGGTGGTAAAGGGGATAAGAAATTAGTTTATCGCACGGATGTCATCAAGAAATACCCTCCGTATCCCTTATTTGAAGGTGAAAAATATTTCAGCCTTGGATACAAGTACAACCTGATAGACATGGATTACAAATTGCTGACGCTGAACGAACCCTTGGTAATTGTGGATTATCAACTGGATGGCTCCAGCCATATTATGTATAAACAATATTGGAATAATCCCAATGGCTTCATGTATCTCAGAAAATTTGACATGAAGACACATCCTTCATGGAAAGCCCGGTTTCGCTCATGTATTCATTATGTGTCGCATTGCATTCGGGCTAAAAAGTATACAAAAATGCTCTCCACCCCTATGCCAATAGCCACGTTCTTTGCCATACCATTCGGTATCGTTTTGTATTTCGTGACAAGATACAAAGTCAAAAAAGATATTTTAATGAAGTTTAATTCTTAGATAGACCAACGAGTTTTACATTGTTCATGATCATTACAAATCATCTATCATGAAAATACTCCAAGTCATTACCTCATTGGGAACGGGAGGGGCTGAGACACTGGTTTTCAACTTGATACCCCGATTAATCAAGCTTGGACATCAGGTGGACTTATGTTTGTTTAATGCTAAGCCTGCACCTTTGCTGGAAAAACTCAAAAAAAGTGATCTTCACATCAATATCTACGAATTTGGAAGGTCTTATTACAATCCGCTTTATATTTTTAAACTGGCCAAAATCATAAAGGACTACGATATTGTACATACCCATACCTCCTCACCACAACTATATGCGGCCATCGCCAATCTTCTCCACCACAAAAAACTGGTGACCACAGAGCATTCCACCTACAACAGGAAACGGGATCATTTCTTTCTAAAATGTTCTGACCGATGGATGTATCATCAATATGACAGCATCATCTGTATCTCACAAATAGCAGAAAACATATTGAAGGATTATCTCAATGCCTCTGAAGATTTCTCAAAACGGATACAAACCATCAACAATGGTGTAGATGTGGAACTTTTCCACCATGCTAATTCTGCCGACAGAAAAGCATTGGGAAGCGAAGAAAAACGATTTGTTGTGGCGATGGTGGCCGGGTTCCGTGAAGGCAAAGACCAGGACACTGCCATCAAAGCGATTGCTCAACTACCTAAGGAGAAGTTTGAATTATGGCTGGTTGGAGACGGTGTCAGAAGAGCAGAGATAGAGAAATGCATCCAACAAGAGCATGCGGGAGATCAGGTGAAACTGCTTGGGGTGAGGATGGATGTGCCCCACATTCTAAAGGCTGCAGATGTAATTGTCATGTCCTCACATTGGGAAGGGCTGTCGCTTTCCAATATAGAAGGAATGTCGGCAGGGAAGCCATTCGTTGCCAGTAATGTAAACGGGTTAAGAGAAGTGACCGATGGATATGGTATTCTGTTTGAAGACAGTAATAGCAAAGAACTGGCCGCTATCATACAACGATTGGCAGAAGACAAGCCTTATTACCAACATGTGGCAGACCAATGCTATCTAAGAGCGAAGCAGTTTGATATCAGCATCACCACCCAACAATACAACGACATTTATATGTCTCTATAGATTTCATATTTATTCATTATGCTGAAAGTTATCAGAGCCACTACTGTTCCACAGACACTGAACACGCTTTGTAAAGGCGTGATCAAGGACATGACTGAAAAATATGAGGTGATAGCCCTCTCATCGCCTGGACAGGCATTGGAAGATCTGAAAAAGGATACTGGAATACGCACCATCGCCGTGGCAATGGAGAGGCATATCTCAATCTTCAAAGACCTGAGATCACTTTGGCAAATCTACAGGGTGATGCGCAGAGAAAAGCCAACTATGGTGCATTCAATGACACCGAAGGCCGGATTGCTATGTATGATTGCATCCAAGCTGACGCATGTGCCTGTCAGGATACACACCTTCACCGGACTGGTTTTTCCCACATCGCATGGCATCAAGCGGCGCATACTCATGACGACGGATTCCATCACCTGCCGATGTGCGACACATATCATTCCTGAGGGTGAGGGGGTAAAACATGATTTGCTGGTGAACGGCATCACAAAGAAACCGCTCAAAGTTTTAGGATATGGCAATATCCGAGGTGTGGATATGGACTATTTCGACCGTAGGCCAGAAGTGATGCAGGCGGCAGCAAGCTTGAAGGAAGCCGATGCTTTCACTTTCCTTTTTGTGGGCCGTATCGCACGCGACAAAGGGATAAATGAATTGTGTGAGGCCTTTGAGAAACTGACAAAGAAATATCCCTCTGCCCGCCTGTTACTGGTTGGGCCTAATGAGAATGACCTTGATCCTATCAGCGCTTCGTCAAGTGAAATCATTAAGAACAACAACAGGATAGAATTAGTGGGAAGGAAATCAGGTCTCGATTTCCTTGCATATTATGCTGTGGCTGACTGCTTTGTCTTTCCCAGTTATCGTGAGGGCTTTCCCAACACCGTGCTTGAGGCTGGCGCCTTTGGATTACCAAGCATCGTGACCGACATCAATGGCTCACGAGAGATTATCGTGGAAGGAGAGAATGGGGTTATCATCCCGCCAAGAGATGGTGACGCACTCTATAATGCCATGCTCCGCATGATTGAAGATAATGAGCATCGAACAAAATTGGCCAGCAATGCCCGAAGAATGGTCGCTGAGAGATTTGAGCAGGGATTTGTCAGAAAATGCCTATTTGATTATTACGAAGAGGTGCTGTCTTCTTACAAATAGTTTCATTCACTATGTATGCAAAATATTTTAAGCGCCCTATAGGTTTTATGATCGCGCTGATCGCGCTGATTTGCCTCTCTCCCCTATTGCTGGTGGTCACCATCTGGTTGCATTTCGCCAATAAAGGGGCGGGCGCCTTTTTCTTCCAGGACACACCTGGCAAGGATGGAAAGATCTTCAAGGTGATCAAATTCAAGACGATGAATGATCAGCGTAATGAAAAGGGAGAACTGCTGTCGGACGAGGAACGACTGACCAAGGCGGGCAGATTTGTGCGCTCAACCAGCATCGATGAACTACCTCAGCTGATCAACGTGCTGAAGGGGGACATGGCGCTGATCGGGCCAAGACCGCTGCTCCCAAAATATCTGCCGCTCTACTCGCCTGAACAATTTCGGCGGCATGAAGTGAGACCAGGCATCTCAGGATGGGCTCAGTGTCACGGGAGGAATGCCATCTCTTGGAAGAAGAAATTCGAACTCGACGTGTGGTATGTGGATCACCTGACGCTGATGACCGACATTAAAGTGATCCTGATCACACTGAAGAAAGTGTTCTGGCGCGAAGACATCAACCAGGAGCCGACTGGTAGCGGTCACCTGATGGAACCTTTCAACGGACATAACTGAATACATCAGAAGAATCTCGACAAACCCTTCTTCAACACCTTGCTCAAAACTTAAAGGAACCGATTTTCTTCTGTGCTTGCATGGCCGTCTCACGACGGCCATGTTTTTTGTATCTTTTTTCCCGTTGACGCTATGGCAGGAGGACCTTTTTCCCGTTGACGATATACATGCCTTTTGCTGACGGCTCAACACGGCGACCTTGTAGGTCGTAGACATGATTACGCGGATCTTGATTGTTGCTCACTTGCGTAGCATCGATGCCTGAAGGCATCTCGCTTTCATTCTTCACGATCCAGCTTTCAGGTATGCCTCTATAGTCGTTAGTCCAGTCGTTCATTCCGTCGGCCTTGACGAATGTGCCAGTGGGAGAAACGCCAACCAGCCAACTACCAGTGCTGCCTGAAGCAGAGATGTCGGTGGCCAAGCATTTCACGTAATTCAGTTGCTTGCAGCCATTGAACATGTAGTAATAACTGTCTTGGTCCAACTTGGGTGCAAGCAGGTCGGGGGCTGTGGTCAGACTGGTGCAGTCTCTAAACATATTGTCATAACAGCTATAGGTGAGCGTCATTGCCGGCAAGGCGGGGGCATCGGTGAGGGAGGAACAGCCCTCAAACATGGCGTGATAGCATTCGTCGGTGAGCGTGGTGGCTGGAAGTGCGGGGCCTGCAGTGAGGTCCCGACAGTATGCAAACATGAAATAATAGCATCTGAAGGCCAAGGTGGTGGCTGGAAGCTCCGGGGCGCGCGTCAGACCTGTGCCATAGAACATCCCCTGGTAGCAGCTCTCTTTGAGCGTGGTAGCGGGCAGCACGATGTCTTTCTCAGGATGATTCTTGATGTGGGGATTGCCTGGCCATGCTATGCGAAAAAGTTCCTTCAACACACTCTTGGGACATCCCGACAGGTCGGTCTTGCCTGAGAAACCTCCTGAAAAGACTAGGCTGAGAGGATTGCCAAAGACATAGATGTCTTTCGAAGCGTTGATGTTGAAATTCTCCTCAAAGGTGTTTGCATCATAGAGCCTCACGCTCAGGATGTCTCCCGCTGATAAGGTGACCGTCATGGTCTCGTCTTGGTTATACCACGTATTTTCTGACCAATTCCCAAAAGCATTATGACTATGCGTAACCTTTATGGATATCGCATTCTTGTTCTTAATGGTCAACTCGGTGCCATCCTCCACGGCCTCAAAACTGAGCGGTGTGGAGTTCATGTCGTCCTGTGCCTTTGAATCGATAGTCAAGGTGACAATGGCGATCATAAAAAGTAAAAGTCTTTTCATTTTTGTACTGCTTTAAATGGTTCTTATGGATGTTTGTTGTATGTATTCTTTGTAACCTCGTTTCCAAAAATATTAAAAAATCGGGAAAGTGACCGCTTCTGGCATCCACTTCCTTCCAAGATTTTGATGAACTACCCGTTTTTCTGGATGAACGATCGCTTTTAACATTTAAAGCGCGAAAAAAGAGGGGACACGGTCGAGCATTTATCTCTCTTTTTTTGTAATTTTGCGGATAGAGTTTTCAGATCGGATATGCGGATTGCGTTTCCCTTTAAATATGCTGATCGCATTTCCCTGTTGGCGAGGAGGATTGGGGGACTGGAATCTTGAAGGTATAGCAGCTTACGGATGGGAGACCAACTGAAAATGGTATAGCTGCAATACGGATGGAAAAAACTACAGGAAAAAGAGAAAAAGGAAAAGAAAGAGAGAAAAAATATGGAAAGGAAGGACAATATGGATAAGAAATCACCTGATGATGAGTCACGCAGAGACTTTCTCAAAAAACTGATCGCCGGCGGTTTCACGTTGGCGACAGGCTTGTTTTTCGGATCGAAGACGGCTTTCGCAGAGCACATCTCCTCTGCTATGGGAAAATGCAGCTCATCCTACAACTGCAGCGGTGGCAGTGGTGACTGCGGTTCGTCGTACTCTTGCAGCGGACAGGGCAGCAAGGGAAAAGGCAAGTGTGGAGCCTCCTATAACTGCACGGGTGGCGGCGGAAAGTGCGGCACCTCGTATTCCTGCTCCGGCCAGGGTGCCGAGGGCAAGGGCAAATGCGGTTCGTCATATAACTGTGCGGGCGGTGGCGGAAAGTGCGGCACCTCGTATTCCTGCACCGGACAGGGTGCAGAGGGCAAGGGCAAATGCGGTTCATCGTATGACTGCGCGGGCGGTGGCGGAAAGTGCGGCACGGCCTATGACTGCAGCGGCCAGGGCGCCAAGGGCAAAGGCAAATGTGGCTCGTCGTATGACTGTGCAGGTGGCGGTGGCAAGTGCAGCACGTCTTATTCCTGTGGCGGACAAGGTGCCGAGGGCAAAGTCAAATGCGGTTCATCGTATGACTGTGCAGGTGGTGGCGGCAAGTGTGGTACGTCCTACAGTTGCGCCGGCAACTGACGAGGTATGATGAAGTTGCTGTTGCCCCATCATGTGAAGCGGATCGAGGAAGGTGGAAAGGTCATCTTCTTCAATCCTGACATACCATCATGGGTGGTGACCGATGAGAACGGTGCCGCCCTTCTTTCGCTTTGTGACGGCACAATGACTGCCGCAGAGATGGCGGCTGCCATGGAACCGGTCTATGGAACGGATGCCGTGCGGCTGGTGAAAGCGTTTCTCGATCATGCCGTGGAGGCGCATCTCTTCGATGTGGCCGACCGTGGTGAGGTGCCCATCCTGAGAAGTCGTGGTGAACTGAGCATCGTGCAGTTCTCCATTTCCTCACGGTGCAATCTCAACTGCCGTTACTGCTATGCCACCGACCGGGTGGAAGGCCAGCACCGCAGCATGACCCTCGATGACTACAAGAGGGTGACGGATGAACTGTGTGAGATGTCGGACAGCGTGAGATTCTCCCTGACAGGAGGTGAGCCACTGCTCAATCCCGACTGTATGGCCATCGCGCGGCATATCCAGTCACGGGGACACGGGGTGGATCTGCTGACCAACGCCACCCTGATTGGGGAGCAAAATGTGGAGGAGATCGGTGAGGTGTTTGACATGGTGACGGTGAGCATCGACGGCAGTACAAGGCAACTGCATGAGACGTTCAGGGGCCGGGGCACCTATGAGCGGACCGAGAAAGCCATCGACCTGCTGTGCCGGCACGGTATGGACACACGGCTGTCGATGACGGTCAACCGGCTCAACATCCATGATGTGGCGGCCATGGCCCGGAAATATGGTTCGATGCTGACCTTCGCACCGCTGTTTCCCGCCGGCAACGCGAAGAAGTCGGAGACGGATATCTCCATTACCGGAAGGGAATATTTTGAGACCTTACGGGATGCCGCAGGGGTGAACCCTCTCTCCTATTGCGAATCGGCGCTCGACGGTGCTCAGCAATGCCGCAACTGCAAATGCGCTCTGGGCGACAGCGAACTCAGTTTCTCTCCCACCGGCGACGTCTATCCCTGTCAGTTACTCCATTATCCGGAATTTCTCATCGGCAATATTTTTGAAAACAGCGTGCACGACCTGTATACCCATTCACCAGTGGTGGAACGGTGCCGTCAACTGACCGTCGACAACATCCAGGAATGTGCGGAGTGCTTCCTCAAATATGTCTGCGGCGGCGCCTGCAGGGCACGAGCCTATCATGAGTGTGGCGACATCACCCGTTCGGGAACATTCTGCGAATATGAGAAACGGGCATTTGTCGACGGACTGCTCCATATCTACTCCGACAATCTGCTGTCCTCTTGACATGCCTGCTGTCCTTTTGACAATCTGCTGTCCTCTTGACAAGCCTGCTGTATTCCTGATAATCCTTCATCATCACTTTCATTTTCATCATCTTCATCATCTTCTTCCTCACCTTTTGACATGCCTTCACAGAGCAAAGACTCTTCTCCTATGACGCATGGGGAACCGATGGTCTCCAAGACATTCCACATGATCAGCAGCACCTTTGAGCCGGAAACCCCGGAGGATTTTTTCACGACGCTGGAAGAAGCCCAACGGTTAACACCCGACTATGCCAAGATCTATCAGATATATGCCCGGATATTCCAACAGGTGCTGGACCAGAAGACGCAGGACACCAGGATTCAGCTCTGCGGCATCTTTGCCAAGACTGATTACTTGCTGAAGAAATACGAGGCTCCGCCATCGTTGGTGAAGTCGGTCAACGATACACGTGTGCGGCTGAGGCACCGCAGCCAACTGTCAGAGGATTCGATGGGTTCTCTGCATCTCCATGACCTGAGAAATCTCTGCCAGTGGATCGCCTTCCTCTACAGGGTCAAGATTCCAGCTGCTCTCGTGGCGCTGTTTCCCACAAAGAAACCTGCCGCTTTCTCCCCCACCCTGATGAGCGACTGCATCCGGGTGGTCGTGCAGCGCTGGGACGATGAGTTTGTCTATGGTCCCTCCGAGGAGTCATCCGAAGGCAAACCGCTGAAGATCTCCTACTCCCACGACCGTCTGCTGGGCGGATGGGACTGGAGTTACCTGAGAGAACTGTTCAGCGTGGGGGCCTACCTCAACTTGATCCATGCACATGAGGATGACGGTATCCTCTATCCCGAGATCATCATCTACGAGCCCGACTACCTGATCAACATCTCGACTATCGCCCGTTGTTTTGAGACCTACGCCGAATCGCCTATGGTCGACCTCCTCAAGAAGTTGGAGCCAACGACGGAGTCGCAGCCCATCCTCCTCGGTCAGTTTGCCAGCCAGTTGCTCGACGAGGCGATCCACCAGTTGCCGGCCACCCACACCTACGCCCAAAGTGTGAAAGACTTTTTTGAGAACTATGCCATCAATCTGTTGCTGGCCAATGTCTCACCGAGCTTTCATGAGGATGCGAAAAACCAGCAAGCCAACATCCACAAGGCCATCAAGTACACCCTCCCCCACGACATACAGGATTTTGACCCCAAAGAGGGCATGGTGGAGCCGTCCTTCTTCTGTGAGATGCTGGGTATGCAAGGACGTATGGACTATCTGCAGCAGGACTTCAAAGTGCTGATGGAACAGAAATCGGGCAAGGGGAATTTTCCTTACGACCATTTCATCATTCCCCGTCACAAGGTGGAGCATTATGTGCAACTGCTGCTGTATATGGCGTTGATCCGCTATAACTTCAGAAAAGCCTATGAAAGCAACGGAAAAAAGATCCATGCCTTCCTTCTCTATTCGAAATACCAGGAGAGTCTGTTGAATTTGGGGTTCGCCCCTGATCTGCTGTTCCGTGCCATCAAAGTGCGCAACCAGTTGGCCAAGGCCGAACTGCGCTATGCGGAGCCCGACGGTTTCCGTATCCTGGAGACGCTGAAACCCGAAGATGTCAACGAGAAGCATTTCAAGAGTTCCCTATGGGATGATTATCAGCGCAAACAGATCAACAACATTCTGGTACCCATCCAGCAGGCATCGGAGACGGAACGAGCCTATTATTTCCGGTTTCTGACGTTCATCGCCAACGAGCATGTGCTGGCGAAGTTGGGCAACCGCTGCATAGAATGCGCCGGTTTTGCCTCCACATGGCTCAACACGCTTGATGAGAAGCGGTCTGCCGGCAACATCTACGATCATTTGACCATGGTCTCTCCTGACGCTTCCACGCAAGGCCGCATTGAGACCGTCACGCTGCGGTTCTCGGAGACCGCCGACAACGATATGTCGAATTTCCGCACCGGCGACATCGTCATCCTCTATCCCTATATGCCTGGTGAGGAACCCGATGCCCGACAGACGATGGTGTTCAGATGCACCATCGATGCCATCCTGCCCGACACCATCCGCCTAATTCTCAGGGCCAGCCAGACCGATAACCGGGTGTTTCTGAAAGAGCAAGGGAAGTTGTGGGCGATCGAGCACGACTTCATGGAATCCTCTTTCAGTCAACTCTACAAGGGCATGCATGCCTTTCTATCCGCTCCCAAGAGCCGCCGCGACCTGCTGATGCTGAAACGGGCGCCAGAGACCGACGACAGCCGTTTGCTGCTCGGCGACTATGGTGCATTCAACGAACTTCAACAGCGTGTGAAACGGGCGAAAGACCTGTTTCTCATCATCGGTCCTCCGGGAACGGGAAAGACCTCGTTTGGCCTGCTCTACACGCTGAAGGAGGAATTGCTTGAGCCCGAATCCTCCGTGCTGCTGATGGCCTACACCAACAGGGCTATCGATGAGATCTGCAGCAAACTGACAGAGGCCGGCATCGACTTCATCCGTATGGGAAGCAGTGCCTGTTGCCCGGAGCCCTACAAGCGTTATCTGCTCAAAGAGAAAGTGAAAGGCTGCGGCCGTCTGCCTGACATAAAGCAACTGATTCTCACCACCCGTGTGTTTGTGGGAACCACGACATCCGTCAGTTCGAGGATATCCCTTCTCCAACTGAAGCGTTTCAGTCTGGCCATCATTGATGAGGCGTCACAAATCCTTGAGCCCCATCTGATGGGACTGCTGAGTGCCCATCAGGCGGGCATTCCTTCTATCGGGAAAATGGTGCTCATCGGCGACCACAAGCAGTTGCCTGCTGTGGTGCAACAGCCTCAGGAGACCTCACTGGTGAGAGAGCCTCTCTTGCACGACATACTGCTCACCGACTGCCGTCTGTCACTGTTTGAGCGTCTGCTCCGCAAATACGAGAAAAACAGCGATGTCACCTATCTCTTGCGGAAGCAAGGGCGCATGCATCCCGACATTGCCGAGTTCTCCAACCACACGTTCTACAACGACCAATTGGAGGCGGTTCCCCTCCCCCACCAACTGACCGTATTGCCCGAGAATGGTACGGGCATGCACGGTATCGAGGCATTGCTGACCACCCGCCATATCGCTTTTGTCGCTGCCGCCCCGCCAGCAGACAGTCCATCGGACAAGGTGAATCAGGTGGAGGCCGATCTCATCGCCGCCACGGTGGTGAAGATCTATGAAATGGAGAAAGATCATTTCGATGTGAGGGAGACGGTCGGCATCATTGTCCCCTACCGCAACCAGATCGCCACCATCCGCAACACCATCGACAAGTATGGCATCCCTTTGCTTCACGACATCACCATCGACACGGTGGAGCGCTATCAAGGATCGCAGCGCCAATACATCATCTACGGGTTCACCATCCAGAAATACTACCAGTTGGACTTCCTCACGAGCAATGTGTTTATCGACAGCGACGGCAACATTGTCGACCGCAAGTTGAATGTCGCCATGACGCGCGCCAAGGAACATCTGATCATGGTGGGCAATCCACACCTGTTGTCACGCAACGTCACCTTCCATCTGCTGCTGTCGTTCATGCGCGACAAGAAGAGTTATATTGACGTGAGCAAGGAAGACTTCTTGTCGGGGCATTTCGCATTGACGTGAGCAGAGGTATTTCTGTGCGAAGTCTGGAGTCCATCCATTGGCGGGACGCATTTTTCCGAGGTATCCTATTGAAAAAGAAGAAAAAATGATAATTTTGCATCGTCATTACTACAAACACATCAAAAAAGCCCCATGAAGAAAATCATCCGATACAGCAGTATGCTGGCCGCCGGCATTGTCATCCCCCAGAGCAGTGATGCGGGCGAACCCCGTCAGAAAGCCACTCCTGAGCGCCCCAACATCATCTTCATCCTGGCCGATGACATGGGTTACGGCGACCTCTCCTGCTACGGCAGTGAATATGTGAAGACACCCAATATCGATGCGTTGGCTGCCTCTGGCACCCGCTTCACCCAATGCTATGCCGGCAGCGGCATCAGTTCTCCCTCACGCTGCTCGCTCATGACGGGCAAGAACAGCGGTCATACCCGTATCCGCGACAACCAGTGTACCGCTGGTGGCATCCAAGGCGTGAAGATCAATGCCCGTGGCGATACCACCTATATCCGCCGGGCCAATCTGCTGCCTGAGGACACCACCATCGCCACCGTCTTGGGGACTGTGGGCTACCGCACCTGCCTGGTCAACAAATGGCATCTTGACGGCTATGATCCGGGGGCATCACCCAACCACCGTGGATTTGATGAGTTTTATGGCTGGACCATCTCGACAGTCCATTCCAACTCCCCCTACTATTATCCCTATTACCGTTTCGACAACGACAAACTGATCCACATCAAGGCCAATGCCCATGACCGTCATGTGAAGCACAACACCGACCTCTCGACCGATGATGCCATCAAGTTCATCAAGCGCAACAAGAAAAATCCTTTTTTCCTCTACCTGGCTTTCGATGCGCCACACGAACCTTACATCATCGACAACACGGTGTGGTATGATGATGAGACATGGGATATGAACACCAAGCGCTATGCTGCCCTCATCACACACATGGATGCGGCCATCGGCCGACTGCTCGCCGAGCTCGACCGGCTGCACCTGCGTGAGAACACACTGGTGATCTTCGCCTCCGACAATGGGGCTGCGGTGCAGGCGCCTCTGAAACTATTCAACTGCAATGCCGGATTCCGTGGCCGCAAGGGACAACTCTATGAAGGGGGCATCCGGGTGCCGCTCATTGTCAACCAGCCGGGCAAGGTGCCTGTGCAGACCCTCGACAACATCATCTATTTCCCCGACATCATGCCGACCTTCGCAGCACTGACGGGATCGACAGCCAGTCTGCCACAGCAGACCGACGGCATCAACATCTTACCGCTGTTCTATGGAAAGCAGGTGGATACTGATCACCGGATGCTCTATTGGGAGTTTCCTGGCGTGCAGCGCGCTATCCGAGAAGGTGATTGGAAATGTGTGACCGTGAAACGAGGGGCACCGCTCGAACTTTACAACTTGAAGGAAGATGTGACCGAAAGCCATAATCTGGCCGACGAACATCCAGAGATGGTGAAGGAGTTTGACGAGAAGATGAAAGCCTTGCGCACCCCCTCGCCCAACTGGCCTCTGCCAGGTGAATAGTCATTATTCATCCTCATAGAAGGCCTTGTCTGACGGCGGTCATCACATTGGCCGGTGCTCTGTCTGCCCGCCACTCACGAGCCATGAAATCCATGTAGGGTGCGGCATGAGTGAAGAACTGCCGGTAACCCTCACAGAGATAATTCAGTCCGGTTTCTCCGTCTACCGTATGGAGAAGCCGGTTTTTAGGACACTCCCCGTGACAGGCGAAATCAAACCGGCACTGCCGGCACTGGGCAGGGAGTGCTGTCTTAAGCTGACGGAAACGGTTTTGCTGTTCTCCATACCCCAAGGTGGCCAACGGCTGTTCACAGATGTTTCCCAGCCGATAGGCTGGAAAGACAAAATGGTCACACGAATAGACATCCCCATTATACTCCATGGCCATAGCGTTGCCACATGTCTTGGCCATAGAACAGACTCCCGGTTCCACACCCAACCAGTTGGCGAGCGTGGCATCAAAGAGTTGTACATAATAGTCACCCACATCGTTAGCCACCCATTCATTAAAGATCGCGCAGAGAAATGATCCCCACTGCCGGGGCGATACCGACTCTGGCGTCATCACCAGCGCATCATCCTGTGTGAGACCCTCCAAGGGAGCTACCAGTCGGGGCAGCATTCTCTCCACAATGGGTGTGAACTGGATATAATGGCATCCGATGTCTTTGAAAAAATGATAAAAGTCTAATGGCTGTTCCGCATTGCGGCTGTTGACCACCGCCATGGCATTCCACTCTACCCCATAACGGTCGAGCAATGCGATACCGTCCATCACCCGTCGGAAGGATCCGTTTCCCCGCCGGTCTTTTCTGAAAGCATCATGTATCTCCTGGGGGCCATCCACCGACACCCCCACCAGCCAATGATGCTGCCGTAAAAACTCACACCATTCCTCGGTGATCAGCGTGCCATTGGTCTGCAGGCAGTTATCGATCAGATGTCCAGCCGCATATTTCTGTTGCAGTCTGACAGCCTCTTGATAGAAAGACAATGGTCGCAGCATCGCCTCTCCACCATGCCAGGTGAAGAGCACCTCCCGTTGTGTCTGAGCCTCAATATACTGTCTGACAAACGTCTCCAACAGCGACTGGCTCATGAGCATTCCACCAGCATGGGGATTGGGACTGCTTTTTTCCGGAGGATAGAGGCCATTTTTTTCAAGATAATAGCAATAGCGGCACTCAAGATTACATTGAGCCCCAGCAGGTTTGGCCATCACATAAAGCGGGTGGGCAAAAGGTGAAACGACTTTACTCATCTTATACAAAATCCTTCTCAGTAAAAGTGTCTTAGAATGGCACTTGTCGGATTCCGACCGCTAAAATAGGGAAAAAAACTGAGATGCCCAAATATCAAGAAGGAAGTTGCGCTTGAGATGTGTTATCTCCATCACTTTTGGACGACCCTCAATCTGCCACGAGGAAGGCGCCAACTTACCTCCTCGTGTGGTGCCTGAGAACAATTGCCCGGGGAAGTTGAGGTGATGATGCACAAAAAGAATGTAAAAAAGACACCAAAAGTAAAAGATTGTAACGCATACACCTAATTTTGCTTACAAATAGAAAGAAAATTTGGAAAATTTGTATCAAATGTTAAATGTGCTTAATTTTTGAAAGAAAAAGAACAATCTGCTGAAAAATCACTTATATTTGTAATGTATTAGACATCATATCAGCTGTTCATC
>JAEEGJ010021332.1_pt1 | contig 13957 bp, 8 predicted proteins | sample 8958761 | NCBI WGS metagenome assembly JAEEGJ01 (sample SAMN16246546, study PRJNA631951) | gut metagenome | biome: gut microbiome; feature: rumen; material: RS-attached | host: Bos | place: Iran: Karaj | collected 2018-10 | reverse complement strand
GCCTATGAGGATCTGGTAAAAGATGGAATGTATCCAGATTTTGCTAACTCCTTTGAGGTAATCATCGGACCTGGCTTTGATACGATTTATAGTAAGTACAGCAATGACAGAGTTGATGAATTCAAGATCAGAACTGACATTGCTATCAGCAGAACAGGCAGGAAGATCATCAAGAAGTTCCCTCTTACAGAGGCTGCCAAGGAGCATGTATTTGGCATGAGAGATGCCTATGCAGGCCTTGTGGAGAAGTACAGAGGTGGCGATCTGGAGGTCAACGACTGTCAGCTTGATGAGAAATCCGGCTGTGCCATTTTCTCTTTTGTCAACGGAGTTCCACTGGCGTCGCTCTTGGATGAATGCCTGGATAAAGATGACATGGATGGCTTCGATGCACTTATAAATGAGTACATCCGCAGAATTAACCACAAGCCTGATTATCCGGTGTCCGATTATGACCTAATTTTCTCTAATATTATGGTTAATGGGCCTATTTGGACTATAATAGATTATGAGTGGACCTATGGTAAGTGCATTCCAGCCAAGGAACAGATTTGGAGAGCGCTCTACTGCTACAGATTAGAGGATAGGAAAAGAGAAAAGTTCGATCCTAAGGGCGTTTTCGAGAGACTGAACCTTTCTGAGGATGATATCAAGTCTTTGCTTGAAGAAGAATATGCTTTCCAGAAGTATGTGACTGGAAGCCGTAAGTCTATGGTTGAGATATGGAAGGAAATCGGCCGTAAGGTCATTGTACCTAAGGAAATGGTACATCCTACCGAGGGAGCAAGACCAGATGACTGCATTCAGATCTACCTCGATGAGGGAGAGGGCTTTTCAGAGGACGACTCTATTTTCCCAGAGGAGCAGTATGATGAGAAGAATACTGTAAATCTGGATATCAGAGTCGATTCTAATTGCAGAACAGTGAGAATTGATCCAGCTTTTGCACCATGTATGGTTACTTTGGTAAGTGCCACATGGAATGGGGAGGCCTTTGCTGATGATATTTCGGATGTTTCCATTCATCCGGTCAATGGTAATTGGATATCAGATGATTCAATGATCTTCAATACAGATGATCCTAATATTGAGTTTGGCCTTACATCTGACAAGCTCAGTGTACAGGAGAGAAATCACCTGTGTATCAAGATGATAATGACTCTTTTACCAAGAAATGCAGCCCAGGCGGTTGTAGAGTCGCTACATGTTGAGGAGGAGCCACCACAGCCCAAGGACAATATCATCAAGAAGATTGGCAAGAAGATAATTCAAAAGCGTGAGGAGCGCTATTACAGAGACGAAGAGGAGTGACGGTTGGGGATATGCTAAAGGACATAGCTAAGTCAGTTCTTGTAGGAAAAAGAGTAAGCAAATACAACAAGATAGTTAAGGCGAAATCTTCTGCCTACGACAAGTGGCAGAAGGCCAAAGAAAAAGAGCCTGTGTTAACCGCAGAGGCTCCTATTAGCTATGAGACTTTAGAGACCGGAGAGGTTGTTCCCCATAAGCTTCCTGAGCCCAGAGTCAAGGTTGTTCCTTATGCCAAGGTCTGGGAAGTTTCAGTTGATAAAAATGATGACAATGTAGTTTATCTTTTTGTGAGCCCTAAGGGTAAGCTTACAAAAAGAGCTACAGAGGTCGTTAAACAGTACTTTATAGCTCATCCTGAGCACAACGTGGTATACGGTGATGAGGATGAGACAGGAAAGGGTGGTAAGTACATTCACCCGTTCTTTAAGCCGGACTGGTCTCCGGATTCATATTTAAATGCGTTTTACATCGGAAGTTTCTTTGCTTGCAGAGAGGCAACCCTGCGCGAATCTGGCGGTGAATACGACAATGCAGTCAGAATGCTGGGTGGCACTGCTAATAAAAAGAACTCGCCTGAACAGGTGGGCCTTGAAGCATCCTTGCTTTCAGCGGATGTTCTTTTCTGTATGCTGGCGATTCATGAGCATGCCTTTGCGAAAAGAACTGGAGTAGAATTTCCAATTGGTCACATAAGGGAAGTTCTTTTCCACAGAAGCCCTGAGCAGGATGTTTTTTATGGCAGAAACTATCACAATTCAAGGCATATGCTGCTAAAGCCTACAACAGTCAGTATTGTTATCCCATCCAAGGATCATCCTGAGGTTCTCAAGAGATGCCTTGAGTCAATTGTTGAGACTACAAGTGAAAAAGACAATATCACTTACGATATAGTTGTTCTTGATAATGGATCAGATGCCAAGAACCGCGTCAGATACGGCGTTTTCATTGGCAAGATTCCAGCCAAGAACGGACTGACCAAGATCAATTATCTGTACAGGCTTGATGAATTCAATTTCTCAGCTATGTGCAATAAGGGAGCCAAGAATACAAGGGGAGAATATCTTCTTTTCCTGAATGATGACATTGAGTGTGTCAAGGAAGGTTGGCTTCGTGAGATGGTTTCCCAGGCTCAGCTCAAGCATGTGGGCGCTGTTGGAGCCAAGCTGATCTACCCTGATACTGACCTTATCCAGCACGCTGGAATTGCCAATGTCAGACGTGGCCCTGTGCACAAGCTTCAGAAGATGCACGACAACAAGAGCCACTACTTTGGATACAACAGAGGTATCCACAATAATATCGGTGTTACTGCAGCATGCCTTCTTATCAGCAGGCAGAAGTTCAATGCTATCGGCGGTTTCCCTGAGGAGCTGAAGGTTGCGTTTAATGATGTTGATTTCTGCTATTCTCTTCTTGAGAAGGGCTATTACAATGTGTGCTGTAATCACATATATCTGCGTCATCACGAGTCTCTTACCAGAGGCCTTGATAACCTGGATCCCAAGAAGATGGAGAGACTTGCGGTTGAGGGCGATACTCTCATGAGACGTCATGCGTTCCTCTACAATGAGGATCCATTCTACAGTCCACATCTTACTGAGGATGAGACTATTTCTGCGATCATCCCAAGAGAGGATTACACTGCTGTTGAGGATATCGCGTATTCGAGTGCATCAATACATGACAAGGGTATTCGCGGAGCCAGAGAGGATCAGTGCCTTAGAATTGGCTGTGAGTATAACGGAACACTCGATAACTGGTTGTACGGTGTTACAGCTGAGGGACATGAGGAAGGCTATTACCTCAAGGGCTACAGCTTTGTTATTGGCTCAGACAATGCTCTTTTTGAAAAGAGACTTCTCCTTCGCAAGGTTGAGAGAAATGAGAGCGGTGCTGGCCCAGTTAACAACAAGGTTTACAGCTTCCCTATTTATACCTGGTACAGACCTGATATAAGGGTAAGACTTCAGGATCAGGTAAACGTTGATCTTACTGGTTACAAGGTTAAGATCAGGAATAACGTGCTTGAGCCTGGTTATTACCAGATTGGAATGCAGGCAACGGACAAGACAAGCAGACTTAAGCTTGTGAACTGGGTTCCAAATATTTTGAACGTAAAAAGATAAATTCAGGAGTATTTATTAGTAATGAGTGAAATGGATTACAAGGCAGCCTACGAGCGTGAGAAGCTCAAGAGCGCAGACCTGGCTGAGAGAATTGCAGAGCTTGAGGACAAGAATCAGGAACTGCAGTTTAAACTGGATAGGATCAAGAATAACCCAATCTGGAAGGCATCAACTCCTGCCAGAAATGCTATGCACTGGGTTATCAGACAGAGAGACAGGGTGAGAAATCAGGGCTCTCTTCGCGGAGTTATCGCCAAGATCAAGTACAAGCAGATCGAGAAAAAGGCAATGACTCACTACGGAACAGAGAGTTTCCCAAGTGAAGAGACAAGAAAAGAGCAGGAGGCTGCTGTATTTGAGAAGATGCCTCTTATCTCAATTCTGGTACCGTTGTACAACACTCCTGAGAAATTCCTAAGAGATATGATCGAGTCTGTTATAGCTCAGACCTACAGCGGATGGCAGCTGTGCCTTGCTGATGGATCTGATGCTGAACACGTTGAACTTGTCAGCAGAATTGTTAAAGAATATCAGGATAAAGAAAAAGACTATCGCGGCGGCAAAATTTCTTACATGAAGCTTGAAAAGAATGAAGGTATTGCCGGAAATACTAACCACTGCCTTGAGATGGCTGAGGGTGAGTATATAGGTCTTTTCGATCATGATGATATCCTTCATCCAGAGGTTCTGTACTGGTATGTTAAGGCTATCAACGAAGAGAATGCTGATTACATTTACTGTGATGAGACCACCTTCAAGGGTGAAGACATCAACAAGATGATCACAATGCACTTTAAGCCTGATTACGCTATTGATAATCTTCGTGCTAATAACTACATCTGTCACTTCAGCGTATTTAAGAGAACTCTTCTCGATGGAACAGAGCTCTTTAGAACTAAGTTTGACGGAAGCCAGGATCACGACATGATCTTGAGACTTACTGACAGAGCTGAACATATCGTTCACGTGCCTAAGCTTCTGTACTACTGGAGATCACATGCAGGAAGCGTAGCTTCTGGTATCAGCGCTAAGCCTTATGCTATCGAGGCTGCCAAGGGAGCTGTTGCTGATCACTTGAGACGTCATGGCTATGACCACTTCAAGATCACCAGCACAAGAGCGTTTGAGACTATCTTCAAGATCACCTATGAGGTTCAGGGAACACCTAAGATTTCTATCATTATCCCTAACTGCGAGCATGCAGAGGATCTTAAGAGATGCATTGACTCAATTTATGAGAAGTCAGTTTATGACAACTACGAGATAATAGTTGTTGAGAATGGCAGCACAGGCTCTGAAATTAAGGGCTACTACGAGGAGCTTAAAAACGGTTCCCGTAAGGATGTTGTCAAGGTTGTTGATTACTATGAGAATGGCGCACATCTTAATGCTGATGGCAGCAAGCCTTCCTTTAACTACTCAGCTGTAGTTAACTACGGAGTTGCTCATAGTACTGGAGAGTACATCATACTCCTTAACAACGATACACAGGTTATTACAGTTAACTGGATGGAAGAGCTTTTGATGTATGCTCAGAGAGCAGATGTTGGAGCCGTTGGCGGTAAGCTCTACTTCCCAGACCGCAAGATTCAGCACGCTGGTGTTGTTCTGAAGCTCGGCGCACACAGAACTGCAGGCCATTCACATTATGGACAGGCTGGAATGAATCTTGGTTATATGGGCAGACTTTGCTATGCCCAGGATGTTAGCGCTGTTACAGGTGCATGCCTTATGGTTAGCCGTGCCAAGTATGACGAGGTTGGCGGCTTTGATGAGGGCTTTGAGGTTAGTCTTAATGATGTTGACTTCTGCCTTAAGCTCAGAGAAAAAGGCTATCTTAATGTCTTTACACCATTTGCAGAGCTGTTCCATTATGAGTCTCTTTCAAGAGGCCTTGACCTTGAGGGCAAGAATGCTGAGCGCTATGAGAAGGAGTCAGAGCACTTCCGTACTAAGTGGAAAGAGGTGCTTGATAAGGGAGATCCTTATTACAACCCAAACTTCTCACTTGACCGAAGCGATTTCTCTTTAAATGTAGAGGGATACTCAAGCCTAAGGACACAGTGAAGTCCAAAAATATGATATAATTTTAGTTGCGTAGTGAATTATTATAAGTTCAATATATATGTTTAGTTACATGACTAGTGACGAGGAGGATATTATTATGAGTGATGCTCAGAAGCAGTTTGAATACTGGCTTAACGATTCTTACTTTGATGAGGCTACCAAGCAGGAGCTTCTTGCTATCAGAAATGATGAGGCAGAGGTAGAGGATAGATTTTATAGAGAGCTTGAGTTTGGTACTGGCGGACTCCGTGGTGTTATCGGAGCTGGTACTAACAGAATGAACAAGTACACAGTACGTAAGGCTACACAGGGCCTTGCTAATTATATCAAGAAGAATGGCGGAGCTGATGCAGCTAAGAGAGGAGTAGCTATTTCTTTTGACTGCAGAAGATTCTCACCTGAGTTTGCAGAAGAGACAGCTCTTTGCCTTGCAGCTAACGGAATCAAGGCTTATGTAAGTGACATTCTTCGTCCTACTCCAGAGCTTTCTTTTGCACTTAGAGAGTTCGGATGTATCGCTGGTGTTATGGTTACAGCTTCTCACAACCCACCAGAGTACAACGGCTACAAGGTATACTGGGAGGATGGCGCACAGATCACACCTCCTCACGATACAGGTATCATCTCAGAGGTAATGGCTATCACTGATTACCATGAGGTTAAGACAATGTCCAAAGAGGATGCTGTTGCAGCTGGTCTCTATGTAGCTTTCGGCGAGGAAATCGATGATAAGTACATGGTAGAGCTCAAGAAGCAGATCATCCACAAGGATGTTATTGATGAGATGGCTGACAAGTTCACTATCGTATACTCACCATTTCATGGAACAGGTAACCTTCCTGTTAGACGAGTACTCAAGGAACTTGGATTCAAGAATGTATTCGTAGTTCCAGAGCAGGAGCTTCCAGATCCTGACTTTACAACACTTGATTATCCTAACCCAGAAGATCCTAAGGCTTTCGAGCTTGCTCTCAAGCTTGCCAAGGAGAAGGATGCAGATATCGTACTTGCTACTGATCCTGATGCTGACAGACTTGGTATCTATGCAAAAGACACTAAGACAGGCGAGTATGTAGCATTTACCGGTAACATGTCTGGTATGCTCATCGGAGAGTACATTCTTCGTGAGAGACAGGCTACAGGCACAATGCCAGCTAACCCAGCTTTCGTTACAACTATTGTTACAACTAACATGGCCAAGGCAGTTGCTGATAATTATGGCCTTCACTATATCGAAGTTCTCACAGGATTTAAGTACATCGGTGAGCAGATCAAGTTCTTTGAGGAGAACGGACAGTCTCATAACTATGTATTTGGTCTTGAGGAGTCTTATGGATGTCTTGCTGGAACACATGCAAGAGATAAGGATGCCGTTGTTGCAGTTATGATGCTGTGCGAGCTTGCAGCCTTCTACAAGAAGCAGGGCAAGACTGTATGGGATGCAATGATCGACATTTATGAGAAGTATGGCTACTATAAGGAAGGTCAGTACTCTATCACAATGAAGGGTAAAGAGGGTGCTGAGCAGATCGCAGCACTTATGGATAGACTTCGTAGCAATCCTCCTAAGGAGTTCGGCTCATTCAAGGTTGAACAGTTCAGAGATTACAAGACTGGTAAGACTCTTGATATGGCTACAGGAGCTGAGGGAGAGACAGGACTTCCTACATCTAACGTTCTGTACTTTGCACTTGATAACGATGCTTGGTGCTGCGCTAGACCTTCAGGAACAGAGCCTAAGATCAAGTTCTACATGGGTGTTAAGGGCACAAACCTCGAGGATGCTGACAAGCTCCAGAAAGAGCTCACAGATGCTGTAAAGGCAGTAATCGGCTGATAATAATAATTAAGGAAAAATTTATGGGTATAAGAAATGCGGTCCGTAAGACAATTGCATATCAGAAACGCAATGGGACAAGGGCCGCATTTTTTGCTGCCCTTGAACGTGTTTCTGACAACTTTAAGGAGAAGTACGAGTATGTACCTCTTCCAGAGGATGTGAGACAGGAACAGAAGCGGGAGTACAAGCTCCTTGCTGAGGCGGGGAACTGCGTAAGATTTAGCATAGTAGTTCCTCTTTTTAATACTCCGGAAAAGTATCTCAAGGATATGATCGAGTCAGTTCAGGCCCAGACCTATGGTAACTGGGAGCTGGTTTTGGCTGACGCTTCCCTTAATACTTCTGACATAGCTAAGGAGTATGCGGATGAAGATCCGCGTATCAAGTACTATCACCTTGATAAAAATGCCGGTATTTCTGAGAATACCAATAGAGGCCTTGAGAAAGCTTCCGGCGATTATATAGGTCTTTTGGATCATGATGATATCCTTACGCCTGATGCACTCTACGAGGTTTCAAGAGTGATCAGGAAGAGCATGAAGCAGAATAAGCTTGCAAGATTTCAGGATTGTCCGGTGAGACTTATTTATTCTGACGAAGACAAGTATGATGGCGACAGGGACAAGTATTATGAGCACCATGCCAAGCCATCTTTTAATATGGATTATCTTTTATCCAATAATTATATCTGCCATTTCACAGTGATGAGGGCAGATGTGATCAAGAGGCTCAAGTTAAGGAATGACTATGACGGAGCCCAGGATTTTGACCTGTTCCTGCGTGCAACAGCTGAGGCTACATTGGATATGCCTATGGCTTCAGGTCAGATTGTGCATATAGCCAAGGTTTTGTATCACTGGAGATGCCACAAGAATTCTACAGCAGCTAATCCAGCCAGTAAGACCTACGCTTATGAAGCCGGAAAGAATGCTATTGCTGATCTCATGCGCAGATACAAGATAAATGCAGAGGTTGAGCCTTTGCAGCATTTGGGATTTTACCGTGTCAATTATGTGCCTGACATTTTCTCTGGAAGACGAGATGTGGGCTGCGTTGGCGGCAAGATTCTGAACAAAAAAGGACGAATTGCAGGTGGCGCCTACACCAAGGATAAGGCTTTGATGTACGCGAACCTTCCAGAAGGCTACAGTGGTGGCCTTCAGCATAGAGCTGTGCTCCAGCAGGACTGCGCTGCAGTGGATATCAGATGTCTTTCAGTAAGACCTGAGCTTGTTCCGCTCTATGAGCAGGTAACTGGGGTGAAATACGTGGATGCATATGGAGAAGCTATCGCCCAGGCGAAAATTGCAGCAAAAGAGGGCAGACACAAGGTTGTTCAGGCTGCGGATGATAGGTTTATATCTCTCAATCAGCAGGAGATAGTTGACCTAAGCTTTAAATTATGCGAAGAAATCAGGAAAAAGGGCTACAGGATCGTATGGGATCCAAGGGCTGTGCAGAGGATTAGTTGATGGAATCTATTGCGGTTATCATTCCAAATTATAATGGGCAGAAGTATCTGACTGATTGCCTTAAGAGCCTGCGCAAGCAGACATATCGTGGTTTTAAGGTGATCATGGTGGATAACGGCTCTACAGATGGCAGTATTTCTCTTGTGCAGAGAGATTTTCCTGAGGTAGAGGTTATTGCTCTGCCTGACAATACGGGCTTTGCCAATGCAGTTAATGTAGGAATCAAGGCAACTCAGGCTGAATATGTATTTCTTTTAAATAACGATACGATCTGCGAAGAGGGCGTTATTGCTGCGCTTGTGGGTGCCCTGGATAAAAAGCCTGCAGTGTTCAGCGTTCAGGCCAAGATGCTACAGATCAAGGAACCGCATCTCATCGATGATGCAGGCGATTATTATTGTGCTCTTGGCTGGGCTTTTGCACCATCCAAGGATAAAGACAATTCGAAATATTCCAAGAGAATAAATGTGACAAGTGCCTGTGCAGGAGCTGCCATGTACAGAAGACAGGTATTCGAAGAAATCGGATACTTTGACGAGGAACATTTCTGCTATCTTGAGGATGTGGATGTTGGTTATAGAGCGAGGCTCTATGGATATAGCAATGTGATGGAACCGGGGGCGATTGTCTATCACGTTGGTAGTGCCAGCAGTGGTTCAAGACACAATGCATTTAAGGTTGAACTTACTGCGGCTAATAACTTATACTTGATTTATAAAAATATGAATGCACTTCAGATAATAATAAATCTTCCATTATTTCTGACAGGTGTTATAATTAAGCATGTTTTCTATATGAAGAAGGGGTTGGGGAAGGCTCATCTTAAGGGCCTTTCTAAGGGATTTTCCAAGATTATTACTAATTCAGATAAAAGAGTCACCTTTGGCGGCAGGCAGATTGCAAACAGCTTTCTGATGCAGCTGGAGCTATGGGTTAACTGTATCAGACGTTTGCAGTGAGCCCTGTGGCTTGAGGCATATAGATGATCAAAGACAACCAGATACATTTGAATAGGGCGCATGTCGTGGTGGACGGGCTGATTGTTGCCGGTTCTTACATGTTGTCTTATTATATCAAGTTCGAGTCATTTATCGGCGACAGAAATCCTGCTGGACATCTTTCCATGCAGACTTACTTTTCTGCGCTGTATTTTTTGGTGCCTGGATTTCTTTTCCTGTATTATCTGGTGAATTTATATACATCCCGAAGGGCGCTCAAGCTATGGGATGAGTTTGTGGATATTGTCCAAGCTAACATTGTCGGTGTGATTGGGTTCTATGTTGTACTGTTCATGCTCAAGCAGAACGACTTCTCACGAACCATGATCGCAATATTCGCAGTCATAAACGTAGTTGTCACGACTTTTGCTCATGGACTTCTGCGTAAGTTCCTGAGATATATCAGGAAAAAAGGTTACAACATCAAGCACATTCTTCTCGTGGGCTATTCAAGAGCTGCAGAGGGCTATATCAGCAGGATCCTTGAAAATCCACAGTGGGGCTACGATGTGGCAGGTGTCCTTGATGACTTTGTTCCTATTGATACCAGCTATCACGGAGTCAAGGTTGTAGGTAAGATCGACCAGCTTGGGGACTATCTTGCTAATGGCAACTACGATGAGATTACTATTACACTTCCTCTGGATGATTACGACAGACTTGAGGAGCTTGTGGCACAGTGTGAGAAATCCGGTGTTCATACCAAGTTCATTCCGGATTATCAATCTCTTTTCCCAAGCAATCCGTACACAGAGGATGTTCAGGGACTTCCTGTTATCAATATCAGATATGTTCCTCTTACTAACGCATTTAACAATCTGTCCAAGAGATGTGTGGATATATTTGGTTCACTCCTTGCAATCATTATCTTTTCGCCTGTTATGCTGGCTGCAGCGATTGCAGTCAAGGCTACCAGCAAGGGACCTATCATTTACAAGCAGGAGAGAATTGGCCTTAACGGTGAGCCATTCATGATGTACAAGTTCAGGACCATGAGGGTTCAGACAGAGGCTGAGGAAAAGAAAGGCTGGACAACCAAGGATGATCCAAGAGTTACCAAGGTTGGTGCACTTCTTCGTAAGACCAGTATTGATGAGATGCCTCAGTTCTTCAATATTTTCATTGGCAAGATGAGTCTTGTCGGGCCAAGACCTGAGAGACCTCAGTTTGTTGAGAAGTTCAAGGAACAGATTCCAAGATATATGGTCAAGCATCAGGTTCGTCCAGGACTTACCGGATGGGCGCAGATCAATGGATACAGAGGCGATACTTCTATCAGAAAGCGTATCGACTACGATATTTACTATATCGAGAACTGGTCCATGACCTTTGATTTCAAGATAATCCTTGGCACTATCAGATATGGATTTGTGAATAAAAATGCATATTGATGGGCGTTTAAAGATTTCTTGTATAATTTGGATAATTGTGGCAAAATGTATGGTGGTGTGAAATTGTCATACCACCTTTTTGTTATTTTCAGCATTTTGTTGGGAGGATTTTATAATGGGAAATCGTGACGACGAGTACTACGATAGAGAAGACAGAAGACCATCCCAGAGAAGTTCAAGGGATGATGATTACAGAGGCAGCAGACGTAGTGATGACAGATATAGAGATGATTACTACGAGGATGATTACGACGATTATGATGACAGACCTCGCAGAAAGTCATCAGAGTCATCAAGAAATGCTTCAGGAAGTGGAAGCGGCTCCAGAAGCTCATCTGGCAGAAGTGCTTCACACAGCTCATCCAGAAGTGGTTCATCCAGAAGCAGCTCTTCAAGGAGCAGCTCATCCAGAAGCTCAGCTTCCAGATCAGCTAAGGGTTCTGGCAAGGGCGGATCAAGAGGAGGCAAGAAGAAAAAGAATCAGAAGCTTGGAATTATCCTTGTTCTTGCCGAGGTTGCAGTAGCTCTTGTTCTTTTATTTGTTGCATATCAGGTATTCTTCAAGGTTGATGTTACCAAGGTTGGTAAGGTTAACATGAATGAAGAAGTTATCAATAAGAGTATTAGCGAGACTGTTGCTGAGAACCAGGAGATGAAGGGCTATACCAACATCGCACTGTTCGGTGTAGACTCACGTGAGGGTGAGCTTACCAAGAAGACCAGAACAGATACAATCATCATTGCTTCTATCAACAATGATACTGGTGCTGTTAAGCTCTGCTCAGTATATCGTGATACTTACCTCAACCTTAGTAACGATGAGTACACTAAGTGTAACGCAGCTTACGCTGAGGGTGGCCCAGAGCAGGCTATTTCAATGCTCAACATGAACCTCGATATGGATATTTCAGACTTTATCACTATCGGATTCAGAGGACTTACAGATGTTGTTAATGCTCTTGGCGGAGTACCTATCGAGGTAACAGACGCTGAGATTTCTCACCTTAATAACTACCAGGCTACAATGGCTCAGGAGCTCAAGATGGATTACACTCCAGTTCAGAGCGCCGGACTTCAGACACTCAATGGTCTTCAGGCTACAGCTTACTGCCGTATCAGATATACAGCAGGTGATGACTTCAAGCGTGCTGAGAGACAGAGAACAGTTCTTATGGCTTGTCTTGACAAGGCTAAGGGCATGAGCTATTCACAGCTTGAGACTGTTGCCAATAAGGCCTTTGGTGAGACATACACTTCTCTGGATCTTGATGAGGTCCTTGCACTTCTTAAGAATGTTGCCAACTATAATGTTGTGGACAACAATGGATTCCCTACAGAGGAGATGCGTACAACAGGTACCATGGGTAAGGCAGGCAGCTGCGTACTTCCTGTTGACCTTCAGAGTAATGTTAAGTGGCTTCACCAGTTCCTGTTCAACGACACTGAGTATGAAGTTTCAGCAGATGTATCCAAGTACAGAGAGAAGATTGCAGGTGATGTAGGCAAGTACCTCACCAACTGATATATGTTCTATTGATTCAAATGGGGCTGGGTTTTTTTGACCCAGCCCGTCTTTAACAGGGAAAAGAATGAGTACCATCGATATAATAATACCAACCTATAAACCGGATAATGCTTTTTTACGCCTCATAGATGATCTGGAGACCCAGGCACTTCGCCCCTCCCATATCATCATCATGAATACGGAAAAGAAATATTGGGATGATCTCATTTCCGGATCAAAGGAAGATCCTTTAGAGAAATATGACAACATTGTTCTGCAACATGTGACCAAGGCTGAATTTGATCACGGTGAGACCAGGAATCAGGGAGTCAAGCTCTCCAAAGCGGATTTCTTTTTGATGATGACACAGGATGCATTTCCAAGGGATAAGATGCTTATTTCAAGTCTTTCAAAGGCCCTTGAGGACCCGGAAGTGGCAGCAGCCTACGCAAGACAGTATCCTAAGTCAGACTGCAACCTGGCAGAGCGTTATTCCAGAAAGTTCAATTATCCTAATGAACCCATGAGGAAGACTCAGGCAGACCTTCCAAGGCTAGGGATAAAGACCTATTTCTGCTCCAACGTGTGCGCCATGTACAAGAGGGATATCTTTGATGAACTTGGTGGTTTTACCAAAAAGACCATCTTTAACGAGGATATGGTGTATGCGGGAACTGCCTGCCAGAAGGGTTATGCCATCTGCTATGTTCCTGAAGCCGGCGTGATACACTCTCACAACTATACCTGCCTGCAGCAGTTCCACAGGAACTTTGACCTGGGTGTATCCCAGGCCGAGCACCCTGAGATATTCGCAGCAGTTAAGTCAGAGTCTGAAGGCAAAAAGATGGTGAGGCAGACCGTCAGTCACTTCAGGCGCATCGGGAAAACATATCTGATCCCGCACTATATTGTGATGTGCGGATTCAGATTTATCGGCTACAAGCTTGGCCGCAGCTATAAAAAGCTGCCGCGGCTGCTGAGGATAGCCTTTGCATCGAACAAGGAGTATTTTTACAAATGGAATTAGATCTTTCCGGACTGGATATAAAAATCGAAGATGATATTAACACCTGGGAAGAAGTGAACCTTCTTTATAACTCTGCCCTCAAGCAGATACAGACCAAGATTGAGATACTTAACGAGGAGTTTCAGGAAGTTCACAGGTACAACCCCATCGAACATGTAAAATCCAGAGTCAAGGCACCTGAGAGTATTGTCAAGAAGCTCAAGAGAAACGGCTATGAGTCA
>JAEEGJ010021331.1_pt1 | contig 13958 bp, 13 predicted proteins | sample 8958761 | NCBI WGS metagenome assembly JAEEGJ01 (sample SAMN16246546, study PRJNA631951) | gut metagenome | biome: gut microbiome; feature: rumen; material: RS-attached | host: Bos | place: Iran: Karaj | collected 2018-10 | reverse complement strand
AGATTAAGATTACTGATCTATTATTGATATTATTGTTTAATTTAATTGGTGGATATCTTTTTGGTTTAGCTTTTTCTGTAACAGATGCAATAGTGTTTGAAAACGCAGTAGCAAAAGTAGCAACATGGTCGTTTTCAATAGCATTTTTTATTAAATCCATTTTGTGTGGAATAATAATGTATATTGCTGTTTATATGTATAGAAAAGATACTTCATTAGGTATTATATTTGGAATTCCTCTATTTATTTTTTGTGGATTTCAACACTGTATAGCTAATATCATAACACTTGGTGTTGCTAGAACATTTAGCTGGACGATAGTTATTTGTATTTTGGGTAATTTTCTTGGATCACTTTTCATATGGTTAATATCTAGAGATATAGAAGAACCAGTTAAAAAAAGAACTAGAAAAACTGTCAAAATGACGAAAAGAAGTGCATAACTTCTTTTTTTGTTCTTTTGTTCTACTTATATGTGTTATAAAATGTTTAATATAGGAAGGTGAGTTTATGAAAAGTAATAAGTTCATTATTGGTTTTATCGCTGGTGTGGTTGTAGCTCTATTGGTTGGATTAAGCTTCTATGCTGGTACAAAATATAGTGAACAAGAAAAAAAAGAAGAGAAAATAGAAAAGAGAGAAGAACCTAAAAAAGAAGAAAAGAAAGAAGAAATAAAATCAGAAGAATTATCGTTGGATAGTAAAATAGTGAAAGATGCAGGGGCTTTTTTGCCAATAACCGATTGTCATGGATATGATATTGAATTAACAGCAAAAGATAGAAAACTTAGTGATTTGAGTGATAAAGAAAAATTAGCTATTACTGCAGCCTATTTATCTAAAGATTTATCTTTTGATAATGTACCTGATGATGAATATGACGGAGAGGTTCATAAGGAAATTAAGGAATCAGATGTAAAAAAATTATTTGAAGACACTTCATTTTTGGATGCTTTAAAGAAAGAGAAGGATAATTCATATTCAATTGGTTTTAATTCAATATTTATAGAAAATGGTAAGTATTATGTTAATTTAATTGCTTCTGGATGTACTGCATCTGAGTATGAAGATGATCATTTGTCTTTAGTAAAAGCCGAAAGAGAAGGGGATAAACTAATTCTTACATATGGATATGCTTATTTCGAAACTAAATTTGATGAAAAAATAAATAATTTCATAGAGTATTATTATAAAACTAAGGGAGATAAAATGCCTTTGGTTAAAATATCTAATACTAAAACTCCAATTAAAGATTGGTCTAAATTTAACAAATATGAATTTGTTTTTGACATATCTGATGATAATTTAAGAATTCAAGAAATAAATTTTATTGAGGTTAAATAAATATCAAGTTAATACTTGATATTTTTTATGTATAAAAGGCATATATATGTAAATATGCTATTTTTATTATTAAGATTTACTAAAATGAGTTATAATATATATTCGCAGGGAGTGATAGTATGAAAATACTAGATACTATTGATAGTCCTAAGGATATAAAGAAATTAACTTATGACGAAAAAAGAAAATTAGCTACCGAATTAAGAAGATATATATTAAAAGTTGTTTCTGTTAATGGAGGACATTTGGCATCTAATTTAGGTGTAGTTGAACTAACTATTGCTCTTTTGTCTGTATATAATTGTCCGAAAGATAAGATAGTGTGGGATGTTGGACATCAAAGTTATGTTTATAAAATACTAACTGGCAGAAAAGAAGAATTTAAAACCTTAAGAACATTAGATGGTTTGGCTGGTTTTCCTAAAATAAATGAATCAAAATTTGATGTTTTTGGAACCGGACATAGTAGCACATCTATATCTGCAGCTTTAGGGTTGGCTTGTGCTAGAGATTTAAAAGGCGAGAATAATGCTGTTATTGCAGTAATTGGAGATGGTGCTTTAACAGGTGGTATGGCCTTTGAAGCATTAAATGATGCTGGAGCTAAGAAGACAAATATTACTATTATATTGAATGATAATGAAATGAGTATTTCTAAAAACGTTGGTGGAATGTCTTTAGAATTAGAAAAAATAAGAAGTAAAAGAATATATAGAGAATCAAAAAGCTTTATTAAGAGAGGTTTAAAGAAAATTCCTGTTGTTGGAACAGGTCTTGTTGATATAGCAGGAAGAGTAAAAAGTAGTATTAAAAATTTATTTATTAAAAACATGTTATTTGAAGATTTAGGGTTTACTTACTTGGGACCAGTTGATGGTCATGATATTGAAAAGTTGGAAGAAATATTAAAAATAAGCAAAAAAATAGATGGACCGAAAGTTATCCATGTGTTAACTAGGAAAGGTATGGGGTATAAACCTGCTGAAGAAAGTCCAGATAAATTCCATGGAGTTTCTAGTTTTGACTTAAAAACCGGAAAATCTATAAAGCCAAAGAAAGATGATTACTCTAAAATATTTGGTCAAAAATTAGTTAAAATGGCTAAACGAGATAAAAGCATAGTAGCGGTTTGTGCTGCTATGAAAACTGGAACCGGTCTTGTTGAATTTGCAGATCAATTCCCTAAAAGGTTTTTTGATGTTGGAATTGCCGAACAACATGCATTAACTTTTGCGGCCGGCTTAGCTAAAGAAGGGTTGAAACCTTTTGTGGCAATATATTCTTCTTTTTATCAAAGAGCTTATGATCAAGTAATACATGATATTGCTATTCAAAAATTACCTGTTATTATGTGTGTAGATAGAGCTGGGCAGGTAGGTAATGACGGTGAAACTCACCAAGGTTTATTTGATTTATCATTCTTTAATGTTGTTCCTAATTTAACCATTATGGCTCCTAAAGATTTTAAAGAATTAGAAGATATGATGGATTTTTCTTTAACATTAAATAAACCGGTAGTAATAAGATATCCTAGAGGTGGAGAAGGAGCTGTTAAGTTTACTAAACATCCTGGAATTGAAGAAGGGAAGTCTGAAATTGTATATACAGGAAAAGATTTAACTATATTAGCAATTGGGAATATGGTTGAAAGAGCTGTGGAATTAAGAGAAAGATTGGATAAAGATGGAATTAGTGCTGAAGTTATAAATGTTAGATTTTTAAAACCATTCGATAGAGATGCAGTTTTAAAATCAATTCAAAAAACAAGTCGTGTTATTACTATAGAAGATAATGTTTTAACTGGAGGTTTATCATCTATTGTTAAAGAACTGATTCTAGAAAACAAATTGGATGTTCAAATCAAGTCATTTGGATATCCTGACGAATTTATTAAACAAGGAGCTCCTGCGGAGATAGAAAAGAAGTATCATATTGATACAGAATCCATTTATGAAGAAATAAAGAAAATGAACTTTTAGTTCATTTTTTTAAGTTGAATTAGTGTGTTTAAAATATTATAATACAAATGAAGTTGGTGATTGTATGAAGAAAATATTAATATCTATATTATTTGTTTTAACACTGGTTGGTTGTGAAACAAAAGAAACAAAAGAAGTTGAAGAAAAAAAACCAGAAGCAATAGTAGAATTGGAAAATAAAGAAGTAGAAGTTAATGAAGAATTTATTAATACTTCTGGAATTGTCAAAACAGAAAATTGTGAATTAATTACTACAGAAGAAAAAGTAGATACATCTGTTTTAGGAGAAAAAGATATAACTATTGTAGTTAAAGATTTGAATGATAAAGAGAAAGAATATACTTATAAATTAAATGTTAAAGATACTGTGTCTCCTACAATTAATTATAAAGAGAAGATAACTATTACTGAGGGAAATAGGACTGATTTATTAAAAGGAGTTAGTGCAACAGATAATTCTAAAGAACAAATCAAAGTAACTGTTGAAGGTAAATACGATTTTAATAAAGTAAGTACTTATAAATTGCAATATGTAGCTAAGGATAGTAGTGGGAATGAAACCAAAAAAGATTTTTCTTTGATAGTAAATGCCAAACCAGTAGTAGTTGAAAAGAAAGAAGATACTAATACTGGAAATAAAACCTCTAGCGGGAACAAATCAAACACTACTTCTTCAAGTTCTGGTTCAGTCAATGGAACTAGCAGTAGTTTAAATGGTACTAAAACTAGTAAAGGATATACTATAACAGTTAAAAATGGAATTACTTACATTAATGGAATATTGATAGCAAATAAAACTTATGCTTTACCTAAAAGTTATGCGCCAGGGGGATTAACTTCAGCTACTAGTAGTGCATTTTCCGAAATGAAGAAAGCGGCTTCTAGTGATGGTTATTCTTTGAGTGTAGCTTCTGGATTTAGATCTTATGATACACAAGAGAGGCTTTGGACTAATAGAAAGAATAAAAAAGGAATTGCTTTTGCAGATTCTGGAACTGCTCGTCCTGGTCATTCTGAGCATCAAACTGGACTGGCTTTTGATTTAAATACAATAAACCACGATTCCGATAATTCTAACACTACTAAGTGGGTATTTAATAACTGTTACAAATACGGTTTTATACTTAGATATCCTAAGAATAAAACAGGTTTAACTGGTTATAAATATGAATGGTGGCATTTGAGATATGTTGGGAAAGATTTGGCAGCCAAACTATATAATGGAGGAAATTGGATTACTTTAGAAGAGTACTTTGGCATTACAAGTAAATATAATTATTAAAAAAAGATCACTTGTGTGATCTTTTATAATGCTAACAACATTAATAATACAGCAATGGTATTGTGAGTCGTATGACAAAGTATATTACATGTTATGTTGTTTGTCTTAGTATATATGTAAGCAAAGAATCCACCCATTATTGCATATGGAAATGATAATAATATCATTTTGTATACACTTGCTTCAGCAGTTGTGTGTAATAATCCAAATATCAATGCTGATACAATTATAAATAAGGCATTATTTTTAATAAGTCTTCTTATACACCCCCTGAAAACTGTTTCTTCAACAATTGGTGCCCATATAATAGCAAGCACTGCAGTAATTGCTATTGGTATTTCTTTAATAGCTTCTTGATTGACTGTTGTTGTAGTTTTTGTTAAATATGTACAGATAATTGCTACTATGAAGTAGATTAAATACATTAACAGGAATCTTGGTATTATGTATTTTATATATGTTCCCAAGTTTTTAAACAATTCTTTAATATCTCTTTTTAATGGCTTTATAAAAAATGAAATTGCAAGAACGAATAATAATATGTAATAAACTATAACAATTATAATATTAATAGTAGTATTGTTTCCAAGGAAGCCAGCCCATATTTCTTGTGAAAAATATACTAGCAGTAATATAATTGCTTTTATAATATCTTTTTTTGTCGTATCAATTCGTTCTAATTTAGGAATTTGTTTTTTTTCTTTTGTTTTTTTATCTTCCTTTATTTGTGCAATAACTATAATTGTTATTATAGATAGTAGTACTAATAAGGAATTTTGTGCTAATAAAAACGAAAATGCAGCACATAGTATTAAGAGTGTTTTTCTTTTGTTTATTTTATTTAATACAGCAATTATTAGTATTATTAAAGCTAGGAGTATACAACAGATACTTATTGAATTAATGATAAATTGACCGTGATTTTCATATAATTCAATTGCTTTACTTAGATAAACTTGCATATTTTGTGGATATGCTTTAAAAGACTTTATTATACCATCCACTATAACGTTTGAAGTTAGTATAGTTTGAATAGATAATATTATTTGTAATATAGCAGTGATTATTAAATATATTTTTGTTTTCATAAATGTCATCCTTTTCAATAGAATTATATCATACTAGATTTTTTTATGTTATAATAATTAAGAGAATACGTTGGGAGGTGCTATTATGGCATCAGAATTTTTACACGATGAAGCTACTATATCAGATATAATCAGTAATATTACAACTGCTAAAGGAGAATATGAACAAAACGTTGCTGATTTAAAAAAGTTGGTTGATGAAATTAGTGTCTCATCAGATTGGATTGATGAGTCTGTTAAGGGAGCTTTTGAATTAACAGCAAAGTCTTATGTTTCGGCTTATTCGACATTTGTATCAGCTATTGATACATATGTAAAAAGTTTACAAACCAAATCAGATAATATTGTAGAAAACGAAGAGAAATTTTCTTAGGAGGAATTTTATATGGCAGAAAATAAAGGTTATATCAAATCTGAATCTCTAAAAAGTTGGGAATCTCAAATGAAAGGTATCAACGAAAAATGTTTAGGAAATATAAGTACAATATCTACGCAAGTTGATAGTTTATCAGATGGATTTAAAGGAGATTATTCTGATAAGTATACAGAAGCGTTTAATGAATTACTTTCATCTATAAAAACTAGTCATGAAGCTTTATCAAATTTTAGTAGTTTCTTAAATACAGTGGTAGAAACTGTAGAGAATATGTATTAGGTGTATTATGAATTGTCCTAATTGTGGTAAAAAAATATCTGATAAATCTTCTTTTTGTACTAGTTGTGGTCAATCTATAGATTCTGAAAGTGTCTCAAGCACAAAACCAGAGGAACCAAAGAAAAATGCAAATAAAAAATCAATAGGTGTAGCAATTGGTTGTTTTGTTGCTGTTGTTGCTATTATTGCTGTTGTTATAATAGCTATTGTTGCTTTTGTTTTTAATGTTATAAAAGGCGTTTCAGAAATGGAAGAATACGATATGGGATTTAGTAAAGTTCCATCAATTTATAAATTAATGGGAAAAGAAGACGTGTGTTCTTTTTCTTCAAGTATAAATAGTGGCAATAAAGAATATGAAATCGAGTATTGTAATACATCAGATAAAGTAATTAATGAATATATCGATAAATTAAAGAAAGAGTATGGATTTAAAGAGATAGAAGATACTACTTTCAATAGAGAAGTAACTTTAGATGATAAAACAGGTAGTTTAAAAGTAATACATGTTATTGTTTCTGGTGATACTATTACATATAGAGTAGGTTAGGAGTATTATGAGATATAATTATAAAACAAAAGGAACTTGTTCTGTTGAAATATCTTTCGACATTGATGGTGACAAAATAAGTAATATAAAATTTGTGGGCGGATGTCCTGGTAATTTAAAAGCAATTTCTAAGTTACTAGATGGTCAAACTGTTGACTATATTGAAAAAATGTTGTTTGGCAATCAATGTGGTAATAGAGGGACATCTTGTGCAGATCAACTAGCTATTGCTGTAAGAGAGGCTTATGAAAAAACTAAAAATATTTAAATCAAATAAACTTAGAAAGAAAATAAATAGTGAAATACCGGATAATGTAATGAATGTTTTGGGCAAATTTTATTTGTTTTCATTAGCTTATTTGGTTTTTTTCTATGGTGTTTTTCCTTTTTATCTTATTGATATAATAAACATATACAATTCTATTGCTATTATTATATTTTTAACTGTTTTTTATATTTATATGGTTTTTGATGTTAGAAGAAAAAGAGAGCACTTTGTTTCTATGTTGTATTTTTTTCTTATATTTTTAGTATTTATATCTATTTCTTTTTCTATTATTAAATTAATAACTATTTCTTGAAAATATTTGTAATTCTTGTATAATATGATATAATTGTTAAGGTTTATTGAGGAGGTGCATTATGAGAACATATAAAGCAAACTTACCTGAGGGTGTTAAAAAAACTTTTGGAACTGTAAGAGGGGTTAAAGTAAAATTAGTAGCAAAGAATACTAAGAAAAACAAAAAGAAGAATAAAGATGCAAAATAAAACAGACTATTGTCTGTTTTTTATATGTAACTACTTAAGCCACTCATACATATCTTATTAATAAATATTGATATATTTTGACATTCTTCTCTACAATCTTTTTTTATCCAACTTTCAATTATTCCTATAGTACCATCTACTATGAAATTATATATATTATCTAAATCTGCTTCGGATGCTTTTTTAAGAAGTTTTCGCCATTCTTCGATACTTTGATCATGTACTAAATATAGAATCTTTTTAAGAAAATTGTGGTCTCCATTTTCACTTATTAATCTTGTATATATTTCTTTATGGTCATTAATTGTTTCTATTATGATGGTTGTATATGTTAATAGGTAATTTCTTTTGATATCTGTTATATTTTTTTCTAAATCTGCTATTAAAGTTTCTTCTATTTTATATAGTAAATCATCCACATCTTTGTAATATTTGTAAAAAGTAGTTCTATTTATATTTGCATCTTTGCATAATTCTAGAACTGTAATATCTTTAACTTTTTTTGTTTTTAATGTAGTAAGCAACGTATTAGTTAGTTTTTTCTTTGTTCTAATAATCCTTTTATCCATATTATCACCATCTATACATCTCTATTATATTATATTATTTTTAAAAAAACAACATACTGTTTATTAATAGTTTCTTTCTTTTTGCTTTATTTGTGTTATAATGTTCTAGAATAGAGGTATGTGTATGGTTAATAGAATGATATTAAATGAAACTTCTTTTTTTGGATGGAATGCTAGAGAAGTGTTAGTTGATGAGATTAATAAAAGAGGTTTTAAAAATGCACTTTTGGTCACTGATGATAATTTATTAAATAATGGTGTTACTGATAAGGTAACAGGGTTGTTAGATAATGCTAATATTACTTATCATTTGTTTTCGGATATAAAACCAAATCCTACTATTTATAATGTTAAAAAAGGATTTAAAATTGCTAATAAATATCATTGCGATTATATTATCGCTGTTGGTGGAGGATCTGTTATAGATACTGCTAAGGCAATTGGAATTATTTACACAAATAATGAATTTAGTGATATTAAGTCTTTAGAAGGTGTTGTTGAAACAAAAAACAAATCTTTACCAATAATTGCTATACCAACTACTTCTGGTACAGCTGCGGAAGTAACTATTAATTATGTTATTACTAATGAAGATGAAAAGGTTAAGATGGTTTGTGTTGATCCTAATGATATACCAATACTTTCTATAATTGATAGTGAATTGATGGCTGCTATGCCTGCAACAGTAGCTGCAGCTACTGGATTGGATGCTTTAACACATGCTATTGAAGGATATATAACAAAAGGTGCTTGGGATATAACTAAAATATATTCTTTAAAAGCTATGGAGATAATCTATAAGAATTTAGAAAAAGCGGTAAATAAAGATAAAGATGCAATAGATCAAATGGCAATGGCTCAATATATTGCTGGAATGGGATTTTCTAATGCCGGATTAGGTATTGTTCATTCTATGGCGCATCAATTAGGTGCAATGTATGATACACCTCATGGAGTTGCAAATGCCTTATTATTACCATATGTACTTGAATATAATGGGGTTGCTTGTCCTGATAAGTTTAGAGATATAGGTAGAGCATTTGGACTTGAAATAGATAGATTATCTGATGATGAGGTTGTTGAGAACGTAGTGGATGCTATTAGAAAGTTATCTATAAGGCTTAATATACCTCAACATATTAGTGATATAGGAGGAAATAAAAAAGATATAGATAAATTGGCTGAAAAGGCATTAACTGACCCATGTACTTCAGGTAATCCACGTGAAACAGCGATTAATGATTTTAAACAGCTATTTAAAAAAGCATTTTAATGTGTATAAAGAATGTATACTTTATAGAATATAGTTCTAGGGTATACGTTTTTTTGTATTATAATTTATATAGATAATAGGAGCGTGAGTAATAAAATGAATAATGATACAAATCAGTTTTATAACCAAAATGATTATAATAACGAACTTAGTAGCTTAAATTATAATGATGGAAAAAAGAATAATTCAGGTACTAAGATTTTTATTATGAGTATTGTTTTTTTACTTCTTGTAATTGCTGGTGGAGTTATTTTTATGGCTATGAAGGATAAAAAAGGTTGGTTTGCTAGTAGTGATGCTGATTCTCAAGTATACCTAAAAAACGTTAATCTAAGTATAGGTGATGGGGTTATTACTTATATTCCTTTAGATGATAGACCAGTTAATGTTGAAAGAGTTCAATATTTAGCTGACATGGCTGGTTATAAATTAGCTATGCCTAATAAAGCTTATTATTCAACAGTTCCAAATTTTGATAAAGAAAAAACAAAGGCTGGTAATCCTAAAAAATTAGCTGAATTTTTATTAAGACAAGAGGCTGATGGTTGTGATTATTATATTATTTCTTTAGATCAACTGTTTTCTGGAGGACTAATGTCTTCTAGAGCATTCTTGGATGAAGATTTTGATGATGGTGCAGTTGAAGATGCTTTTAAGGCCCTTGAGTATATAATGAGTAAAAAAGAAAATAAGGTATATTTATTTGATACCCTATTAAGATTAGCGAGTTCATCTAATTATTATGGTTTTTCTTTAGAAGAGGATTATGGATATACTAGATTGTTTTTTTCAGCACCAAGGAAAATATTAAATGATAATGAATTAACATATGAAAACGTTTATAATTCATATAAAGAGTTAGATACCAATTCTAGTAGATATGGAGATTATTCTTTAAGAGAAGATGATAACTACAGATATATTAGAAATGGTAATCATAAAGAATATAAGATATCTAAAACAACTTTTGAAAGATGTTTAAAGATTAGAGAAAGAAAACTAAGAATATTTGAAAGATATATAAAGTTCTTTGATAAAAAGAAAGCTGATACTTATCTTTTAATTGGAACAGATGATACAGTAGTTGATAAAGATAATGTTCAAGTAAATGAAATTGCTTATGTTAATAAAATGGCTGGACAATATATAAAAAATTTTAGAGTAATGTCTAGTGTTGATGAATCAGGTATGCTTTTACTTTCTAGATTAGCTGTTGATGCTTCTGATGTTGATTTAAAGATTAATATAGAATACTTTACTGATAAGTCAAAAGTTGGTTCCGACTATCACAATGAATCTATAGAGGAAGACTTAGGAAATCTAATGGAAATTGCAAATGTTAGTGAAGGTGATGCAAATAATTCATTATTTGATGTATTAGTATGGGCTTATGATCCAACAATAAATAATAAGACAACTAAAGAGGAATTGTTAAAGGATAATAAGCAAAAGTATTATGACATGGTAAATAAATATATTGATAATATTGATAATAATAGATTGACAGTTATTATAGATGACTGTGAAGGGGTACCAAGTGAACTAAAAACTTTAAATCTAGATTTATTAAATAATGCTCCAGTTGGATATTTGATTGGATATAGTAGTTGGAATACTATGGGAAATGCCTCTGGTATAGCATTGGCTCAAGGAATTGTTAGATCTTTATATCTAGCTAGCAACGAACAAAACAATGAATCTGATTTTGCGTTTTTAAAATCAATGGTGTTTGGTTTTGTTAAGGATTTAGGTTATAAAAGATATGTATCATATAATCGTGTATGTAACTTAACTGAATCAGATCCATCATTAACTAATCTGATAAATTGTATGGGTAATAATGAAATATCACATCTGGGAGATATAATTAATAATTTTAAAATGAGTAATTATATATCTGATATAGATGAGAGCGGAAAGTTTGTGGAAAAAGGTATAGCTGATGTATATGTTAAAAACTTTACTTTCCCATGGTATCGAAGATTTGAAGTAAATTTTGATATAAGAGTTGATATTAAAAAATCAGTTAATGAGGTTTATAAGAATAAGATATCATTAGATTCAAATGGTAATCAAATAACCAATAAGGCAGATGACGAGAAAAAACAAGTAATAATAGAAAACAATAGAAAAAATACTATTGATTCCAAGAAAGATAGCTCAACTGACGTAGTAATTGAAAAAAAGGAAGATACTAATAAAGATAATTCTGAAGGAAATAAAGACTCAAATAACGATAAGAACAATGGTAACAATAAGAAACCAGAAAAACAATATACTAAGTCAGTTACACATTATGCATATATAGATTTGGATAATGGTTATTTCAATCTAAATGGAACTATTACAAGAGCTGAATTTGCAAAATGGATTTGCAGAGCTAACAATATAATGCCAGTTACAAAATTTGAGCAATCATTTACTGATGTTACAAGATCTACATCAAATTGGCAATATATTATTGCTGCTAAAAAAGCAGGATACTTAGAAGGTGATGATAATAAAAAATATAGACCTTCGGATATATTAACAAGGGCTGAAGCTATTACGGCGCTATTAAGAATAGCTGAAGCAAAAGGCATTGTTTATACAGAAACATGTAATACATATATGTCTGATGTTTCTTCTAACGATTGGTATTATGGGGCAATGCATGATGGTGCGTATTACTGTATATTAATTGGAGATGATAATGGTTTGTTTAAACCAAAAGCAAATGTTACAAAAGCAGAGTTGTCAGCTATGATTTATAGAACATTGCAAAGGGCACATGATGGTTATACTTGCGATTTGCCATCTAGTAATCCGTTTAGTAATATAAAATCTAATCATTGGGCTTATACGTATTTATTAGATGCTTATAAGACACATACATGTAAAAAATAAGAGCTTCGGCTCTTTTTTTGATAGCAATAATTAGCACTTGACTATTGACTTTGCTAATTTAAAGTAGTATGCTATTTTTAGTTTAGAAAGAGATGACAATATGAAGAAAAAACAATTTAAAACAGAGTCTAAAAAGATATTGGATTTGATGATAAATTCAGTATATACAAATAAAGATATATTCTTAAGAGAGTTAGTATCTAATGCTAGTGATGCTATTGATAAATTATATTATAAGTCTTTAACTGATAATAAAGTTGATATTGATAAAGATGAATTTATGATAAAAATAAATTTAGATAAGGAAAATAGATCAATAGTAATTTCTGATAATGGTATTGGTATGACTAAAGAAGAATTAGATGATAACTTAGGTGTTATTGCTAAGAGTGGTTCTTCTTTATTTAAACAAATGAATGATATTAAAGAAGATATTAATATTATTGGTCAGTTTGGTGTTGGATTCTATTCAGCATTTATGGTTGCTAAAGAAATATCCGTTTTAAGTAAGGCTTTTGGTAGTGATGAGGCATATGAATGGAAATCTAATGGGTTAGATGGTTATACTATTGAAGAAGCTTCCAAAGATACTGTTGGTACTACTATTACATTGGTATTAAAAGATAATACGGATACTGATAATTATGATGAATACTTAGAAGAGAGAAGAATAGAAGGTATTATTAAGAAATATTCTGATTATATTAAGTATCCAATTGTTATGAGAATAGAAGAATCTAAGATAAAAGAAGATAGTGAAGATGAAACCGAAACAGTTGTTGAAGATAAAACACTAAATAGTATGATTCCAATATGGAAGAAATCAGATAGTGATGTAACTGATGAAGAATACAATCAATTTTATTCTGATAAGTTCTATGATATAGAACCACCATTAAAAAGTGTTCACAGTAGTGTTGAGGGACAGGTATCATATGATGCATTATTATTTATTCCATCTCATGCTCCTTATGATTACTATACAAAGGAATATGAAAAAGGATTACAACTATATTCAAATGGTGTGCTTATAATGGATAAGTGTAGTGAGCTATTACCAGATTATTTTAGTTTTGTTAAAGGATTAGTTGATAGTGAAGATGTTTCTTTAAATCTTTCTAGAGAGGTATTACAACAAGATAGACAAGTTAAATTAATTGGATCTTCTATTGAGAAGAAGATTAAGAGTACTTTATTAGAATTATTAGAGGAAGATAGAGTTGCTTATGAAGAATTCTTTGATGCATTTGGTATGCAATTAAAATATGGTATTTATAGTTCTTACGGAATGAATGGAGATAATTTAAAAGATTTATTATTGTTCTATAGTTCTAGAGATAAAAAACGTATAACTTTAAAAGAGTATATTGATAATATGAAAGAGGGACAAGATAAAATATATTATGCTTCTGGAGAATCTGTAGATAAGATTGATATCTTACCAAATGTAGAGAAGTTTAAAGATAAAGATTATGAAGTATTATATTTAACAGAGGTAATTGATGAATTTACGATGCAAGCAATTAATAAATACGAAGAATTAGAAATTCAAAACGTTGCT
>JAEEGJ010021328.1_pt1 | contig 13961 bp, 12 predicted proteins | sample 8958761 | NCBI WGS metagenome assembly JAEEGJ01 (sample SAMN16246546, study PRJNA631951) | gut metagenome | biome: gut microbiome; feature: rumen; material: RS-attached | host: Bos | place: Iran: Karaj | collected 2018-10 | reverse complement strand
ACAATGGCGAGCAGAATATCGCTTATTACCATGCCTATGAGTACGAGTGCCGAAATAAACATGCTGTTTGCAAGAACGAGGTTTATATCTTCCTGGAGGACTGCGTCGTACATTAGTCGTCCTATTCCGGGATACGCAAAAATAATTTCGAGGACGAGAGAGCCTGAAAAGAGGCCTGCCAGAAGGTTTGCGCTTCCTGTGATATATGGGTTCAAAGTATTGCGGAAGGCGTGATTCAAGTAAACTCGTTTTTCACTTATGCCGCGTGACCTTAAGGCAAAGATGTAAGGCATGCCCATCTGGTCGAGCATTGTGGCGCGGATCATTCTCATTGTTCCGCCAAGGCCTCCAAGGAACGAAGCAAGCAGCGGCAGGAAAACGTGATGCATATAGCTGAACGTAAATTTCATTGGTGCATCTTTAAATGCAAAATCTGGATATGCTGTAACCGGGAAAAGATTTGTAATTGACGCAAAGAGCTGCAGCAAAATTAAAAGCAGGATACCCGGAAAGGCATGAAAGAAAAGTGCAAAGAAGGTGGCGCCTACGTCTAGTCTTGTTCCCGCTTTACTTGAGAAATAGACTCCAAGCAGAAAGGAGAAGGTTGTAATAAAGACGAGTGCTATTAAATTCAGGAGCACGGAATTCCACAGGCGGCTTCTGATTAAAAATCCTACGGGCGCTTTTGAAATAAGGCTTGTTCCCAAATCGTGATTTACAATTACGCGCTTAAGCCATTTTACATACTGAACATAAAATGGTTTATCAAGGCCCAGCTCTGCACGAAGGGCATCCATCTGTTCTGTTGTAAAGTTTTTATCCTGAGCGCCGGAGCCTCCCATTGCAGCGGAGGAGTTTTTTGCTCCGGGATTATCTGTGTTTGTAAGAAGCTGCTGTGTCATCATCTGGTCAACAATATCGCCAGGGGCAAGCTCCATAAGTCCAAAAAGTGCAAAGCCTAACAGAAAGAGAAGAACAAGCATTGTAATAATTCTTCCTGTGATGAAGGAAGCAAGCGGTGCTTTTGCTTTAAAGGCTTTTGCGGGGGCTGTAATAGTTGCTTCTAATTTCAAAAAAAAGATTTTTACTCTATTCATTTTCCTATTCATTTTCCCACCCTTACTCTATTACGTTTTTAAGATAGATGTGATCTGTAAGCGCGCCGTTTTTGTTATCGTAATAGACGTTTGTCAGATCCCATTTATTGCGTATTCCAAAAAAGGATTTTGAACGCATAAGATAAATTACCGGGCACTGTTCCAGAATAATCTGCTGATACTCATCCCAGATTTCTTTTGCCTTGTCATGATCAATTGTGTAACTGCCTTCGTTGTAAAGATAATCAATGCGGGCTTCCCAATCGGTTGCAGGTTTTTCCTGGAAGGGATACCACAGGTGAAGGTTTCCGTCGCTTGGCCATACGTTTGATCCCTGTGTTGGGAAAAGGTTTGAACCAAGGCCTATGAAAATTGACTGCCAGTCGTAGGTTGCTGTGAGCATTTCTACAATTTTCTGGAAATCAATCTGGCGGACATTTACGGTGATTCCTACACGGGCACATTCGTCGGCAATAATCTGAGCCATATCGTTTGCTACAGTTCCGCCGCTTGAAATTATAAGGTCGTATTCTACTTTGTTTCCGTCTTTGTCGTAGTAAAGGCCGTTTCGTTTTTCAAAGCCGATTGACTGTAAAAGCTCTTCTGCTTTTTGCGGATCGTATTTATATTTTAATGTGATGTCCGGATTGTAATATGGATTAGCTTCTGGGAAGAAAGAATACTTTGGTTCTGCAAGTCCGCGGTAAGTTTGAATTGCAACTCTTTCGCGGTTGAAGAGGCAGCTCATTGCCTGGCGGAATTCTTTTTTTGTAAACCACTTGTAATATGGCTTATCTTTGTTCTGTGGATTTTGATTAAAACTCCACAAGGATGAACCCATGGAACCTTCTGCATTGAAAACTGTGTAATCGTCTTTTTGATTTGCAACAACCTCTTCTACCTGTTCAGGGCTTGGGCTGTAAACTTCTGTCTGTCCCTGTTTGAAAAGAAGATAATCTGTGTGGGTGTCGCCTACAATCTGATAAACCTTCTGCTCTGGATATGGAATGGAATTTCCGTTTGAGTCCTTTTCCCAGTAATTTGGATTGCGGGTAAAAACAAGGCGCTGGGCTGGAATATATTCTGTGATGTACCACATGCCGCAGGAAGGAAGTTCTTTAGGATCTTTGTCTACGCTGAACAAAGCCTTTATTCCATCTGGGCCGTCTTTTTCTTTTGCAGGCTTGAAAATAAAAGAAGGACAAAGCTCCATGTTAGTAGCAATTAACGGATCTGCTATAATGCGCGGGAAAATAAAATCAAAGTTTTTGTCGTCGATTTTTACACAGTCAACGTGTGCTTCGGAGCCGTCTTCCATTAAAATCCACTGAGAACCATAACCGCTTGAAGCAAAAACAGGGTCGCCTGCTATTTCGTTATACCAGAAAACAAAGTCATCGGAAGTTACAGGGACTTTTTTGTCGGAGCCATACCAGCTCCAGTAAAAGTCATCGCGGATTGTATAATGAACTGTAAGAGTGTTTGCTTTTTCGTCTGTTTCGATTGTGTACGATGCGCCTTTTGCTTTCCATTCGCGCGCTGTCATATCATAATCAATAAGATATTCAAGCGTCATACTTACGATGGAGGCGCTTGTGCCGTCTCGTTCTGCTATTAACTGATTGAAGGTTTTTGGGTCTGACAAAATTGTGTCATACCAGGTACCACCAACCTTTCCATCTTTAAAGCTTTCGCCCTTCCATGGTTTTGAAACTGTCTTTTGAATAAGCTCCGTATTAAGATTCTGGGAATATGCTTCTATTTCTTCCAGAGTCATTTCGGGAAGCTTTGAACACGACGCTAACAATAGGCATAATATGCCTGCTGCTGCGAATAAAGTTTTTGCCCTCATAAAAAAATCCACCCAAATATAGTTTACAACACACGGGTGGATTTTTAAAGTAGAATTTATCTCTCCTTAAATTATCTGACAATTCAGATATGAGATTTCTACTGAGCCATCTTCCTTTATTATAAACCGGCTCACGCTACCTGAGCGACCAAATACAATGCGTTTTTGTCTGTCTTCAAAAGAATCGCCCATAATCATTGAAATCAAAAATGACAGAGCGCCGCCGTGTGAGACGATGATGATTTTTTCGTCGAGGCTGGAAATAAGCTGCTCGTAAAAGGAGTACAGGCGGTTCCATAATTCCGTGTCACTTTCGGCATCCGGGAAGGAGCGGAAGTCCGGGTTGTATTTCTGAGGTGCGGGCGCGACATGCTCGTTGTACCAGTCGCGGGGCTTGCCGTTACCTTCTCCAAGATTTATTTCGCGGAGGGCTTGAGTTTTTATAAGCGATGTATCTGGCAGCACCAGTACCTTTTGTATCTGTTCTGCGGTTTGTGCAGCGCGGTTCAGGTCGGAGGAATACATTTTGAATGAGGCATCGCAGCCTTCGTGACTCGCAAGCCATTCGCCGATTTTGTGTGCCTGCTCTTTTCCAAGTTCAGTCAGGTTCCAGTTTCCCCAGGCACCGACGTATCCGTTTACGTGATGCTCAGATTGTGTGTGCTGAACTGTGTAGATGATTTTTTTCATTATTGTTCTCCTGCAGTGTTTGTTGCAGCAATCTTAAAAATCATATCTGGAATTATAACGCTGCGGGTATAGTGGTATTTGTCCTCTGCTTCTCCAACACGCCCCAATAGGGGAACTCCTGTTGCAGAATTGTCGGACACTGCGAGCAAGGCAATATAAGGGACCTCAAACAGAGGAGCAAGTGTGTGGAAGGTGCCCGTTTCCATTTCGATGAGCTGGGCGCCTGTTTGTTTGATTTGGTCCAGATGGGAGTATTCCATGGCGATTGTGTCTGTGCAGAAAACTGTTGCGGGCTTTAAGTTGTAGCCACTGAGGTTTGCAAGCTCTATTACTTTTTTGGTGTAAGCAGTATTTGGGTATATTTTTTCAAAAGGATGGAAGTCAGAAAGTTTTTCGTGCAGATATTGATTTGCGTAAACTGCAGAAATATTAACCTCTGGCGTACAAAAATCCCCGATTTCAAAATCCTTGGAAAGACCACCAACTGCCCCTGCAAAAATCAGATTACGGAATTTCAGCTCCGCGCAGATAATCATATTGTCAATAAGATTTCCACCTCCGGAAGAAACTTGAGCCCACGCAATTTTAAGACCATCTTTTTCTACAAGATATCCAGATTGATAAGAATGAACGGCAAGCTCCGTTACTTTGTAAGCAGGGTTCCGCAGAATTTTTGTAGGCTTCCACCCCGGCGCAATCACAAGCGCATCATATTCGGTTTCAGGATCAAACCCAAAAACTTCCTGGAACATAATTCCCGCGTTGTATTTTTTCATATTGGAAAGAATCTTTTTTAATTTGTCGTTCATGGGTTTAACTATACCTTAAATGTTTTTTGCGAACAACAGGTTTATCCTTCCATTATCAAATCATGATTTTATTTATTTTATATGTTATACTTTCCGCATTAATATTTTTGTTAATAAGGATTTTTTATGAAAAAAATTGTAATTGTTTTCCTCTGCATTTTCATTAATTTTGGAATTTGTTTTTCTTCACAATTTAAGGATTTATCATTAAACAGCGCGATTAAACAAAGCGGAGAATTGTATGAATATGAAATAGAAACTTTTTCCGACGACCCGACTTTTAAAAAGGACTTTGAAAACAAGAATAAAGTATTCAAGGAATTTTTCCAGAAGCTTCCGGGAAATTTTTCTGCATACCCGATAGTTGGGAATGGTTCGATTTTTAAATATTCCGGCAAAAGATATGAAAATTTCAAATATGTAGTGGCTGTAGAGACACAAAATTTTCATATTCAGCTGTACGATGCCCAAGTAGATGACAAAGGAATACATGGTTACGCCCAGATTCTTGTAAACATTGACGCAAAATCTTTTGCAAACGGAAAGTCAAAGAAGCCATATTTAATTCTGTCTTTTACAGATTTTTACATTCTTAATGACGGATCTTTTAAAAGCGGCAGGTCGGATGACCAAGGGGTAAACTCATATAGCTCTGGTGAAAGTATTTATGTGGTTCTTAAGAAAGTCAGTCTTCAAAAAGAAAAGGATAAATATCTTATCGTGGCACAGGAACCCCGTAACAACAGATTCTTTTCTGGAAACTGGATCAAATTAGGAAAAACCATTTTTTCAACAGACGCAAAAATTATTTCGACTGAACCTTATACTCAGGAACAAATAATTGAAAACAGCGAAAAACACTGCACCATCAAGTGCAATAATTCAAATTGGAATGGCAAAAAAATCTCCATAGATTTAACCAGCGTCTACCTGCCTGCCCTTAATACAAGCTTTGATAAAGAAAACTTTGATATCAGTCTTAGTGGATCAAATATTCTTATAAAAGCAAAAAACAAAAAAGATAAAGTTAATATGTTTAATTATCCATTTACAATGGATTATCTCACTATAGATCAGGACAATCTCCGTAAAGTAACAATTAAGAATGCAGTAATTTATTTTGGCCAAAACTCCCTGCAATTAGGAAATCTGGATATGCAGCTTCAAACTGAGAATGACTGGGGAGAGACAATAGAAATAGCTTATATGGAGAAGCCTGTAAGTATAACAAACCGCAAAGATAAAATAAAAATTCTGGATGAAAATGATATTGTTTATGAATATGAATTTGATTCACTATATGGTCTAATGCTTACTTTTGAAACATCCTTTCCAAATCAGCAGAGCAACCGTTCAAGGTATGAGGTTGATATAGATAAAGACGGAGTTGTTTGGTCTGGAAAAAGATGCAGTAGTTATTTTGAAAAAACTTATACTTTTGATAAAACAGTTCTGGAAGGAACCTTTTGTGGCATACATCCTGATTATGGATTCCAGGTTAATGATGCGAGTCTAAAATTTCCGGAAAACAGTATTCTTGATGGAATCTTTTTATCGAATTATTTTTCTATTCGAAAAGACGGAACTCTTTCTGCTGATATACGCTATATACCATTTTTTGATTTAGGAAGTTTTTACACCGAATCACAATATTTTACAAAAGACGGGCTTGTCCTTTCTGGTAGTATTGCCTGGGCAGATATAGTTGAACTTCAAGGTCTTCGGCATTATCTTCAAATTGAAAAAATGTATGTTGGCTTTGATGGCCTCATAAAGGAATTCAAACTCAAGGAGTCTGGAGGAAGCTTTGGAACAACTCTTGCAAGCGGCTGGTATATTTCAAATAATGAATATTCCCTGCAAATAAATCAGACCAAAGATAAAGATGGAAATCTTTCTCCGGTGGAAATCCTTCTTTCTTTTGATGATTGCAAAATGTTTCCGCCAGACGGTTCAATGAGGGAAGGAATTCCTGTTAAAAATCTCAAATACCGGCTTAAAGGAAATTCAATGGGCTTTGTCTATGATGATGCAATTTTGCCGGAAGGTACTAAAATTGATTTCGCAAAAGTCTTTGAAAAGAAACAATATAATCCAAAAGATACTATAAGAGTGTCAGCAAGAGAAGTAGCAGAAATCAGCAATATGCTGGATCAGGAATGTGTAGATCTGCAACGAAAAAAACTGTTTAAACTTTCTGAAGAATATGAATATGATCAAAAGGGCAATGTCATTCACGAAGTAAAAGCAAATGATGATGGAAAACTCATTGATTATTATTACGAGTATGATAGCAATGGAAATAGAATAGTTTCCAGATATAAAAATAATTATGACGAACCTCAGGAAATGAGATATGAATATGATGACAAAGGAAGAATCACTAAACGCATAAATGTTATCACCGGTTATGAAGGTCGTTCTGAATATGATGATTATGACGATGGATACACAGAAAGATTTTATAGAAAAGAAGCCGGACAAAAGGAAGAAAAATTATCCAGCACATCTACAGTCTATCTTAATAAAGACGGCAAAAAAACCGGCAACAGTTCAAATGAAAAATGGATATATGATGACAGGGGAAATCTTATTGAATATGGAAAAGGCTCTAGAAATGAATACAAGGCTCGGGAAAAATGGGTCTATAACGAGCAGAATCAGTTGATTCAGTATGACTATGACCTGGCTACATCTTACCCGAATACAGAAAAATACGAATATTATGACGGACTTCTTTGCAGCAAGCTATACAAAAACGGCAATACCGGAAACATCCAGCTTTATTCCTACGATAACAATAACCGCCTCATAAAAATCACCACTAAACATTTGCAAATAGATAAGTGGTATAATTTTAGAGAAAACGGTACAGGCACTCCGCAATATTTTAAATACAACGAGTACGGTGAGTTAGCTGCCGAAAAGAATTATAATTTCATAAAAACCTACAGCTATGAACATTATCCAAACGGCCAGCAAAAATCCAAACGAGTTTATATTTACAGGGTTCCGAATTCTGATATGTAACAGGTGTATTATTTTTTTTGAAAAAAAAATAAAAAAATCTTAAAAAAAAACTTGACCTTCCACCTGGTGGAAGCCTTAGACTAAAGGTAATAAAACTTAAGGAGGTCAAGAAGAATCTGAGGTATAATAATCTTAGGAAAAAACTATGAAGATTTATCAGGTTGAAGAATTAGTTGGAATCACAAAAAAGAATATCCGCTTTTATGAAGATCAAAAGCTTTTATGCCCAAAGAGAAACCCCCAGAATGATTACAGGGAATATTCGCTTGAAGATGTTCGTCAGCTGGAAAAAATCAAACTGCTAAGAAAACTTTCTGTTCCGATTGAAGAAATAAGGCTTATTGAGACAGGAAAACTTTCGCTTACGCAGAGCATGAACCGGCAGATTGAGCGGATAGAAAAAGAAGAACAGAGTGCACAGGTTATGAAAGAACTGTGTGCCAGGCTCAGAGATGAAACCACTGATTTAAAAACTCTGAATGCTTCATTCTATCTTTCGGAGATGGACAAGATGGAAAGTCAGGGAACAAAATTTAAAGACATACAAAAAGAAGACATAAACAGAAAAAAGAAATCGGGCGCCGTTGCAGCTGCAGTAGTTTTCTGCCTGATTTTGATTATAAGCTTTATTGCCACGCTTTTTGTTTACAGGACGGAACCAAAAATATTGGGTTCGGTTATTGTTACCGGTCTGATTTTAATCGGGCTGGTTGTTGGAATTATTATTGCATTGATTCAAAGAATTAAAGAAATTAATGGAGGAGAAGAATATGATGCTCGTAACTATTGATTCAATTCCGGGTAAGGAATATGAAGTTTTAGGAATTGTAAAGGGAACAATTGTTCAGTCAAAAAATGTAGGCCGCGATTTAATGGCAAGCCTCAAAACTCTGGTAGGCGGAGAAATTGCAGGCTACACAGAAATGCTCAACGAAGCCCGCCAGATTGCCACCAAACGCATGGTTGATGAAGCCACAGCCCTTGGTGCCGACGCAGTTGTAGGAATGATGTATGGTTCTTCCGCCGTCATGCAGGGCGCCGCAGAAATTGTTGCTTATGGAACTGCGGTAAAGTTTAAATAGGTTGGTGGGAGTGACTGGTGGTCTACTCCACCACTTTCAGCGACCTGATGATATATTGAAAAATAGGGAACTTTCTAATATAAAATATAGACGAAAGTTCCCTAAAATTTTATTTCTTCTTAATCACAATATCGTCGATGTAGATGTCGCCGATGTTTTTGTTATCAAAATCATCGAAGTCTAGATAGATGCTGTCCAAGCGTGACCAGTCAAATTTCCCCTGAGGAGGGAACCATTTATTTGCCTTGTTTGACCACGCACCGCTTTCACTTAGTCTTGAAAATGGAATTTCCACTGATATCCATTTACCCACAGAATAATCAGCAGCCCTTATTGTGACAGAATTTTCCCACGGAGGAAGAGCTTCTCCTTCGTCTGCATCTGAAAGGTGAAAACGGAATTCCTGTTTAACATCTGTAAATTTTATAGCAAAGCTTACGATAAAAGACTGAGGAGCCTCTGCAATTATTGAAGAAACTTTGCCAGGAAGCCAAAATATCCAGCCATTTTGTTGACCTGGGTATGAAGCCAGCATGCAGTAATCACTGCTGGCATCTTTTTTTATTTCCTTTACATTTCCCCAGTAGCCTTTGCCAACTCCAGCTCCTAATATACCGTCATAAACCAGATATGGTTTTTGAGAAGTTATAGTAATAGATGCTTTTTCAGCAAGCTTTGGGTCTGGCATTTTAAAGCCATAAGCTTCAAGGGCATCTTTATCAATATCATCAGGAAAAATCATACTCCCTGCATCTGATTTTAAGAAGCCGTCTGAACCATCCAGACCCCAGCAACAGTAAGAAATCTTATTTGTTTCCAGAGCTGTTCTTGTTGCATTTATCCAGGCGAGTCTGTCTACAGGATTTGTCCAGACCTTTGCACCAATTTCACCACACAAGATTCTAACTTTGTTCTTTTTACCCCAGTCTGCTGCTTTTTTAATTCTCTGATTTATGTATTTTGCAGTTCCTATATTATAATATTCATTATACATACTTTGAACCCAACCATCTGAAGCAGCTTCTTTATTAAATTTAGGCATTCGTGCTTTTTCATAAGGAAAGGGAATATCACTTGTATTAGCCATACCTTGTCCTACCCAAGTTGCCCCCTGATGAGTGAATAACATAGGCTCATAAAAATGGAAGGTATAAATAAGATTAGGATCTTTGTAAGGTTTCATTTTTACAAGGGTGTCAGGACTTGACCAGTCTGCGCCACTTACAACAATCGCATGTTTTGTATCATAAGTTCTGATAAGGTCTATTATTTCCTGCTGGATAGTGTACCATTTTGCAGAAATGTCACCACCCCCTTTTGGTTCATTTATTATTTCATAAATGATGTATTCGCTTCTGTCTTTATAACGCTCTGCAATCTGAGACCATACAGCTTCAAGATGTTCTTTATACATTTTTGCAGTGGGAGGATTATTATCCTCTGCTTCTGAATTAAAGGCATGATTATCTATGATAAGATAAATCTGATATTTTTCCGCCCAGTCGCAGACCTGGTCTAGTTTTTCCAGGACAAAATCATAAATAGTTCCTGTGTTATAAGGTTCCATAAGAAGTTCAAAATGAACAGTAAGACGAATTGCCTCTACACCCATGCTCTTAAGGCAGGCGAAATCTGCTTCATCATGCTTATATAGATTTGGCAGATCTCCTTTATTCCAGGTTTCAAAAAATCTTAGCATATTGATGCCCTTGGTAAAAGGCAGCTTCTCCTGAGCAAAAGCCGCACATATACTGCAAACCAAAAACAAACAGATTAATAGTTTTTTCATAAACACTCCTATAAAAACATCGCTTTGTCGACGCTGAATATATGATAATTATCATTGTATTTTTATGAAAAAAATACAGAGTTGAACTCACAATTTTTTTTATGTTTTTGTGAGTTCAACTCTGTATATCATTTTAAAAATCTTGATGTATAATTGTTATATGCGTTTTAGAAAGCTTTTTTGTTTAGCCATTTTTTCTATATTTACAGTTTTCTCACTTTCGGCTCATACTGATACTTTGGTAGAAGACAAGCCTTTTTCTGAAACTCTTTCCGAAGATTTTCAGAAGATCGATGTATGGAACTTCGTTGGTAATGAAGATAACTCTCTTTTTCTAATGCACGTAACTGATGAAGAAGAATATCTCGACACGATCTACTACTTTCAAAACGGGCTCTTTATGAGAGATGTAAGAATTCATAAGCTCTGGGATTCGGGTCCTGGAGTCGGAAATATTGTATTCAGCCCTTATTCAAAAAATTTTTATTTTTGTTCTGCATGGGGAACTTCTCCCGGACTTTGGACTGCATCGCAGACATCAATAAAGGATTTTCCGCTCAAGCTTGACCATGTGTCTATGTCCGACAATCGAGGGTATTTTGCCGTGAATAAAACCGGTGTCTGGCTTCTTCATGATGAAGAGGTTTGGAAAAACGGCAGCAAGTCCTTTAAGGGGATGCTTTACAAGGTGGAAGATAGAAAAGGAACTTTTATTTTAAAAACTCCGTCTTCGCTGGAGCATACAAGTTTTAATTCTTTTTATAATTTTATGCAAAAAAAACGCCCTGAAGCAGTTGTAACAAGAGAACATGAACAGTGCTTAAAGTATACGGAATACACCCTTTTAATCTGCGATGAAGATGAAAGTTCCTGGTGGGTATTTAACTGTATTACAGAAAAAGTGAATAAATATGACAGTCTGGAGCTTGCAAAAAGAGCGGCAGAAAAGATTGACCGTGCTTTTGTTACAAGACAGAAAGTTTTGGAAGAGCTTTGGCTTATCATAGCCTTTGTTGGAATTCTTATAGTTTTTGCTCTAGTTTTGATTCTTGCAGTTAAAAAAATCAGGATGGGGCAAAAATCTGATTCGCTCATTGAACATAACAAAATGATTTTTGATATTCAGGAAAAGGAGCGGGCAAAAATCAGCCGTGATATTCATGACTCTGTTGTGCAGGATATTCGTGTACTTCGTCTTGAAACAGAAAATCTTAATGTTGATGAAAGTTCTAAAGCCCGTCAGACAAAAATCGAGGACCTTGCAACTGACTGTATAATTAAGCTGCGTAACATCTGCTATAACCTTACTCCGGCTGAACTTGCAAGTCATAACGAAGGTGATTCTACACAGCTTGAACTTATTTCGATAATCAATTCGCTGGTTCTGCAGTTCAGTGCTCGCACTCACATTCCTTGTGTTTTCAAGGTTGACGAAGACTTTGAGTATCCTGTGCTTGAGAAAGAAACTACGCAGAATCTTTTCCGGGTAATACAGGAAGCTCTTACAAACATAGAAAAACATTCTTACGCAACACAGGCTTCTATCTTCATTAAAAAAGATAAGGATTCTAAAGGCAGCCCTGAACTTTTGATTTATGTTACGGACGACGGTATAGGCTGTAATCAAAATGAGCTTGCTAAAAAACTCAAGAGCAAAGAGCATCTGGGGCTTCGCGGCATGAAAGATAGAATGGAACTTATCGGTGGTTCAATAGAATTTTTTACAGCTCAGAATGACGGCATGGAAATCAAAATAGAGCTGCCTTTGGAGAGCGTAAAATGAAAAACATAGTTTATATTGTAGATGACCATAATATGGTGCGTAACGGTCTTAAAGCCTGGCTTGAGCAGCACTCCGATTGGCGCGTGCCTAAAGATTTTGCAAACTCAAAAGAATGCCTTGAATGTCTTGAATGCCTTAGCAAACTTGAAGACAAGCTCCGTGATGAAGTTTTCCCCGAAATAATAATTGTTGATGTTCAGTTGATTGACGAAACCGGCTTTGCCTTAGTTAAACAGATAACAGAAAAATATCCACAGATCAAATGTGTAATGTATTCAATGTTCGATACAACAGGCTTTGTTTTGCAGGCAAAAGATTCCGGAGCAAAAGGTTATATCTCAAAGGTTGCAAAAGAAGAAGAATTAGTACACTGCCTTGAAGTTGTGCAGAACGGCGGTAGCTACATTGAGCAATATATGGTCGAAGCGCAGAATAAAATTGACTCAATTGTTTCTGTTCTTTCCAAGCAGGAGCGTAACATTTTTGAAGCCATTTTGCAGGAAAAATCAAACAAACAGATTTGCGACGAGCTTTTTATTTCTCCCCGCACTGTAGAAAATTACACCAGCCGCCTCTACGCCAAAATCGGCGTAAAAAATCGTGAGGAACTGATTGAACGCTACAGATAAAATCATTCCCCCTGCGGCACCTGGTCGTAGTCGTCGATTGTTACAAGTCTTAATGTCAGGGTCATTTTATCCTCCATGTGTTTGATTTTATTATACTGAACAAAAGTCAAAAATTCTGCTACTGTAAGAATGCTGGATTGGTTTAATAACGTATGATAGAAAAGTTGGATTCGCAAATTCATCAAATCCCTCCGGTCTGGAACTCAGAAAGCAAAGTTCTGATTCTTGGCACAATGCCTTCGCCAAAAAGTCGGGAAGCCGGATTTTTCTATATGCATCCTCAAAACAGATTCTGGAAGGTGCTGCCGGCAATTTTTGGAGAGTATTTGTGCTGCCCCAATAATTCGCCTGACCGCGAGGCTGCAATTTCTGAGCGACGCAATTTTCTTCTCCGCCATCACATAGCCCTTTGGGATGTTCTTGCCAGCTGCGATATTTCCGGTGCCGCAGATTCTTCTATTAAAAATGCAAGGCCAAACGATTTTGATCAAATCCTGGGCCATTCAAAAATTTCTCGCGTCTTCTGCACAGGAAAAACTGCCTGGTCACTCTGGAAAAAAACTTGCGCAGAAAAATATGAAGAGCCTTACCAGCTGACTGTTGAATGCCTGCCTAGTACCAGTCCTGCAAATGCCGCCTGCAACCTCGAAAAATTGATTGAGGCTTATAAAGTGGTGGCCATTCACTAACAATCACAGAGTGCTGTCACCTTGCTCCCCTTCTTCTGTCTTAATCCACTGACACATTCCACAGCCGTACATTTCATTAGGGCGGGCGACAAAGCCAAACTTTTTATAAAAGTCTTCCTTGCCCTGTGCGGCCATAAGGCTAACCATTTTTTTGTAGCCGGGTTTGAGCTGACTTTTGATATACTCCATAACCTTGTTCATAAGCGCACGACCAAGTCCCTGCCCTTGAAAATCTGGGTGCACAATTACATCTGCAATATAAACAACATAACCATAGTCAGTGAGAACTCTTGCAAGGGCAATCACTTTTCCATCCTTCCTAAAAACAACAAGATGAGACGTATGCTTTATGCCTTCTGCAGCCTGCTCTAGTGGAAACTCGCTCCATTCAACCAGCTTTCTCATTTCCATGTATTCTTCTGGCGTAATATAATCTGTAATCTCGTAATCCATTTTTGTCCCCGTGCACTTAGTTTTCAGAAAGTTTCTTTCTCACAACATAAGATTGTTC
>JAEEGJ010021324.1_pt1 | contig 13963 bp, 10 predicted proteins | sample 8958761 | NCBI WGS metagenome assembly JAEEGJ01 (sample SAMN16246546, study PRJNA631951) | gut metagenome | biome: gut microbiome; feature: rumen; material: RS-attached | host: Bos | place: Iran: Karaj | collected 2018-10 | reverse complement strand
ACTTGAGTGACAACGCAAGGACCTACTTCGATAACAGTGCACGGCACGTTCTTGCCGTCGGCACTGAAAACGGATGTCATTCCGATTTTCTTTCCTAATAATCCTGGCATTTCTCTTGAAATTTTAAAAATTACTGTTTGTTAATGCTGTTTGTTTAACTCGTTTTGTTCAATCCTTTGTACTACACCTTGATCTCGACCTCAACACCGCTGGGCAACTCGAGCTTCATCAGGGCGTCCACAGTCTTTGCAGTAGAGCTGTAGATGTCGATGAGACGCTTGAAGGATGCCAGCTGGAACTGTTCGCGGGACTTCTTGTTGACAAAAGTCGAACGGTTCACGGTGAAGATGCGCTTGTGGGTGGGCAGAGGGATAGGACCGCTCACTACAGCGCCAGTGCTCTTCACTGTGCGCACGATCTTCTCGGCCGACTTGTCAACCAAGTTGTGATCGTAGCTTTTCAATTTAATTCTAATCTTCTGGCTCATATTATTTATAATAATGTAATGTATTATTGCAATAATTCGACGTGACCCAGGCATTCACCCAGCACCTTGAGGGCGATGGGGGTTGCCACAGGGGCAAAGTGGGAAAATGACATCGTGCTCGTGGCACGGCCGCTGGTAATGTTGCGCAGGGCGGTAACGTAGCCGAACATCTCGGCCAGCGGGGTGCTGGCTTTAACGATGCGGGCACCGCTGCGGGCGGTCTCCATGCCCTCGACGATGGCGCGACGCCTGTTCAGGTCGGCGATGACGTCACCCATGTTCTCTTCGGGGGTAACGACCTCGAGCTTCATCATCGGCTCGAGCAGCACGGGGCGGGCCTTGCGGCAGGCGCTGCGGTAGGCCTGCATGGCGCACAGCTCAAAGCTCAGGCTGTCGCTGTCAACAGGGTGATAGCTGCCGTCCAGGACGGTCACCTTGAGGCTCTGCACGGGGAAACCGGCGAGCACGCCGCTGCGCATTGCGCTCTTGAAACCCTTCTCGATGCTGGGCATGTACTCCTTGGGAATATCGCCGCCCTTGACCTCGTTGACAAACTGCAGTGTGCCGTCAAAGTCGTCGTCGATGGGCTCGACACGGCATTCGATGTCGGCAAACTTGCCGTGACCGCCGGTCTGCTTCTTGAAGACCTCACGCACGGTGGCAGCCTGTGAGATGGCCTCCTTGTAGGAAACCTGGGGGCGACCCTGGTTGCATTCCACCTTGAACTCGCGGCGCAGACGGTCGAGGATGATGTCCAGATGCAACTCACCCATTCCACGGATGATGGTCTGGCCAGTCTCCTCGTTCATCTCGACCTGGAAAGTGGGATCCTCCTCGGCAAGCTTTGCCAGACCCACTGCCATGCGGTCAAGGTCGTTCTGCGTCTTGGGCTCGACAGCGATACCGATCACGGGCTCGGGAAAATCCATCGCCTCGAGAACAACGGCGGTGTCAGCGCTGCTGCACAGGGTGTCACCCGTGTGCACGTCCTTGAAACCGACTCCCGCGCCGATGTCACCGCAGCCAATCACCTCCATGGGGTTCTGACGGTTGCTGTGCATCTGGAACAAGCGGGAAACGCGCTCCTTGTGGCCGGTGCGCACGTTATAGACCTGACTGCCGGCATTGAACTCACCCGAATACACGCGGAAGAACACCAGACGGCCCACATAGGGGTCGGTAGCGATCTTGAACACCAGTGCGCACAGGGGCTCCTCGAACAGGGGCTTGCGTGCGATCTCCTTCTCGGGGTCATTCACTGCCACACCCTTCACCTCGCCTGCGTCAGACGGGCTGGGCAGGTAGGCGCAAACGGCGTCGAGCAGCGTCTGCACACCCTTGTTCTTGAACGAGCTGCCACACAGCACGGGAACCATGTTGCGGCCGAGCGTAGCCTTGCGGATAGCGCTCTTGATCTCGTCAACGGAGATTGATTCGGGGTCGTCAAAGTACTTGGCCATGAACTCGTCGTCAAACTCGGCAAGCTGCTCGAGCATCTTGTCGCGATACTCGTTCACCTCGTCGATCATGTCGGCGGGGACGTCGGCGGTCTCATACTCGGCACCGAGGGTCTCGTCGTGCCAGTAGAGGGCCTTCATCGTGATCAGGTCAACAACGCCCTTGAAATTCTCTTCGGCGCCGATGGGCAACTGAATGGGGCAAGGATTGGCCCCGAGGACCTCGCGGATCTGGCGCACTACGTCCAGGTAGTTGCAGCCCACACGGTCCATCTTGTTAACATAGGCGATGCGAGGCACCTCGTACTTGTCGGCCTGACGCCACACGGTCTCGCTCTGGGGCTCTACGCCGCCCACAGCGCAGAAGGTGGCGATAGCGCCATCCAGCACGCGCAGCGAGCGCTCCACCTCGACGGTGAAGTCCACATGCCCCGGAGTGTCGATCAGGTTGATCTTGTACTTGCTACCGTCATAGTTCCAGAACGCGGTGGTAGCGGCGCTGGTGATGGTGATGCCCCTCTCCTGCTCCTGCTCCATCCAGTCCATGGTGGCGGTACCTTCATGAACCTCGCCCATCTTGTGGGTCAGGCCCGTGTAGTACAAGATCCGCTCCGATGTGGTGGTCTTGCCGGCATCGATGTGTGCCATGATGCCGATGTTACGTGTATATTTCAGTTGTGCGTCGGTGCCCATTGTCTAGTTCACGTCGTCGCTAAATCAGAATCTGAAGTGAGCAAATGCGCGGTTAGCCTCGGCCATGCGGTGCATGTCCTCTTTACGCTTGAATGCGCCACCCTGCTCGTTATAGGCGTCCATGATTTCAGCAGCCAGCTTGTCGGCCATAGTCTTGCCGCCACGCTTGCGAGCGAAAATGATCATGTTCTTCATTGAAACCGACTCTTTGCGGTCGGGGCGGATTTCGGTGGGCACCTGGAAGGTAGCACCACCCACGCGACGGGACTTCACCTCCACCTGGGGAGTGATCTTCTCCAACGCGGCTTTCCAGATTTCGAGAGGGGTCTTCTCTTCACTAGCCATCTTCTTGCCCACGAGATCCAGGGCACTGTAGAAGATACGGTAAGACGTGTTCTTCTTACCATCATACATGAGGTGGTTGACGAACTTGGTTACGCGAACGTCACCGAACTTAGGATCGGGCAGAATGATCCTCTTTTTTGGCTTAGCCTTTCTCATTTTTTAAACACAGTTGTAGTTTTAAGTCTGCTTGGTTGTCTTTTGCTTTGTTCTTCAACGCCCGCCGCTGCGGCGCGTTTACTCAACCAAATGAATCAATCCAATAAAACTGAAAACTAAGTTTGAAATTAATTTTACTTTTGAATTGTTTTAGTAAGTCTTGGCCTTGATGCGTCAATGATTATTTTTTCTTCTTGGGACGCTTGGCACCGTACTTGCTGCGGCGCTGGGTGCGGCCTTCAACACCGGCGGTGTCGAGAGTGCCACGGATGATGTGATAGCGTACACCGGGAAGGTCCTTAACGCGACCACCGCGTACCATGACGATCGAGTGCTCCTGCAGGTTGTGGCCCTCACCAGGGATGTAGGAGTTGACCTCCTTGCCATTGGTCAGGCGCACACGGGCAACCTTGCGCATTGCCGAATTCGGCTTCTTAGGCGTGGTCGTGTAAACACGAACACACACACCGCGACGCTGGGGACATGCGTCCAGAGCGGGCGATTTGCTGGTGGATTCCAGAGCAGTGCGGCCTTTTCTTACTAATTGCTGAATAGTAGGCATCTTAGTTCTGTTTAGTTTTTTAATTAATTTGACAAATATTTTTCAGTTTGCTTCCCTGCCCTCAAGGCCACCTAATCTATCACGTTATCAAGCGGTTAGACCTCATTTTTCGGCCTATCGGCGCAAAAAAGCGATGCAAAATTACAAACAATTTTCCGAATGGCCAAACTTTTTGCCTCTTTTCTAATATATATAATGTACCCCACCCCGTCGAGCCAACTACCTGTTTCTCATGCAAATAGGTCTAAAATAGTGGTTTTCAAGCAGTTTTAAAAGTGTGAAAATTATTCAAACTTAACATTATTTAACTTATTTTAGCCGAAAAAACCTCGATTTTTAGGCAAATCAGTGCCAAACAACGGCCCATTCCTCACCATTTCCAGTAATTATATCCAGCAATATTCTGCCACCGGCAGCAACTACACATTATATATATAATATAAGGGGGAACATTCGGGGAAAAGAATTAACTTTGCAGCCTAAGAGCAAAACACCGTGAATCATGATGAATCAGATAGCTAATATCGCACTGCTCGTGGCGGCACTGCTGGATATGATCGTGTTGCTGTGCGGCGACATCACCGCACACCGCGACAATGGCCACAACAACTCCCGCTATTACGCATGGCTGAACAAGAGCGGCGAACTCTTGTCACCCAAACGATTACTGTTGCTTGCCGTGTTCATCGCCACGTTCACCACGATGGCACTGCAGTCGTGGATTGTGGTCATGCTGCTGGCGGCACTGCTGCTCGCTCAGGGCATTGTCCTGCTGAGCAGCCGCCAGTGGAAACTCATGGCTAGCGACAAGCGCATGGGACTCATGCTGGCCGTTGCCATGATTCTATCATTGATTGCCATTGGGATTGCTGCCCACTTGGGCAACAGGGTCAGCGCGCTTTTTGCCTCACGCATTACCTCGATGGTCGCCGTCATGCTTCTCCCCATCACGCCATTGCTCACCATGCTTGTAGCGTGGATGATCGGAGCCGGCCATGACGCTAATGGTCCAGAGCAGCCAGACCAGCAGGATTGAGAAGTTTCAGGTATTCGGTATAGGGGATGAAACGCCCGCCCATCGACTTGAGATGGGGCGTCTCGAGTTGGCAGTCAATCATCTTGCCGCCGATGCGCTGCATCAGCTGGGCCAGATTGATCAGGGCTAGCTTGGACGTATTGGGCTCTCGCGAGAACATGCTCTCGCCAATGAAACATTCTCCCACGACCACACCGTACAGGCCGCCTACCAGCTCTTCCTCGTGGTTCCACACCTCGACGCTCGCGGCATAGCCCTGACGGTTCAGGTGCCTGTAGGCCGCCATCATATTCTCGCCAAGCCATGCCCCGGCCATGTCATAGCGGCCGTCAACCTGGCTGCACCCCTTGATAACGCCATCAAAATCCTGGTTGAACGTCACGCGGTAAGTCTTCTTGTTCATCAACGTGCGCATCGAGTGTGAGATGTGAACCTCGTCGGGGAAAATCACAAAGCGCTGCATGGGGCAGTACCATGCAGGATAGGGCCAGTCGCGGAACGAGAACCACGGGAAAATGCCATAGCTGTAAGCCAGCAGCAACCGTTCCTCGCTCAGGTCACCGCCCACCGCAATCAACCCGTCGGGTTCGCCCTGGCGGGGGTCGGGAAAGACAATATCTTCAGTCAGTTCATATACCATCTCCCTGCTTGTCCAAATCGTCAATCACACATTCCCCACCCTGCTTGAGGGCACCGAACAGGATTTCGCGCACCAGTCTCGACTTGAGCCTGTTGTGGATCACGCGGTCCATCTCTCGCGCGCCGTACTCCTGGCTATAGCCCTCTTGCAGCAGCTGCTCGTGGGCTTTCTCTCCGAGCTTGAGTGTCACGTTCTTGGACGACAGCATCGACTGCAGTTCACGCAGCTTCTTGTCCAGGATCATGCCGGCCATGGTGCGGTCCATGTCGTTGAACACGACAATTGACGACAGGCGGTTGATGAACTCGGGCTTGAAGGTCTTCTTGACCTGCTTGAGCATCGCCTGCCCTGCCGTCACGGTCGAGGCAAATCCCACCGAGGCCTGGCGGGCAAACTGCGCGCCGGCGTTGCTGGTCATGATGAGCACCACGTTGCGGAAGACGGCTTTGCGGCCCTTGTTGTCGCTCAGGGTGCCGTAGTCCATCACCTGCAACAGCAGGTTGAAAATGTCGTCGTGAGCCTTCTCGATCTCGTCCAGCAGCAGGACACAGTCGGGGTGCTTGCGCACGGCATCGGTCAGCAGGCCGCCGTCATCATAGCCCACATATCCGGCAGGCGAGCCGATAAGCTTGGCCACGGTATGCTTCTCGACATACTCACTCATGTCAAAGCGCACCAGCTCAACGCCCAGCTCCTTGGCGAGCACGCGGGCCACCTCGGTCTTGCCCACGCCGGTGGGACCGACAAACAGCAGCGATGCCAGCGGCTTGTTCTCGTCGGTCAGTCCCGCCTTGGACATCTGCACGGCCTCCACCACCTGCTTGACGGCAGCGTCCTGGCCGTAGATCTTGTCCTTGATGCGCGACTCCAGCGTCTCGAGTCGGCCATTGTCGCTCTCGTCCATCGTCAGGGCATCAACCTTGGCAATGCGGGCGAGCACGCTGGCGATAAGCGCCTTGTCAACGCGACGGCTCTCGCCCTCCTTGCGGTTCATCTGCACCCAGGCGCCGGCTTCGTCCATCAGGTCGATGGCCTTGTCGGGGAGATAGCGGTCGGTGATGTGGCGGGCACTGCCCTTCACTGCGAGTTCCAGCGCATCGTCGTCATATTCCACCTGATGGAACTGCTCATAACTCTCCTTGAGCATGTTCACGATTTTCATGGTCTCTTCGACGGTGGGCTCGTCGATGGGCACCTGCTGGAAACGGCGCATCAGGCCCTTGTTGCGCATGATGTAACGGTTGTATTCCTCGTAGGTCGTCGCCCCGATGAAGCGCACCTGGCCTCCCTCAAGATAGGGCTTGAGCAGGTTGCTCGCGTCCATCGAGCCTTCCCCTATCTGCCCGGCTCCCACGATGTTGTGAATCTCGTCGATGTAGAGGATGGAGCCCTTCTCGGCGGCGATACCCTTCATCACGGTCTTGAGGCGTTTCTCAAAATCACCACGGTATTGCGTGCCGGCAATGAGCGAGCCCATGTCCAGCTGATAGATGCGGGCATCGCGCAGGGTCTCGGGCACGTTGCCGTCCTGGATGCGCTGCGCCAGTCCATAGACGATGGATGTCTTGCCCACACCAGGCTCACCAATGTGCAGCGGGTTGTTCTTGTCCTTGCGGCACAGCACCTGCACCGTGCGGTCGAGTTCGGCCTCACGGCCGATGAGGGGATTATGGTCGGCCAGGTGGTCGTTGATGCACAGCACATAGTCGCGCCAGCCGCCCGACGCCGCACGGGGATTCTCGCGTTCATCGGGTCCAAGCAGTTCTTCATCTTCATCGATTTCGCTGTCAGCGTCATCGGTATGATGGCTCATGACGCGTTGCGTTTCGGTATAAACATATATCAACCGCTTCAGGAAACGGTCCTTGTCCTCGTTGACGAGAGCATTCAGGCAGTTGGCCGCAAACGATTCCTTGAGCTGCAGCATGGCCAGGAAGAGATGGGGCACATCGACCACATCGGTGACTGCCATCTCAGCATCGTGCTGCATGATCTGCATGAGTTGCCCGTACTGATGCGAGGCGTACATCTGGCGGTCCACTTCGTCTTCACCAAAGTGCTCCTGCCTGTCGATGTAATCCCTCAACTTTTCCTTCACTTCGTCGAGGGGCAATTCAACCACACTGGATTCCAAGATGTTGTTCACCACCTTGTCACCCAATGCCGAAAGCAGCAGGTGCTCGGGGGTCACCAGCTTGTTGCCACACGTGTCGGCAAGAATCATTGCCGAGGTGATGATATTTTCAAGATCGGTAGTATAATCCACGGTTCTCTGTTTTTCTTTTTGGGTTGGTAAAACTGCTCCGGTTCAATCTACTCCGGCTCACAAGTGATTTTCAGGGGGAATCCCTCGTTGCGCGCCATCGCGGTCGCCTGCGACGCCTTGGTCATCGCCACGTCATAGCTGTAGATGCCCACGACGGCCTGTCCCTCGCGGTGCACACGCATCATCAGTGTCACAGCCTCGTCGGCAGGCTTGTTGAACACACGGCGCAACACGTCGGTGACAAACTCCATCGTCGTGAAATCGTCGTTATGGAATATCACCTTGTATTGGCGCGGTTCCTCGATCAGGACGCGTTCGCGGCTCTTCACGCCAGTGCCGGTTCCCGGCTTGTTATCTGATGCCATATAGATGTCGTATTATTCTGTTCCTCTGACAAAATTACTCATTTTTCAACAACCTAGCAAATAGTGTGCCATGACAGTAACAAGTGACACCGCCCAAGCCATTTCGGCAGGACGGTGTCACATGATGCGGTTCCCTGGGTCAGGGTGATGGCCTGTTACCAGATGATGACACGGTCAGACGGGTCGCGCCACATCTTCATCTCGGGCTGGATGTTGAAAGCGTTGAAGAACTCCTCCAGATTGCGGATGGCGACGTTAACACGGTTCACGCCCAAGCTGTGCGGGTCAACCTTGGTGCGGCGCAGCATCTCCTCCTTGGTGATGTTGGCAGCCCACACGTTGGCATAGCTCAGGAAGAAACGCTGGTCGGGGGTGAATCCGTCAATCTTCTTGTCACCCTTGCCCTGCTCGGTCTTCTTGAAGGCGCTGTAGGCTACACGCAGTCCGCCGTGGTCGGCAATGTTCTCGCCCATGGTGAAGGTGCCGTTGGCATGAACGTCATCGGCAACAATCTCAGCGCTGTACTGTGCGCCCAGCTTGTTGGCAAGTTCCTGGAACTTGGCGGCGTCCTCGGCGGTCCACCAGTCCACCATATTGCCGTTGTGGTCAAAGTTGCGGCCCTGGTCGTCAAAGCCATGGGTCATCTCGTGGCCAATCACGACACCGATGGCGCCATAGTTGCAAGCCTCGTCGGCGTTGGGATCAAAGTAGGGAGCCTGCAGGATACCGGCGGGGAAGCAGATCTCGTTGCTCGAGGGTTCATAGTAGGCATTGACCGTCTGCGGGGTCATGAACCAGCGCTCCTTGTCAACGGGCTTGTTCAGCTGGCCATATTCATATTCGGCCTGGAAACGGAGTGCGTTCAGTACGTTCTCCCAGTAGCTCTTGCTGGGGTCGATGTCCAGCTTGCTGTAGTCGCGCCACTTGTCGGGATAACCGATTTTCACAGTGAAGCTGTTGAGCTTGACCAGGGCATTGACCTTGGTCTTGGGGCTCATCCACGACAGCGTGGCGATGTGCTCGCCCAGGGCCTTTTTCAGGTTGTCCACAAGCTGCTGCATCTTCTTCTTGGAGTCGGCGGGGAAGAACTTCTCGACATAGAGCTGGCCTACGGCCTCGCCCAGCATGGTGTTGGGCACATCGAGCGAGTGTTTCCAGCGCGGCATCTTCACCTGCTTGCCCGACATGGCACGGCTGTACATGTCGAAGTTGGCATCGGCAAACGCGTCACTCAGGTAGGGCGAAGCGGCATCCAGATACTTATAAATCAGATATTCCTTAACTTCGTCGTCCTTGAGCGTTTTCATCATCTCGTTGACCTTTGCCAGCGATTTTGGCTGGAAGACGCACACCTTGTCGAGGTCACTGATATTCAGGCCTGCGAAATACTGGCTCCAGTTGATGTTGGGATAATCGGCCCTGAGCTGGTCCATGCTCGTCACGTTGTAGAGCTTGCTATAGTCACGGGTCTCCTCACGGGTCATTGCCACGCGTGCCAGTGCCGTTTCAATTTTCATCACGCGCTGGGCCGCTTTCTTGGCATTGCCCTTCTTGTAGCCGACGAGTTGGAACAGTTGCTGGATGTAGTTGACATAGGCCTTGCGCACCTTGACGGTATTGGCGTCGTTCTCCAGGTAATAATCCCTGTCGCCCATGCCCAGACCGCCTTGCATGAGATACATCATGTTGGTGTTGGAGTCCTTGAGGTCGGCCATGACTGCCGAGTTGAAGAATGGCGAGGCAATGCCGAGATGCTGGTTGGCGATAGCGGCCATGAACTGGTCACGAGTGAGCGCCTTGAGCTGGTCGATGCCGGCCTTGAGCGGTGCCATTCCCTCCTTGTTGAGGCGAACGCTGTCCATACCCAGTGCATAGAGGTCACCCACCTTCTGCTTGATGCTGCCACGGGGATTGTTGGTGCCCAACGTGGTGATGATCTCCTTGACCTGGTTGCGGCTGTTCTCGGCCAACTGGTCGAAGGTGCCGAAACGTGCATACTGCGGGTCGAGCGGGTTGTTGAGTTTCCAACCGCCACAAGCATACTGATAGAAGTTCTCGCCCGGCATGGTGGTCGGGTCCAGATTGTTGCGGTCAACGGCCTTGATGGGAGTGCCTGCAACCGATGTCATTGCAATGACTGACATGAATAACAAAATGATTTTTCTCATAAAAAGTGATTTATTGATTATTGTAATATAAATTCAATTTGTTCAGCATCTCCAGCAGCCTGACCTCCATCACGTCATATCCTGCAGGGCTGGGATGCACACCGTCGTCGGTATAATCGCCTATCATGGTCGAGCCGTTAGCGGTCATCCACGAGAAATAGTCTATGTAAGGCAGGTGTTTCTCCTGGCAGTAGCCCAGGATGCGCTCGTTCAGACGTTTGATTTTCCCGACCACATCCTTCACACCTTGGTTCCAGATGAAACTGTCGGTGGGCAGGACCGACGAGAGCACCACACGAATGCCGTGGTCCAGGGCCAGCTCGGTCATCGACACGATGTTGTCCATCGTGATGTCTTCGTCGTAAGGGCCGTTGTTCTCGGCAATGTCGTTAGTTCCGCAGTTGATGACCACGACACGGGGATTCAGGTTGAGGACGTCCTGGCGAAAACGGGCCAGCATCTGGCTGGAAACCTGTCCGCCGATTCCGCGCCCCACCAGATGATGGGCGACAAAGAAGTCGGGGTGCGTCTCTTCCCAGAACTCGGTGATGGAGTTGCCCATCATGACCACGCGCGACGTGTCCACGACCTGTGAAAGTTCCTTGTTGGACGCCGCATAGCGGGCCTTGTTGGCCCAATCGGCCGGCTCGGCACACTGGCCACTGAATATGTTCCAAAACAACATGATGATGACAAATAACCGTTTCATGAATAGTTGCTGCTTAAAAGATTCAAATATCAGGTTTGAACATGCCCTACCGACATATCGCCAAGGTTCTTGCGGAATTGCATCGGACTGACACCGAACTGCTGCTTGAAAGCCTTGGAAAAATGCGAGAGATTCTGGAAACCGCATTTGCTGGCAATCGTCGTCAACGATTCATCCTCGTTGGCAATCATGCGCCGGGCATAGTTCAGACGCACCTGGAGGACATAGGCTACAGGTGTCAGCCCTGTGATGGTCATGACACGGGTGCGCAGCTGCTTGCGGCTCAGCGACAAGGCTGCGGCTATATGCTCCATGTCGATGTCGTCTTTGGCCATCTGGGCATGGATGACATCAACGAGTTTGCTCACGAAGTCCTGGTCCTCCTTACTCAAGGGTGACGATTGCACGTCACGGCTGCTGTCGTTACGGCTTTGTATCAAGCGGTCACGGATGACAGAGCGCTGATTGATGAGGTGTTCGGCCACAAGCCTCAACTCGCCCGAGTTGAAGGGTTTGACCAGCACATTGTCGGCTCCCGTCTCGATGCACGCCATGCGTTCCTGCTCGCTCATGTTAGAGGTCATCGCGATAATGGGGATGTGCTTGAGTGTGGGTGTCGAGCGCAGTCGCTTGATCAGCTCCCATCCATCCATGACGGGCATGGTCATATTGGTGATAATCAGGTCGGGCACCAGATCCTGGGCATTCTGCAACGCCTCACGGCCATCGCGCGCGAGCCTCAGGTGGTAACGTTCACGCAGGCGGCTGGCGATGAAAAAGGCGACATCCTCGTTGTTCTCGACGATGAACACGAGGGGCAGCTGCTTGGAATCGGGGCGGAGGCGCTTCTCGGCAAACTGTGTAATCGTGTCGGCCGCTTCATCGCCTGCATTATTCTTGATGACCTGGACAGGGAAGGTTATCGTGAATTTCGTGCCCTGATTGGGCCCGCTCTCGACGGCGATGTTGCCGTTCATCGCCTGCACAATCTGGTTGACAAGCGTGAGGCCGATGCTCACTTGAGCACCATTGTCATTGTTCTCATAGCCCTGTGACAAGGGGTCGAATATGCGGTCTATCTCCTCTTGAGGAACGCCCTTTCCCGTATCGGACACAACGATGCGCAAGCGACCCGTCTCGTATTGATCCAGCATGACGGTCACATTGCCGTTGCGGGGAGTGAACTTGATGGCAAAAGAAACCAACGTCTGCACAATCTTGCGAATGTAGTCAATGGGGAACTCCACAATGAGCGAGCTCAAGGGGGAGCGGAACTCGAGTTGAATGAGCTTGTTGCTGGCCTCCTCGGTATAATTGTCAACGAGCATGCGCACAAACATCACGATGTCGCCGGTTCTCATGTCAGGCTTCTCGACAACCGATTTCACCTTCTCAATCTCCAGCAACTGGTTGACCATGCCCAGCATATTATTGCCGTGATTGATGATCATCTCGCCCAGTTTTTTCCTGTCTTCGGCATTGGTTTTGCCTCCCTCGACCAGTTGTTGCCCGGCGTTCATGATGACGGTCAACGGGGTTTGCAGTTCGCTGGTGATGTTGGTGAAAAAGTGTGACTTCGTCTCTTGAGCCTGGCGGTGTATCTTCATGGCACTCCTGGTTTTGCGCCATGCGAAGGTGATGCCGCCAAGTATCAGCAGGAGCATCAGGGTAAATAGTATAATGCCCCACTTCATCACTTTGCTTATTCTGTCCTGACCCTCGCTCAACTCATCGGCTGTCAGGTTCTGGGCGGTAACATCCATGACGCCAGCCAGCGCCGACATGAGTCTCGTCTGCAGGGAGTCGGTCAACGAGGTATATCTCTCAAGATGAAGGGCAGCGATGGTCGGGTTATCCTCATGCATGGTCTGCCACAAGCCACGTTCGGCGACGCGCTCAGTCCTGGGCGAGCCGCACTTGATGCTTTGTTCCAGGGCTTTCTTGTAATAGTCGATGGCCGCCTCGCGATTTCCCAACTTCTCGTTTACGCTGGCCAACTGGTTATAGCACACTGCCATCGAATAGGCATTCTCGGCCTTTTCCAGCACGGGGATGGCCTTGAGCAGCACGGCAAGCGCTTCGTTGTGTTGTGACATGTTTTCCAGCACAGCGCCCTTCTGCGTCAACCTCACAGCGGCTTTCTCGGCACGGCCTGCCTGGTTGTCTATCTGATAGGCCTCCTCTATTGTCTCCAGAGCCTTTTCGGGCTCATTATTCATCAGATAAAGTTCGCTGGCAATGCCCAATCTCATGGCCAGGCGGTCACTGCGTTTGAGCTTACGCTCAAGAGCTATCGCCTGCTCAATATATTTAATGCCAGGCTTGGGTTGCCGCACAGCCAGGTAAATCGCTGCAAGAGAGTTAAGGTCACTGCTGATGTTACCCTCGTCACCCAGCTCAAGGTCTATCCTGTAGGCCTCCAACAGGCTTTTCAGCGCCTTGTCATAATTGGCCAGCCGGTAGTGGGCATTATACATGGTCATGAGCACATCGCTGCGCAGTTGTTTGTCATGCAGCCCTCTCGACAAGGTGTCGGCAATAGAAATAGCAGCGAGCGATTGTGCATAGCGTTCCTTGTCAAAGTAATACTCGGCCATCCAGTAATGAAGGTTCGTCTCCACGACAGCAAGTTTAGAAGACTTATCACAGGAGTAGAGCGTATCAACAAAATGGCTATCGTAGAGCACATGAAAGATGTCGTTGGCAAGAGCGACCTTCAACTTGTTGTTGTCGCAGTTCTGGTATTTGACATAGAGAGAATCTACCGAATGGCCACACACAGGAAGGGACATGCCCAGCATAACCAGCAGGGCCAAAACGATTCGCTTTGACAATATGGTATGAATCACCTTCATCCTCGCAAAAGTAATCAATATATTCCACTCCACCATACACCATCCCCACTTTTTATCGATTGCCCGCCCCGTCCAGCAGGTCCAGTGGCCGGGGGATAAAAAAACGAGAGGCGACATCATTGCTGACATCACCTCTCTTAAGGGGCGGTTACCTACTCTCCCACTTTCGCAGTACCATCGGCGTGGTGAGGCTTAACTTCTCTGTTCGGAATGGGAAGAGGTGG
>JAEEGJ010021320.1_pt1 | contig 13964 bp, 11 predicted proteins | sample 8958761 | NCBI WGS metagenome assembly JAEEGJ01 (sample SAMN16246546, study PRJNA631951) | gut metagenome | biome: gut microbiome; feature: rumen; material: RS-attached | host: Bos | place: Iran: Karaj | collected 2018-10 | reverse complement strand
ATCCAGAAGAGATTGACGGATTCCGTCGAGACTGCCATCGATCTCACTGAGGGTCTGGTATCGATTGATGTTGTGGGTGGAGAGGCACTTTCTTTCTCCACGAATTTTGCGTGTCCCGATTGTGAGATCAGCATTCCGGAAGTGGAGCCCAGAAGCTTTTCTTTCAACAACCCCTTCGGCGCATGTCCGGCCTGCGCAGGCTTGGGATACAAGATGGAGTTTAGCAGAGATTTGATTATTCCCGATACATCCAAGTCCCTTAATGGGGGCGCAATTGAGGTTCCCGGCTTTAAATCAATCGGAGATCCCAAGAGCTGGATGCATGCTATATTTGCTTCACTTATGGAGCAGTACAAGTTTGACATGGATACTCCCTTCAGGGATTATCCCGAGAAGATTCAGGACATAATCTGGAACGGTACCGGCAGTGAGAAATTCACCATACATTATCAGAGCCAGCGCGGATACGGTGAGTATCAGGTGACCTATGAAGGCCTTATGGAACTTTGCCGTATGAGATACAGGGAAACTTTCTCTGAGTCGGCCAAAGCCGAATACGAGACATTCATGACCATTACGCCTTGTACGGAGTGTAACGGCATGAGACTTAAGAAGACCTCTCTCGGTGTTACGGTGGGCGACAAGAACATTTATGAAATCACCAATATGTCGGTTGATGCGCTTCTTGGATTTCTTAAGAAACTTGACATCACGGAGCAGCAGAAGCTTATCGGTGAACAGATTCTTAAACAGATTAATCTTCGAGTAAGCTTCCTTAAGGATGTGGGACTTTCTTATCTTACTCTGGCAAGAGCTACGGCTTCTTTGTCCGGCGGCGAGGCTCAGCGTATCAGACTGGCTACGCAGATCGGTTCAGGACTTGTAGGCGTAACTTATATCCTGGATGAGCCATCTATTGGCCTTCACCAGAGAGACAATGACAAGCTTTTGAAGACTCTTAAGCATTTAAGAGATCTGGGCAATACAGTGCTCGTGGTGGAACATGACGAGGATACCATGTTTGAGGCCGACCATATTGTTGATATAGGTCCCGGCGCCGGCATTAAGGGCGGCAGACTTGTGGCTGAGGGCACCGCAGAGGACATTATGGCGGTTCCGAGGTCAATCACCGGCCAGTACTTAAGCGGCAAGAAGTTTATACCTGTGCCCGATAAGCGATTACAGCCCACAGGTTTTCTTACCATACACGGCGCAAGAGAGAATAACCTCAAGAATATCGATGTAAAGATTCCTCTCGGAGTTCTGACCTGCATCACAGGTGTTTCCGGCTCCGGCAAGAGCTCACTTACCAATGAGATTTTGTACAAATATCTTGCCAAGACTCTTAACAGGGCACACACCCTTCCGGGCAAGTTTGATTCGATTGAAGGAATTGAAGCCCTCGATAAGGTCATCGACATAGATCAGTCTCCCATAGGACGTACTCCCCGCTCCAATCCTGCCACATACACGGGAGTATTCGACCAGATTCGAGACTTGTTCGCCATGACCCGTGAGGCCAAAGAACGCGGATATAAAAAAGGCAGATTTTCTTTTAACGTTAAGGGTGGACGATGCGAAGCCTGTCAGGGCGACGGTATCATCAAGATTGAAATGCACTTCCTTCCCGATGTATATGTTCCCTGTGAGGTCTGCGGAGGCAAGCGCTATAACAGAGAGACCCTTGAGTGTCTCTATAAAGGCAAGTCGATTTTTGATGTTCTTGACATGACGGTTGAGGAAGCGGTTCCTTTCTTTGAGAACGTTCCTTCCATCAGAGACAAGATTAAGACGCTTAATGAAGTGGGACTCGGCTATATTAAGCTGGGTCAGCCTTCTACAGAGCTTTCCGGCGGTGAAGCCCAGAGAGTTAAGCTTGCTACCGAACTTAGCAGACGCTCTACCGGACGCACCATTTACATTCTGGATGAGCCTACCACCGGTCTTCATTTTGCAGACGTTCATAAGCTTTCCGATATTCTGAGAAGACTTGTTGAAGGCGGCAATACCGTAGTAGTTATCGAACACAATCTTGACATCATCAAGACTGCGGATTACATCATTGACATGGGTCCCGAAGGCGGTGACGGAGGCGGTACGGTTGTAGCCTGCGGAACTCCCGAAGAAGTGGCCAAAGTCAAGGGCTCATTCACCGGACTCTACGTTGACAAAGCCATTAAAAAGACCAAAGAAGCCATGAAAAAGGCGGACAAATAAAATATTTTTGAAAAGGGCTAAAGTTTTTTAAGGATTCTGCCGATAAATTTTAAAAGAATCTAAAAAATTATTTTTGCCCTTTTCTTTGATTGTGTGATAATGTATAATTTAGTGTTGTAAGAATGACATTATTATGCGCAGTTTTTGGAATAGAAAGGGACATACAAAATGCAGTATTCAGATATAGGAATCGATCTTGGAACGGCTTCCGTTCTTGTATATATAAGAGGCAAGGGAGTAGTGCTCAAAGAGCCCTCCGTTGTAGCTTTTGACAGAGATACCAATAAAATAAAAGCAATTGGCGAGGATGCCAGATTGATGCTCGGAAGGACACCCGGAAACATTGTAGCGGTAAGACCGTTACGTCAGGGTGTTATTTCTGATTATACGGTTACCGAGAAGATGATGAAGTATTTCATCCAGAAGGCTATCGGCAGAAGGACCTACCGCAAGCCCCGTATCGCAGTCTGCGTTCCTTCGGGTGTAACCGAAGTTGAGAAGAAAGCGGTTGAGGATGCTACTTACCAGGCAGGTGCAAGAGAGGTTTCCATTATCGAGGAGCCTATCGCAGCAGCCATCGGTGCGGGTATCGATATTGCCAAGCCCTGCGGTAACATGATAGTTGATATCGGCGGCGGTACTACCGATATAGCTGTTATTTCTCTCGGCGGTACTGTTGAGAGCACATCCATCAAGATTGCCGGCGACGATTTCGATGATGCAATCGTAAGATACATGCGTAAGAAACACAATCTCTTAATCGGTGACAGAACAGCCGAAGATATTAAGATTAAGATTGGCTGCGCATTTAAGACCAATGACATTAAGTACCTTGACGTTCGCGGACGTAACCTTGTAACGGGTCTTCCCGTAACCGTAAGGATTTCTTCCGAAGAGACCAGAGAGGCACTTGAAGATACCACAGCTAAGATTGTTGATGCAATTCATTCAGTCCTTGAGAAGACCCCTCCGGAACTTGCTTCCGATATCGGTGAGAGAGGTATTGTCCTTACCGGCGGCGGCAGCCTTTTAAGAGGTCTTGAAGAGCTTATTTCCGACAGAATGGGTATCAACACCATGACAGCCGAGGAACCCATGACCGCAGTTGCAATAGGCACCGGTAAGTACGTTGAGTTCCTTGCAGGATACAAAGAAGACATTTAAACACTCGGAGGATAAGGCATGGTTAAAGGCTTATACACGGCATACACAGGTATGATTAACGAGCAGCACCGCATGGACACGCTGACCAATAACCTTGCCAATTCCACCACCGTAGGTTTCAAGAAAGAAGGAACCACCAGCCAGTCCTTCAATGCGGTACTGGCCTTAAAAGTTAAAGACACATCGGAGCCTGCCAATATTCCCAAGAGGCTTGGATACAATCACCCCGGGGTAAAGATTGGAGAGAATTATACCGATTATTCTCAAGGCTCCTTCAAAATAACGGATAACACCTACGATTTGGCGTTGTCCGGTGACGGATTCTTTGAAATCCAGTTCACGAACAAAGCAGGTGAGACGTCTACCAAATATACAAGAGACGGTTCTTTTACCCTTACACAGGAAGGGTATCTGGTTACCAAGGACGGTAACTACGTTATGGGTTCTAACGGAAGAATACAATTGGATCCTCTTCAAGATTCGGCAATTGATTCACAAGGAGTAATAAGTCAGAATGGTGTAGTAAGAGATACGGTAAAGGTTGTAGACTTTGCCGACTACAACTATCTGAAAAAGTATGGCGAGAATTTCCTGGAGCCTGTTGAGGGCGCTGAATTTCAGCCGGCTGATTATAAGGTTTTCTCCGGATATCTTGAAATGTCCAATGTTCAGATAGTTACGGAAATGGTTGATTTAATAGCCATTACGAGACAGTACGAGGCCAATCAGAAGATTATCAAATCCATCGATTCTACTCTTGAAATTGCGGCCAATCAGCTTGGCAGAGTTCAGGGATAAGATTACTTTAAGACTTTCTTTTACGGTATGTGGTTAATGGGGGAATTAACGGAAACACAGTGCAGTATTTAAGGAGGTTTTCATGGTAAGAAGTTTATGGACGGCAGCTACAGGTATGCGTGCTCAGCAGACAAATGTTGACACCATTGCCAATAACCTCGCCAATGTTAATACAACGGGTTACAAGACAGAGGTCAATGAATTCAAGTCACTTCTGTATCAGACCATTCAGACCAAATCCACCACATCCGAAGGTGTACAAAAGCCCATTGGAGCCCAGGTGGGACTTGGTGTCAGAAACTCATCCATTACATCGATTTTCACGGACGGTGCTTTGCTGGCAAGCGAAAGCCCTACGGCGTTCGGTCTTTCCGGCCGCGGACTCTTTGCGGTAACCGGTGAAGACGGCAATACATATTACACCAGAAGCGGTGACTTTAAATGGGCCATCGATCTTAACGACAATGTTACACTTACCACCAGCAGCGGACTCAGAGTTCAGCAGGCCAACGGTCAGCCCATTACTCTTGATACCACCAGATATTCACCCAGCCTTGTTACGGTAAGCGCAGACGGCACCATTTGCTACCCCGACGAGAAGAACAATCCTACTCCCATAGAAGGTATGCAGCCTATCGGCATATTCCAGTTCAACAACCCTTCGGGACTTGAGAAACACGACTCGGGACTTTTTGAAGTAACCGCAGCAAGCGGCCCCGCCATCAACGAACTTACCGCCACCAACATTCAGCGTACCAAGGTTTCTCAGGGATACCTTGAGGGCTCCAATGTTCAGGTAGTGGATGAAATGGTTAACCTCATCACAGCGCAGCGTGCTTACGAACTCAACTCAAAAGCCATCACTGCTTCCGATGAGATGCTTCAGCAGGCTAACAACCTCCGATAAGCTACGAGCAACGCACAGGGTTGCAATCAGCATGAGGGCCGGCTCGCCGTTGGCCTCATGATGAATTGCAAGACTGTATGGTGCGACAGCACCGACGAAATAGACCGAAGGTCTATGAGTGCGGTGAGAGTAGCTTATTGTCACATAACAGGAGATTACCATGGACCTCAACTTCAGTTCAATTTCCGACATCTACAACAAATATTTAAGCGATTCCGCCACCAAGGAATCCTCATCACTTTCCAAGCTCAACGCATCCCGCGACTATTCCAAGGCAACGGACGATGAGCTTATGGATGTGTGCAAAAAATTTGAGGCTTATTTTCTGGAGCAGTGCTTCAAGGAAATGACGAAGACCGTGGGCACGGAGGAGTTTTCTTCGGGCGCCACATCTACCCTCATAGATTATTACAAAGACGAGATGATTCAAAAGATAGCTTCCGACTCAACGGAAAAAAACAGTCTCGGTCTTGCTCAAACGCTTTACGAGCAGATGAAACGCAATTATAATTTGTAACATGGAAACAATACAGGGTTTTATATCTTCAATTCGTTACCGCAATCCCGATAACGGGTATTCGGTGCTTTCTTTTGTCATAGACGATACAGAGGAGACTCTGGTCGGCAATTTCTTATCCGTTTCCGAAGGCGAAATGCTTAAGGTTACGGGTGAATGGGTGGTTCACCCTATTTACGACAAACAGTTTAAGGCAACTTCATACGAATCAATTCAGCCGGAGGACGAGTTAGCGATTCTTCGGTATTTGAGTTCGGGTATTATTAAGGGCATAGGCCCCACTCTTGCCAAAAGAATCGTTGATGAATTCGGCAAAGATACATTCACGGTCATGGAAGAGCAACCCGAACTTCTGGAAAAAATAAAGGGTATCACCCTCAAAAAAGCTCAGGAAATTGGCGTATTAATGCAGGAGAAGCGAGGCTACAGAGAAGCCATGCTTTATCTCACCAAGTACGGAATCAGTAACTCTCTTGCCATAAGGGTTTATTCTTTCTACGGAGACCGCATCTACAGCATCCTTCAGGAGAATCCTTACAGACTTGCCGAGGATATCAGGGGCGTGGGCTTTAAGACCGCTGACGAAATTGCGGCCAAAATGGGGGTCAAGAGCGACAGCAACTACCGTATTCAAAGCGGTATTCTTTATACACTCGTGCTGGCGGTCGGCCAGGGCTTTATGTACCTTCCCAAGGACATCCTCGAGCAGGAAGCCGCCAAAATTCTGGAAGTGAGCATAGAGCAGGTTTCTCCCGAAATTGACAATCTCACGGTCGAAAGAAAATTGATAATAAAAGGCGATGCTGTCTACGCACCTGCCAATTTCTATGCCGAGCAGTCGGTAGCGGGACTTCTTAAAACCATAACTTCCGACGTTTTCTATGACGAAGACGACGACATGCTCGCCATCAAAAAAGAAGTGGAAAACATAGCTTATAAAGCCGGTATTTCTCTTGACCCTCTTCAGACAGAAGCGGTGGTGAAGGCGGCCACCAACGGAGTGTCCATCATAACCGGCGGACCGGGCACCGGCAAGACCACCACCATCAAGACCCTTATCGGTTATTTTGAGGCAGAAGGAATGGACATTGCTCTTGCAGCGCCTACGGGTCGCGCTGCCAAAAGAATGACAGAGGCCACGGGCTACGAAGCCAAAACCATTCACAGACTGCTTGAATTAAGCGGTACCATAGATGAAGACGGCAAAGACGCCGGATTTGAGAGAAACGAAGACAACCCTCTTGATATAGATGCTTTAATCGTGGACGAGATGTCCATGGTGGACATTTTTTTGTTCCGTGCGCTTTTAAAAGCGATTCCGCCTGGAGCGAGGCTGGTTATGGTGGGAGACTCTCATCAGCTTCCCAGCGTGGGGCCCGGGCAGGTATTAAGAGACTTGCTGGAGAGCGGATGCTTCCCTGTTACCAGACTTGAGACCATATTCAGACAGGAAGGCAGCGGCGACATAGTTGTTAATGCCCATCGTATCAACTGCGGTGAGGATATTAAAATAGACAAGGGCAGCAGGGATTTCTTTTTCATCGAAAGAAACGACCCGCAGAAGATTATGCTCAATATCGTGGAGCTGATTACCAAGAACCTTCCCGCGTATGTGGATGCGGACCCCTTCGACATACAGGTTCTTACTCCCACCAGAAAGGGCAATCTCGGCGTAATTATGCTTAACCGATATCTTCAAAACGCTCTGAATCCGCCTGACAAGCACAAACACGAGCATTACTATGACGAAGAAGTCTTCAGGGAAGGCGACAAAGTAATGCAGATTCGCAACAACTATCAGGCCACCTGGGAAGTATTCGGCAAATACAACATTCCCATAGATTCCGGTATAGGCATATTCAACGGTGACATGGGAAGGGTAATTGAAATAGATGAATCGGACTCAAGCCTTACGGTGGAATTTGATGACAACAAACGCGTCAAATATGATTTTGCCAATCTCGACGAACTGGAGCTTGCCTATGCCATAACGGTTCATAAATCTCAGGGAAGCGAATACGGCGCGGTTATCATGCCTGTAGTCAACGGACCGAAGCAGCTTATGAACCGAAATTTACTGTATACCGGCGTCACAAGAGCCAAAAAATGCCTTGTTATGATCGGAAATCCCGGAATAGTACATGAAATGATAGAAAATAATCATGAAAACTTAAGATATTCCGGCTTAAAAAATCGTATACTGGAACTTGAATAAACTTCGAAGGTTTATCATATAATCGTTACACAATGAATATCCTGAATTTACTCTATCCGGACCGATGCCCTTTGTGCGATACGGCCCGTCCTGTGAAAGAAACGGGAGTCTGTCCCGAATGTGCCAAAAAGTTAATAACGATAAAAGGCCCTGTATGTGAGAAATGCGGGCGCCCCGTGGACCAAAAAGGAGATATCTGCGACGAGTGTATTGCAGAGGATTTTTCTTTTGACGGAGGCAGAAGCGTATTCACATACTCAAGCGTAAGCGACAGCATCTACAGGCTCAAGTACATGAACCGTCCGGCATATGCCCGCTCTTACGGAAAACTCCTGGCAAAAGAAGCCGGAGACTGGCTTGAATGGATTAAACCGGATGCCCTGGTACCGGTCCCTCTTCATAAAAAACGGTTAATTAAGAGAGGATATAATCAAGCTAAAGAATTGGCTGATGCGATTTCAGGTGAAGTGGGAATACCTGTGGCGGACTATCTTGTGAGACGTTCAAAAAACACCGTACCACAGAAGCTTGTTGATAAAAAGGGCCGTCAAATTAATATGAAAAAGGCTTTTATTGTCGAGGAAAATGTTGTATCCTTTAAGAGGATAGTTCTAATCGATGACATTTTTACAACAGGAAGTACAATAGATTCCCTGTCACGTGTGCTTAAAGACGCAGGAGTTAAAGAGGTATATTTTTTAACAATAAGCCGCGCGGGAGTCTGAATCAGTTAGCCGGTCATAAACCATTGACACCAGGAGGATTAACATGAACGTACGTAATTGTAGAAAATGCGGCAGACTTTTTAACTATGCGATGGGACCGATTATATGCCCGCAGTGTAGAGAAGCCCTTGAGGAGAAATTCAAAGAGGTAAAGGCCTACATTTCGGCACATAACGGATGCGGTATTCAGGAAGTAGCGAGAGAATGTGATGTTGAGGTATCCCAGATTCAGCAGTGGCTCAGAGAAGAGCGTCTGCAGTTCTCCGAAGACTCAATGGTTCAGCTTACTTGTGAATCCTGCGGAACTACCATTCGTTCCGGCAGATTTTGCGAAAAATGTAAGAACGAAATGGCTAACGGTTTCTCCAATGCCATCAAACCGACGGCTCCGCCTCCGGTTGAGAAGAAAGAAACGAAAGAAGCTCCCCGTATGCGCTTCCTCAATTAAAAATGTGTATTCCGGGGGGAATAAATATTTTAAGGTGAGTTATGCTAAGTGAAGAGCGAATAAAACTGATGACCCGCATGGCTTCCTTTGAAGACAATGAAGGTAAGGAATATGATTCCGCTTCCACTCATTTCAGAGGTGACTATGTCGGTGCACAGGTCCTAAAGGCTGTCATATGTGCCACCATAGCATATATGATAGTTTTTGGTGTGTATATTTATTACAACTATGAAACGTTAATGACTGACATCTACAAGATGGACATTTGGGCCTTCGCTACATCCGCGCTTAAGTGGTATGCGGTTGTAGTGGTGGTATACAGTGTTATCGTATACATTGTATTTTCCATTAAGTATACGAAAGCCAGGCAGGGACTTAAGAAGTACTTCAACAATCTTAAACTGCTTGGATCGCTTCTTATCAAAGAAAGCGAAGAGAAACAGGAATAGTGTGGTACTTTTATGAGAGAATTATTGGTATTTAAAGAAAAAATAAAGAGGTTTGTGGGTAAAAACGACGTATATATTATGCCGTTACTTAAGTTTGTTCTTGCGTTCCTTGCACTTCTTCGTATTAACGGACAGCTTGGTTTCAGAGGCAAAATAGCCAGCATGCCCATTACACTTGTTGTGGCGCTTGCAGGTTCATTCCTGCCGCTTAATCTTACGCTTGTAATACTGGCACTTATCATTGTGTTTCATTTGACGGCTTTGTCGCTTGAATGCGCAGCACTGGTATTTGCGCTGTTTTTGGTGATGTTCCTTTTTTACTTCAGGTTTGCTTCAAAGGATTCGGTGGCAGTTCTTTTAACTCCTCTTTCTTTTGCTTTCAAACTTCCTTATGTGATTCCGATTTCCATGGGTCTTGTGGGAACTCCCTCATCCATGGTTTCTGTAGGATGCGGCGCTGTTGTATATCATGTGCTCCATTATATTGCGGCCAACAAACAGGAACTGGGTTCCGTATCCATACTTAAGGACGGAGATAAATCCGAGAAAATTGCCGGTATCAAATCGCTTGTAGACGGAATTCTTAACAACAGAGCCATGATGGTATATGTTGTTGCTTTTGCCGCTACGGTTCTGGTAGTTTATATTATCAGAAGACTGGCTATAGCTTACTGCTGGCAGATTGCAATCGTAGCCGGCGCAGTTACATGTCTTATTACCGTTATCGTTGCCAACGGTATATTTAAGGGCGGCGTTTCTGTAGGCGGAGCCTTTATAGGATTAATACTTTCAATAATTCTTAATATAATCTTACAGTATTTCTGTTTTGATTTGGATTATAATCGTACGGAAAAGGTTCAGTTTGAGGATGACGAGTATTATTACTATGTCAAAGCGGTACCCAAGAATACCATCCGCGTTGCAAACGCTCCTCAGAAGAAAAAACCTGCAGTCGAGAGACCTGTGGCAGAGAAACCCGCAGCAGACAAAGCAAGCGGTGCCAAATCAAAATTATCATCGATTTTAAAACCGGCCAAGCCGGCATCATTTCGTAAACCGGTCCGCAAGGAATCTTCCGAAGATTCCGCAGAATCCGGAGCAAGACGCACGGTAAGGACCAACGCCGCCAATGCGGCCAGAAGAAGCGCTCAGAGACCTTCTTCGGAAGGGCGCAAGCCTTTGGAATAAAGGGCAGGACTTTGTTTTGCCGGAAAGGGAAGATTTAAGGGATGGCAAATCTTATAGAATTTGCTAAAAGCACATTTGAAAAATTCAATATGCCTCAGATTTCATGGACCGATTTAATCGAGATCCTCGTTATTGCGTTTCTCATCTATGAAATCATCCTGTGGATAAAGAACACCAAAGCCTACGCCCTTTTAAAGGGTGTGGTTGTTATTGGTGTATTTCTTTTGTTTGCCGAGATTTTTGAGATGAACACCATCCTTTGGATTGCCAGCAAGTTATTTACCATCCTGGCAACCGTTATAGTAGTGGTATTCCAGCCTGAGTTAAGAAAAGCTTTGGAGCAGCTGGGCCGTTCCAATCTCTTCTCCAATATGATTCACTTTGACAGCAACAGTTCCTCGGGCGGCAAGTTTTCGGACACCACTATTCATGAGATTATCAGAGCCTGCACCGAAATGGCCAAGGTAAAGACCGGTGCCCTTATAATAGTTGAGCAGAACAACGTTTTAAGCGATATCGAGCGTACCGGAATAGCGGTTGATGCCGTTGTTTCCAGTCAGCTTCTTATAAACATCTTTGAGCATAACACACCTCTTCATGACGGTGCGGTTATCATAAGGGGAGACAGAGTTGCGGCAGCCACCTGTTATCTTCCTCTTTCGGACAATGCATCCCTTAGTAAGGAACTCGGTACCAGACACAGAGCCGGCGTAGGTATGTCCGAAATAGCCGATTCTCTTACCATTATCGTTTCCGAACAGACAGGTCGTATCAGCGTGGCCTATGAAGGCGAACTTACCAGAAACGTGGATACCGAAGTCCTGAGAAAGAAACTTGAGATGATACAGGACAAGCCTGAAACAGAGAAGAAGCATTCCTTCTTTAAAGTGAAAGGGGGTAAGCGCGTATGACGATCAAAGACCCCATTAAGAACAGGATTACAGCCAGATTTAACAAGAAAAAACTGACCGACAATATCGGTCTTAAGATAGTTGCATTGGTGGTGGCCATTCTTCTTTGGTATGTTGTGGTTAACATTACCGATCCCATCATAACCCAGACTTACAAAAATGTTCATGTTAAGATTTTGAATCCCGAAGTTATTACCGACCAGGGCAATACGCTTCAGGTTGTGGACGATTCCGCATTGATTCCCACCGTAACGGTTAAAGCTCCCCGTACCATAATTCAGGAACTGGGTTCCAACGTGGATACCATTGTTGCCACGGCCGATATGAACAAGCTTTTAAATGACGGAACTTCGGTTCCCATCGAGTGTACGGTCAGCAAGTATGCGGAAAAGATTGAGAGTATCAGACCCTCAATCGACTACGTACAAGTCAGCATCGAAAAGAAAAGGATAATTCAGCTTCCCATAAGCGTTACCACTTCGGGAGAAGTTGAAAGCGGATATATAGTGGGTGACAAGGTCTCCAACCAGAACCAGCTTAGGGTAAGCGGTCCCCAGTCGGTTGTAGAGAGAGTCAAGACTGCTTTTGCGGATGTTTCGGTAGGCGGATTTACCGGCAATATTTCCACTATGGCAGACATTGTTCTTTATGATGAAGAGGGAGAACCGGTTCCCATGGACAGCCTTGAGTTAAACATTGACAGCGTCAGAGTGGATGTTGAAATACTGGCTACCAAGAAGGTTCCGATTTACTACTCCATGATAGGCATTCCCGCCGAAGGATACGGAGTAACGGGCGAGATAGAATGCACGCCCGAGGTTGTTACAATTGCGGGCGAGAAGTCCAAGATTGACAATATTTCCTCGGTTAAGATTCCGGGTGAAGAGTTAAATGTTACCGGTCAGACCGACAACCTTGTGACTAACGTGGATATTCAGGACTATCTGCCTGAGGGCATACGTCTGGCAGATCCCGGTTCTTACAGTGGCAAGGTAACTCTCAAGGCTTACATCGAACCTTATGAAGAGTCGACCATAACCATCAGTACCAAGGATATAGTCTTTAAGAGTGTGCCTTTTGGTTTTGAGGCCGAAATGGCGGATTACATGGACAAGGCCGAGATTAAGATTACGGGTCTCAAGCAGGATATCGAAAAGCTTGGCTCCTCTAAGATAGTGGGTGTCATCGACTTCGGCGATTATGCGCTGCTTAATAATATTTCGGAATTCGAAGAGGGAGTTTACAATTGTGTTCTCACCCCCGAACTTCCGGAAGGAATTCGTGCGGGCAGCACGGTTCTGATTCAGATAAGACTTAAGAAAAACGAGGAATAAATAATGGCAAGAATGTTTGGAACAGATGGGGTCAGAGGCGTAGCCAATGAGGAACTTACCCCGGATCTTGCACTTAAGCTGGGTCAGGCCGGCGCATGCGTTTTGTCCAAAGAAAATCAGCACAAACCCACTATTATGGTGGGATGTGATACCCGAATTTCGGGTGATATGTTAGCCAACGCATTAATGGCGGGTGCCTGCTCTGTAGGAGCAAACTGCGTATACGTGGGAGTGCTTCCTACTCCCGCAATCGCTTACCTTACCAAGAAATATAAGGTTGACGCGGGCGTAGTTATTTCTGCATCTCACAATCCCGTCGAGTTTAACGGCATCAAGTTTTTTGACGGAAACGGCTACAAGCTTCCGGACGTTTTGGAAGATGAAATCGAAGCTCTTATCAAGTCCGACATGCAGGGAGTCAAGTTCCCCACAGGTGCCGGCGTAGGTAAGATTAAATACAGAACCGATGCCAGAGAAGAGTACATTAACCACTCCATCAAGGCTATCAATTCAGACCTTTCCAAGTTAAGAATTGTGGTAGATACCGCTGAAGGTGCCGCTTATTACACCTCCGTTGAGGCGTTAAAAGAACTCGGAGCTACGGTAATTGCCATTCACAATTCCCCGGACGGTACCAATATCAATGCCAACTGTGGTTCTACCCACATGGAAGAACTTATGGCCCGCGTGGTTTATGAAAAAGCTGATTTGGGTCTTGCTTTTGACGGTGATGCCGACAGACTTCTGGCCATTGATGAAAACGGTAAAGCGATTAACGGTGACCAGATTATGGGCATCATCGGCACATATATGAAGAAGAAAGGTACCCTTAAAAAGGATACCATTGTTGCTACCGTAATGAGTAACCTCGGATTTTTCCAGATGGGAGAAAGAGAGAATATTCATATCGAGCAGACCAAAGTAGGCGACAGATACGTTCTCGAAAGAATGCGCGAAATCGGCGCCAACTTAGGCGGCGAGCAATCGGGTCATATTATTTTCCTGGATGACAATACTACGGGAGACGGTCTCTTGAGTGCTTTGCATCTTTTGGAAGTTATCGTTGAGACCGGCAAGAGCCTTTCGGAGCT
>JAEEGJ010021319.1_pt1 | contig 13965 bp, 15 predicted proteins | sample 8958761 | NCBI WGS metagenome assembly JAEEGJ01 (sample SAMN16246546, study PRJNA631951) | gut metagenome | biome: gut microbiome; feature: rumen; material: RS-attached | host: Bos | place: Iran: Karaj | collected 2018-10 | reverse complement strand
TTCCGCTCGCCCCTCGCCGGCAAGGGGCCCACCCAAGGCCAGACCTACGAGATGCCGTTGGAGCGCAAGGCCCCAGGTGTCATCTTCCGTCAACCCGTCAACGAGCCGTTACAGACAGGCATCAAGGCCATCGACGCTATGATCCCCATCGGCCGCGGCCAACGTGAGCTCATCATCGGCGACCGCCAGACTGGCAAGACCGCCATCGCCATCGACACCATCATCAACCAGAAGGATAGCTTCAAGAGTGGCAATCCCGTGTACTGCATCTATGTGGCCATCGGCCAAAAAGGCTCCACTGTGGCCAACTTGGTGAAGATTTTGCAGGACCAAGGTGCCATGGACTACACCATCGTAGTGTCGGCACCCGCTTCTGATCCCGCTGCCATGCAGTTCTACGCCCCTTACGCTGGCGCCGCTATCGCCGAGTATTTCCGCGATTCAGGCCGTCATGCCCTGGTCATCTACGATGACCTGTCGAAGCAGGCCGTGGCCTACCGTGAAGTGTCGCTCATCCTCCGCCGTCCACCAGGACGTGAGGCCTACCCAGGTGATATCTTCTACCTCCATAGCCGCCTGCTTGAACGCGCCGCCAAAATCATCAAGAACGACGATGTAGCACGCCAGATGAACGACCTCCCCGATTCGATGAAAGACATCGTGAAAGGCGGCGGTTCCATGACGGCACTGCCCATCATCGAAACCCAAGCCGGCGACGTGTCAGCCTATATCCCCACCAACGTAATCTCCATCACCGACGGACAAATTTTCTTGGAGTCAAGCCTCTTCAACGCCGGCATCCGCCCTGCTATCAACGTGGGTATCTCCGTGTCGCGTGTAGGCGGCAACGCCCAGATCAAGTCCATGAAGAAGATTGCAGGTACCTTGAAACTCGACCAAGCCCAGTTCCGCGAGATGGAAGCCTTCTCACGCTTCGGCGCCGAACTCGACGCCGCCACCTTGGCCATCCTCGACAAAGGCCGCAAGAACGTGGAGCTTCTCAAACAGCCACAATACAGCCCAATGCCCGTGGAGAAACAGATTGCCATCATCTTCTGCGGCACCAACGGACTGCTCAGCAAAGTGCCGATCGAAAAGGTTCACGAATTTGAAAAACAATTCCTTAACCTCCTCGAAGTCAAGCATAAAGACATCTTGGAACAGTTGAGACAAGGCGTTGTTAACGATGAGATAAAAAACACATTGAAAGAAGAAGCCCAACTTCTGACTTCTAACTTCTGACTTCTGTCTTCCAACCAATGCCCAACCTAAAAGAAATACGTGCCCGCATCAACTCCGTCGCCTCGACGGGGAAGATCACCAGTGCCATGAAGATGGTGTCAGCAGCCAAGCTGAAGAAGTCCGAAGGCATGACGCTGAACTTTTTGCCCTACCGCAACAAACTCAGCGAGGCACTGAGTAACTACCTCGGCTCACTCGAAGAGGAAGTAAGCATCCCATTGGCTTCCAAACGCGAGGTGAAACGTGTGACCTTGATCGCCTTCTCCTCAAGCAGCGGCCTTTGCGGCGTCTACAACTCCAACGTCATCAAGCTGTTCAAAAGGACATACGACAGCTACGTCAAGCAACTCGGCGCAGAACAGGTGGAGGTCATCCTGTTTGGCAAAAAGATCAATGATTACGCCGTGAAAAACGGCATCAAAGTCGCCCAGTCCTACGATGGCCTGAACGACAGCCTCTCCTTCCAACTGGCCATGGAACTCAGCGACAAGATGGTAAAACAATTCCTTGACGGCAATACTGATCAGGTTGTGCTGATCTACAACCATTACAAAAACGCTGGTGTGCAGGTGGCACTCTGCGACACGGCCCTGCCGCTTGAAACCGCTGAGGCCTCTTCGGATATGACGTTTGACTACCTTGTGGAGCCTTCCAAAGAGGAGTTCATCAACGCCTTGGTGCCAAAGGTGATCCGCACCAAGTTCTATTCTGTCATGCTCGACACATTCACCGCCGAGCACGGGGCGCGCATGACTGCCATGCATATTGCCAGCGACAACGCCAACACCCTCCTACAGGAGTTGAGGACACAATACAACAAAGCCCGTCAAAACGTGATCACCACCGAGCTGATCGACATCGTCGGCGGCTCCGAAGCGCTCAACAAGTGATCAAGATCTTCGATGATATGGAACAATGTACGCCGGAGGAAATCCAGCGTTTGCTCCCATTGGTCTCTGATGAGCGTCGTGAGGAAGCCTTAAAATACAAGCATCTCTTCGGCCAATTTGCCTGTCTCAAGTCCTACGTGATGCTGCGTGAAATACTTGAATCCATGGGACTCTCCCACCCTTTCATTTTCACGAAAAACGAACATGGCAAGCCTTTTCTGAGAGACTATCCTGAAGTCCATTTCAACCTCAGCCATTGCAAGAACGGCATCATTGTGGCCGTAAGCGATGAGCCTATAGGCGTTGATATCGAGAGTTACCGTGAGGTGGACGATTCCTTGATGCGTTACACCATGAACGAGAAGGAATGTCAGATCATCAAAGCCAGCGACAACCCCATCCAGACCTTCATCGAATATTGGACCAAGAAGGAGGCGGTATTCAAATTACGGGGCACGGGGATCACACACGATCTCCACGGGTTGCTCCAGGGTGACGAGCATGTGGAAACGCACGTGAATCCTGAAAAACAATATGCTTATTCCATAGCAACAAAAAAAGGCTGACCTTTCGGTCAGCCTTTTTATCATCAATTCTCGTCAATGAGTTATTCACCCAGCTTCACGCGATAGAAAGCCTTAACGGTAGCTTCCTTATCGGCGTCTTGGATGTATTGAGCGACGGTCTTAGGATCGGCAACCAGAGAGACCTGGTTGAGCAGGCAGTTCTCTTTGAAGAACTTGCCCAGACGACCCTTGGCGATGTTCTGGACCATACCTTCGTTGAGGTTCACGGTGCCAGGAACGGTAGCCTTGATCTCACGGGCCTGAGCGCCTTGCTCAGCGGTGATGTAACCCTTAGTGATGTTGGAGTCGATGTGGTCATCGCTGTCAACATGGTTGGGGTTGATACCAGCCTTACGGAGAGCCTTTTCAACTTCCTTGCCGATGAGTTCGTCCTTGGTCTTGTCGATGGCGACTGCCAGCTCGCGGTCCTTCACCTCTTGTGAGATGGAGTCTTCGCTGACGGCCATTGGGTTCATAGCGGCGACGTGCATGCACACTTCGTGGCTCACTTCGTCGATGCCGTTGAATTCCTTATTCATCTCAACGATGGTGGCGAGGCGGTTGCCAGGGTGGTTGTAGTTAGCCACGTAAGCACCTTCGAGGACTTTGAAAGCACCAAGTTCGGTCTTTTCACCGGTAACAGCGCTCTGGTTGGCGACGAGGGCCTCAACAGTCTGGCCGTTGATGCTCATAGCCTTCAGGGCTTCGATGTCCTTCACGCGGTTGGCAACAGCCATGTCGAGGACGTCCTTGGTGAACTTCACGAAGTCGGCGTTGTTAGCGACGAAGTCAGTCTCGCAGTTCACCATGATGATGGCAGCGTACTTGTGGTCTTCGGTAGCCTTTGACAGGACGCAGCCTTCGCTGGCGTTACGGTCAGCGCGCTTGGCAGCCTTGGCCATACCCTTCTTACGAAGGATGTCGATAGCAGCCTGGATGTCACCGTCGGTCTCGACGAGGGCCTTCTTGCAGTCCATCATGCCGGCGCCGGTCATTTGTCTCAGTTCATTGACTTGAGAAGCGGTAATATTCATTTTATTCTGGTTTTAAAGGTTATTTTTTTGCGACGGGTTTACGAGGACGGCGAGCAGCACGTGGCTTCTCTTCCTTTTCCTCTTCTTCGGTATCGACAACGGCGTCTTCAACGACCTCTTCAGGTTCCTCAACGTTGTTTTCCTTGTTGAGTTTGCGTTCGTTGAGACCTTCCTCGATAGCGTCAACCATCTTACCTACGATGAGGGCGATTGACTTGCTGGCATCGTCGTTAGCCGGGATCGGGAAATCGACGAGGTTCGGGTTGGTGTTGGTATCGACGATGGCGAAGACCGGGATATTGAGCTTGCGTGCCTCGGCGACGGCGATGTGCTCCTTCATGATGTCAACGACGAACACGGCTGATGGCAGACGGCTCAGGTCGCTGATGGAACCGAGGTTCTTCTCGAGCTTTTCACGTTCACGCTCGATCTGGAGTTTTTCACGCTTTGAAAGGCTCTTGTAAGCGTCGCTGACCATCAACTTGTCGATGTTGGTCATCTTACGCACAGCCTTGCGGATGGTGGCGAAGTTGGTCAACATACCGCCGGGCCAACGCTCGGTCACGTAAGGCATATTGACTTTCTGGACGAGCTCAGCAACAACGTCCTTAGCTTGTTTCTTGGTGGCAACGAAGAGGATCTTCTTGCCAGACTTGGCGAGTTGGCAAACTGCAGCAGCAGCTTCGTCAACCTTAGCCTGAGTCTTATAAAGGTCGATGATGTGGATACCATTGCGCTCCATGAAGATGTAAGGAGCCATGGCAGGATTCCACTTTCTCTTGAGATGACCGAAATGACAACCGGCATCCAATAATTCTTCAAAAGTTACTTGTGTCATGAGTTTTCTTTTTAATGTTTACATTCACTGAATACAATTGTTGAGTAGTCTCCAAAAAGAAAAATCTCAACAATTTGGATACTAAACAAAATCGCTCGGCTGAGAATAGCTTAACGTTTGCTGAATTGGAACTTCTTACGGGCACCAGGCTGACCGGGTTTCTTACGCTCGACCATACGAGGATCGCGGCGCATCAAACCTTTAGCCTTCAGGGTAGGACGATACGTAGGATCGATTTCGCAGAGCGCACGGCTGATGGCGAGACGCAAAGCCTCGGCCTGACCGTTGATGCCACCACCGTCGAGGTTCACCTTGATGTCGAACTTGCCGAGGTTGTCGGTAAGCATCAGAGGTTGTTCAACCACATAGTGGAGGATGCTCGTTGGGAAATACTCCTTGTAGTCGCGCTTGTTCACCGTAATGTTACCGTTACCGACCTTCATGTAGATACGTGCAACGGCGGTCTTTCTTCTACCTAAAGCGTTGATTACTTCCATGATTATTTCTTAATAGTGTTAATTTTGAGTTCTGTAGGTTTCTGTGCCTCGTGTGGATGCTCTGTACCTGCATAGACATAGAGGTTCTTGTAGATGGCGGCGCCCAACTTGGTCTTGGGAAGCATGCCCTTGATAGCGTGCTCGAGAACGGCTTCTGGCTTTCTCTTCAGCTGCTCGCTCACGTTGCGGAAACGCTGACCACCCGGGTAACCGGTGTAATGCACATAGTACTTCTCTGCCATCTTGTTGCCGGTGAGTTGGATCTTCTCAGCATTGATGATGATGACATTGTCGCCACAATCGCTGTGGGGAGTGTAGCTGGGTTTGCGCTTGCCACGGAGAATCATGGCAACCTCGGAGGCAAAACGACCGAGAATCTGTCCTTCAGCGTCGATGACATACCACTTCTTGTTGGCATTTTCCTTGTTGACGCTTACTGTTTTGTAACTTAAGTAGTTCATTTTCTTTTTAATACGTTTATCCAATTAATGTTTGCGTAAGATTATCTTCGCCCATAGTCCCACGCTCTTTACAAAAATAGATAGAACAGTGTTTACTAACGAGGGCGCAAAATTACAAAGATTTTTATTACCTTTGCACGCAAATCGAAAAAAAATGTCAATTCTTATCCAAAATATCACCAAACAATACGGCGAACAGCTGGCTTTGAACAACGTCAACCTCACCATCGACAAAGGTATCGTCGGTTTGCTCGGCCCCAACGGTGCAGGCAAATCCACCCTGATGAAGATCATCACCTGCTTCATCCCTCCCACCTCGGGCACAGTGAGCGTCAATGGCTTCGACGTGATGGATCACCCCATGGAGGTGAAGCGCATCGTGGGCTATCTCCCTGAGCATAACCCGCTGTATCTCGATATGTACGTCCGAGAGTATCTATCGTTTGTAGCTGGCATTCATCATATTACAGGTGAAAAAGCCAACCGTCGCATTGAGCAAATGATTGAGGAAACCGGCCTCGGACTAGAAGCTCACAAGAGAATTGGAGCACTCTCCAAAGGTTATCGCCAACGTGTCGGCCTCGCCCAAGCCATGATGCACGACCCGCAAGTGCTCATCCTCGACGAGCCTACCTCTGGTCTTGACCCCAACCAACTCGTTGAAATCCGTAGCCTCATTTCAAGCTTCGGCAAAGAGAAGACCGTGCTGCTCTCCACCCACATCATGCAAGAGGTCGAAGCCATCTGCGAACGCGCCATTATTATTAATAAAGGTGTTGTGGTCGCCGACGATAAGATCGAGAACCTCAAACACTTCGGCGACGCTGCCAGCCTTGAAGAAGCATTCCAGAAAATGACGATGGGAAAGTAAGAAGTGAGAAGTGAGAGGTCGAATTAAAAAAAATCTCACCTTTCACCTCTCAACTCTCAACTTTTATTTATCTTTGCAGCCGCAAATGTGGAAAGATTTGTTTTGATTGCAACCACAAGAAAAAATGCTAAACCAATGCTTTTTCCTTCCCTTTCAGTCAACAACTTCCCACACAAATTATTTATTAACAATTTAATAATCAATTTGTTATGGGTTATTACTTCACTTCAGAATCCGTTTCCGAAGGTCATCCCGACAAAGTGTCGGATCAAATATCAGATGCCGTATTAGACGAAATCCTCCGCTACGATCCCAAGTCGAAAGTGGCTTGCGAGACCTTGGTAACCACCGGTTTATGCGTGGTTGCCGGAGAAATCCGTACCAACGCTTACGTTGAAATCCAAGATATCGCACGCCGTGTGATAGATCGCATCGGCTACAACAAATCAGAATACCAATTCGATGCCCAGTCCTGTGGCGTTTTGTCGGCCCTCCACGGCCAGTCGAACGACATCTACATGGGTGTGGGTCGCGAGAAACCCGAAGAGCAAGGTGCCGGCGACCAAGGCATGATGTTCGGCTTCGCCACCAACGAGACCGACAACTACATGCCTTTGACCATCGATCTGTCACACCTTCTTTTAAGGGAACTCGCTGCCATCCGTCGCGAAGGCAAGCAGATGAAATATCTCCGCCCCGACGCCAAGTCACAGGTCACAGTGGAATACGAAGATGGTTGGAAGCCAAAACGCATCGACACCATCGTCATCAGCACCCAGCACGACGAGTTCATCAAACCCGCTGACAACAGCGAAGAAGCCCAACGTGAAGCCGACATCCGTATGGTAGATAAGATCGAAGCCGACGTGCTCAACATCCTGTTGCCTCGCGTGAAACGCAAACTCCCTGCCAAGCTTCGCAAGCTGTTCGACCAGGACATGAAGATCTTTGTGAACCCCACGGGCAAGTTCGTCATCGGAGGTCCTCACGGCGACACCGGTCTCACTGGCCGTAAGATCATCGTCGACACCTACGGTGGTCGCGGTGCTCATGGTGGTGGTGCCTTCTCAGGCAAGGACAGCTCTAAGGTAGACCGTTCCGCAGCTTACGCCGCTCGTCATATCGCTAAAAATATGGTGGCCGCCGGTATCTGCGACCAAGCCCTGGTGCAGGTCGCTTACGCCATCGGCATTGCCGAACCCGTCGGATTCTATGTGAACACCGAAGGTACTTCACACGTCAACATGAGCGATGATGAAATCGCCAAAAAAATCATAAAGTTAGTCGACCTTCGCCCCTACGCCATCGTGAAGCGTTTCGGCTTGACCAACCCGATCTTCGAGGAGACCGCCTCCTACGGACACTTCGGACGTCAACCAGAGACCCGTAAGGTCGAAGTGTTCTACAAGGACAAGACCACCTTTGTGGAAGGCGGCAAGACCTACAAGAATGTGGAGTTCTTCGGTTGGGAAAAACTCGATTTGGTAGATTCTTTCAAAAAAGCTTTTGGAATAGCTTAATTTTCCTGAGCCTCAAACATCTTGATCAGCTCCTCCGGTGTCATTCCCAGTTGGGTAATGGCAATGGCTGCATCAGCAGCGAAGGGGCTTTCAGGATAGTTGTCAACAACCTGCTGATAGGTCTCACGGGCCTTGTCGAGGTCATGCATCTGCTCGTCATAAACGAAAGTAGCCAGCATGAACAGCGCCACGGGATCCTTGTCGAATTCAGGATAGTTGGTCACCAAACGGTTAACCAAGTCGATGCTCTGCTGAGCTTCCTGCTTGGTATTGATTGAAATCTCAATGGCCTTGAAGAGATACTCTGGTGCATCAGCAGCTTCGGAATTCTCCTCGGCATACTTGCAGAAGGTCGCTATAGCCTCTGGCACAGCCTCAGGATTAGTCGACATATCACCATTGAACAAGGCTTCTTCTGCCTTTTTCACGTCTTTTTCAGTGGTTTTAGTGTTCTGATTATGGCATCCCACCATAGCAAACATTATGGCAACGGCCATCACAAAAATCGACTTTTTCATCTTTATCTTCTTTTTTGTTTTTTCGGGAAAATCATTCGATAATCGGCATCGCACTTGCCTTCTGAGATGTCGCGCAGCTTGCCTTGAAGCAAAGTTTTGCGCAATGGTGCGATACGGTCCACATGCACATGGCCTTCGAGATGGTCATACTCATGTTGGATGATTCTGGCCTTGATACCAGTGAATTCCTCTTCATGCTCCACGAAATTCTCATCAAGATAACGTAGGCGGATGCCGTCTGGGCGGATCACATCCTCATAGATGCCCGGGAGGCTGAGGCAGCCTTCCTTGAAAGGCACATCTTCGCCAAAAGTATCCAGCAGTTGGGCGTTGATGAACACTCGTTTGAAGTCCTTGGCATCAGGATAATCGGGATAAAATGGGTTGGCGTCAACCAAAAACAGACGGATTGACTGGTTCACCTGAGGTGCAGCGAGTCCCACACCCTCGGAATGGGCGAGTGTCTCCCACATGTCGGTGATGAGTTTCTCCAGTTCGGGAAAGTCTTTGTCAATGTCTTTGGCCACAGCTTTTAAAGTCGGGTGTCCATAAGCAACAATAGGTAAAATCATAACTTTTATCTTTTATCTCTTATCTTTTATCTCTTATCTTTTATCTCGATGCCATATACGATTGCAGCAATATCGTCGCCGCCACGGTATCCACCAGCGCCTTATCCTGACGTTGTTTCTTTTTCAAACCCGCGTCGATCATGGTTTGATGAGCCATCACTGAGGTGAAGCGCTCGTCGTAACGGATGATCTTCATGTCAGGAAGCAGCTTGCGTAGGCGGTTCACGATAGGTTCGATGTACTTGGAGCAGTCCGAGGGATTGTTATGCATGTCCTTTGGTTCGCCAATAACGATGGTCTCCACCTCCTCTTGCCGCACGTAATCCACCACCCAGTCGGCCAGCTTGCCGCTTTCCACGGTAGTCAAGCCATTGGCAATGATCTGCAGCGGGTCAGTGACCGCCACACCGCAACGTTTCCGTCCTAAATCGATTGCCATTATCCTTGCCATAGCGTAAGTTTCAGGCTGCAAAGATACAAAAGTTTCCGTACTGTGGAGTTTGGGTAGTTGAATTGGTTGGAATTGGCGTAATGTGTTTTCCTTTTTTATTATCTTTGCAGCGAGATACGAGTGAACTATGTTTTTGTCGTTCCAACGACGGTTAATCACTTTAAAAACATAGAGTCACTTCAAATGGAAAAAGACAAAACTACCAACAAGGAAACCGAAGTCGAAATGGGTGACTTTGGCCCGATTTACAGACAATTCGCAGGAAAACCACAAAAGGCCATAAAATTTCTTCGAAAAATGCAGACAGGTGAATGTATCAATGCGCTTCATCGAGACGATATCGGAGATATTAGCATAGTTTGGGGCGAAGTCACAGATCCCATCAAACACAAAGGCTATGGTTTGTCGCATATTATTGACAAGCATGAAGAAGGCATTAAAAAACTTGGATTTAGAATTGAGGACTTTATTCCTATAATTGTGCAATTTGGATCTATTAAAGAATCAGATTCCAAAGAAGAGTTCTTGTTTGAATCAAACTACTATCGCATTGTGGTTGAAAAAAGATACAAAGGGCGCGAGAAACAATGGGTTTTAACAGCTTTCGATTTAAGAAAAAAGCCACGAAAATGATCCGTGGCTTGTGATCCGAAATTGTCAAAATCGTTGTCGCTGACAATATTACACGCCTACACTGTATGGCGCAACGTTAAATCATTGCAAAATTACAATAAACTTTTGACTCCTGCAAGGTTTTCGTAATTTTTTTCAGTCATTCCTCGCACATCATCCAATGTGAGCGAAAAATGTTGGCCACCGTTCAGCCTGTCCGCCTCAACGGCGATACCCTTTATCATGCTCGGGCAGTTTTTTACCAATTCGTAATGGTGTTGGAAGAAGTGGTGAAGAGCGGGAAGATGATGCATAAAGCAACAAAAAGATTGCAAGAATCAAAAAGTTATCAACAGGCATTTCGCGTGCAGGCGTGCAAATAAATAAACGCGTACGTGCACGCACGAGGAGATTTGCATGTGTTAATAACTTTATTCAAACTAAATCACAAAAATGCTTTTTCTTTGCGACAAAATCCATAGTATGTTGAAAATAGAAAAATTGCAGAAGTATTCTGCCATAAAGCCGTCAGAATCCGTTTTGTTTGAAAAATTTTTAATGATTCAATTGGAAGAGTACGAAGATGTGGCGAATGAAATAATAAATGACTATTCCTTTAATAAAAAGGATTTAATACTTAAAGACATTTCCTCTGCGAATATAGCCATCAATGAAACTGTGAGACTTGCCCTTCAAGGAAAACATTCGTATGCTTTTATGAAACTATTAGAATACGTGCAGCATCATATACCCCGGGTTTGCCACGAATCCTCTGGAAGTAGTTATTACAGAATGAGAGCTTTTGAAGACAAACGCAAATGTGATATTAATGAGTTGTTTCATATCCCTTTTGACAAACAAGGACAAGTTAAGACTCAACGATACAGTACACCAGGACTACCCTGTTTATATTTGGGGACAAGTCTATTGGGTTGTTGGGAAGAATTAGGTCAACCAGCACTGTATTCATGTATGTTTTCTAGATTAGTAAACACTGCCGACATAGAGCTATGGGATTTGCGAATCCCTGAATCCATTGACGACGAAAATGATCTAAAGATTTTGTTGACGACAATGCCACTGATTGTTGCCTGTTCAATAAAAGTTAAAAACCCAGATGACAGTTTTAAGCCAGAATATATTATTCCTCAATATTTGCTAGAATCATTGCTAATATCTAAAGAATTAAAAAACACAATTAGTGTAATCGGCATAAAATATAGGTCAGTAATTGATAATAAAGATTTTAACTTTCCTTCTTCAAAGTACGACAACATTGCAATTCCAGCAATTCGTGGCACTTATAAACACGATGATAGACTATGCAAATTATTTAAGATTACCCAACCAACATGTGAAGAGTATGAAAAAATTCGATACCACAAAATAATCGTAGGTAGTGACATCACACACGAGGACAGCTTCACATATAAGAATTCATTATTTGGAGAACTGGAATCATTCTTATCTGATACTGAAACATTCCCTTTGTTAAATATTGAAAACAAACATTTAAAAAATGATTACTATTCCAGAGCTTGAAAACTATAATGGATCTTATTACGATGCATACAAGGCCATATACAGTTTGGTCGCATTTGAGGTTGAACAACTACGTTCAATGTTTCCTGAAAAAGCCATTAATAATATTGATGGGTATAAAGTTGGAATATTGACTAAACTGATGTTTGCATCATGTTCTTTTATGGTAATTATTGAACAAACCCACGATTATTCTTCGGCAGCAACAATTTTACGGTCAATAGCAGATAATCTTGCATCTTATATCCTTGTTTATCATGAGAAAAACGCAGACGAGTTGTTGCTACGACACTATTTATTTTTGTATGACGGTCTTAATTCAAGATTGAATGGCAGATTGGCCATAAATCCAGATACAAATACTTCAATTCCTAAAACCGAAGAAGATTTGCTTAAAAAAGCAATTGAAGATGCTACCATCAATGACAATAACACAATTACAATTTGCTTGAACAGTATTCGTTCTAATAATTTATACATCAACTACTCTACAGAAATAGAATTTTTAATAGAACAGAGAAATTGGAAATACATTTCATTAGACAAATACAAAAACAGCTTCAAATGGGAGAAAATGTATCCATTAATAAACGGAAAAGAATCCAGTAGCGTTTTTCTATCCTATCTATCTCAATATGTTCATGGATTAAGTTCAAGTAATCTGTTTTATGACATAGACAACGCCAACACCTTCAATGAACTAATTGGGATAGGAATAACATTTCTCGGCAAAATAAATGATTTTGCACAAAACGATTTCAACATTGACAAACAAGCTTTAATGCACAACTTTTTTCGATCAGAATTCGGCAAAGTTCATCTTTTATATGTTAATCCTGAACATCTCGAGTCATTGTTAAAGACTCTAAAATAACACTTTACAATCCCTTCTCAATTATTATAATCTCCTCATCCGTCAACCCATACAATTCATAGATTTTTTGGTCTATTTCTCGCTCTAAAGCACTGGTATCAGTCATGGGATTGTTTCGCTTTTTTGTGAGTATTTGGTCTACTATTTCGATGATTGGCTGTTGTTGATCTAAAGTCGCAATAGGGATTGGAATCTCTTTTAACTGATACAACTTAACATGGAGCCCTTCCGGAAAGACTTTTTTATGCCAAAACCGGACTGCTTTTGAGTTTAACAAACCTAATATGAACTTAAAATCGAATGACTTATTGAGTTTGTAAATTAGATTGATGGTGTCATTACACAAATAGCCCTCTTCTTCTAATGTAGCGCATATCTCTATAGCAATATCTTGAATAACAATCTTCTGAGGCACGAGGAAGTACTCTATCTTTCTCGGGCCCGAACCGACTTTCTCCATAAACAAATCTGGTCTATACCATATCCATTCTTCGCTAATTGGGGTGTTGTACCTTTGGATATTTCTTCCTCTTATAAGTTTATAACTATCCTCTACAAATGGTTCTTTGCTTATAAACCGTTTGTCGTTGCTAGTCTTTATTCCCAAAGAAAAATCAGCAATTGTACCCAAAGAAACGACCTTCACTTTCGACAAATCAACATTTACTTCAAAAGAAAACGGATAGTTTTCATATCGTTTAATGCTATCATACGACAAGGAATGGCCCATCGCAGAAAAGTTGACCCCATCAAAGTTTTCTAATACTATCGTATTATTAACCACACGCTCCTTCGAAAACAAGATAACACAAGTTTTTACTGTTGCATTGGCAAATACTTTGTCTGGCAAATCAACCAGTTTTAACACCTTTGTCTCGTTGACTAGAAATTGTCTGAACAAGGAGAAACTATCAGTTCCCAACCAACTATTTGAAAAAATGTATGAGCATAATCCTTTTGTTTTAATGAGAGAATGCGCTCTTTCTGTAAAAATGCTATATAAATCGCTTTTGTTTTTTACTGTCTTATAACTCTTCTGATATTGTTTTCTAACATTATCATCTGTTAGATTTGCAATATTTACATACGGCGGATTCCCAATCACAATATCGAATCCACCACCATCAAAAATATCTTTAAACCAAGTATGCCATAGGAAGAAGTCTTGGTTGGCGGAGGGGTCGAGTTGCTCCAACTTGGCGAGAAAGGCCGGGGTGCCGCCTACGCTTTCGCGGATGAGGGTCTTCACCTCGGCGTTGATGGCGTGGCGCATTGTGGCTTTCTTTTGGTGGTCGGTGACGGAAAAATATTCGCGCAACAGGCGTTGCAGGTTCTTTTGGCTCAAATCGCTGTCGAGGCCTATCACATACTGCGTGGAAGTGGATGGACGGCCAACGGTCTTGCCCGCGATGCGGCTGAGGTCGAAACCGCCATAACTCTCAATCAGGCTGTTGCCTTGCATAAACTTGTAGTCGAA
>JAEEGJ010021317.1_pt1 | contig 13966 bp, 13 predicted proteins | sample 8958761 | NCBI WGS metagenome assembly JAEEGJ01 (sample SAMN16246546, study PRJNA631951) | gut metagenome | biome: gut microbiome; feature: rumen; material: RS-attached | host: Bos | place: Iran: Karaj | collected 2018-10 | reverse complement strand
TGCGCCAGCGGCTAAGTTTTACGAAAAGAATGGATTTAAGTTATCAAATGGAACTATATGTATGTATTGCGAATAATTGAAAGGTAGTTTACAGAACCACTTTTAGCTTGCCATAGCGACAAATTCAAGTTTGTACATATAGAAACACTTTTGTAAAAAGGGACTTATTATAATGTGCAGTTGATGCCGTATTATTATATAATAATACTATCACATTTTAAGGAGAAAAATGATTAATGGAAAAAAATGAGATTAAAGAAATATTCCAAGAATTTATAAATGAAAAGAGAATGAGACTTTTTTTACCTGCAACAAAAGAAGAAATAAGATTATTTGAAGAGAATAAGAGGGTAAATCTACCATGCAAATATAAGGAATGGCTAGAATATTCTGATGGCGGTGAACTGTTTCTTCCTGCTGGAATACAATTATATGGTGTTAAACATAAACCTATTATTGATTTAGAAGACTTAGATAGACCAAATGACAATTATATCGTAATTGGACGATTATCATCTGGTGATCCCATTTTGTGTGAAAAAGCAAATGAAAGAATAAGCATTTACAACCTAGAAGCTGAAAGAATTGAGGAAGATGAGAGCTATTGTGATTTTGATGCATTTCTAAAACAACTTACACGAATATTGGGAGAAGATAATGTCTGAACGAACATCTAAAGCCAATAACGCTATTAGACTTGCTTGGGAGAATGAACGGAAGCTTGTTATGGAGGGAAAGGGAACCAGAAACTGGATCCCTGATCAACAAAAAGATATATTAGAGTATGGCAAGGCATATGATGAAAATGGTAAGGCTTTTCAGGGACAACACATGAAAAGTGTTGAAAAATATCCTGAATTTCAGGGTGATCCTGAAAATATACAGTTTCTTACTGCTCAGGAGCATTTGGAAGCTCATCATGGGAGTTGGAAGAACAGTACTAATTGGAGGTATGATCCAGAAACAAAAGAATATTTTGATTTTGGTGAAGAAAAATATATTCCTTGTCCAGTGATAGAGTTAAGTGATCCTATAGTGAAGATACCTAATAGCGATGATACTTCTTCAAAAAAATCAGAAGAAGTAAATACAAATAAAACAAATGAAGCGATAATTCCACCAGAAAAAAAAGATGATTATTTGAATAAAGGGAAAAAACAGGTATATACAGGGAATAATTCAAAGCTTAAATCCGCTTATATAAAACCCCCAACCTCTAAAAATGGGGGATTTATACATGGATTGAAAACAATTGGTAAGGCTATAGCTGCACATCCATTTGAATTTATAAAAGCGATTAGTCCAGCTATTATACAAGCAGTAGATTTTACCACTAATAGGATTATAGAGAAAAATATGAATAAATATACCTATAAATCTTATAATAGTGATAATACTACAAGTAATAAAACTACGCCAGTAAGAAAAACAGAAAGTAGTCTCAAAGATACTACAAATAAATCTCCAAGGAGCGAAAATGAAGTAAGTGCACATAAACAACGGTATCATACCAAAGAAAATGGAACAATATGGAGAGATAAAGATCGATACACAAGGGGAAAAAAGAAGGATTAGTTAAAAAGATTAATTTCCCAGAAATATATCCTTTTAATATTTTATAAATTGATAAGATTTTGCCTTGTCATAGTGGGAGAAATTATAATAGATAAAGAGTTTACAATTCAATTATCAAACGAAGAATTAGAAGATGCTTTATTTAACAAACACCGCCACCACTAAATGATAATAATCAATAAACAATAATAAACAATTTTCAGAAAATTCTTGACGGAGATATCTAAACGTGTTATAATTTAATGATACAGAAATGATCCTGTATGGAGGCATGGGCGAAGAAAGGATGATATTATTATGCCGCATGATTTCGTTTATGTACCGAAGCAGGAATACATGCCTGTAAAGAAACAACTGATGGAACTTATTAACCAAGTCCAAGATGAAGTTAGGGATTGCTTTACATTTAAAGTATCTTTTGTCGGTAGCAGTAATACCAAAAGAAATCTTATCACGAGAGACCGGAAGTCAAATAAAGGCTTTGACTTTGATGTGAATCTCCATGTTAATGATGACGAAGAAGAATATTCTGCTAAAGAAATAAGAGATAAGATAAGAGAAGCACTTAACAAGTATGGATGGAAGTATGGTTATGGCTACTGTGAGGATGAAACCAGAGTCTTAACTATAAAGAATAAGAATATATACACTTGCAGTGTAAACTATAGCTGTGATTTTGCCATTGTTTATGACCTTAAAGATGGACGGCAACAGTATATCCATCATAACAAGGTACAAAGATCATATTCTTGGAAGTTCCTTCCAACTAGCGAGTATGAGTTAAATGAGAGGATGGAGCAGATAAAGAAATGGGGCAAATGGCAGGAATTACGAGAACTGTACATTGACAAGAAAAATAACAATATAGTGGACACAAAAAAGTCGAGGTCAATCTTAGCTGAAACTGTAAATGAAATTTATGTTAGTTATAAGAGCAGACTGGGAGACTTTTAAGTAATTCTACTTATTATATATTGTCAGCTGGCGAGGCTTGACTGGCTATGTGGTTGCTTGACTGTCTAATATTACAGGGGAAATTAGATGAACGATAGCCCAGCCATACGTCGCCTGCCTCACAGGCTGCTATTGCAGAAAGGTAGAGCAATCCTTGGAATAACAGTTCCTCTTTTTAGTATAAAATAACAAAACCCCGTTTCAACTATAAAGGTTAAAATGGGGTTTTCTTTGCACATGAGTAATGATTAGTACCTATGTGAATACTAGGAATAGCAATCAGTATACATATATTTATAAATGAAGTTTATTCTGAAGAGTTATATGCTTACCTAAAAAATAATCTATGTGGTTATCCTGTATTGATAGATAAACCTTGTTTGAATCTCATCACTCTTATGGAAGTAGTACATGACAGGAATGAACTCTCTGATGATTTACCTTCTACCATGGAAAAAAATCTTAAGTAACCGGGTGCAGAAATACTGACATTTGATGATGGTAAAGTACATCATTGCAGCTATGAAGAGACCGATAGCTATAAGGTGACGGAGATGTTTATAAACGATCGTGAAAGGTTACTAAAAGAGCTATTACAATGAAAGAGAGGTCAGTATGATTGGAGCATTATTCAAGTTATTTGGAGCAATGATTCAGAGAAATGGAATGTTTCTCCCAGATCTATAAATAACTATTGTATAAACGGAAGAATAGAGGGAGCCGAAAGAGCGGGCAGGCTTTGGATGATACCGGAGGATGCTGAAAACCCCAAAGATCTCCGGGTTAAATCAGGGTACTATGTGGGATGGAGAATGAAACATGGCAAAGAGGAATAATGAATGATTGCTTTTGACCATTACGATAGGTATGCTGATCTACCTTGTACTTCGATGATCTTACAATGCTCTGCTTAGAGACAGAAAGGAAAAATAGCATGGATTATTATGAATTTGATAAGACTGACAATGAACACTACAGGAGCTATTATGAAAAATGTTTACAACTAAGCTCCGACCTGTCTCCATACAGCGTGCTTGCCCTGAGGGATGAGCCGGTCAACGCAAAAAGATGCTATAAATATGGTCTTTGTTTTCATAAAGGATACTTCGGAGATAAGATCTGTTATGCTCCACCGGTTGGCGATTGGGATACCGCAGATTGGAAAGAAATCTTTTCAAAGGAATTCCCCAGTGGTTCAGTGTTTTGGGGAATTCCTGAACTTCTAATGAAAAAGTGGGTTCGTATTTTGGGAGATTCTTTCGAGATATTAGAATCAAGAGATGATTGGGATTATGTATGGTATACCAAAAGAATGGCCGAAACCAGAGGAAGGAAACTGAAGAATATAAGACAGAAATTAAATTGTTTTCTGAAAAACTATCAAATCGAGACAGAAAGACTTAAACCTGAATTGTTTAATGATGTTATAAGATTTCATGAAGAACAAACAGAAAACATTAAGAACAGAACATCCGTAAAAGAACGGCTATACTTTGACAGTACTACTTTTTATACCGCTCTGGAAGCATGGGATGATAAATCACTTTATGGAACGGTATTCAGAGTAGAAGGCAGGATATGCGGAGTGCTGATCAATGAAATAATAGATGAAAACAATGTCATTGGTCTGTATCTAAAGCAGGATATATCATATAAGGGATTATCCGGTTATATGTCAGTTTCTGATTGTAAATACATGTATGAAAAGGGATATCTGATATATAACATTATGGCAGATATCGGGTCAGAAGGATTGAGACGGTCAAAATCAATGTCTGATCCATTGGTAATGCTTAAAAAGTATAACATTGTTGTAAAATAAGTATCCTTGTTCTTATTAAAACAATACAGGAGTGTAACATTCATGGCTGAAATGATAGATATTTTTTTAAGAATGGAAGAGAGATTAACACAAAACCCGGATAAAGTTGTGCTTAGTGACGGGGGGGTTGGTTCGGATGTCACACGGAAAGAGCTGGAAATGCTTTCCGGTAAAACATATAGATTTCTAAAAGAAAAAGGTATTGGAAAAGAGAAAAAGGTCACAATTCTACTTCCAAGAGGAACTAACGGGCCGTCAGCTCTTTTGGGAGTGTGGAAAGCCGGGGCCTGTGCTGTTTTGCTTGAAAACAACATGCCCGCGGAAAGGGAGAAATTTATATTAAAAGATTGTGACTCAAGTATAGTAATTGATGAAAAAACCTGGGATGAAATTTTAAAAACTGAACCATTATCCGGACATGAATCATTTGAACTTCACGCTGCTGCTTATATCGTATATACCTCTGGAACGAGTGGTAAACCTAAAGGCGTGCTGCATGAATACGGAAGTATCCCGCTTCTATATGCTTCATGCCGTTGGGAGGGTAAGCCTATGTTCGTGGAAGATGATATATTCGCTCTAATATCTCCACTGAACTTTGTGGCTTCCATCATGAGCATTATATATAGTTTTTTTGAAGGCACAAAGCTTCTCATAGTTCCTAATGAAATCATCCGGAATCTACAGAATCTTATGGATTATTTTGTTGCAAATAAAGCAAGCGTAACTTTTTTCCCAGCGTCACTTTTCAGAATGATACCAAGTTTTGGTCCATACCTGAAAAAAATATTTATTTCTTCTGAACCAGCTAATGGCATTTGGAAGCCGAAAGAGGAAATGACAATCTGGAATATTTATTGTAGTTCTGAATCGGGAACTATAGTAAGTGTCACCAGGCTTGACGCGCCTAATGAGATAGCATCCATCGGAAATCCGCAATATGACATTAAACTTTTTATATGTGATGAAAGTGGTAATCCTGTTGAGAACGGTAAAACCGGTGAGCTCTGTTATGAAGTTCCTTATACCCGGGGATACATAGGTGAGTCGATAAGCGGAAACAAGGTTTTTGAGGATAGGATATTTCACAGCGGAGATCTTGCAAGAAGGTTAGAAAACGGAGAATACCAGCTTATCGGCAGGTTAACTGATACGATTAAGATCAATGGTAATCGCGTGGAACCTGCGGAGGTAGAATCAGCAATAAAAAAAGTTGCAGGTCTTAAGTGGACGGCGATTAGAGGATTTGTGGATGAAACAAGGTCTTTTTTATGTGCATATTATATAGAAGATACCAATATAGATGTGAAAACACTTAGAGAAAAAATGAGTGCTGTTCTGCCTTGGTATATGATCCCGACCTATTTTATCAAGATAAACGATGTGCCGAGAAATAAAAACGGTAAATTGGACAGAGAACGTCTTCCAAAACCTAAAATTGACGAATATCAGGCAGTATATGAGGAACCTGGCAACAAAACAGAGAAGATTTTATGCTGCACCATGGCCAAAGTACTTAAAAAAGAAACTATAAGCGCAGAAGATGATTTTTATCTCCTTGGCGGAGACTCTCTTTTGTCCATGATGCTGCTCGTAGAAAGCGGTCTGCCGGGATTGGACCTGGATGACATATATATCGGACGAACTCCAAAGGAGATTGCCAAAAGATATAACAATAAGAAAAATGAAGATGACTATGATAAGAACAATCGGATCAGTATGGAGCGGCCACATCCGCTAAGTTCCGAACAAAAATACATTTATTCGTACCAACAATATACACCGGATTCAACAATGTATAACCTGTATGTCCTGGTGCGTTTAGGAGTGAAGGTTACTGCGGAAGAGTTTTCAATTGCTCTTGGACACGCTATTCGTAACCATCCTGCTCTGATGACTGAATTATATAAAGATGAGAACGGAGAGATCATGCAGCACTATGTTCCGGATGATATGCCGGAAATCTTAGTGGAATATATTACGGAAAAACAACTAGAGTTGATAAAAGGTTCCCTTGTAAAGCCATTTGATCTTAGGAATAAGTTCATGTGGAGATATAGGATTTTTTCAACAGAATCGGGGCTATATTTCTTTTTTGACGTACACCATATTATCTTTGATGGATACTCAGTGCAACTGTTTTTTAAAGATCTCAATTATTCTCTTAGCGGGAAAGAGCTTCCTACAGACTATTACTATTATATTTTGTCAAATAGGGAAAAAAAGGTAGAAACAAGTGAATATATAAAGGCAAGAGAATATTTTCGAGCTAGGTATTCGGATAAAGACATTATTAAAAATCTGCCGTATGCAGAAATAGATAATTCCAATAAGTCTGATTCTGTAACAATTCCGATATCCTTTTCACAAAAACAGTTGGAAGCATTTAAAAAGAAATCGGGAATGGGAATGAACGGTTTGTTTATTACAGCGGCACTTCTGGCTCTTTCTAAGTTTACCGGTGCAGACAAAGTAATGGTAACGTGGGCATTTAATGGGCGTAATAGTGTGCAGTCCCAAAACAGTATCGGTGCACTTTATCACGTCTTACCTGTTGCACTTATGTCAGGCAGTGACATGACTTGCGAGGATATCTTTCGAGACATCAGGACTCAGATTGAGAAAGGTATCGAGAACAGTATATATAGTTATATCAGAACAGAGTTTTCAAAACCTGTTGAGGATGACCGTATCTGTGTGCTTTTTCAAGGAGATATGCATCGCTTTGATACTGACAAAGAAATCGTTATGGAAGAAATTGAATTGACTTCGGATCATGCTGCTGCCCAAAATTCCCTTGATGTGGAAATTATCAATAGTTCCCAAGGCTGTCTTCTCTATCTGGATTATGCTGCAAGCAGATATGAAAAAGAGACGATTTTAAGATTTGGTAATCTTATTCGGGATATAACGAATGATATTTTAACTCAAACAGACAAGGAAGATAGATTATGAAAAAAACTCTTATGAGCAAAAAGTATTTTTCAATGCTGGTCGGTGGAACGATGACAATGATGGTAGTTTCGGTGCTTTTAATGTCAGATTCGATCATAGCAGGTGTTGTGATCGGGTCAGATGCTGTGGCCGGCATTACGCTATTTACTCCTATATACTCAATAGCTGCATTTTTCGGAAGTGTATTTTCACTCGGAATTCCTATAATGTATTCTACCAATATGGGTAAATTTGATAAAGAAGCTGCAAAAAAAACTTTCGGTTTTGGACTGCTTATGTCGATCATTATCGGAGTATTCCTTTTTAGTATGACGATGTTCTTCGGGGAAAGATATCTTTTAAGCGGATCTCCGTCAGACGAGGTATTATCGGAAGCAAAGGGGTATATGTATTTTATGCGGTTCACGATCCTGCTGCTCCCGGCACAGATGTTGATCTCTGAAATGGTGTACGGGGATGGAGATGAAGTTCTTTCAACTGTATCCAATCTTGTTCAGGGTATTGGAAATCTAATTACTTCCATAATCCTGAGCCGTGTGATGGGTATCAGGGGAATAGGCCTTGCCTCATTCATTTTTAATGTAATCGGCCTGGCAATACTGTCAGTCCATTTTTTAAAGAAGAGTAATTCACTACGGATTAATCTGTTTTTTTCCCGGAACCTGTTAAAAGAAACAATACGATACAGTATAATTGATTCAAGTAGTTACCTTTTCTTAGGAATATTGACTGCAATTCTTAATGCTTTTGTCAGCAGCTGCTTTGGCTCAGAATATCTTATACTGGTATCTATAGTTGCTCTCTGCAGGGAATTTCAGCTGGTTTTTGATGGCATCGGGGAAGCCTTGACACCCATATTGAGTGTTTATCTGGGTGAGGGCTGCAAGAGCGGAGTAAAGACAGCTTATAAACTGGCGGAAAAGACCGCTATAATAGAAGGCGTAGTAGTTACTTTATTACTGATGGTGACAGCTCCTCTGATACCCAAAATACTTGATATAACTGATGAATATATGTTAGAATATGCAGTGACAGGCATAAGGATAATGTCTTTGGATTCAGTATTTGTCAGCCTTTTATACCTGCTTACCTCATATTATCTTGTGATTGAAAAGATTTCTCTCGGACTTGCTGTAAGCGCATTGAGGGATGTATTTTTCTCCTCGATCCTTGCGCTGATACTGGGTATGGCTTTCGGTTATAACGGAATGTTTGCCGGTTTAGCCATAGCTCCTGCTGTGTCATACATATTGCTTCTTGTCTTTATCAGAGCCCGCTACGGATCTGAGGACTGCCCTTTGCTGTTGTCCACGATAGAAGTAAATGGGGAAAGCTATCTGTTCAACATTTATACAGAACCTAAGCAGATAATTGACCTTCAGAAAAAAGTTGAAGCTCTGCTTTTAGAACATGGCTATGACCGTTTGGTAATCGGACGTACAAAGCTGCTGATAGAAGAGATATATATGCTGATACGAGAAAAGAATGGTAATAAAGCTGTCTTAAGTGAATGCTCAGTCATCTTGAAAGCAGAAGGTGTACAGATAATAACAAAGGATGAAGGGGTACTGTTTGATGTTTCTGAGGAAGATGTTGCAGTGACTTCTATTGTTGCATTTGCTGTTTCATCATATATGGATAAACTTGGATCAAACAAGCAACATCTTTTGACCATGAGTTTTAATCGTAGTAGTTTTTTAGTTAAGATATAGGGGGCATTATATATGGAGGAGGTGTGATTATGTCGGCTTCAGTTACCATTGACAGTCTTTACCATCAATTGATATTTACAGCCCTTGCACTGCTCATAATTCTCTTATTTAACACTCTTGTACTATACAAGAGAAAACTGAGCGATTTATTTACTAAAATGCTTCTTTCAAGCGTTGTCATGGGTGCATTTGAACTACTGTGGGATCTGTGTGATGGGAATGCAGGGACAAGGGTATTAACATATATTTTTGGATGCGGATATGTATTGGCATTCTTGGTATTTGGCGCTATATTAAATTGTTTCTTCCTGGACCAGTTTGACATGGTTCCCAGATATAAATGGGTAAGGATATTGATTTACTTCGTTCCTGCGATTTTATTCTGTATTTTATGTATAACGACACCATTGACAGGGCTGGTCATAGAAGTTGATGAGAACGGAATTTCAATAGTGGGAGTGCTTTTCGAAACCCTCTTTTACATAATACTGCTGAGCTATCTCCTTTATGCACTTATCGCTGCTGTTTATTATGTAGTAAAGAAAAAATATAAAACACAGAATGGGAAAAAACTTGCACAGATAATATTTGTATTTGGCGCTCTTAATCCGTTGGTCTATTTGTTCCAAGTGTTTATAATGAGAGAAACAGAAGAAGATTATTTTACTCTTTCACTTGTAGTGGCTATATCGTTGGTATATCTTTCAACAAACGTCAATACGCTTCTTCTTGTTGAAACACAGACAAAAATGGAAGCGATTGAAGCTGACCTGCGCATAGCTGCCAAAATCCAGAGTGATGCATTGCCACCGTTGCTGCCGGGAATTACAGATCGTTTTAATCTTAATATCCGTGCTGCTATGAATACAGCACGTGAGGTGGGCGGTGATTTTTATGACTATTTTGCCATAGATGAAAAACGTATCTGCTTCCTGATCGCCGATGTTTCCGGAAAAGGTACTCCTGCTGCATTATTTATGATGACTGCAAAGACAATGATAAAGGACTATGCGATGTTATGTAGTAACACATCTGAGATATTTACTGTTGTGAACCGCCGGTTGTGTGAAAACAATGACACAGGCATGTTTGCTACCGCATGGATCGGAATCCTTGATACACAGGCAATGACCTTGCAATTTACAAATGCCGGACACAATTACCCTATAATAAAACACTTTGGAGAAAAAGCTGAACTTCTGAAAAAGAAACATGGATTGTTTTTGGCAGGGATGGATGATACGGAATATCGTCAGAGTGAACTTGAACTGCATCCGGGCGATCGTCTGTTCCTATATACTGATGGAGTGACGGAGGCGCACAATCCTGAGAAACAGTTATTTGGAGATGACCGCTTGCTCAGTGTACTAAATGACTGTTCTGAGGATGATGGTGAGTTGGTACTTTCAAGGGTTTTGGACAATGTGAACCAATTTGCGGATAAGGAGCCTCAGTTTGATGACATTACAATGATGGTATTAACAATAAAACAATAAAAGGAGAAGACCAATGCAATTTGAAACTAAAAAAGAAGGATCAACACTTACATTAAAACTGATCGGCGAGCTTAATACGCTTACCGCACCGGAGCTTAACTCAACTCTGGAGAAAGAACTACCCGGTATTGTTACGCTTATCCTGGATTTCATTGAATGTGATTATGTGTCATCCGCGGGAATACGTACGCTGTTAGCTACTTTTAAACAGCTGAAGGCTGTAAAAGGCAGCATGCATCTGATAAATGTCGGTCCCAATTTTGCAGAAGTACTTGAGAATACAGGACTTGATGCAGTATTTGATATTGATTATGTACAGGGATAATGTATGGATGATACAGTGGATTTTTTGACCAGGTAATAACACTTGATGAATTCTTCTGCATCAGACAGGTCTATTGATGAAATGCTTGCAGTAGTAAGACATGAAGTAGTCCATATTGCTTTTGGAAAAGTGTCGGACAAATCTCCAGATGATATTTCTCCACTTATATCCGAGGGAGGTGCGGTCTATCTGGCTGAACAGGTTTATCCTAACCTTCTTGATAAGAGCACTAGACCGGATGCTCTAAAACTCAATGATGAAGACTACTTTTACGATAATGATGGATATAACTATTCCGGCGTATATATGGGATATCTTATTCGAAAATACGGGAAAGAGATATATAAGAAGATTTATTCCGAAAATGAACCGTTGGAAAAGTATTTATATAATGGATTCGAAAATGATGCGATAGATTCATTTGTGATGAAGTGATGATATCGGATGAAGCGATGCAAAGTTATATCGGAATTTAATATGAATACGGATGTAGCTTAACTGGCAGAGCGGAGAGTGTCCGTGCTTCTCGAGATGCGGGTTCAAGTCCCGTCGTCCGTTTTCGTGGCGGTGGCTTAAGAGAAATCTTATAGCTAGGATGGAACGACCGGAGTTTAATGAAATAAAAGACTACGACGAATTTTGTAAATATTATTGGTACCGCGAAGAACTGATCAAAATATGTAAAGAACATGGAATTAAGGCAAGTGGAAGTAAAATCGAGTTGAACAATGTTATCAAGGCTTATTTCTCCGACGATATGATTCTGCCCGAAAAGAGGAAAAGTGATCGCTCTAAGACCACGATAAAGGAACTGACTCTTAGTACAGGGCTTGTACCAGCTATTCAGGATAAGAAAGCAATGGAAGGAATAGACAGAGTAGCAAAGTTTCTTAATTCGGAGAGATAAATAATTGATAAAATTTGTCTAGATAATGGTTTTCACAAGGATGGATTTATGGCTGAGTATGGAGGAACAAATGTCTAAGGTTTTTATTATGTGTGGCAAGCTGTGCAGCGGAAAAAGTACGTATGCCAAAAGAATCAGAAAAGCACAAAATGCAGTGGTTTTATCAATAGATGAAGTAATGTTGTCAGTGTTTGGACAGGATGCCGGAGAAAAACATGACTACTATGTTGAAAGAATAAAAGAATATCAATATGCAAAATCTGTTGAGATTGCAGAAACCGGAATTAACGTAGTTTTGGATTGGGGATTCTGGACCAAGAAAGAGCGTGATTATGCGAAAGAGTTTTACTCCTCAAGAAATATCGATTACGAGTTTTATTATTTGAATGTTGATCCTGATGAGTGGAACAGAAGAATTCAAAAAAGAAATCAGGATGTTTTAAATCACGAATCTGATACATATTACGTTGATGAAGGACTTGCTGAAAAATTTGAATCCATCTTTGAAGTTCCAACGAAGGACGAAATAGATGTCTGGGTCAATTCCTAAAACTACAATTTGTTGGGATAAGGCGATAGTAAGATATATTGGAATATATAGCAGATAGGAACTGATAATGGAAGAACAGATAATAGAAAAGAATAAAAAATACTGGGATGATCATGCTGATCTCTGGTTTGGAACTACAGCTTTGCCGAAATATGGAGTCAAATTCGCGACAGAAGATGACCTTCATTTTTTTTCGGAGGTTGAAGGAAAAAAAGTCCTCGAGATATGCTGCGGCAGTGGGCATTCGCTCAAATATCTTGCGGATAAAGGCGCAGAAGAGTTGTGGGGATTAGATCTGTCGCAGAAACAATTGGATAATGCCGGGAAGCTCTTAAAGGAGAGCGGCTGCAATCCTAAACTCATATGTGCCCCGATGGAAGCAGACAGTGATATTCCGCAGGACTATTTTGACTATGTTTATTCAATATACGGAATAGGCTGGACGACAGACCTCGAAGGGACATTTAAGAAGGCTGCTTCGTATCTTAAGAGTGGTGGTTATTTCATATTCAGCTGGGGACATCCGCTTCACTACTGTGTTGCGAAATCATATGAGACCGGGGAGGATGTTGTTGATAACGGGGCACTGGTCTTTTCTCGCAGCTATTTTGATGAATCCTACTTAAAGATGCCGGTTCATGATACAACTGTAACATTTGCGAACAGAAAGATTTCAACATTTGTTAATGCATTGTATGATGCCGGTTTTATAATCGAGAAAATGATAGAACAAACCGACGAAAAGTCATTAGCGGATACTGAAGATAACAGCCCTAAGGCACAAAAAGCAAAAATGGTCCCGCTTTCGATGTGCTTTAAATGCAGAAAGATATAGGCGTGTTGTTAATAATACCGGAAGTTAATCGAATATCATATTAAATTTCAGTTTTATTGATGATGGGGGAAGAATAGAAATGATAGATTTACGAGAAGCAAAAAAAGAAGATTTGGAATTACTGTACTCCATGCAATTGAAAGCTTTTGCTGCTTTGTACGAAAAGTATCAGGATAAGGAGACAAGTCCCGCTACGGAACCATTTGAGCGAACGCTTCAGCGGTTTTCTAATAAGAACGTAACATACTATCTGATTTTGGAAGATGAGAGCGTTATTGGCTCAATTCGTATTCGCAAACAAGATAAGATATATGTTTTGGTACAAATTTTAATCTTGCCGGAATATCAGAATAAAGGGCTTGCTCAACAGGCAATCAAAAAGGTTGAATCTCTGTATCCGGATGCAGAATACTGGCGCCTCGATACCATAGCTCAGGAAGATAAGCTTTGCCATTTATACTCAAAAATGGGTTATCAGAAGACTGGAGAGATTGAGCATATTAAAGATGGCATGGACATAGTGTTTTTCGAAAAACAAGTGGTGCATTAAATCAGAATTTGTAGGGGGAATATCAGTGACAAAAGTTAAGCTTACTATCACAGAAAGTAAATGTAGATGTGGATATTTCAAAAAAGGACAAGAATTTATAGTTGAAGATTTATGCCCACCTTTATGCCATGAACTTTGGAATTACATATATCCTTCAGTATATGCGCTGCAAAATGGAGCTTCTCTTGATTATGGAGAAGGACGTGCAAAAGTATTTGATGCTAAATGTCCAGATGAGGGTAGAGTTTGCATTCATGGAGAGGTTATTGATCAACCAATTCCAAT
>JAEEGJ010021310.1_pt1 | contig 13967 bp, 16 predicted proteins | sample 8958761 | NCBI WGS metagenome assembly JAEEGJ01 (sample SAMN16246546, study PRJNA631951) | gut metagenome | biome: gut microbiome; feature: rumen; material: RS-attached | host: Bos | place: Iran: Karaj | collected 2018-10 | reverse complement strand
TATCAAGGTGAGAATAGGCCAATTAGAGTGTTGAGACTGGAAATTAGAAACAAAGAATGAAACGACTTTTATATCTGGACAATCTGAAAGTATGCCTGACGGTGCTGGTGATATTCCACCATGCTGGTCAGGCATACGGTGATGGCGGAGGCTGGGCCTATACACCCAGTAATCCTGCCGAGGTGATGCCTTGGATATGGCATTTCTTCTCAGTAAATGCAGCCTTCTTCATGGGACTGGTGCATTCTTTGCTGCTATGGTATATGGTCTAGTGTTCATCTGGTCGAGGAATATCTGGTATGGCATTGCGCTCCATGCTGGCCACAATCTTACGGCTTGAAGCCTTTCTGCCAGACGGCCTTGACGCCCTCGCAGAAATCATAGAGGATACGGCCGTCCTGCATGCGGCGACCGGCTGGGAGGAAGCCGCAGACGACACGAGTGATATGACGTCCAAGGTTGAAATCCTTCGGGTCTTCAACACCAATACTCTTCACACGAAGACTGAAACGGCCAATACCAGGAAGGACGACCGTCTGACCATCTGCCAGCTTATTCTTGAGTAGTTCCTGCAGTTCCGTAACCACGCCAATGACAGTTCCTTCCTTGAAACCGCTGTTGCGACAAGCCTCTGCTGCAATCTCTTCGAGCGTTACTTCGCCTTGGCTAACGGCTTTTGCATAGTATTTGCCATAACCGTTTCTACTCTTAACATTGTTCTTAATCAATTTAACATGTATTGCCATATTTCTTTAAACTATATTAATTATAAAAGCATCATAATCAGTGCTAACTTATTGAATATCTGTTTATTTGGTTATATGACCCTTTTTGCAAAAGCGTCATATACCATCATAACACCAAAACAATTTGTTTTGGTCTGTAAAAGACTATCTCTACGAGGTGAAGAGATACTTCCTTCGATACCAAAACAATTTGTTTTGCTGTCGTAGATCATATCTCTATGATTCTGTAAGCAGCTCCTTGAGTCAGTTTGTGGTATGTATAACCCATTGCAGAAAGCCTGTGGCCGAGTTCCATGTCTGTACCCTTTCGGATGGTAAAGGTCGGGAACTTCTGTGCCAGTCGTTTCATGATATCCTTCACGAGTATGGGCTTGGCATCGGGTATGGAGCGAATGGCCGTCGTACCAGCGGATTGAAACTCTTGGCTTTCAACTCACCATTAGTCTTCACCCACTCAGCTGCAAAACAGACATCTTTCTTAAAGTCCCGAATGTACTGCTGGCAGTAGGTGCCGTCTTTCAGTTGACTAACAAACGCATCGAGTTCTTCGCGCGCATACCTCTTTTCACTCTTTTCTGTGTTGATAATTGTAATTTTCATTTTCTTACTAAATTTAAAGGTCCACAAAGTTTCTGCAAACCGCATGCAAAGATACAAAAAAAGAAGGCGATTTGCAAGACTATTCATGTATTTTTTTCATTGTATCATATACATATGATGCTTTTAGAATAAGGGTCATATATGTAATTTACTAATTATCAGCATCTTTAATGCAAAAATGATGCAAAAAAAAGGAAAAGTGTTCGATTGTTCGGCAAAAATTCCGTACCTTTGCAGCCCATTTGAGGATTTATTCGATTTACAACTAGACAGTTCATGCCAAATAACACGTTAAAGCGACAGTTGAAAGTGCTGACCATCCCTGTGTTCATAGAGATGGCATTGGTGATGTTGCTGGGTGCCGTTGACACCGTGATGCTGAGTCGTTACAGCGACAACAGTGTGGCGGCAGTGGGACTCGACAACCAACTGATGTCGCTCGTGTTCCTTGTTTACCAGTTCTTCTCAATGGGAGCAGCTATTCTTTGTGCGCAATATATCGGAGCAGGATTAAGGAAGCGCCTTGTACAGGCGGTGGGCATGGCACTGGTAGTTAATCTGATGCTCAGTCTGACGGTGAGTGCCCTGCTGTTTCTCTATGCAGAACAGCTGTTGCAACTGATGGGACTGCGTCCTGAGTTGATGGGCGACGGACTGGTATATCTGCGACTAACAGGTGCACTGTCGTTCTTCCAGGCGCTCTCACTAACGTTCTCGGCTTCATTACGCAGTGCCGACAAGGTAATTTATCCGATGGTGGTGACGGGTATCGTAAACGTGTTGAATATACTTGGTAACTATGCTCTTATCTTCGGCCGCTGGGGCTGTCCGCAATTGGGTGTCGAGGGTGCCGCTATCGCAACAGCCGCCAGTCGTGCCGTGGCCATGGTGCTGTTGGCTTGCATCCATTTTAAGGTACACATTCCCCGCTTCCCTCTGCATTATTTCAGGCCAATCCCCTGGCAGGAGTTGAAAAATCTGCTTTACATAGGCATACCTGCCATGAGCGAGAACATCTCTTACTGTCTGTCGCAGGTGGTTATCACTTATTTCATCAATCAGATTAGCAACGAGGCTCTGGCCACACGTACTTACTGCCACAACATGATTATGTTTGTGTACCTATTCTGCATCAGTATCACGCAGGGTGGCGACATTCTGGTGGGGCATCTCGTAGGACAGCGGCGCCATCAGGCAGCCTTTGTACTTGGCAATTACTTCTATCGTTGGTCGATGATTATTACACTCACTGGTTCGGCACTTCTAGCATTGTCAGGACGTAGTATCCTGAGCGCCTTTACCGAAAATCAGGAGATTATCACAATGGGTGTATGGGTGCTGGTGATAGACTGGTTCCTGGAAATAGGGCGTACGTCCAACATCTTCGCTGTGGGGACGCTGAGGGCCACTGGCGACGCTATCTATCCCGTCGTCATTGCCATCATCTTTAACTGGACGATTGCCGTTGGTGTCAGTTATGTTATCGGCATTCCTTTGGGCTATGGCCTGATAGGCATGTGGATAGGCTTTGCGCTCGACGAAAACATACGCGGCGTTATTCTGTTGCGCCGCTGGCGATCGGGCAAATGGAAATCAAAGGGATTCGTCAAGGCCGCATAAATCATAGTGAAATAAAAATAAAACACGATTCTGAAGATTTTGAATAGATTAACATTCAAAATCGTGTATTTCATTCGGTTTTCACTACCTTTGCAGCGCAAACTACTAAATCATTGTAATGATGAGAAAGATTTTCTTCATGATAACATTCATAGTTGCCTCGATGCAACTAGCTGCGCAAACATTCGACGACCTGCCCACGCCCGGTGGCGAAGAGAAGGTAATAGATAATACTCCCGACTCTATCGCAAAGGCCTTGATGAACCGTCCTGCACCTGGCTCCACCCGTCAGGGCACTAACCCCGTATTGTTTCTGATAGGCAACAGCACCATGCGCAATGGTACCATGGGCAATGGCAACAATGGCCAATGGGGATGGGGCTACTTTGCCAGCGACTTCTTCGATGGCAGGAAGATCTCCGTAGAGAACCAGGCTTTGGGCGGCATGTCCACCCGTAACTTCTATACCGACCTGTGGCCCGCCGTGCGCCAGGCCTTGAAGCCCGGCGACTGGGTCATCGTCTCGATAGGACATAACGACCATGCTGACTTTTTCGACGCCAAGCGCGCCCGAGGCGTAATTGACGGTGTGGCAGAGGATACCATGATTGTGGGCTTTAACCTCCGCAAACAGATACCTGATACGGTCTATAGCTATGGTCACTACCTTCGCTGCTATATCCGTGAGATCCGTGAGAAGGGTGCCAATCCCATCCTCATGTCCCTCACCCCGCGCAATGCCCGCGACGACCAAGGACTCATCATCCGCAAGCCGCAGACCCAGTGGGGTGCCTACATCGCTGCCACCGAAGGCGTGCCCTTTGTTGACTTGAATGAGATCTCTGGCTCGAAACTCGATAGCTACAGCTTCTGGAAGCAGCAGTACCATTTTTACGGCGATAAGATCCACACCTCGGCTTTCGGCGCTCGTCTGAATGCCCGTTCAGCCGCCGAGGGCATCTACTACTCTAACAATCCCCAGCTGAAGCCCCTGCAGGAGATGATGGTGGGTGTACCCTTGTCCATGGCTAACGTAAAACGTGAGGAGGGTAAACCCGTGGTATTTATCTGTGGCGATTCTACCGTGAAAAACGAGGATAAGGCCGACCACACGGGTATGTGGGGTTGGGGGGCTCTCGCCAAGACCGTGTTCGACACACTGAAGATCACCGTTAGCAATCAAGCCATCCCTGGTCGCAGCACCCGTAAGTTTCTGAACGATGGCCGTTGGGAACGTGTGTACAACAGTCTACAACCCGGCGACTTTGTGCTGTTGCAGTTCGGCCACAACGACATCGGCGATATGACTAGTAAGAAGGGACGCGCCGTCATTGCCAGTGCACAGGACACCTGTCATGTGTATCAGATAGAGGACGACGGCCGTTATGAGCTCATCTACTCCTTCGGCTGGTACCTGAAGAAATTTATCGACGATGTACGCGAGAAGGGTGCTACCCCTGTCTTACTATCGCTCACCCCCCGCAACGAATGGCCTAATGGCAAGATAGAGCGTCGCGACGATTCGTATGGACGCTGGTATCGTGATGTCGTAGCCGAGACGGGCGTCGACTTTGTTGACATCCACAACATCTCAGCCGACTTCCTCGACAAGAAATTCGCTAGTAAGGATCCTGAGAAGTGCAAACAAAAAGCCGCGGTTTACTTCAACCACGACCACACGCATACCTCTTATCTCGGTGCCCAGATGAATGCTCGCAGCCTCGCCAAAGGGCTCAAGCTGATTCACTCTCCACTCGCAGCCTATCTAAAGAAATAACAGTAATCCCCACCAGTTGGCGGGGATTACTTATCTCATTTCATCTTGATACACATCTTCGTGAGGTCGTCGCTGGGTTCGGCCCACTGTACGAGTGGTAGACCTCTTCGGTGAGTTTCTGTAGTTTCGAAGGCAGCTGTTCCTCGGCCCTAGTACGGGTAGCAACTACCATCATCAGCAGGCAGATCAGGAATAATATGTAGGATCGTTTATTCATAAGTTTTAGGTTAATGATGATATTTAGGGTTTCATGAATACGAAGTACACAGCCGCTACGAGACAGAGCGCTGCTGCAGCGTGATTCCAGTGTAATTGCTCGCGCTGGAAGATAAAATTGGCAATGATGGCAAACACCACCAGCGAGATGCACTCCTGAATCACCTTCAACTGAACCAGGTTGAACGGACCGCCATTGTCTACGAAGCCAATGCGGTTTGCCGGCACCTGACAGCAATATTCGAAGAAAGCAATTACCCACGAGAAGGCGATGACAAGATAGAGGGGCCAGTTATTTGAGATACCCGACTGCTGGAGACGGAGGTGTCCGTACCACGCAAAAGTCATAAACACATTGCTCATAATGAGCAGCAGAATGGTATAAATTCCATTAGTCATTGTTGTCAATTCATATAATCGGGTGCTAAGGTACAAAGAAGCTGTGAAATAACCAAATAATTATTGCACAAATTGAGTGTTTTGTGCACAAATGGGTTGTTTTTGTGCATTTTATTTGGCCGTATGAGCAAAAAGCACTACCTTTGCACCCGATTTTTCAGAATACACATTATTAATAATATATTATGGCATTAAAAATCGTTGTGCTGGCCAAGCAAGTGCCAGACACCAGAAATGTGGGTAAGGACGCTATGACGGCTGAAGGAACCGTTAACCGCGCTGCCCTACCCGCCATCTTCAATCCAGAAGATTTGAACGCCTTGGAGCAGGCCCTTCGCTTGAAGGAGCAGAATCCAGGCTCAACAGTAGGAATCCTCACGATGGGTCCTCCACGTGCAGGTGAAATCATCCGTCAGGGACTTTATCGTGGTGCTGATACAGGTTGGTTGCTGACTGACCGTCTGTTCGCAGGTGCCGATACCCTCGCAACTTCTTATGCTCTGGCTACGGCCATCAAGAAGATTGGCGACGTAGACATCGTGATCGGTGGTCGTCAGGCTATCGACGGTGATACCGCTCAGGTAGGTCCTCAGGTGGCTCAGAAGCTGGGCCTCAACCAGGTGACTTACGCAGAGGAGGTTCTCAGTGTGAAGGATGGCAAGGCTACCATCAAGCGTGTGATCGACGGTGGTGTGGAGACAGTAGAGGCTCCGCTGCCTGTGGTTATCACCGTGAACGGAAGTGCTGCTCCCTGTCGCCCCCAGAACGCTAAGCTGGTGATGAAGTACAAGCGCGCTACCTGTCCTATGGAGCGTCCTGCAGAGGGCACTGCTTACGACTATCTGTACGATGAGCGTCCTGAGCTGACATTGAACCAGTGGAGTGTAGCCGACGTAAATGGCGACGTGAACCAGTGCGGTCTCGCAGGTTCGCCCACCAAGGTTAAGGGTATCAAGAACATCGTGTTCCAGGCTAAGGAGTCGAAGACTTTGACGGCTTCTGATGCTGATATCGAGGGTATGATCAAAGAATTGTTGGAAGAGAAAATTATTGGCTAATTGAGATATGAACAACGTATTTGTATATTGCGAAATTGAAGGTACTCAGGTACAGGAAGTATCTCAGGAGCTGCTGACCAAGGGTCGTAAGCTCGCCAATGAACTGGGTGTTGAGCTCCATGCCATTGTGGCTGGTACAGGCATCAAGGGCAAGGTAGAGGATCAGATTCTGCCTTACGGTGTTGACAAGCTGTTTGCTTTCGACGCCCCCGAGCTGTTCCCCTACACCTCAGCTCCCCACACTGACATTCTCGTGAACCTCTTCAAGGAGGAGCAGCCTCAGATCTGTCTGATGGGTGCTACCGTTATCGGCCGTGACCTCGGTCCCCGCGTCAGTTCATCATTGACCTCTGGTCTGACTGCTGACTGCACAGAGCTGGAGATTGGTCCGTATGAGGACAAGAAGGAGGGTAAGACCTACGAGAAGTTGCTCTATCAGATTCGTCCCGCTTTCGGTGGTAATATCGTGGCTACAATTGTGAACCCAGAGCATCGTCCTCAGATGGCTACTGTTCGTAGTGGTGTGATGCAGAAGGCTATCTATGAGGGTAAGGCCAAGGGTGAGGTTGTTTATCCTGAGGTTTCTAAGTATGTTAGCCCTGAGGCTTTCGTAGTGAAGGTTCTGGACCACCACGTAGAGGCTGCCAAGCACAACCTGAAGGGCGCGCCCATCGTGGTGGCTGGTGGTTACGGCATGGGTTCGAAGGAGAACTTCGACCTGCTGTTCCAATTGGCTAAGGTGCTGCATGGTGAGGTTGGTGGTAGTCGTGCTGCCGTGGATGCTGGCTGGCTCGACCACGACCGTCAGATTGGTCAGACAGGTGTCACCGTTCATCCCAAGGTGTATATCGCCTGCGGTATCTCTGGACAGATTCAGCACATCGCTGGTATGCAGGATTCTGGTATCATCATCAGCGTGAACAGCGATCCCGATGCGCCTATCAACAAGATCGCCGACTACGTGATCGTTGGTACTGTAGAGGAGGTTGTACCCAAGCTGATTAAGTATTATAAGCAGAACTCGAAATAAATAAAGAAAAAGATTATGGCAAATTATTATAGCGATCATCCTGAGATCGGGTTCTACTTGAACCACCCCCTGATGGCTCGTATCGTTGAGCTGAAAGAAAAGGGTTTCGCTGATGCGAAAGAATACGACTACGCCCCCGTTGACCTGGGCGATGCCATCGAGAACTACAAGCAGATTCTCGACATCACCGGCGACGTGGCTGCCAACATCATCGAGCCTAACTCGGAGAGCGTTGACCTGGAAGGTCCGCACCTCGAGAACGGCCGTATGATCTACGCCTCTAAGACTTACGAGAACCTCGACGCCACCCGCAAGGCTGGCCTTCATGGTGTTTCAATGCCCCGTCGCTACGGTGGTCTGAATCTGCCCAACGCAGTGTTCTCTATGCTTTCCGAAATGATCAGCGCTGCCGACGCCGGTTTCCAGAACATCTGGAGCCTGCAGTCGTGTATCGACACGCTCTATGAGTTCGGCTCAGAGGAGCAGCGCCAGAAGTATATTCCCCGCGTATGCGCAGGTGAAGGCATGTCGATGGACCTCACCGAGCCCGATGCCGGTTCCGACCTGCAGCGCGTGATGCTGAAGGCCACCTTCGATGAGAAGGAGAACTGCTGGCGACTGAACGGTGTGAAGCGTTTCATCACCAACGGCGATAGCGACATCCACCTCGTGCTGGCCCGTTCTGAAGAAGGAACAAAGGACGGCCGCGGACTGTCGATGTTCATCTACGACAAGCGTCAGGGCGGCGTGAACGTGCGTCACATCGAGCACAAGCTGGGTATCCACGGAAGCCCCACCTGCGAGCTGACCTACAAGAACGCCAAGGCAGAGCTTTGCGGCTCTACCAAGCTGGGTCTTATCAAGTATGTGATGGCCCTGATGAACGGCGCCCGTCTGGGAATTGCTGCCCAGAGCGTTGGCGTGGAGCAGGAGGCTTACAACGAGGGACTGGCCTACGCCAAGGAGCGCGCACAGTTCGGTGAGAAGATTATCAACTTCCCCGCCGTCTACGATATGCTCAGCCGCATGAAGGCCAAGCTCGATGCCGGCCGCTCGCTGCTCTACGAGACAGCCTGCTATGTTGACGTTTACAAGTGCCTTGAGGACATTGAGCGCGACCGCAAGCTCACTCCCGAGGAGAAGCAGGAGTGCAAGACCTACAAGCGTCTGGCCGATGCTTTCACTCCGCTGGCCAAGGGTATGAATTCTGAGTATGCCAACCAGAACGCCTACGACGCCATCAGCATCCACGGCGGTTCAGGTTTCATCATGGAGTACAAGAGTCAGCGCCTGTTCCGCGACGCCCGCATCTTCTCTATCTACGAGGGTACCACGCAGTTGCAGGTGGTGGCCGCCATCCGCTACATCTCTAACGGCACCATGCTCAACAACATCAAGGAGATGCTGGCTGCCCTGCCCGCAGAGGCCAATGCAGCGCTGAAGGCCCGCGTCGAGAAGCTCATCCCCGTTTACGAAGATGCGCTCAACTACGCCAAGAGCCTCGAGTCGCAGGATGCTTTCGACTTCCTGTCGCGCCGTCTGTACGACATGACTGCCGAACTGGTGATGTCGCTGCTCATCATCCGCGATGCTGCCAAGAGTCCCGAACTCTTCGAGAAGTCGGCCAACGTTTATGTGCGCATGGCTGAAGAGGATGTCTGCGGCAAGTCGGCCTACATCAAGAACTTCCGCGTGGAAGACCTTGAGAGTTTCAAGGCTGCCGAGAATACCGAAGCATAAAACATTATCTAATATAGAAGGGAATGCGCCAAAGCCGGCTCATTCCCTTCTTTTCTAAACGCCCGCCCACTATGAAGACCGTCTATCCCACAAAAGTATCCGTCACGCTCGTTCTGATTATAAGCCTCATCATGGGCTGCATTCTCGTCCCGTATGCCATCAAAAGCATGTGGATACCTTTCACCATCATTCTTATACTGCACTTCTTGCTGTTGTTCATGCTGGCCAACATCAAGTATGTAATTAACGAATCGCAACTCATCATTGACCAGTCATTGGGTAAGTGGGGCAAAGAGGTCATTGATATCAGTACGATAAAGAGCATCGAGCCCACCCATACCATTCTCGGTGCGCCAGCCAGTTCTTTAGACCGTTTGCGCATCAGCTACAACAAATACGACGACATCATTATCTCACCCCGGCGGAAGGAAGAATTCATCCGTCAGCTGCAATCCATCAACCCGCAAATCGTGTTCAAGGAAAAGAAATAAAGGGAAAACTAATCTGCTAAGAGAAATACAATCTATTATGACAAAAAAGACATTCGCCATCCATATCCTGATGCTGCTCATCTGCGTGCCCATGGCTGCCCAGACGCTCTCCGGACTATCACCCGAAGCATTCGTGACCGACGTTAACGGCAAGAAGACCGCCCTCTACACCATCACCAACCAGAAGGGAATGGAGGCCTGCATCACCAACTACGGCGCACGACTCGTGTCGCTGATGGCACCGGGAAGGTACGGGATGGACGATGTGGTGCTGGGTTTCGACAACATCAACGACTACGTATCGCTGAAGCAGAACTTCGGAGCCACCGTGGGCCGCTATATCGGACGCATTAAGGGAGCGCACTTCGTGCTCGACGGCAAAGAATACCAGCTGCAAGGCTTTGGCAAGGGCAATATCTCGCACGGCGGAAAACCGGGCTTTGCCAATGTGGTTTGGGACGTGGTCAGCAAGACCGACTCTTCGCTCACCCTGCGTTATCTCTCACCCGACGGCGAAGCTGGCTTCCCGGGCAACCTCACGGTAACCCTTACCTATACATTAACAGTAGGAAACGCCCTTAAAATAGACTACGAAGCCACCACCGACAAGCCTACGGTGCTGAACATTTCCAACCATTCGTTCTTCAACATTTCAGGCCGTCCCGAGAAAGACATTCTTCACGAAGAACTGATGGTGAAAAGCAAGAAGATTGCCACCTTCGATGCTCAGAAGAACCTCGACGGCGGTTTCCGCAAGGTGAAAGGCACACCCTTCGACTTCCGCAAACCGAAAACCATCGGACAGGACATTGACAAAGACGATGAACAACTGGCTATAACCAAAGGCTACGACCACTCCTTCGTGTTGAAGAACCGAAAAGGCGAACTCCTGTTGCAAGCCTCACTCGTAGACCAGGAGGCTGGACGCCAGATGATTGTCTATACCACCGAGCCCGCACTCCATATCTATACGGCCAACGGACTGAAAGGCAACCAAAAGGGCAAACGGGGCATTGCCTATCCACACCGTTCGGCCATCTGTTTCGAAGCCATGCACCTGGCCGACAGTCCCAATCATCCGGAATTCCCTTCCACCGTGCTCCGTCCGGGCGAGACGTGGCATTCCACCACCGTTTATCAGTTCACGACTTCGACAAGACAGCCAACTACCTGTCTGACGGGCCCTGTTACTGTTTTCGGCCTCGGCATCGGACTTGGCGGATTGCTTGTTGCAGGTATTGTTTCGTTAATAAAATAGAGGCATGAAGGACTACGTAGACAAGATGAATGCCGAGGAGGCGCGAATGTTCCGTGAGGCAGTGGTGAATATCGTAGGCCAGATTCCTTGCGGAAAGGTCACCACCTACGGGCATATTGCAGCGTTGGCAGGATGGCCCAGCCACTCACGCATGGTGGGCCGCACCCTTCGCTATACCCCCGAATGCGCCTCCCTGCCCTGCCATCGTGTGGTGAATGCCGTAGGCCGCACCGCTCCCGGATGGCTAAAGCAACGCGAACTGTTAGAGGCCGAAGGCGTAACATTCAAGCCCAACGGCCATGTCGACATGCAACGTCACCTCTGGGAACCCAAGTTCGAATAACTAATTACTAATAACTCCCTCCCTCATAGGGAGGGCTGGGGTGGGTCTGTTGGCCGGGGTGGTTCATTTTCCTATTTCAAACACCAACTTTTTCAGTTGCAGATGCCTTTTATCCTGAGCATTGTGCGCCAGGGCTGCCCGCAAAATCGGCACCGTCTTCAGGGCCATCTCGGGCGTGGGCTGCTGTTTCAGTTCATAGATGACATAGTCTAAAAGCCGCTGGGCCGTTGAGGGGAATGTCCGTTCCTCGTTCTTTTCCACTGTCCAGTCGCCAGGCGACAGCGTTTCCAGTCCCCAATTCGAAAGAAAGTCAATCATGCTGAACCCTTCGCCCAAGGCATGCTTCAGCCGGAGGGCATGGCGCAGCATAGCCGTATTGCCCCGCCGGTCCTTGTCGTCGAGGTTAGGATACAACCGGCACAAAGCCTGGAAAATCTTCGCGGCCTCGTCCACACGGTTCTGACTGACGCGAAGTTTCAGCATATCACTTGCCGTCCAGAACATCGCTATCGTGGTGTAGTGTCCCTGATGTGCAGCATACATCGGTCGGATGGCCTCGTAGGCCTCTTCTATCCTACCCTGTTTCCTCAGTTCAAAAACATCTCTTACTTCCATCTTGTTTCCGTTTTTTGGCTTAAATCCATTTTATATAAATTGCCAATATGAATTCTTGCTTCTTTCCTTGCAAAGATAATCATTTTTATCAAAAGTAAAACATCTGTATGACGTTTCGTGCGTAATTTAAGCAAATATTGTCTAAAACAAGGCTGTGGTATAGCAAAAATAAACGATTTGTGCTGATAAATGACTACTTTTGTACCCTCGAATCAGGAAATTGGCGAATATGATACCTAACAAGCATTTTAACACCTACAAGGAGGGACTCGATTTGGAGCTCCTGCGGGGGTACTGCATAAGGCATGGGGAGGTGCGGACCTTTTTGCGCGGGGAGGCGTTTGAGGATGTTGGCGAACCAGCACAATGGGTGGCTTACGTAGAGCGAGGATGTTTTAAGTATATGGTGCATAACAAAGAGGAAGAAAAGGACTATTGCACAGGCTTCGCTTTTGAGGGCGAGTTTGTTGCAGATTACCCGAATTGTCTTTCAGGCGAGATGTCTGAGGTGACTATTATAGCTGGGACCTCAAGTAAAGTGTTCCAAATCCCAGGCAAAGATTTGTGTTCACTGTTAGATTCCACTAGCATGAAAGACCTCAGGCAAACCATATCCGACCACCTGTTTTCTCAAATCTATGCACAATATCTTGATAACTATCGTATGACAACCAGAGAACGATATAAGCTTTTACTCATTCGTTGTCCAGAAATTGTGCAAAATATCAGTCTGAAAGATATTGCCTCATATCTAAAAGTAACTCCAACCACTATCAGCAACATCCGCAGAGAGATTACTTTCAGCCTATAAATTCTCAAATTGTTTTGAGAGTTTGAATGTATAATGGAATTTTATTTTGAAAAACACGTTGAACTCAAACACTCTCATTAACTTTGCACTAAAAAAGTGAAATGAATATCCTCATCATTGGAGCCACCTCAGGCATTGGCAGGGCACTCTTTGAGAAGTATGCCGCTGACGGCAACCGCATCGGCATCGTTGGCAGACGGACACACCTGCTTGACGAACTGCGGCAAAAGCATCTCGACACGACTATTACCGCCACAGCAGACATTACGAAGCAGGACGAGACGGAACGAGCCATTGACGTCCTCCGTGCCGAACTGAAACACATTGACCTCGCCATCGTATGCTCTGGTACGGGTGACATTAATGCCACGTTAGACTATGTCGTGGAGCGTCCTACCATCGACACCAACATCACAGGCTGGACTTTTGTCATCAATACGCTCTATCACATTTTCGAGCAGCAAGGTCACGGCCACCTCGTCGCCATCACCTCGGCTGGCGGACTGCGCGGCGAGCCGATGGCTCCAGCTTACAGTGCATCGAAAGCCTATCAAATCAACTACATGGAAGCCCTACGCAAGAAGGCTTACAAGAGCGGCAACCACATCCACGTCACCGACATCCGCCCTGGCCTCGTCGATACGGCAATGGCCAAAGGCGAAGGTCTGTTTTGGGTGATGCCAGTCGAGAAGGTGGCCCATCAAATCGTTGCTGCTATTCGCAAGCAGAAGTCCAAGGTATACGTCACCAAGCGTTGGCACATTCTCGCCATCATCAACAAGAATCTTCCGTTTAGCATATATAAGAAAATGTGACCCCATCACTTTATGTCTAACTTTCAATAAAAAAACAGTAAGGATTATGGAGGACCCGACATTACCTACCAACTGGCTGGCGCCGACTAGCGGGGAATTGAAGGTAATATTCTTTATGATGATTTTTATATAGAAAACTAATAGATGTTGAACCCATTAAAACATTAAAAAGGAATAAGCCTCTAAATAATTTGCAAAATATTTGGAAGTATCATAAAAAAAAGTATCTTTGCAACAAATTATTAAGCTCCGCCATTCTTTCTTGAATGGACATGGCCGTCCGAGGACGGCTTTTTTATTTTAATGATGTCACGAATATGGCACAACGTGTATCATTCTACATCGACGGATTCAACTTCTACTACGGTCTTCGCCGAACCAAGCGCAACGAGCTGCAGTGGACCGACTATTACTGCATTGACATGGTGAAACTCTGTCAAGGATTCCT
>JAEEGJ010021309.1_pt1 | contig 13968 bp, 8 predicted proteins | sample 8958761 | NCBI WGS metagenome assembly JAEEGJ01 (sample SAMN16246546, study PRJNA631951) | gut metagenome | biome: gut microbiome; feature: rumen; material: RS-attached | host: Bos | place: Iran: Karaj | collected 2018-10 | reverse complement strand
ACGTGCTGCTTCAATTGGTCGGGCTGCCGGTTTCATCTTTGGAGGCGGCGGAGAGCCTTGAGCAGCTGCGCTGGCTGGAAAACGGCTACAGCATTTCCACCCGTGTGACGGAATATCCGGCCACCATCTCCATCGACACGCCTGCCGATCTGGAAAAGGCCATTCAATTTGAACAATCAATTGCTGACGAGTCATGATTACTGCGTGTATAAAAAAATACATTATTGAAAATGGACAGGTCCGGATTTACCGGCTTGGTATGTTTGAATTGCGGTATAGGGAGGCGGAGGTTCATCCGATTCTGAAGGAGTTCACCCCTCCCGGCCATTACCTCTTCTTTACCCCTGACGAAAAGGAGGAGGGGGCTGATTTCACGCAGTATGTGGCTTCCGAATCCCATGTGGATACGGCGGAGGCTGCGGAGCAGGTGGCACGATGGGTCGAATCTGTAAAAACCGCATTGGATACGGAGAGGCAGTATAGTCTTGGCAGCATGGGAAAATTCGTGATGGGCAATATCCGGATGGAATTTGTTCCCGCACTGGATCCTGACCTTTCTCCTGATTCGTTCGGCTTCACCTCGTTCAGCCTGCGTGGGGAGGACAAGGCTGAACCGGAAAAACGCGATCCTGAGCCTGTGAAGGCGGAACCTGTGCCGGAAAAGCCGGAGCCAAAGCCTGAACCAATTGCAAGTCCTGAGTTGGAAAAACCGGATATGGAGCCTGAAAAAGCGGAGCCGGTGATTCCGGATAATGCGGTTGGTACGGAACCTGTCGCATCACAAAGCTGTTCGGAGCCTGCTCCCAAGCGGCATGTGGGCCGGGTGATTTTCTACACATTGTTCATTATTTTACTGTTATGTATAATTGGCATGGGTGTTTACGCCCTGTTGCGGCCTGTGGAGTTTGTGGAGAAGAAGGACCGGTGTGTTTCAAAAATCACCTCTCTCTTCCAAGGCTCCGCTGATACGCTGCAGGTGGAATCGGTTGATACGGTGAAGGCGGAGTCAGATTGGGATATGGCGGAACCGGAGCCGACCCCGGAAGATACATTCGGGCTGGCAGAACCGGCGGAGACAGTGGAACCGGCCAATTGCTACATCATCATAGGCGGCTTCGGTAACGCGGCCAATGCGGACAATCTGGTGCAGAAATTGAAAGGCAGGTACCCGAATGTATCCAATCTCGGTATGAACGAACGGGGCACACTCATCATGGTGGGTGTCGGTCCTTACAGCCGTGCCGAAGCGGAGACACAAATGACGGCTTTGAGCGCCAACTACAAGGATTGTTGGATTTTGGAAAGGTAAGTTTGACTATAAATCACGTGATATCATGAAAAAGTTAGTGGTTATCGGTTTGTTTGCACTTGTTTTGGCAGGTGTTTTCTCTGCATGCAACACCTATCAGCGCTGCCCGGCCTATACGGACAATGCCGCTGTAGAGACAGTTGGTGACAGGATTTGATTGTGTTCTTAACCGGCATTGCGCGATGCTCCGTTGACGCGAGGGCTTGCGTCGGAAGGGAAAATGGCGGTATGATGCTTCGGATTATCCGCAGATTCATTGCGGTCGCTGCATGTTTGTGTTGCGGCTGCCTCTTTGCACAGCGGACGGCTCCCATCCGTTGTACGGCCGATTTGTTGCAGTTTGACAACGATTTGTTTCCGGATGCCAGGATGTTCACGGGCAATGTGGAGTTCAGCCATGAAGGCAGCGTCGGCTATGCGGACACGGTTTTCTATTATGAGAAGGCCAACCGGCTGGAGGCGTTCGGCAAGGAGGTGATCATCCACATAAACGATTCGGTCCACCTGTACGGACACTCTTTGCGCTATGACGGTACGACCCGCACCGCGGTGTTGGACGGCAATGTGATGCTGTTTGACAACCACAGTGTGCTCTATACCGATCTGCTCACTTTTTACCGGTCGGAACAGTATGCCTTTTATGATTGCGGCGGACGGATTGAGAACGACAGCGCCGTGCTGACCAGCCAGTGCGGCTATTATTACACCGCCACCTCGGACGCCTATTTCCGGAGGGAGGTGCATGTGCAGCATCCGGAGTTTACGTTGGACGCGGATACGCTGCGATATAACACGCGTGAGGAAAAGGTCTATTTTTCAGGTCCTACCAATATGTATTCCGACAGTAACTCCATCTATTGCGAGGAGGGGTGGTACGCCACCCGGACGGAGGAGGCGGCCTTCTACGGTCCCACCAGAATATATGCCGGGCAATACCTTCTGACGGCCGACACCCTTTTTTATGACCATTTGCATGATGCTGGAAAAGCCTGGTCAAATGTTTTTTTGCAGGATACATGCGAAAAGCACCATGTGACAAGCGACTACATGGAATATGACGGCCAGCGTTGCTATGCGTTTGCTACGGAAAAGGCTTTGGCTGTCTATGTGCAGGATGATGACAGCCTTTTCCTGCATGCCGATACGCTATGGGTGACTCTTGATTCTAACCGGCATCTGCAATCCGCCTTTTGTCACGAGCATGTCCGTTTTTATCATTCGCAATATCAGGGACGTTGTGGTTCGCTGTACTATTCTGCCATTGATTCTTTGGCGGAGATGCGGGATGCACCGTTGGTGTGGAACGACTCCAGCCAGTTTGTGGCTGATACATTCCGGTTCTTTCTGCAACAAGGGGAACTTCGGGAACTGCATCTGCTCGGAGCGGCCTTTGTTAGCCAGAATGTGTGGGAGGAGCAGAGTTTCAATCAGGTGAAGGGTGCTTCCATGTATATGTATTTCAAGGATAACAATCCCGAATACATGTGGATATACCCCAATGCTGTGTGTTTGTATTATATGGAGGATAATGATTCCGCACTGATTGGAGTGCAACGGACATCCGCAGAGCGGATGAAGGTGTTGTTTGAGGAGGGTGCCTTTTCAGAAATTTTATTTTACCAGAAAATCAAAGGCACTTTCGGACCGGAGGAGAAGGGAGATGAGCGTTTTTTGCCAGGTTTCCAATGGTTGGAGCCTTATCGGCCTAAGGAGCGGTCGGCGGTGTTCATACCGGACAACTATATTCCAGCAGTGGAGCAGCGACAACCTGAAACCGATGAAGATGAGTGAAAACGACATTCTATCGGTTGAAAACTTATGTGTGCATTTCCCGTCCGGAGCAAAGGGGGAGCCTTTGTGTGCCGTGCATGACTTGTCATTCACTGTGGGTGCCGGGGAGATAGTGGGCATTGTCGGTGAATCCGGTTCCGGAAAGTCTGTCACCGCATTGAGCATAATGCGTCTGTTGGACAAGGCATCCTTTAGCGGTAAAATTTGTTGGACGGAGAATGGGGTGGAGTGCGATTTGCTGCAGTGCACCAACCGTGACATGCGGCGGTTCCGTGGCGGCCGGATGGGAATGGTGTTCCAGGAGCCCATGTCCTCGCTGAACCCCTCCATGCGCTGCGGACGGCAGGTGGCTGAGGTTTTGCGGCTGCATCTGCATTGTTCTAAGGAGGAGGCACGGCAGGAGGTTTTGCGGCTTTTCGGGGAGGTGCTGCTGCCCGATCCGGAAAAGGCGTACCGCTCCTATCCCCATGAACTCTCCGGCGGCCAGAAGCAGCGGGTGATGATTGCCATGGCCATTGCATGCAAGCCGCAGCTGCTGATTGCCGACGAGCCGACCACCGCTCTGGATGTGACAGTGCAGAAGGCAATTCTTGAACTTCTATGCAGTCTGCGTCAGCAGTATGGCATCAGCATACTTTTCATTTCACATGATTTGGGGGTGGTGGCGAACATTGCCGACCGTGCCGTTGTGATGTACCGTGGCGAAAAGGTGGAGGAGGGTGCTGTCCGCACGCTGTTCCTGCATCCGCAGCATCCTTATACCAAAGGGCTGCTGTCATGCCGTGTGCCGTTGGACAGACGCTATTACCGGCTGCCCACTGTTCATGATTTTCTCTCCGCGCCGCCCGATTCCGACCCGTTGGCAAATCTGCGGATTATTCCGGAGGAGGCATGGCGGGAGGAGGCGGAAAAACTGGTTCAGTCCACACCTTTGGTGGAGGTGAGGCATTTGGAGAAATCCTATCCGCTGCCGAGGAAATGGTGGCAGCCCAGGCAACGTTTCCAGGCGGTGGCGGATGTCAGCTTCACCCTGCATGAGGGTGAGACGCTTGGTCTCGTCGGGGAATCCGGTTGCGGAAAAACCACTTTGGGGCGCAGCATGTTGCGCCTGATTGAACCGACCGGCGGCGAAGTGCTGTACCGCGGTCGGGACATCTGCAGGCTTTCCGCCGGTGAGATGCGGAGGTTGCGCAGCGAGATGCAGATCATATTCCAGGATCCATACGCCTCACTTAATCCCCGTTACACGGTCGGTATGGCGCTGGTTGAGCCGATGCGCCTGCACCATTGCGGTGAAAACGACAGTGAGCGGCGCGAGATGGCGATGGAACTGCTGGAGCAGGTGCAGCTGAAGGCTTCCGACATGCAGCGGTACCCGCATGAGTTTTCCGGAGGCCAGCGGCAGCGCATTTGCATCGCCCGTGCCCTTGCCCTGCATCCGCGCCTGATTGTCTGTGACGAGTCGGTCTCCGCCCTGGATGTCTCCATTCAGGCACAGGTGCTGAACCTGCTTAACGAATTGAAGGAGAAATATGCGCTGACATACCTTTTTATCTCCCACGACCTTTCTGTTGTAAAACTTATGTCGCACCGGATTATGGTTATGCGCGAAGGGCGCATTGAGGAGCTGCAGCAGGCCGACGAGGTCTGCCGTCATCCGCAGACTGCCTACACCCGCCGCCTGCTGGATGCGGTTCCGAAAATTTCGTTTGCATAGGTATGGGCGATTCGAATATGGTTTTATGGGTATTGGCGCTGCTGCCGGTTTTGGTGCTGGCGGTCTTTGTCTATGTGATGGACAGGTATGAAAAGGAGCCGTTATGGATGCTGCTGAAAGCCTTCTTTTGCGGCATTTTTGCAGTGGTGGCTGTCGTTCCGTTGGAGCAGCTGCTTTCCGCCTTCGCACCCGGCGGCGCGGTGCTGCACGGGCTCTATGACGGTTTTGTGGTGGCCGGGTTCAGTGAGGAACTTTGCAAATTGTTGGTGTTCATGTTATTTATCTGGAGAAGCCGCCATTTCAACGAGTATTTCGACGGCATTGTATATGCGGTTTATGTCGGGCTTGGCTTCGCTTGTCTGGAGAATGTCGGCTATGTGTTCCAGTCCGGAATGTTCCAGGAGAGTCTTGTTACAGGGGTGACCCGCGCATTGCTTTCCGTGCCGGCGCATTTTCTGTTTGCGGTGGCGATGGGGTATTACCTCTCCAAGGCGAAGTTTGATGCCGCAAACAGGTTTTCAAGTCTCCTGAAGGCCCTTTTCTATCCGCTGCTGCTGCACGGCACGTTCGACGCGCTGCTGATGGTTTCGGACAGTCTGCAGGGGACATGGCTTTATCCTGTGGCGGTTGTGCTGTTTGTCCTCTTTATACGGTTTGACATCCGCATGTGGAAAAAAGGGGTTTACAAAATCAGGTTGATGCAGGAACGTTCACACATGCAGGAGACGGACAGGATTAACGGATGGTGAAATGTAGAGACGCAAAATTTTGCGTCTCTACATCCGGATTATTGCGTTTTTTTCTGGTAGAAGACAAAATCGTCGTCGATATAATCCACCGTTACGGTGGCGTCGGGCGTGACCTCGTCCGCCAGAATCATCTTCGAAAGCCGGTTCAGGATATTCTTCTGGATGACCCGTTTCAGCGGACGCGCCCCGTACTGCGGGTCGTACCCAAGGCTGGTGAGCGCATCCAGTGCGTAGTCGGTCAGGGAGATGTGGAGGTTGTTCTGTTCCAACAGCGCATCCACCTGACGCAGCTGCAGCCGGACAATGCTCCTGATTTCTGATTTGTTCAAAGGTTTGAACATAAGTATCTCGTCAATACGGTTCAGGAATTCCGGACGGATGGTCTTGCGCAGCAGCGACATCACCTCCGCCTTGGCGGCCTCAGTCACTGTCTCGTCGATGGTCTCCGCCTTGTCGAAATGCTCCTGGATAATGGAGGAGCCAAGGTTGGATGTCATGATGATGATGGTGTTCTTGAAATCGGCCACACGGCCCTTGTTGTCGGTGAGCCGTCCGTCGTCCAGCACCTGAAGCAGTATGTTGAACACATCCGGATGAGCCTTTTCAATCTCATCGAACAACACCACAGAATAGGGTTTGCGCCGTACCTTTTCCGTCAGCTGTCCGCCCTCGTCGTAGCCCACATATCCCGGAGGCGCCCCCACCAGACGTGAGACGGAGTGGCGTTCCTGATACTCGGACATGTCAATCCGCACAATGGCATCCTCCGTGTTGAAGAGGTATTCGGCCAGGGCTTTCGCAAGTTCGGTCTTGCCCACGCCGGTGGTGCCCATGAACATGAACGATCCGATGGGCCGTTTGCTGTCCTGCAGTCCGGCACGGCTCCGCCGGATTGCGTCGGCAATGGCGGCGATGGCCTCATCCTGACCTATCACCCTTTTGTGCAGTTCGGATTCAAGATTCAGCAGCTTCTCCTTTTCGCTCTGCATCATTCGCTGTACGGGGATGCCGGTCCAGCGGGCCACAACGGCGGCGATGTCGTCCGCAGCCACCTCCTGGTCAATCATGGGGGTGTCGCCTTGCAGCAGCTGAAGGTTTTCCGTCGCCTCCTTCACCTTGTTTTCCAACTCCTTGATTTTTCCGTAGCGCAGCTCCGCCACTTTTCCGTAGTTGCCGTTGCGCTCCTCCTGCGTGGCCTGGAACTTGGCCTCCTCAATGCCGTTCTTGTATTCCTGGATCTGGTTGACCAGCTGCTTCTCCTGCTCCCAGCGGGCACGCATTCCGTTGCGTTTCTCGTTCAGTGCGGAAATCTGCTCCGAAAGCCGTGCGATTTTCTCCGTATCGTTCTCCCGTTTGATGGCCTCGCGCTCAATCTCCAGCTGGCGGATTTTCCGCTCCACGTCATCCAAGGGCTGCGGCACCGAATTAATTTCTAACCGCAGTTTGGAGGCTGCCTCGTCAATCAGGTCGATGGCCTTGTCGGGCAGGAACCGTTCCGTGATGTAGCGTTGTGACAGATCCACGGCGGCCACAAGCGCCTCGTCCAGAATCCGCACCTGATGGTGCTTTTCGTAGCGCTCCTTCAGCCCCCGCAGAATCGAGACGGTCGAAAGCCGGTCAGGCTCGTCCACATACACAACCTGGAAACGCCGTTCCAGAGCCTTGTCCTTCTCGAAATATTTCTGGTACTCCGAAGTGGTGGTGGCACCTATTGCACGCAGTTCGCCACGCGCCAGGGCAGGTTTCAGGATGTTTGCGGCGTCCATGGCGCCTTCGCCTCCGCCCGCGCCGACAAGCGTATGGATTTCATCGATGAAAAGAATTATCTCCCCATCTCCGGCGGTAACCTCCTTAATGACGCTCTTCAGACGCTCCTCAAATTCCCCCTTGTATTTGGCACCGGCCACAAGCGCACCCATGTCAAGGGAATAAATCTGCTTGGATTTCAGGTTTTCAGGGACATCACCCTCCACAATCCGGTGTGCCAGCCCCTCCGCGATGGCGGTTTTTCCCACGCCGGGCTCGCCAATCAGAATCGGGTTGTTTTTGGTTCTTCTGCAAAGGATCTGCAGCACACGGCGGATCTCCTCGTCCCTGCCGATGACAGGGTCAAGTTTCCCCTTGCGGGCCAGATCGTTAAGGTTCTTCGCGTAACGGTTCAGGGCCTGGTAGCTGTTTTCTGCATTCGGGGAGTCCACGTGGCTCCCTTTGCGCAGCTCCTGTATGGCCTGTTTCAATCCTTTTTCTGTCAGACCACTATCTTTTAATAAATTAGATGTATCGTCCCCGGCCAGCAGCATTCCATAGAGAAGGTGCTCCACGGAAACATATTCGTCCTTCCATTCCGGCAATATTCCTATTGCCTTCTGGATTGTTTTCTGCGCCCCGTTCGAGAGATAGATGCTGCCGGTGTCACCGCTCACTTTCGGGTAGCTCTCCACCATCTTGTCCGTCACCTGCCGCACCTGGTTCACATTGACGCCGTTCTTTTTCAGCAGAAATGAGAGCACATCCTTGTCCTCCTCCAGCATCGCCTTCAGAAGATGCGCGTTTTCGATCTGCTGCTGCTGGTGCGCCAGCGTGATGTTTTGGGCCCTTTGCAGGACCTCCTGTGTCTTTACGGTAAACTGTTCTATATTCATGTTATTTTCTCCTTTCCTTTTTAAAACAGCAGATGTATAGCAATTCTTGCGCCAGCCGGCAAATACGGACAAATTGTCCGGTTTTTATTATAGAACAACTTGAAAATATGACATTTTGACAGAAAGCTATTGCCGCCCGTCATTTAACCTTTATGACCTGCTCCGGCACATTCCAGCCGCTGACCTTCAGGTAACAGCCGTTTGCCGATGTCTGGCGGTTGGGTACACCGATAAGTTCGTTGTCAATACGTATGGTTTTGCTTTCGCCCGGCATCAGGGTGAAGAAATTTTCGCTGTAAAAGGCGGGACGGATGGGTTGTCTGTTTTCGTCCAGCAGGTGCAGCTGGTTGAAAAAGGCGATATTCCTGCTGTTGTTCCGGATTGTCACCTCCACCAAAAAACAGGGAGCCTTCTGTGGGACCGCCCTGACGCTGCATTTCAGTGATGCCTGCTTCATGCTGTTCAGCTGTTGGAAACCGGCGGTGCAGGGGCCGGTAAGGGTATTCTTGCCTTCATACTTGCTGTTGGAACGCCAGTAGAAATTCTCGGAGACGCTCTTGCCGTCGGCATCGGTCAGTCGCAGCTTCAGGAACTGCACATCGGTGGCTGCCTGGGAAAAATCGACTGTCATCACGTCGTTGGCCACACCGTCCTCCGGCACGCGGATGTTGTCCACGCGCCTTTCCCACACCTTTCGGCTGTTCAGGTCATACACCGTGGCTGTGACACTGCCGCCTTCAAAGGCGGTGTAATAGTCGTTCACCACTGAGACTGTGTTTTTCAGGAAGTCGTACTGGACATGAACCGGTTCCAAGGCATTGGCGGTATGGTAGAGTGCGGCGGTCGGCTCCAGATACCAGTCGTAGATGTGTCCGCACACCTGCGGCACCGGACTGTTGTGGAACCAGAAGAGCAGGCCGGAGCACCAGCGGTCGCCATAGCCGAACTTGTTGTAGTTCCAGCACTCCCAGATTGAATGCGAGTTGACGGCGGACACCAGCTGGGCCCTTTTCGAGAACTCCTCAATGGAGTTTGAAGTGCCGTACTCGTCGGTCATCTGTTTGTAGAGGGTGCTCACCTGCGAAAAGCCGTTGCCGTCGTGGTAGTCCCACACCTCGCGGTTGATGGGCCACAAATCCTTCTCATCCATCATGAGGCGGAGCGATTCAACTAAGGGGAGCACCGGAGCGCCATATTCAGGATTGAAGCCGTCGATGCGGCTGCCGCGGTCGGAGGCGGTGTTCTCATAGTGCCGCATCGGATTCACCTGCTTGTAGGGGCTGCCGTCATGGATGCCGTCGCACTCCGACTGCATCTGGTAGCCACGGGTGCCGTCCAGTTTGGCCAGCAGCTCCCGCATCCCCGGCATCTCCGTGCTCTCGTTGGAGCAGACGTAATAGGCCACCGAGGGGTGGTTGCGGATGCGCTTGACCGTCGATTCCACGTTGTTCATATACACCCCCTTGTCCTGCGGGTGACGGGTGTCGCCGGTCATCCAGAACTCCTGCCAGATGAGCAGGCCGTACCGGTCGCACAGTTCATAAAAACGGTCCGATTCGGCAATGCCGCCGCCCCAAAAACGGATCAGGTTGATGCCGCACTGGCGGGTGTAGCGCAGTTCCGCCTCCGTCCGTGCGTCGTCAGAGCGAAGCATCGCCTCCGGAATCCAGTTGGTGCCGCGGATAAAGATGGGCCTGCCGTTCACATAAAAACGCCGCGAATGGTCGGGGGTGTTTGTGTCGGAGGTGATTTCACGGATGCCGAAACGGATGTATTTTTCGTCACAAACCATTCCGTTGACAGAGACTGTCATTTGCAGGTCGTAAAGGTTCTGCGGCCCCTTGTTCACCGGCCACCAAAGTCTGGGATGCTCTATCACCAATTGGCTGAACTCCTCGGGGGTGAATATGACCTCTTCCGTGCAGCCGCGCTCCACCCGCACCTTTTTTGAAAAATGGATATCCCCGCCAATGCTTCCTTTCACTTCGCATTCCACCGCTTCAAAGGTAGGATTGACCACCTCCACCGAGACGGTTTCGGAGGCCTGCCCGTAATCAGGATGGCGCAGTTCGGATTTCACAAAGGGATGGCGGAGCGCCACATCGCCCGTGGCGTACAGATAGACGCTGCGCCAGATGCCGGTGTTGCGGTCGCGGATACCGTCCATGAAGGTGAAGTCCCAGCCGATGCTCATCAGCATGGTGGTGTTCAGTCCGATGTTGCCGTCGCCGCCGTTGTGGAACTCCTTGAATGCGCCCCAGTCCTTCTTTTTCCAGGTGCCGGGGACATCCACCGGTATCACCTTCACCGCCAAGGCCGCCTTCTCACCCGGTTTCACAAAGTCGGTGATGTTGATGTAATCCTGCACGAACATCCCGTGGATAGAGCTGAGCAGGTTGCCGTTCACCCAAACCTCCGCATGGTAGTTGATGCCGTCGAACTGGAGCCAGATCTGCTTTCCGGCATAGTCGGCGGGAATCTCAAATTCGGTGCGGAACCAGCGGGTGTAGTAGTCGCGCCCCACCTGCGATATGTCCGGAATCAGCCCCTTCTGCACCTTGTTGTTCAGCCCGTAGTAGGGTTCCGGCACCTTGCCGTTATATACGTCGGTGTTCAGCACCGTGCCGGGCACGATGGCGGGCAGCCAGCCTTCGGTCGAAAAGCCGGGGAGCGACATCGTCTCAGGTTTCTCCTTCAGTTCGCTTTGCGGCAGGGTCAGCCATTCCTGTTTCCCGTTATGGCTTATTTTGGAATCCAGGCAGAAGCTGCGTTGCGCCTGGGCGGGGCGGAGCAGCATCGCCAGCAGCAGGGCGGCAATTCCGCGCAAAAGGTGGGATGATATTCTCATGATATTGTTTTTCAAGTTAGTCTTCTGAAATCTCTTCAATGTATTCCCGATACTTTGTATAGACATTGGCGCGGGAAATGAAGCCGTGGTATCTTCCCTGTTCGTCCACCACCGGGATGTTGTAGTTGCCGGAGGTCTCAAATTTCCGGACCACGCTGAACATCGACTCCTCCGGATGGATGGATTCCTTGGGGACAAAGGCGTACTCATCTACAGGTTTGTCATAGTTTTCCGGATGAAAGATCAGATGCCGGACATCATCCAGGATTACCAGCCCGTAGAAAATGCCTTTCCCGTCCACCATCGGGAAGATGTTCCGCTTCGACTTTTCAATGACCTTGGTCAGGTCAAACAGGGTGGCGTCGGGTGGCACGCATTGGAAATCGTCGGAAATGAAGTCCGTCACTTTCAGCTGGGTCAGAGCCTGCTTGTTCTTGTCGTGGGTGATAAGGTCGCCCTGTTGGGCCAAGGGCTTGGTATAGACCGAATATTTCTCAAAGGAATAGAACAGGATATATGATGATACGGTGCATAATATCAATGGGATGAGCAGCTGGTAGCCGCCGGAGATCTCCGCAATCAGGAAGATGGCCATCAGCGGAGCCTTCATGATGCTGCCCATCACGCCCGCCATGCCCGCCAGCGTGAAATTGATGACCGAAAGGTCCAGACCGAGAAAACGGTTGCAGAAGGTGATCAGGATGAATCCGGTCACTCCGCCCACAAAAAGCGATGGGGCGAACACACCTCCGATACCGCCCGCCGCATTGGTGAAGGCGGTGGCGAAGGGCTTGAGCAGCAGCAGTGCGAGCAGAAACAGCAGCAGCGTGATGTCGCTGAACTGGAGCATATAGAGCGGGCTGTTGTTGAAAACCACGTTCCCCTTGCCGTTCATGATGCTGGCCAACATGTCGTAGCCCTCACCGAAAAAGGTTGGGAAGACAAAAATCAGCAGGCTCAGGATTGTGCCGCCGAAGAGTATTTTGAACACCGGTTTCCGCACCCTTCTGAAGGAGCGGCTTACCCAGTCGTTGGTGCGGACAAAATAGAGTGACATCAGGCCGGTGAGCACACCCAGAATTATGTACCACACCAGGTTTTTCATGGCATAGTCCAGATCGGATGGAATCTCGTTGAACATGATGTCCTTCCCTAAAAACAGATAGGAGAAGGAGGTTGCCGTCACCACCGAGACTAACAGCGGCAGCAGCGAGGAGGCGGTCATGTCGAGCATCAATATCTCGATGGCGAAGAGCATGCCGGCAATCGGCGCGTTGAAGATGGCCGCCACCGCAGCGGAGGTGCCGCAGGCGGTGAGCAGGATTAATGACTTGTTGTTCAGATGGAACAGCGAACCAAGCTGCGAGCCGATGGCGGAGCCGGTCAGTGCAATCGGGGCTTCCAACCCTACAGACCCTCCGAATCCTACTGTAAGTGTGCTGCTTACAAGTGAGGAGTATGTGTGGTGCCGTTTGATGTGACCGTTTTTCCGTCCGATAGCATAAAGTATTTTGGTCACTCCGTGGCTTAAGTCATCCTTGACAAAAAAGTGGATGAACAGCACTGTAAGCGTGATGCCGATGATGGGGAAGGCCAGGTATAGGTAGTTGAATTCGTTGTTTGGGAAGGCGTCCTGCAGCAACCGATGGGTATAGAACACCGCATTTTTCAGCACCACTGCGGCCATGGATGATACGACACCCACAACCATGCTAAGTACAAGCACAATGTTCTGTTCCGGAATCCGCGAAAGCAGCCGGTTGCCTGATTGCCGGAATTTGGTGCTAAAATTCATAGTCGGCAAAGGTTTGTATTATGGAAAAATTCAGCACCCATTGCGTCCCTTGCGCGTCAGTATATTGGAGTTTCATCTCCTTTTGGGTGAGCCGCAGAATCTTATATTTTCTGGAAACCACCGCGTAACGGGAGGTGAAGGTTGTGTTCAGGGTTGTCTTGTCATCCTCAAATTCCCATGAACCGTTGCTTTTGAGTAGGGAATTGTTCTGGTAATAGGTTATGAGTACGGTTCCGGATTTGTACAGTTCCCAGGTGCCGTCCGGAGATTCCACATCGCTGGGTGTCTCTGTGACGGTTTTTTCTCCGTTCTTGTAAACCGAACTCAGTTCCCATATTCCACGTATGCGGTTCTCCGCCTTGCGGAAACTGATTTTCGGCCCGTCCTCATATTTCTGGCAGGAGGGCAGGGAGGCTGTAAGGCTGCAGAGCAGCAGAAGGTATAAAAAGATCTTTCGCATGGTTTGTCCTGCTTTGCAGCCTCTCCCGACACTGTCGGGAGAGGTGCGGGCAGGTGGTGTTAAAAGGTTATTTCACCGGAATGTTGGCTAATGTCTCCACCAGGAATTTCCAGAAGCGGTCCACGCTCTCCACATTCACCTTCTCATCGGGGGAGTGCGGGTGCATGATGGTCGGGCCGAAGGAGATCATGTCCCAGTTGGGATATACGCCGCCCAGCAGGCCGCATTCCAGTCCGGCGTGGATGGCCTTGATTTCAGGCTCCTTGCCGAAAAGTTTCTTGTAGGTGGCCATCATGGTCTTCAAAATCGGGGATTCCATGTTTGGCTTCCAGCCCGGATAGGCGCCGGTCAGGCTGATCTTCGCGCCGGCCATCTCCGCAACGGCGGTCATGCGTTCGCCCACGGCCTCCTTGGCGGAATCGACCGAGCTGCGCAGCAGGCACATGATGGTGACAATACCGTTTTCGGATTTCACGATTGCGAGGTTGGAGGAGGTCTCCACCAGCCCCTTCATGCTGTCGCTCATGCGGAGCACGCCGTTCGGCATGGCATACACCGTGTTGATGATGTTTTTCTGGCAGGCAAGTTCCATGACCTGTGCAGGGGCCTCAACCGCCTTGGCAACGATGCTGCCCTCCTGTTCGGTGGCGGCGAACT
>JAEEGJ010021307.1_pt1 | contig 13969 bp, 11 predicted proteins | sample 8958761 | NCBI WGS metagenome assembly JAEEGJ01 (sample SAMN16246546, study PRJNA631951) | gut metagenome | biome: gut microbiome; feature: rumen; material: RS-attached | host: Bos | place: Iran: Karaj | collected 2018-10 | reverse complement strand
TTCACGTCGTCGTCCGGCGAGACGAGCGCAACGTGTTCGCCGGTGCGCATCAGGTCGCCGATGCGGAGCGTCACGGCGCGTCCGATGGCGCCGCCGGGGTGCCGCATGCCGTAGTCTTCCTTCGTGAAATTCCGCGCCTCCAGCAACACCATGGCGAGGGCGTCGCCGACGGCGAGCTGGGCGGTGGACGTGGTGGTCGGGGCGAGGTTGAACGGGCACGCCTCGCGTTCCACGTGCGCGGTCACCACGATGTCGGAGAGACGGGCGAGCGAGGATTCCGGTTCGCCTGTGATGCACGCCACCGGCACGCCGAGCCGCTTGGCCGGCACGATGATGCGCGTGAGCTCGTTCGTCTCCCCGCTGTAGCTCAGGGCGATCATCAGGTCGCCGTCCTGAAGCACGCCCAGGTCGCCGTGCATGGCTTCCACGGGGTGCATGAAGATGGCGGGCGAACCCGTGCTGGACAGCGTGGCGGCGATCTTCCGCCCCACATGTCCGCTTTTGCCCACGCCGGTCACCACGATCTTGCCGTTCCGGTCCAGCGTCTCCATGCACGCGGCCACGAGCTTCACGAATCCCTCGCCGAGCTGGTCGCGGACCGCCGCGAGCCCTTCGATTTCGATATCGAACACCTGCCGCGCCTTCTCGACGACGGCCTTTGCGTTCATTTCCATAGGTCAGGCATCCTGATTTGCGTTTGTGTTTTTCTCAAGGGTATCTCTAAAAATTCGATCGGATGGTTTTTCAGCGTATGGGCAAAAAAGACAATGCAGGAAGATTTGAGGATGGCTACCTGAAGGTAACCACCGAAAATCTTACCAATTGGATTTTGCTCAGACGCGAAAAGCCGCCGAAAACCAATTTTTTGAGGTGCCCTCAATATAAATTAACATTGGGAACGGGAAAACGCAAGCTTTCTTCCCATTTTTTCGCAAAGTTTTTTCTGCCGGCATGGACACATCTCGCCATTCCGGTCGCCGCTTCACCTTATTCGCACCTGTGAATCCATCTTCCCAAGCTTCTGACACACGGCGGGCAAGGACACTCTCGCCGCAGAGCCCCCCCGAGCGGTTTTCGTGCGCGACTGTCTCCAGCAATTAGCGGACACCGGACACAGTTTGTACCGAAAACCCAGGTCATCCTTATGCTCTTTTTTAGCTCATCATCGGCTTTTTGCTAATTGAGGTAACCAGAGTTCACAAATGCCGTTTTATGACATCACGCGAAACACAGACGGAAAAACGGAGAAAGCCCCCGGAACCATGATTGATTCCGAGGGACGGCAATTGGTGTAGTTAAGACACGGTATCAGGAGGTTACAAACCCCACTCATCTAACAAATCAATAGGGATAACCTTGATTTTAAAAAGATTTAACATTTCGTTATAGTACTTCTGCGGGCAAAGAATCGCTTCTGGAGGATTGCTTATGAGAGAAAGTTCATTGAATAAACGCCATTCTCTCTCATGAGTAAAATCCTGAATTACTCCGTCTCCTGGCGGAGAATAAACATTAGCTAATGAAAAAAACCTTTTCTCAACAGGATCATTTGATGGACGATATAGCGCGGCGATTTTTGCATAAATCTCTCGGTCCACATAGATCACAGGCCGTCCTCCCAAAGCATAAATCACATTTTTACGAAAGACGAATCCAAATCGTCCATAGCGTTCACAATGATTAACTAAACCAGGGAGATTACATTCTGAAAAACATACACACTTGTCTATTCCATCTTTTTCTGATGGTGTAGACGGTTTCAAGGACATTGTTTTTTGAATCTTTTTAGCAATTTCAAAAGAATCTTTATCTGCCTTTTCCAATTGTTTGAACAATGTCTTTGGCCAATATTTTCTCTTACACGGGTATTGTTTCAGTGTGCTCATTGTTTCTGCACAGGTAAAGTGAACAAGGTAATTCGACCAGTCTCTTTGGCAAGCTTGTATTCCTTGCAACCCACTATCTTTGAAACGCAAAACGGTATGAATAATTCCCATAATACTTTTTTCTCCTTACAAAAATTGATTGTTCTGTTTGCCATCTTGTATGAAGGCTGACAAAATATTTAATTAGTGTAATTTATTGCGAATGCGACATAAGCAGGCATTGATGCGATGTCAAGCCTTCTTCCAACAAGGTGAATTATGACGTATTCATTGGGACGCACCTCCTTTCTCTAAGAAAGGCGAGAGTTGATGGTTTGGAATGAAGTTAGATGATGAAAAAAGATTGCTAAATCTCGCTACATCATCTTGGACAATACATATATTATACACCACTTGATTGAAAAAAACAAGAGGTTCCACTTAAAAAAGTTAAAAATAATTTATAATTGAGAATGTGTTTTTATTTTTGAACATTATTACGGATTTGGAGACCTTTTTTCCCAAGCAACATAATAACAAAATGAGATACACGATATGTTTTTGACTTGACTTTTGTGTGAATGTGGTGTACATTACACATTGAAACCGAGGTCGCCCCTTGTGAGACTTCGGCTCTTGAGCTCATTTTATTGATATTTCAGCAAAATTGTGTGAAAACCAGCCAAGTTTCTTAATCTTTTTTGCTCCTGAGGTAGAAATACCAGCACAGGAAGATTGTGTCTTCGTGTTTTGCTGGGCGTTTCTTATTACGTCTCAGGAGCAGGTTCTTGGCTGGACCTTCACACAGTGCGTATGAGAGGCGTCCGGCTTTTTTGTTTGCATTTCCGGCCTTCTCGCACGACTTTTGCTTTTCCCCTGGCAAAAAACAACCATTAAACAGAAGGTCTAATTATGGAACTCAAAATCGAATGTCCCTGGTGTAACCAGCATTATTCTGTCGATGAATCGCTCATCGGACAAACCGTCGAGTGTTCCATTTGCAAAAGGGAATTTACTGTCAGGCCCCCTAATGAGCATTTCCCAAAACAGGAAAAAAATTCTCCTATTATTTCTCATGATCGTATTTTTGAAAAAAAAGCGATTCCACCGAAACGTCCTGTTCTAATAGGAGTAATTGTATTTTCCGCACTTGTCATTGTTTTAATTCCTTTATGTATTTTTTATTTCACAAAAACCGTCCCAGAAAAAGAATACAAAAATGGCTTAAAAGCGTATGATGAGCAACATTATGAAGAAGCAGTTGCGTTTTTTCAAAAAGCAGCAGATCGAGGTCACGAAAAAGCAAAAGAAGAGTTAAAAAAAACATCAGCAGAAATCAATTATAAAAACGGAAAGATGTCTTTTGACAAGCACCGTTATGAAGAAGCCGTAGATTCTTTTCAAAAGGCTGCGGAATTTGGACATCCAGAAGCACGACTTATGCTCGGAATGTGTTATTTCAATGGAGATGGTATAAAAAGGGACTATGATGAAGCTGTAAAATGGTTTCGACGTGCCGCAGAACAAAACAATTTACAAGCACAATTTAAGTTAGGAGTGTGTTATTTTGGTGGAATAGGAGTTAATCGAAGAGAAGATGAAGCGCTTTATTGGCTTCAAAAAGCAGCTGAACAGGGGAATCTGGAATCACAAATCTATTTGGGAGATTTTTATTATGATAAAGGCAAGACTTTGGAGAACTTCTCGGAAGCTCTTAAATGGTACAAAAAAGCATCAGAAACAGGAATAATCCCAGACGAGAGCAAAGTAAAAATGATGATGTGTATGACATTTCAGGAGGCGTATAATGGCGATGCGACTGCACAACTGGCAGTGTATGTTGCTTATGAGAGGGAATTGTTCGGTATAAAGCATGATGAAAGTGAAGCTCAAAAATGGTTGATTAAGTCTGCAAATTCAGGAAATCCAAAAGCCCAAGGACTTTTGGGGGCAAAGCTCATGAAAGACGGTGACGAAAAAGAGGCTTTCAAATGGTTGAACAAGGCTGGAGAACAAGAGGATGCTAATGCAATGATCGTTCTTGCACAATATTACACCGAAAAAGCAAGAAAGCATTCATTACGAGATGAGACGTTTTCGGCATATTTTGCATATCAGGATGCTCAGAAATGGATAAACAAACTTCAAGGGATAGAAGAACCCCTGTTTTCTGAGAATAAGCCTTCTGATTCGCAAACAGAGTCGGATCAAAATCATAATGGTATTCCTGATGAATGGGAGAAAGAATACAACATTTCTTCTGTTCATTCTTCTGCCAATTCTGATGAGGATTCCGATGGGTTCACGCTGATTCAGGAATACGAGGCTAAAACTGATCCAACTGATCCGCTCAGCCATCCGAAGTATATCACAAAAATATATGTTGACACCATCAGTGCGCAGAGGTTCACCGGTCTGGAATTTGTTTCGGTCAATATGACGAAACCAGACAAGAAAGAATGGGAAGCCACTTTCAACGTCGTTCGAAACAACAAAAAGCGCTCCGAATTCGTCCGCATCAATAGCGGTACATTCAAGAACAACAATGTGAACTTCAGCCTTCTCGATATCGAAGTCGACGACAAGACACAGGAACCTGTCGCCTACATCCAGCGCGTCGGCAAAGTCGAACGCATCCCCTGCCGTCCCAAGCAGCCTGTCTACGATCCCATGCCCCGCGTGAGATTCATCAACGCCCTTTACGACAATCGCACGTTCACCTCCGCGGTCGGCTCCAACTTCAAGATTGGCACGACCAAGGCTGGCGAGGAGCTTTACAACGTCATTTCCGCCGATTTGGATACGAATGAAGTCATCGTCGAATCCGTTGGCGACACTCCAGAAACATTCAGGCTTCATCCTCAATTAAAAAAAGAGTAATATCACGCCTCAAAAACAATAGAAATGTTTATACTGTGTACGCTCAAAGTTTTGCTGAATCATCGACTTGCATACACAATGAAAACTGCGCTGAAAAAAGCATAACCTTGGATGCAACCAAAAGCGATTTCGCGCGATGTTTGGATAAATGACATAAACCCTTGGGCTCCGATATACGCTTGGTTTTCTGGCGCCCAAGCGGGCAATTCCAGGCGGTTCCTGAATTCATAAAGAATCCGGCTTCTGGTCTCCTCACCGTTTGCTTTTTCAAACGCAAAAAAGGCGGACATCCGCTTTTTTCCGATTCCGCACTTGCTTTTTTCAAAAGGCGGTGTAAAGTAATGTATCAACTGTTGCATGGGGGTGTCCCGGTTTCGACTGGACGCGCTGAACGTCAACTGCATGTCGAGGATGACCGTTGGCCTCGTTAATCATCGGTTACACCAATAACTGCGAACGAAGAGTACGCACTCGCTGCCTGATTAGCTGCGGCGACGTCTTCTCCCCGACGGACGCTAGGGGAACAAGGCGACAATCCGCGTCCTGGTTCTTACGGTTTTTCCGCCGCCGTGGAACGAGATTCCAGACGGAATAGTCGCAAAGAAGCCCGTTTGCCGGCCCTCGGCGCGACGATAAGCATCAAAGGCAAAACACACATGTAGACGTTGCCGCAATGCCTTCTCAGGACAGGGGTTCGACTCCCCTCACCTCCACCATATGATACGCGTAGGGTATTTTGGACAGTCTGATTGAGACACATCCAAAATACCCATTTTTTTCAACTTCGAGCGAAAAACGCTTCCTCTACCTCAACAGGAGTGCGATTTCCCAGTCTTTCATGAACACGAGCGGTATTATAGAAGTCGATATATTCAGAGACAGCCTGTTCGAGAGCCTCTATCGAATCGTAGTAGTGATGCGAAAGTTCCTCCCGTTTCATGCAGGCAAAAAAAGATTCTGCCACGGCATTGTCCAAAGGTGTACCAGGATTGGAAAAAGACTGTTTGACACCCAGCTGTCTAAGACGTTTTCTAAAATAGAAATCTGTATATTGGCTTCCTTGGTCACTGTGAAATGTCAATCCAGCTGGTCTTTTCCGACGTTCAAAGGCTTCCTCAAATGTCTCCCATACCATCTTTGAAGTGATTTCCGTTGAGGTCCTGTGCGAAAGAACCCGTCTGGAAAACAGATCAATGACAATGCATACATAGCAGAATTTGTCTTTAACTCGAACATAAGTGATGTCGCTCACCCAGACGAGATTTGGTTCCGGCTGAACAAACTGCTGTTTGACTTTATTCCTATAATATTTGTATCTCCGGGCTGTTGACGACCAGACACGCAGGCGTGATTGTTTGCAGACGAAATCCATTTCTTTCATGAGTCTCCGGATTCTTACCTCGCTAACTTGAACACCTTTCCTGCCGAGTACAACTTTAATTTTTCTTGACCCGAACCTCTCTTTACTGTCTTCGAAAATCTTTTTAATCATCGGGCGGAGTTTTTCATCCTCCAGTTCAATCATCGTCTTTTCCGGACTGCGCAACAAATGATGATAATAAGCGGAACGATTAACATTCAGGACGCGGCACAAAGTATGAATTCCATATTTATCTTTCAAACGGGTAATATCATCATACTTCATTTCGAGCGGAGAATTCCGGCCAGATTGGCAGGCATAAAAGACCTCATTTTCCCTTTGAAGGCGTTCCAGTTTCTTCTTCATATTGTTAAAATCTTTCTGTGACATTTTTGTGACAGATTGCGCTTCGGTTTTCTTTCTCGATTCTATCAGCCGATACACCGAGCTGCGTGCGATATGGAATTCTCTTGCAAGATCACTCGGTTTTTCTCCTTTCTGATAGCGTGTTACAATTTCATTGGCGGTTTTTTCATCAATTCTAAACATCTTTCGTTCTCCTGTTTAGGGGTGAGAGTTAAAAAAGCATTTTTCGTGAAGTTTGAACGAAAAATGCAGTGTGCTGTTGATTAGGGACGACGAAAATAATATGTAAGGATTCCGGGTAGAAATGAAATCTTTATTATTTCGCCTTCACAATGCCAGTGGGTATTGTCTTCATTTAGGTAGCCTCCATCTCGACAACTGTTCGGACGCCAATTGTTATAATACTTTGTATAAATGTCAATCACCCTTCGCAAACCTTCCCCGGAGAGAAAAATGCAATGCGATAAACATTCCTGCTTAATCTTTCTGACAAACGACTCTGCGGGAAAGTTCATGATCGGAGCACGCGGTGATATTTTCTTAGGTTGAAGACCAAGTTTAACAAATAACCAGTCGACATCCTCCGAATATCGTTTGTCTCTATCGCGGATTAGACAACATGCCCCCTTGTCAAATGGAATCTCTCCGGTTTCAACATACCAGTTCAGCGTTCTTACAATCCACTGAGATGAGCAGTATTCTGTAGTTCCAGCGATAAAAACCTCCTGTGTTGTCAAATTTACAAAAAAGAGGGTATGGAACGTTCTTTGCCCATGATCTGTCCACACTTCCGTTGTAAAAAAATCGCCCGCCCATGTCACTTTGCCATTTTCATTCATAAAATCATACCATTGCTGTCCCATTTTCTTGGACGGTTTTACCCATATTCCTGTATCGTATATCATATCGAAGATATTCAACCTGGAAATTCCGGGAATATATTTCCTCATTTCTTCACAAATCTGCATTTTGTCCCACTTCGGATGCGTAGTTATTATTTCGTTCATAATTGCATTTTTTGTTTTTTGACTAATACGAGTCTTCTTCCCACTCTCGGAAGTAGTAGCTTGGGGAATACCAAGAGCACAGTGTTTCACCGCTGCTTTCTGTTTTGCATATTTGATGATTTGATCCGGGGTCAGCAAGCTAATCCTTCCTTTTGAACGCCCCAGTATTTTTGACGCACCATTAGCAAGAATCCACTTTTCCTCGGAATTAAAACGTATCTTTTTCGTCTGTTCAAGTAAGCATCCTCTTAAAATCAGGTTTTCCAAACGGAGATACTCGTTCAACGCTACAAGACCAGAATCAACTTCGGGTTCGCTAAAATATAGAAGAAGTTTATTATGCATGGAAGCATATGCTTTCTCAATGTATTTTGACAGATTGATCATTTTATAATAACTCCAATTTCTAAGTTGATTTTAAGCGATTCAAGAAAATGACTCCATGATACACCGAGTTTCATCCGTTCATGAGACATGGGGATATGGTTTCTCTTGAGTACAGTTCTTACTTGGCAATATGTCGCGGAAACACCAATGTTGTTCAACGCATAAACGATTGTGTTAATTCCCCACAACATATTATCAAGAGCAAAACTGATAATGCGTTGCTGGACATCCAACGACAATTGTTTCTTTCTTATTAACGGTGGATTCTTTTTATAATCTTCATATCCATTTATAATCTCTTCTGCAGGAAGAACAGTCGTCATTCCCCAATACTGTTTAGGGACTTTTTCGAGAGCTTCTCCCAACAACCTGAAATTCTCGCGAGAAAGAAGAATCATTTGTGTGTTGTTTTTGGATAACTTCTTGGATAACACGTCATTTTCTAAATGAGTGTATTCGCAGTCCGCCTCGATTTGCTCTGCAATGCTGTGTGCACACAGTTCTTTTGTGAATTCTTCATACATCCGAAACTGGCGATCTTCCCGAAGTCTACGCCGTACACTTGCGGGGAGTTTTTTGAATAGATCAAAAACTTGTTTCATAAAGAACTTCCTTTCCGAGCTTTTGCTCATTGTTGTTTGGATCTGTTTGACCAGTATTTCAATTGACGAACGATATCTTCATGATCAACCATTAAAAGTGCCCTGAAAGAACTATTATACTCCGGGGGCAATCCCCGGTTCTTTTTTTCCCAGTTGCAGTAACGATAATATGGAACCCGCATAATAATACACATTTCCTTTCGAGAAAGATTGTGTTCTTTTCTAAAATCGCGAAGTTGTTGAGCAGGATGTTGATAATCAGATGACAGCATTTTTCTTTTCTGTTTTGATTCTTTTCGTTTTCGAGCAGCATCTTTTGCCGATTTAGTGTGAACAGCGCCAAGTATTCCAATTAGTTTTTCTATGTTCTCGTCGGAAGGCGTTGTTTTTTGGTTTACCCAGTTGTCAATGGTTGACGTGCAAACCCCCATCATTTGTGCAAGAGCTCTGCGAGACATCCCCACGGATTTCATCCTTTCGGAAAGCATTTCCAAGAACGAAAAGCCTGAGGATGAATCGATTGTTTCGCCATGTTTGTTCATGACAACGCCGAAAGTCTCCTTATGCTTTTCAAGAAGTGATTTTGCGATATCGGGAGGCGGTGGAGTTCTCCCATATTCCCAGTTGCACCATGTGCTTTCATTGGTTTTATACATGGCGGCTATTCGTTTTTGTGACAAGCCAAGAGTCAAACGAAGAGCACGGATTTGTGAAGATGTTATTATCTTTGGACGTTTTTCCCTTGATGAAGATTTCTTTTTGGGCGCGTGGCCATAAGGAATGAAAATATCTTTTTTTTGAAACTCCTTGACCAAATCGTCTTGATCCATTTCTAAGATTCTTTTGATTTCCTTTTCCGCGTTTGGATGTATTGATGCCAGTCCACGCTCCCATTTGGACACGCAAGCTTGCTGCCCACCAAACAAAGCGGCAAAATTCTTTAGACTAAGATGATTCTTTTTCCGAAACTCGAAAATGTCTTTTCCCGTTACATGAGGGATTCCTTTCTTGTCGTGAGTATCTGGTGTCGCTCCATACTTTTCAATCTTATCGATCCTGATATCATTGACATTGGTACGTTCCATCAGAATGTTGACAACGTCTTTAAGCACCTTGATGGACTTTTTCATTTCTGTAATCTCATCTGAGATTTTGCTTATGGCAACCAGAATCTCTGTAATTTTCTTGAATTCTTTTAAGGCCTTCTTAATCCTTCGTTCGATAAGGTCTCGCAAAAAGCGGTCAAGCGATTGTTTTGACATGAAAGTCTCCTTTTGTGTTGTTTGTTTTGAGAAATGCGACAAAAAATATACCACGTTTTTTCAATATTTCAAGCAAGTTAGAGAAGAGAACATGAAATTTATTTGTAAAAATATCCGAGTGCCGAATACATCCATAATCTAAAAAGAAAATCATCCTTTCTGTTCGAGGTACAGTATGTTGTCGCGACACTACCTCTCTATGATTTTGAATGACTGGATCGATTAATCGCAAACAAGAAACGGAATGTGAATGGTCAAAACAAGAAAGTATTATATTCATTTAGACTTACATCTAAATATCTATTCTTCTGGAAATAGCAAGTGCTCACAATTTTGCTACTTTTTTTGTTGCCTGACAACAACAAGACGGAACAATTCCGTTTTTTTCTACGGAATAATGTCGAAAAATCGCTTGACAATACTCCGAAATGAGTGTATAGTTATACACGCTGTGCAATAACGATTGGAGACAACCATGAAGAAAACCGAAACGACCCGGACGATGGCGGAACATTGGAACCTGACGGAACGCCGTGTGCGCGAACTGTGCAACAACGGAATGATTCAGGGCGCAATGAAAATAGGACGCTCATGGCAGATCCCTGCCGACGCGGAAAAACCCGTCGACCGTCGTATCCGGAACGGTGCATACAGGAAACAAGCAATTCAAGCTCAAGGCAACCTCCCGCTTCCTATCGGTGTCTCGGATTATCGCCTTGCATCCACAGAATACTATTATGTGGATAAGACCCTGCTGATCCGCGATATTCTGGACGAACGCCCGCTTGTCTCGCTCTTTACGCGACCTCGCAGATTCGGCAAGACGCTCAACATGGACATGCTCCGCACGTTTTTCGAGCGCAGTGAGGTGGACACCTCCATTTATTTCCGGGACCGCAACATTTGGAAATGCGGTCAGAAATACCGTGATTATCAGGGGAAGTACCCTGTGATCTTCGTCTCGTTCAAGGATGTGAAGTGCCTGACCTGGGAAGACACCTACACCAACATCTGCAATCTCCTTCAGCGCGAGTTCGAGCGGCATCTGGAGCTGCTGGAGAGTTCCAAGCTGAACAGCTACGAGAAAAAGAAAATGAAGGCGATTCTGGACGGGAACGCGAACTCAGCGGAGATCGAGGCATCGTTCTCGACGCTTTCCGAGCTGCTCCATAAGCATTACGGGATCGCACCGATCATCATCGTGGACGAATACGACACGCCCATCCATCAAGGCCATGTAAGGGGATTCTACGATTCCATCATCCACTTCATGCGAAACCTCTTTTCGGGCGGCTTCAAGGACAACAGCCATCTGTCGTTCGGATTTCTGACCGGGATTCTCAAAGTCGCCAAGGAAAGCATATTCAGCGGTCTGAACAACCCGAAAATCAACACCATCCTCGACAACCGTTACAGCGAATACTTCGGCTTCACGCACGAGGAGGTCAAAGACATGGCGCATTACTACCGCGCCGATGACAAGTACCAGGAAATTTGCGAATGGTACGACGGCTACCGCTTCGGTAATACCGACATCTTTAACCCGTGGTCGGTCATCAACTACTTCGGCAACGAGTGCCAACCTCGCGCTTACTGGCAGTCGACCGGCAGCAATTCTGTGGTCGGCGAGATTCTGGCGACCGCGGACAATGGCGTGTACGACAAGCTGAACCTGTTGATTCAGGGGAAAACCATCACTTCCTACATCGACACCAGCGTGATTTATCCTCAAATCCGCGACAATCCCTCCTCGATTTACAGTTTCCTGCTCGTGGCGGGCTATTTGCGGATCGTCAAGTCCGAACAGTCGTTCAGTGGCGACTTCATCTGTGAACTGGCACTGCCGAACAAGGAAATCACGTTCGTCTACAACAAGGAAATCCTGCAGAAGATGAACGTCGTCTTCCCTCAGTCCACGGCAATCGCGATTCAGGAGGCGCTTTACTCCGGCGACAAGCTCATGCTTGAGGGGGCGTTGCGAAATCTTCTTCTGGTCTCCGTAAGCTCGTTTGATACGGCGCATGAAAACTTCTACCACGGGCTTGTCCTCGGTCTATGCGCGGTCATGGATAACCGGTATGAGGTTTCCTCCAACCGCGAGGCAGGAGAAGGACGGTACGACATCTGTCTATCGCCGAAGCCCGGAAACGAACAATTGCCCGGAATCCTAATTGAGCTCAAGGCTGCCCAGAAATGTACCCAGCCCCAGCTGAAAAAACTTGCCGGAGAAGCCTTGAAGCAAATCAATGAAAAACGCTATGATACTCTGTTGCGCTCCCGGAAAAAGTCCTCCGTCCTTAAATATGGGGTCGCTTTCTGCGGCAAGGCGGTCGAAATCGTGGTGGGATGATTTTGTAACATGAAAAAGGTATCTGTCAACCTAAAAGATAAGATAACAACACGTCAATGAATGAGGCAGGGTTTCGTGTGTCCTACCCACATACGTCGCATAAAACAAGAAATTCGGATATCCAAATTTGTAGCTACTATTTCCGATACAAACACAATGAACTGAAAGTGTGATACTTATACTCAAAAACCATTTAAAGAATCTTTAAATTCAAACGCTCTCACCTCCACCAACTTGCCTAAACAATTTAGAGATGCACGGATTTCCGGGTCCGCGCATTGCCTCCAAACCTCTTACAACTTCAGCAGGTTGCGACGTTCGAAGAAAGCAAGAAAAACCGAATAGAAAGTTTTGAAACGCCCTTTTCTTCCGTTTCCGGCGGGGGTTTCTTCTCTGTTTCTCTGTGAGGTCGAGGTAGGCTCGTCCACATATGGGGGCTTTTTGCCCCTGATTTCGGACTTTTTGCGAGAAAACCACGTGTTTTGGATCTTTTGGGCTTGGACGGGGGTTCGACCCCTTCTGACCGACCAAAAGCGAGGGTTTCCGCCTCAAAAACAAACTTTTCTCCGCCGATTTGCCGTTTTTTTCAACTCGTTTTTGAGAAAAGTTCGTTTTCATCATGGAATGTGCTCCATCCAACTTTTCTCCGTTTTTCTGTCGTTCTGACTTTTCCCGATCTTTTCCCGGCTTTATCGCCATTTTTTCCCGACCTTTCAGAGAACAGAGAATTGCCCCGTTCATCTTTTTTCCGTTTTTTTGACTGGTGGCAACTCGCGCGGACGTTACGCTTGGATCGGAAAGGGCTGTTTCGACATTCATTTTGTCATGTTCCATCATGTTTACTCCTGTTGTACTGTTCGTTCAAATATTCCCTCACGTGAGGGAATTATTCGTTTTGGATGATGCCCTCTTTTCCGGGCTTTCATATAGTATCTTTCCGAAACGACATCAAAATGGGTGAAGCTTTTCTGTTTTTTCCGTCTTTTTTTGTTTTCCACAAAACCGATTGTTTTCTGCGTATCCGTTACTTTTCAACGAAAATAGCCGTTTCCCGCTTGAAAATGCGGCAGGATGTGTTATTGTTATTCCAATATAATATGCGACTGCCCTTCTTCACCTCACAGCAAGCACGAAACGACGGACAGCGATACACCTTATTTTGGAGCGGAACATGCCGGAAAACACAGCCACGATCGGTTTTGAGAAACAAATATGGGACGCCGCCTGCATTCTCCGCGGCAATCTGGACGCATCCGAGTACAAACACGTCGTCCTCGGCCTCATCTTCCTGAAATACCTCTCCGACCGGTTCGACGCGCGGCGGGACGAGCTCGTGGCGGAGGGCGAGAAATTCGAGGAGGATCCGGATGCCTACACGGAGGAGAACGTTTTTTTCGTGCCGCCGGCAGCCCGCTGGGAACGCGTCGCGGACGCCGCCCACACGCCCGAGATCGGCAAGGTCATCGACGGTGCCATGCTCGCGATCGAAAAGGAGAACCCGCGCCTGAAGGGCATCCTCCCGAAAACGTTCGCCCGCCCCGAGCTCGACAAACGCCGCCTCGGCGACGTGGTCGACCTCTTCACGAACATCCGCATGAAGGAGCACGGCGACACCCGCGACATCCTCGGCCGCACCTACGAATACTGCCTCTCCATGTTCGCCGAGCAGGAGGGCAAGAAGGGCGGCGAGTTCTTCACCCCGGCCTGCGTCGTGAAAACGCTCGTGGAGATCCTGAAGCCGTACCACGGGCGCGTCTACGACCCCTGCTGCGGCTCCGGCGGCATGTTCGTGCAGTCCGCCAAGTTCGTCGAGAGCCATTCCGGGCGCATCAACGACATCTCTGTCTACGGCCAGGACTCCAACCCCACCACGTGGAAGATGGCGCAGAT
>JAEEGJ010021306.1_pt1 | contig 13969 bp, 6 predicted proteins | sample 8958761 | NCBI WGS metagenome assembly JAEEGJ01 (sample SAMN16246546, study PRJNA631951) | gut metagenome | biome: gut microbiome; feature: rumen; material: RS-attached | host: Bos | place: Iran: Karaj | collected 2018-10 | reverse complement strand
ACAGCGGCGGCCATTCTTGCAAAAAATTGCCTTGTCATAAAAGCGTTGTTTTGGTTGGTTAGATGTTTATGGTTTAAACAGTTTTGTGCTATGCAGCCGGTGACAAATGTACCCTTTTATATAGGCGCAGACTTTCAAAACGCGACCGAAATCGGAAACAAATCAATCATTTTTCAATCATTTGGGGGCTATCTAGGGTCTTTTGGAAGATTTTTAGTATCCTATGAACGGATTTTAAAAGATATTTTTGCTACCTTGCAACGCCAAAGAACGAATAATGAAAAGAGCACTCCTGTTTGTCATTCTTCTCTCGTCCGTCCTCGCGGGATGGGCGCAGAACAACCATACCCGGTTCCGGAATTTCAGCACCGACGACGGCCTCCCCGACAATTCGGTGCGGGCCATTTTCCAGGACAGCTACGGCCTGATCTGGTTATGCACGCGCGAAGGCATCTGTATGTACGACGGACTGCATTTCAAGCAACTGGAGAACCCTTCCTGCGATATACTGGACGGCCTCGCCATGAGCCTGGCCGAAGACCCGCAGCACCGGCTCTGGTTCATCACCACGCGCGGCATCGGCTTCCATGACCTCACGACCGGGGAAACCCGCACCGTGCACCGAAACACTTCCGGGGGCCTGATTGGTGCGGCAGACATCGCCGTGGACCGTAACGGGATGGTCTGGTTCGCAAACGAAGATATTTATTGTTGGGATCCCGCGCGCGAGACCCTTGTGGACTACGCCCCCATCGCCCTTTTCCACAGCAATACGGTCGAGGCCGACAGCAACGGCTCCATTTGGTTCCTCGCCACGAATGGCGACCTGTACCGCTTCAACACCATCGGCGGCAGCTTCGAACGAATCAACCGCGGTGCAGGAGAACGCTTCTCACGGCAGGATATCGTCTCGGACGGGGCCGGCCATATGCTGTCCTCCGCCCCCGGCGGCATCGTCCTCAGCACCGACATTTTCACCAATGTCACCACAACGCTCTACCGGACCGACGCCGGTGAAATCCGCTGCATCGTTCCCGAAAGGGGCGGACGCTGCTGGCTGGGCACCGACCACGGCATCATCCGCGTGGACGGCGACCGCCGCCAGGTCTTCACCCACGACCGGTCGGATCCGGACTCCATCGCTGGCGAGGACATCTGGTCGATGCTCCTGGACCGCCAGGGGAATCTCTGGGCGGGAATGTTCTACAACGGCCTGGCCCTGCACCGCAACCCCCGGAGCCTCGTTTCCCGACACCTCGGGCACCGCTCCGGCGGAGATCTTCCCGGAGACATGATCCGGCCGGTCATCGCCGTGGGCGACAGCCACATCCTGGCGGGCGCCGAGGACGGCGGCCTGTCCCTGCTGAACCTGACGGACGACACCGTCGAGGACCTCACCTTCGCCGGACCCGGCGGCGCCCCCGTCAATATCCAGGGACTGTGTCTGGAAGGGAACGACCTCTGGATTGCCACTTTCGGAAACGGCATGTACCGGATGGATTTTCCGAGCCGGAAACTCCGGAAGAACTACTTGTCCGACCTGTCCGCGGCCACCGTCGCCCGCACCCGCAGCGGGGACATCTACCTGGGGACGACCGCCGGACTCTACCGGTATGATCGGGCGGAGGACCGTTTCCAGTCCTGTCCCGAGTTCGGCAGCAGTTTCATCCACGCCTTGTACGAGGATTCGCGGGGCACGCTGTGGGTAGGCACCTATGGCAGTGGCCTATGGACCGAAAAAGACGGGGTTTACAAGCATATCACCCTGAATGACAAAGAGTTCGGCCTCTCTTCCGACTACATCACCAGCATTCGCGAGGACAGCCGCCACCGGCTGTGGGTCCTGACGGAGACGGGCGGTGCCTGCTTCGCCGGACTCGACGAGATTGCCTCCGGGAACTTCCGATTCCGGGCCCTCTCACGACGCAACGGGCTCCCCTCCTCCATCGCCTGCTGCATCCTGGAAGACCTGGACCAGGTCCTCTGGCTCACGACTACCCACGGCATCGTCAAGCTCGACCCCGATGACCTGTCTATCCGCGAGATTTACCAGGAGGAGCACGGCGACACGATGAACCAGTATTCCTACGGTTCCGCCTGCTCCACTTCCAGCGGCCGGCTGTTCTTCGGTACGAGCCGCGGCCTGGTCGGCTTCACCCCGCCGGAGCGCACCAGCCGCGAGCCCCTGAAACTATACATCACCGAGATCTCCGCCAACGGACCCGGCCTCATCTACTCCGTGACCGAGGAAGGAAAATCCACCCTGCACACGCAGAAAGTCCGTCTTCGCTACAAAGACCTTTCCTCCCTGACCATCCGCTACGCAGCTCCGGACTTCCAGTCTTCCCGGACCGGTCTGTTCCGGACCGTCCTGGAAGGCAAGCGGCGGTCCATCCAGAGCTATTCATCCACCGGTGAAACCACCTACACGGACCTCGCTCCCGGCAAGTATCAGTTCCGTGTAAACGGCGTGGGCAACCGCCGGGAAGCCTACCGGGCCCTGGACATCGAAATCCGCCCGCCCTTGTACCGGTCTGTCGCCGCGTTCATCCTCTACGCCCTGGCCGCCCTGCTGATCCTGGGGATGCTGGCGCGGCAATGGGACCATATCCGCCAAATGCGGATGACGCGCGAGGTCGAGAAACTCCAGACCGAGCAGCAGAAAGAACTTTATGACGCGAAGATCAACTTCTTCACGAATATCACCCACGAGATCCGCACCCCGCTTTCCCTGATCAAGATGCCGCTGGACAAGATTATATCCAGCGGGAACTATACAGAGAGCAACCGGCAGGAACTACTCACGATGCAGGCCAACGCCGAGCGTCTCCTGAGCCTGACGAACCAACTCCTGGACCTGCGGAAGATGGAAAAAATGGAGGTGAAGCCTACCTTCCTCCCGAACGATCTTGCAGCGCTGGTCCGGAAGACCTGCGACCGGTTCGCGGCGATGGCGAAGGACCAACACATCCAGTTGGACGTCTCTTTGCCGGATACGCCTTTCCAGGTGGACTGTGCTGGTGAAATGGTGGAGAAGATTGTCGGAAACCTGCTTTCCAACGCCTGCAAGTACGGGGACGGTCACGTCCGCGTGGCACTGGAGCCGATGCCGGACGGCGAACGCGTCCGCATTCGCGTGGACAGCAACGGCGAGCGGATCCCGGACGAAGACGCCGAACACATTTTCGAGAAATTCTACCAGGGCAGCCTCGCCCGGCAGGGCAAGGGAACCGGTCTCGGCCTCCCATACGCCCGAAGTCTCGCATCCCTGCACGGCGGTTCCCTCACGCTGGACCGTTCCGTCACCGATTTCAACTCCTTCGTATTGGAACTGCCAGTCCATCAGGAAATGAAGGTGGAGTTTCCGTCCGGCCGCGAGAAAGAGGAGGCCGAGGAAACGCCCGCTGCCATCGACAGTCTCCATCACACCGTGCTCGTAGTGGAAGACGACCCGGACATGCGGGGTTACCTGGCCAAAGAACTGTCGGAAGAGTACAACGTCCTGGTGGCCGCCAACGGCGAAGACGCCCTGCAGCTGGTCGAGAGCCAGCGCATCGACCTCGTGGTGAGCGACATCATGATGCCGGGCATCGACGGCGTGGCCCTGTGCAACCGGATCAAGTCCACGACCGAATACTGCCACATCCCGGTCATCCTCCTGACCGCGGCCGTTGGTATGGAAACCCGCATCGAGACGCTCCAGGCCGGCGCCGACGGCTATATCGAGAAGCCGTTCGCGATCGAGCTGCTCAAGGCGAACATCGCCAACCTGTTCAAGAACCGGGAGATCGCGAACCGTCAGTTCACCCAGTCCCCGCTCACCCACTTCAACTCCATGGTGACGGGCGGCATGGACCAGGAGTTCATGGAACGGCTGCACGACATCGTGATGAAGCACCTCGCGGAACCCGACCTGAACATCGAGACACTCACCACCGAACTGGGGACGAGCAAATCCACGCTGTACCGCAAGGTGACGGCAAACACGGGCCTCAATATCAACGAGTACATACGCGTGAGCCGCCTCAAAAAGGCCGCCGAGATGCTGTCCAGCCAGAAGTATCGGATCAGCGAGGTGGCCTATATGACCGGCTTCTCATCGCCGTCCTACTTCGCCACCTGTTTCCAGAAACAGTTCAACGTCTCTCCTTCCTCTTTCGTAAAAGGCCTAAAGGGTTGATTGTTCGGATATTTTTGCGTACCTTAGTGTCGTTAATACCAAAACCACATGAAGCGATTCTCCGTTTTTGCCGCCTTGTTACTCATGGCGGCGTGCCAGAGCGAAGCTCCGGACCTGAAACTGAATGACCTCGGCTACTTCGAGCGCCAGGGCGTGAATGTCCTCGTGTTCAGCAATCCGTTCAGCGGCGGATTCAACGACGAGAAGAATTCCGGCATCGAAATCATCCACCACGGGGTGCGGACCGTCCAGGGCGGCGCCGTGCGCCTGAATGTGACGCCGGAGCAGTGGGACCTGGTGCCCACAATGACCTCGCGGGTGGTCGACACGCTCGCGCAGCGCATCGAGGTGGGCATGCGCTTCGACTGGTACGACTTCGATTCCCGCGTGGTCGTGGAGCCCAAGGGCAAGGCCGTCGAAATCTCCGTCTATCTGGACAAGCCGGTGCCGGAGGCGCTCGCGGGTGAAGCGGGCTTCAATCTCGAGTTCCTGCCCTCGCAGTACTGGAACAAGGCCTACCTGGTGGACGGGAAGCCCAGCCGCTTCCCGCGTTATGCGGTCAGTGACACGAAGGTCCGTCCCAACGAAGAGAAAGTCCGCCAGTTCAAGGGGTATCGCACCTATGACGACCGGGGCACCGGCGAGTTCATCGAACCGCTGCCGCTTTCCGCCGGTCACGAGTTTCTCCTGGCACCGGACGATCCGCAGCGGATGGTGAAGGTCACCAGCGAGAGCGAGATCCGGCTCTATGACGGGCGGATGCTCGCCCAGAACGGCTGGTACGTCCTGAGGACCGTCCTCCCGGCCGGAAAGACCGGCAAGGTCGTCACCTGGACCGTGGAGCCGAACGCCGTTCCCGGCTGGATCCGCGAACCCAACGTGGGCTTCTCCCAGATGGGCTATGTCCCGGAACAGCCCAAGGTTGCGGTCATCGAACTGGACAGGAAAGACAAGGTGCAGGCCAAGGCTTCCGTCTGGAAGGTCGAAGCCGACGGATCCACGCACGAGGCCTTCTCCGGCCCCGTCAAGGTCTGGGGCGAATACTATAAGTATAACTACGCCAAGTTCGATTTCTCCGCCCTCAAGGAGCCTGGCGTCTATTTCCTTCGCTACGGGGACGTGACTACCGGGAACTTCATCATCGACCCGTCCGTCTATGACAAGATCACGGTGGCGACGAGCGACGTCTGGATCCCCGTCCACATGAACCACATGGCCGTCCACGAGGCCTATCGCCTCTGGCATGGCGAGCCTTTCAAGGAAGGCTACCTGCAGGCTCCGCCGAGCACGGACCATTTCGACCTCCACTGGCAGGGACCCACGACCGACACGCGTTTCAAGGCCCTGGAACTCATTCCTGGCCTGAACGTGGGCGGTTACTTCGACGCCGGCGACTTCGACATCGAGACGGGTTCCAACATCAGCGTGGTGATGAACCTCATCACCCTGTGGGAGCAGTTCCGTTCCGAGCGTGACGAGACCTTCGTCAGCGAGGAGCAGCGCTATGTGGAACTCCACCGTCCCGACGGTACGCCGGACATCCTCCAGTACATCGAGCACGGCGTCCTGAACCTCGTGGCCCAGGCCGAGCAGATCGGCCACATGGCCCAGACCCTCTCCAACTCCGTCCTGGACAACTATCATCACCTGGGCGATGCGGCCGGCATCACCGACGGCCTCCACTACGACCCGCGCCTGAAGCCGTACCAGAAGTCGGCGGACGGCAAGTCCAGCGGAACGCCGGACGACATGTGGGCCTTCACCAGCCGGAATCCGGGCCTGGACCTGCAGGCGGCCACGATGTTCGCCGCGGCCAGCCGTGTGCTGGCGGAGAAGAACCCGGGGCTTGCCCAGCGCGCGCTCAAGCAATCCATCCGTCTCGAAGAGGAAGGCACGAAGTTGATGGCGGCTGATACCTCGTCCCGCAACCGGCGTCGCATGAACCAGGGCGGCAACTTCTCCACAGCGCTGCAACTGTATGTGTCCACGAAGGAGCAGAAGTACCTGGACCAGTTCACCGCCGCCGTCTGGCCCGCCCTTGAGCGCATGCCCAATGGGGCCATCAGCGCGGCCCTGGATGCCGTTCCGTACATGGATGCGGCCTACAAGGAGAAACTCCGCCCCTATGTGGAGCAGTACCGCGACTATATCCTGCAACTGGAGAAGGACAATCCGTACGGCGTTCCGATCGGCCTCGGCAACTGGGCCGGCGGCGGCCAGGTGACCGGCTTCGGCACCACCGTCTGCAACGCGCACCGGCACTATCCCGACATCATCGGCAAGGAGCACATCTACAAGACCCCCGCGTGGCTCTTCGGCTGTCACCCGTACCACAACTATTCCTGGGTCGCCGCCGTCGGCGCCGCGCGCCCTAAGCAGGTCTTCTACGGCAACAACCGGGCGGACTTCTCCTTCATCCCCGGCAACATGGCTCCCGGCCTCCTGTTCCGCCAGCCGGACCATTTCGAGAACTATGACGACTGGCCGTTCCTCTGGGGCCAGAACGAAGGCACCATCGCCGGCAACACCGGCTACCTGATCTGGGGCGAAACCTTCCGGAACGTCGAGGCAAAATAAGGCTGATCCGCTTCTCGGGTCTGTCAAAACATCGATGGTGGTCCACGAACTGGACCACCATCAGCATTTTACCCCCTTTTTTGCACAAGGTGGTCCACCTCTTGGTCCACCATCGGCACCTCCGGCCGGGTACAGCCGGAGACGCCGTCTGGCGCTACCGGAACAGGCCGCGGTCGATGCCCCAGCCCATCTTCTCGTAGCCCTTGGCATTGAGGTGGAGCCAGTCGTTCTCGTAGAGGAAGGCGGGGTCCAGACGGTCGGGCTGCGCGGGGTCGGCAACCATCCGGTCAAAGTCGATTACGCCGTCGAAGACGCCGGAGGTACGGATCCAGTCATTGAGGGCAACGCGTCCGGCCTCGTGGTCCGGGGAATAGTAGCCGTTGCCCTTGACGGGCGTGACGGTGGCTCCGAAGACTTTGATACCCAGCGCATGGGCCTCCTGTACAATCCGGGTCCACACTTCCTTGATGCCTTCGGCAGTCGCCTTCCCGTCGCGACTGCCGCCCAGGTCGTTCGTGCCCTCGAAGAGGATGACATACTTCACGCCGGGGTGGCCGAAGAGGTCGCGGACGTAGCGGCTCTGTCCGGTGGGGCCGAGACCGCCGCGGAGGATGCAGTTGCCGCCGAGGCCGAAGTTCAGCACGGACAGGTTCCGCGTGGCGGGATCGGTGAGGAGGGAGCGCGAAAGTTGGTCCGTCCAACGGTCCTGCCCGTTGGTCGTCGTGCCGCGGCCGTCGGTGATGGAATCGCCCAGAACGGCGATGGCAGCGCTGCGGCGGCGGGGCTTGACGTCAATGGAACTGATCGTGTACCAGTGGTTTGTCTCAGCAATCGGCGCAGAGAAATCCGTCGTGTAGCCGTCTGCGATGTAGGAGGTGGTCCGGGAGCCCGGATGGCTGGTGACCGTGGTCGATGAAATCCGCCCGTAATGGATCGTAATCGCCAGGTTCATCCGGTCCTCCAGCGGGAAGGAAACCGGATCGGATACGACGGAGGCGCCAGGGGCCATCGTTACGGACGGGCAGCCGTCGAACGAGAGCCTGACGGATGTCCCTTCAACGATTTCCGGACTCGCGCCCATCGTCTGCGCCACGGCGACTTCCACGCCCAGGATGTCCGTCGGGTCGGGGTTGAACAGGTTCGACAGATGCAGCCGGATGGCTTTTCCGCCGATGGACACCTGCACGATCTGGCGGAAGGAGTTCCCGGCCAGGCCAGGCTGCGGCGGCCGGTTGTGCGGTTCGGCAATCTGCAGGGCCGTGGCCCAGGTCGTGACCCAGTCGCGTGTCTGGGCGGACACGGGGGTGAGGCCCGCCGCGAGGGCGAGCACAAGCACAAGCAGGAATCTCTTCATCATTGCGGTCTTCTGAAACGTCTCGGCATCAGGATGATGGGGTCGCCCGCCTCATCGTGCTGGGGCATGCCCAGCCGGTCGGACTGGATGCTGCGATTGACGAGCGAGTCGATGGGGGTCCTCAGCGGCTCCACATCCGCAGGGAGCGGACGGCCGGAGAAGGTCTGGAAATAGCCCACGCAGGCATCGCGCCACCAGCGGGCGTCGCTCGCCTGGATCGTGAGTTTCCGGTCGGTTTCCGCCCACAGGGCAGGGCTGACGTAGGGCTTCAGCCCCTGCCAGGTTTTCCGGAAACCTTCCACGGTCTGGATGCCCCGGTCATAATGCAGGCAGATTTCGTCCCACAGGTCCCTTCCGGAAGACAGCTTGTAGTCCCAAGGCAGGTGATGGAACCAAAGCAGGAGGTTCTCCGGACAGGTCGCCAGGTCGTTATAGGTCGATGTCAACGGCTCGTTGTACTGGTCCACGTTGCCGGAGCCTTCATGGGTACGGTCGAAGCCGATACCCGCGCTATCCGCCTTGTGGTAATAGGCCGGGGTCCAGTCGGGACGGCCGAGCCGCTCCCACGGAGCCGGGCCGTAGTGCGTCCCGCCGAACAGGTGATGCAGGCCCAGCGGCATCTCATAGTCCACCACGGCCTCGCGGGAGGCCATCAGGATGCCTTTCACCGGCTCCACGAACTTCTTCGCGAAAGCCGCGTCCTTCATCCCTTCCGGCTTCAGGAACGTCTGGCGGACCCATTCATCGGCAATCTGCTCCGCGCTCAGCGTCGGATTCCAGGCGAGGCGGCCGAAGGCGTACCAGTTGGCCTGGGCGAAGACATAGCCGCAGAAATTGGGATCCTGGCCGGTGTTGGCAACGCCGGCGATGGCCGTAACCATCTTGGCGACGGTAGAGCCGGGGCCGTCCCGGTAAGTGTCGGAATCCAGGCATTCCTCCCAGGTGGTGCCGTGATAGGCCAGGTGGTTGGAGAAACCCAGGTACTCCTGCGTGATCTGGAACTCCATCATCATCTGCGTATCATGGAGTTTGCCGAACAGCGGGCTGAAGGGCTCGCGGGGCTGGAAATCCACCGGGCCGTTCTTGATCTGGATAATCACGTTGTCCGCAAACTGGCCGTCCAGCGGGAGGAACTCCTCCACGGCCTGATTGGCCCGGTCGGGGCTCGTGGGCGCATAGACGAAGGCGCGCCACATCACGATACCGCCGTAGGGTTTCACCGCCTCGGCCAGCATGTTGGCGCCATCCGCATGCGTCCGGCCGTAGTCCTGCGGACCGGCCTGGCCTTCGGAATTGGCCTTCACCAGGAAGCCGCCGAAGTCCGGAATCGCCGCGTAGATTTCCGCGGCCTTGTCCTTCCACCATTGGCGTACCTTCGGATCCAGCGGGTCGCCGCTCTTGAGGCCGTCCAGCGTCATGGGCGTAGTCCATTTGATGGACAAGTATGTCTTGATGCCATATTCCCGGAGGATGTCCGCAATCTTCGCCACGCGGGCAATATGCTCCGCATCCAGGATTAAAGGATTGGAATTCACGTTGTTAAGTACGGAGCCGTTCAGGCCGAGGGAGGCGCAAAGTTCGCCGTAACGGCGGATGCGCGCCTCGGGAATCTCCTGCGCAGTCCACTCCCACATGGACAGGCCCGCATACCCGCGTTCCACGGTGTCATCCAGGTTGTCCCAGTGATTCAGGAGCCGGAGGTCGTAGAACGGCTTTTCCCTGATGTCGATGCCCGGACCGGCCTGGCCGAGCGTTTCCGCGCGCTGCAGGGCATAGATGCCGTACCGGAGGCCGGCCTCGGAACCGGCATCGACATGCCGGATGCCGTCCGCATCATAGATGTGGAAACCTTCCGCCGGCAGGGCGGGGTCGATGGCGGTCTGGACCGAAGCGAGGACCTCTGCATAGGGACGCGCTCCCGCCAGCCAGAGATCGGTGCCGTCCTGCTCCACGGGACGGACGGAAGAAGAACAGGCGGAGAGGAGCAGTCCCGCCAGGGCAACGAAGAGATATTTACGCATAATCAGTTGATTTCTTTTTCTTTACTGGAAAACCTCATTCTCCTGCCTGAACAGCCGGGCGGCATCACTCACGGTCATGCCGGTGGACGCGTTCCCGAGGTCCGGAACATTGAAGGACTTGAGGTTGTAGAGATAGAACCAGGAGGACTTCTGAGGCAGGACGAAGGGCTTGGTCGTGTGGCCGTTCTCATCCAGGTGGCAGAAATACGGCTTGCCGTACTGCCCGTCTCCGCGCTTGCTCGCGAAGACGAACCAGCGGCTGTTGGACGACCAGCTGTGGTAGGAGTCCGACTTGTTCCCCTTGATTTCATCCAGGGACCGGATCTCGCCGGACTGCAGGTCCGCGAGGTAAAGGGTGCATTCGGGATGGAACAGCGGGAAGGTGCCGTAATCGGCCACGCTGAACATCAGCCAGCGGCCGTCCGGGGACGCCTTCGGGTGGCAGACGGAGCCCTTGTTCGCCCGTCCGCTCCAGACGGTGTCCACCTGCCCGCCGATGAGGCCGGTCTCAGGGTCGAAATCCGCCCGGACAAGGTCGTAGAGGCAGTCCTTGACCTGCTCCGGCAGCGACACGGTGTCCGCCACGCAATAGTAAACCGACCGGCCATCGGCCGAGAAGCATGGGAAAGTCTCGAACTTGTCGGCCCGGGCCACGTGCGGGACGTTGATCATCCGGTTGTTCACGAAATCGGCCACGGTGAGGTCGGACTCGGAATCGTACACCTCCATGCGGGAGGCCGCCATGGTGTGGAAACTGGGCCAGATGATGTTGGTCGAGAAGACGCCGAAACGCCCTTCGGGATGCAGTTCCCCGTACACGGTGGCGGAAAGCATGCCGTCGGATTTGAGCGTGAGCTTCCGGAGTTTGCCGTTATGGTTCAGGATGCTGCCGCCCTTGGGGCCACGGATGTAATAGAGAGAATAATCGCCGCGCGACTGTCCATGGACATGGCAGTTCATGCAGGCGTTCTCCGTATGCTTGTAGTCGCAGATTGTGGTTTCATAGAAATTCTCGATGCAGCGCTCCATGATGGATATTTCGTGGAACATCTGGTACGACGGCTCGATGAGCCGGTACGTGAGCCAGCCGTCGATGGCGTCCTCGCTCACGTGGACGGTCCACTGGTCCGTGACTTTTTCGCCGTTCACCACGGCCTCGGCCGTCACAGTGATCGTCTGTCCTTCAGAACCTTTGAGGAAATCCTTCCAGGCGCCCAGGCGCCATTCCACCTTGTCGCCCCGGAGGGTGACGGATCTGTCACCGAGGGTGAAGGTGGTCTTCGCCTTCCTGACATCCTCCATCGCATAGCGGAAATTGAGCGGCGCGATGTTGGCCGGGATGGTCACCTCCTTGTAATCCGGATAAATCACCAGGGGGCCTTCGCTTCCGTCCACGGCCGTGGCGGGATCCCCGCCGGCGCATCCTGTCAAGGCCAGGAGTGCAAAAACCAGCAAATATAGGTAAGTGTGTTTCATCGTTTATTGCTGCTGCGCCTCCTGCATCGCCACCAGATAATAATACCAGTACGTGTTCTTGAAGGCACTCGGATTCCGGCCGAACCGGCCCATCCGGTCCACTTGCGAAAAGTCCACGCCGTAGCGGGTGACCTCCTCCGGATTCAGCCGGTCGTTCCGGCTGAGCCAGATGAGGATGGCCTCGTCATAGAGGTGTCCCTTGATCCTTTCCAGCGCAAGGTCCTCGATGAAACCGTCCAGGTTGTAACCCATCAGGTCGAAGCAAAGCAGGTATTCACGGGCCGGCCGGTTGTCTGGATCGGCCTCCAGCAAGGCGTACAGGATGGCACGGGGGGTGTCGGAATTATGCACGAAATCCTTCCGAATCACTTTCTTGCGCACTTCCGCCAGTTGCGCCCGGGTCGCCTCGTCCTGATGGGCGGGCATCATGCGCCGGGCCCATTTCCCGTAGAAGAGAGTCTTAGAGAGGATATCCAGGTATTTCATGGCTGCGGCATCTTCGCCCATGGCCAGGTTCACCCGGGCCAGGCGGACCAGGAAGCGGTTGCCCGTGTGCTTGGGCGAAGCCTGCAGGGCGGTGATGGCGCTCTGCTCCGCCACGGTCATGTCGCCCAGCTGGAACCAGGCTTCCCCGGCGAGGGTGTTGGTGAATACCGTCCGCTCGGAAGAGACCGGGAACAGCAGTGTGTAGATATGGTTCTGGGAGTGGTTGAGCAGGGTCTCCCCCAGGTTCCCCTTCATCGCATGGGCCAGGTTGTAGCAGTAACTCGCCTCCTCCATGTACAGGTCCACCTTCGACAGTTCCAGGACTTTGTCCCAGTTCTCCCGCGAGGTCTCCACGTCCAGTCCGATCACCCGCTCATACTCCAGTTTGGGCGTGTTCCACCACTTGCCGTAATCCTTGTGATACGGCGGGCCCAGCAGCCAGACGCCGGCCGCGAGGAGAACCACCGCGGCGACGGGGCGGAGCCAGGCCTTCCGGAACTGCAGTGCCAGCAGGAGCAGGGAAAGGTACCCCAGGACGACCAGCGTGTAGCGCGTCTGGTACAGGTTTCCCATCTCCCGCAGGAACGACCAGGCGAAAAACAGGGTTCCCACGGCGAGCGAAGGCCAGATGCCCATGAACTTCCGGCAGATCTTGTAAGCGACGTAGCCGATTGCGGCCAGAAAGAGCGCCACGATGAGCGGCGCGACCACGGGAAGGTGGAAGAATTGCTCCAGGAAATCGGCCACGAAACGCACCGGGGACGCGATTCCTCGGTAAGTCTGGGCGATGTAATCCCCGTCGTATACAAACAGGTTCAACTGCTCGCGGCGGGCGAGATGATAGGGGTAGACAAACTGAAAGAAACAGAACGACCCGACGAAGGCCAGTGCTGCGGCCAGCTGCCCGACATGCGATTTGATTCCTTGCTTTATCACCTTACAAAGATGAGATTTTTTTTCCGCTTCTCAAAGGACAAAAGGGGCGGCCTTCGCCGGCCGCCCCCTCCTCTCTAACCATTCACTTAACCAAACTGCTATGCTAATCCACAGGATAGCCGGGGTTCTGATAGGCTGCCTTTTCGGCGTCCTCCATCTTCATGTTGTCCAACTGTCCCTGCGGGATCGGACGGAGATAGTGGTACTTCTCGATCTTGCGCGTGACCTTGGCCGGGGTATGGTCCGCGGCGCCGGGGCCGCAGATCGTGTAGGTGCCAGCACGCTGGGCCCAGGTCTGGGTACGGACCAGGTCAAACCAGCGGAAGCCGTCGCCGAAGTACTCGCGCATGCGTTCGTCGAGAAGGTAGTCGATGGTGATGTTCGCCGGGGTGGCGGCCACGAGGTCAGCGCTGTAGTCGGCCACGACTTCCTTGTCCCAGTTGACGCTGTAGGACCACTTGCCGGCGCGGGCGCGCAGCACGTTGATGAGGTCGCGGGCGGACTGGCTGCCCGTAGCGCCCTTCACGGCCGCCTCGGCGGCGATGAAGTAGAACTCGGAGAACTTCGCGATGTTGAACGGACGCGTATGGGCGGCGTTCGGGGAACCGGTGCCGGTCGTGTTGGTACGATACGGACCGAGTTTCCAGATCTTCGGATACATCAGACGGCTGACACCGCTCGGGTTCACCACGTAGTAATCGTAGTTGGGGCTCTGGCCGAGCATCGAGATACCGGCGTTGTAATCGTACTTCACGCTGGGATCCTCCTTGTCCAGATAGACGAGGAAGGCCTCGTTCTTGCCGATGTGGGCGCCGTTCGGGCCCTCGACATAGGTGGCCGGGTTGCCGCCGCGGTCCCAGTTGGTGCGGAAGACATAGACGAAGGTACCGTCGTAACGGGAATCCTTGTCGCGGTCGATGAAGGTCGCGATGGCTTCCT
>JAEEGJ010021300.1_pt1 | contig 13973 bp, 6 predicted proteins | sample 8958761 | NCBI WGS metagenome assembly JAEEGJ01 (sample SAMN16246546, study PRJNA631951) | gut metagenome | biome: gut microbiome; feature: rumen; material: RS-attached | host: Bos | place: Iran: Karaj | collected 2018-10 | reverse complement strand
ATAAGCCTCACCCTTTTCTACGACCTCGTAAGCATATTTTTTATAAAGCTCAAAGCGCTCGCTCTGAACATAAGGGCCGTATTCACCGCCCTTAGAACCGCCTTCGTCCCAGTCAATTCCCAGCCAGGCCATTGTATCATAAAGGTTCTGAACATATTTTTCGTCATAACGGGTGCGGTCTGTATCTTCCAGACGTAAAATGAATTTTCCGTTTTGAGAACGTGCAAAAAGATAATTAAAAAGCGCAGTGCGGACACCACCAATGTGCTGCATTCCTGTTGGACTAGGCGCATAACGTACACGAACTTCTTTGTCTGCCATAAAAGACTCCTCATATTATAGAAAATAATGAGTTATTATAATGATTTTGAGGAGATGTCTCAATAGATACGGTGGTTTCGATAAACCGCTTCGCAGCACTCAACCACCGTTAGGTGGCTAGCGCTGGCGGCGGTCGTGCGCCTTGTAGTAGGCAGTTTTATCGTCGTACATTGCTTTATCTGCCCGGCGGAATACAGCCTGAACAGAAGAATCTTTTCCCGAAACATAGCTTGAAAAGCCTTTAGAAATTGCAAGCGGAGCTTCAGACTTAAAATCATCTGCCGCTTCATTTGCCTCAGCAACTGCAGAATCAATAGCCACAAAAATCTCTTCTATTTTGTCTTTGTTTGATATCTCAAGAATAGAGACAAACTCGTCCCCACCAATTCTGAAGAGCCTTGAACTGCCTACAACATTCTTCAGAATATCAGAAGCAGTAATAATTAAATGATCCCCGTATTCGTGGCCATAAGTATCATTTGCATTTTTGAGCCCGTTAATATCAAATACCGCAATAGAAAAATCAATATCTGTATCCTCAATTGCATCATCAAGCAGTTTTACATTTTCAATGTAAGCATTTCTGTTTGCAGAACCGGTTAGCGCATCTGTATAGGCAAGCTCATGAGCATCATCAATATAAAGCTGCAGTTCATTACGAACATATTTCAGACGATGGCAAACTTCTTCAAACTCATCTTTTATTCCCAGTTGTGCGTCATCCTCTTCGGAATAGCCATAAGATTCATCATATTCAAAGGTATTCTCGCGGCGGCCGGATGCAATCTTCAAAGCCTGGGCAAGCTCTTCAACCTCATCTGTCAGCTGGCCCATTTCTACATTGATGTAAGCAAGCCGCCTTTGAAGCTTTGTAAAAATCAAAAATACTATGATAGCACCAGCCAAAAGTGAAATAAGACATATTACAAGTGTTGTATAAATATGATGACGAAGTCTCTGTTCATACCAGGTAGCATCAACATCAACCGCAATAATACCGCCTACTCCACCCTTTGAATTAAAAACCGGAACATAGGCGCTGTAAAAACGGCCCCACTTATCTTCATAAGCAACATCATCAACAGCAGAAACTCCCTGACTTGCTGAATAAAGGGCATCTGTATAAACAATGGGCTCTCCAAACTCACCGGGATCATCTTCATCAGGGTCAATGGTAAAGGTAAAGGTTTTATTTCCCATATCCCGGATTCCGTAAATGTACTCAAGCTTAAAGTTTACCTGAAAGGTACGTAAAACATTCAGGGAATACTGATATTCAGGGGTATCTACATCTTCCTTCTGAAGCTTTTCAAGTACATCTCCATCAAGAAGATAGGCCGCGCTATTCAAAATATCCAGCATTCGGCCATGCATCTGCTGACGCAAATCATTTCGTGACTGAATAATCAGAATAGTTCCCAAAACTCCATTTACCAGAAGTAAAAAAAAAGAGAGAACTATAATTGTCAGCCTTGAAAAGGATTTTCTGTGCTTCATATATTATTTTTTGATTCTATCACTCTCATAAGCCATCCGCAAGTTATAAATTCTCGCGTTAACGTTAAAAAAAAACTTCCAAATTTTCTATTCCTATCCTATAATATTAGGATAATAGAATAAAGTTTATAAAATTCTTGATTTATAACAGGAGACTTTATGAGTTCTAAAAAGCCTTACGCTAATGGTATATATGTTCCATGGTATGGTTATCTTTTTCTATTCCTTGTTTACGCTGCATCCTTTGCAGTAATGACCCCTTTATCCCTTATCTCCGGACTTTTTACATCTGCAGAAATGGGGATTATCTTTTCTAATCCTCTGCTTAACCTTTCAATAGTTGTCGTTCTTATAATTGGCGCTGCTATGGTTTTCTTAGAAAGAAAGGTTATAAAAAGCTATGACGGCACTCCAGCAGGTGCAGAAAAGCTGAACGAAAGACTTAAGCTGCTTGCCACAGGAAACATTGTCGTTCCACTTATTTCAATGTTAGTAATTTCATTTATTATTCTTGGAGCATTAAACAAGTCTGAGGATATTTTAGCTGAATTCGGTGGAATGAAACCTACAATCTTCATTATTGCAATGCTTGAAGGAAGCCTTCTGGATGTAGGACTGTTATTCTATATTCTGCAGATTCGAATTATTGAAGCACACCTTTCATCTATTCCTTTTGACAAAAAAGGTATGACTTTAAATATCATTCAGAGAAACGTTCTTACCTTGACCTTCTCTCTTTTAGGTTGTCTTTTCCTGGTTCTTGTAACTCTTAATCCTAAAAACCTTGATGACGGTCCAATAGCTCTTTATGAACGTCTTATGCCTATTGTATTGTACTGTCTTATTTATTTTGCTGTTGCGTCTTTCCTTCTTACAGATGATATCAAGCATTGTCTGCGACAGATTGCCACAATTACAACTGCACTTTCTGAAAAAGATTATACAGTAGAAGATAAGCTTCCTACAAACCGCAGTGAACTCGGTATTATTCTTCAGGGTATAAATACCTTTAAACAGTCTGCTGCTGAAATTCTTTCTCAAATTGATTCTTCTACAAAGAAGACCTCTAATCAGTCTGATGACCTTGTCCACAACATGGACCTTACAAAAGACAACGTTGCAAGCATTGTTGAATCTCTTTCAAGCATTAAGCAGGAAATTGAAAATCAGTCTGCAGGTGTAGAAGAATCTAACTCTGCTATTGAACAGATTATGGGCAATATCCGCGCCCTGAACAACTCTATCGAAACTCAGGCTGCCGGCGTAACTCAGTCTTCTGCCGCAGTAGAAGAAATGGTTGCAAACATTGCAAGTGTTACTCAGATTCTCGAGAAGAATAATCAGGCAGTAAATGCCCTTACTTCTGCCGCAGACAAAGGTCAGCAGCAGGTTAAGGCTGCCGTTAAAACAGCTGAAAGCGTTCTTCAGCAGTCTGAAGGCATTTTACAGGCCTCAAGCATAATCCAGAACATTGCAAGCCGAACAAACCTTCTTGCTATGAACGCCGCAATCGAGTCTGCTCACGCTGGTGAAGCAGGAAAGGGATTTGCGGTAGTTGCTGAAGAAATCCGTAAGCTTGCTGAACAGTCTGGAGACCAGAGTAAGGCAATTGATGAAAACCTTCACTCTCTTTCAGAAGCAATCGGCGGTATTTCAACTGATATCAATCTGGTTCAGACAGCCTTCGAAAACATTTACGAGCTTTCAAGAAAGGTTCGTGAACAGGAAACTGTTATTGCCAACGCAATGGAAGAACAGAACTCTGGTAACCAGCAGGTTCTCGAAGCAATGCGTGCAATCAGTGATTCTACTTCTGAAGTAAAGAATGGTTCTGCAGAAATGCTCGTTGGTGGTGAACAGATTCTTAAAGAAATGAAGAACCTTTCAGAAATCACAAGACTGATTTCTGACAATATGAATCAGATTAACGACTTCTCTCAGCAGATTTCTGATGCTATTACTGTTACAACTGCTTCTACAAACAGCACTCAGGAAAATCTCCAGGGACTTATGCGTGATCTGAGCGCATTTAAGTTGAACAGCTAAATCTAGATCCTCGGGTCAAGCCCGAGGATGACAACACCGAAAAAAATATGTCTTTCCCGGGCTCGACCCGGGAATCTTTTTTTTAAACCAAACTTATGCTATAATTGTACTTCCGGGGGATATTCAAAAAAAATGGCAGATTATCACGAATTTCCGGCTGCCCCAGAAGGCACGCCAGTTTCAAACTTTGTACATCTTCACGTACACTCAGACTATTCTCTTTTGGATTCCTGTGCCACACTGGATAAGCTTGTTGCAAAGGCAAAAGCCCTTAATATGCCTGCCCTCGCCCTCACCGACCACGGAAACATGTTCGGTGCCTTAAACTTTGAAAAGCTCTGCCATGTAAACGGAATTAACCCTATTGTAGGCGAAGAATTCTATGTAGCCTACGGTTCACACTACGAAAAAAATGATGTTCCCTACAGCCACAAGGGCGAAGAAGGCGACCATCATGCCCACTACTTCCACCTGATTCTTCTTTGTGAAAATCAGAAGGGATATGAAAACATGTGCTGGCTTTCCAGCCGCGCCTTCTGCGATGAAAATGCCCTTTATTATGGTAAGCCTCGTATAGACTTTGAACTGCTTGAACAGTATCACGAAGGAATTATCTGCTGTTCTGCCTGTATTCAGGGAGAGCTTCCACAGATGCTGCTTGCCGGCATGGACAAGGAAGCAGAAGAGCTTGCCCTTAAGTATAAAAATCTTTTTGGCCCGGACCATTATTATATTGAGCTTCAGGATCACGGAATTCCTGAACAGAAAATTGTTGCGGAAAAACTGATTGCCCTGGCTCATAAACTGGACATTCCTCTTGTAGTTACAAACGATATTCACTATGTAGAAAAAGAAGACGCCATTGCCCAGGATGCCCTGCGCTGTATCGGCTTTAAAAATCTTCTCCATGAAAAGCATGCCAAGATGGGCGGCGACATGGATCTGGATAACTGGTATTTCAAGACCGAAGAAGAAATGCGAGCTCTCTTCCCTCAGTGTCCGGAAGCCTACGACAATACAATCAAGATTGCCAATATGTGTAATCTTACAATCAAGCAGTACAGCACACCGGAGCTTAAGGAGTGTCTGCCACGCTTTGAACTTCCTAAAGAATTCCAGACCCATGGAGACGACTATCAGAGCGACCAGAATGATTACGTACGCTACATTGTAGAAGAAGGCCTTAAAAAGCGCTACAAGGAAATAACTCCGGAAATCCGCGAGCGTGCTGAATACGAAATGAATACAATTTTTACAATGGGCTTTTCCGGCTACTTCCTTATTGTATGGGAATTCATCAACTGGTCTAAATCAACCTATGACAATGTAAACAAAAGACCAAAGCCTTATATTCCAATTGGTCCGGGCCGTGGTTCGGGTGCAGGTTCTCTTGTAGCCTATGCCATGACCATTACAGATATCGATCCATTCAGATATGGTTTGATTTTTGAGCGCTTCTTAAACCCAGAACGTGTATCCATGCCGGATTTCGACGTCGATATGGACTTCGACTATCGCCAGGACATCATCCAGCATACCCGCGATCTTTATGGTGATGCCAACGTAGGACACATTGTTACCTTTGGTACCCTTAAGCCGAAGAACTGTATCGCCGACGTTGGCCGTATCCTCAACATTCCGCTTTCCGAAGTAAACGAACTCAAAAAATGCATTCCGGATAATCCTAAGGCAAAGCTCAAGGATGCCTTCAGCGAGCCTACAGAAAAAATGCCGGATGGCGGTCAGCTTATAAAATATAAGGATGACCCGCGTTACCAGGAGCTTTTTGACCTCGCCTTCCGTCTTGAAGGTGTAAAGAGAAACACAGGTCTTCACGCGTCTGGTATGGTAATTGGTCTTACAGAACTTCCTAACTGGGCGCCGGTTTTCAAGGATCCTAAAACAGGTGAAGTAGGCGTTCAGTACACAATGGATATTATTGAACCTTGTGGACTTGTAAAGTTTGACTACCTTGGACTTAAAACCCTCTCGCTTATACGCTATGCAGAGGCAATCATAAATAAACACCGTGCGCCTGGCACACCGGAATTCATTACAGCAAATGTAAGCGAAACTGACGAAAAAACCTTTGACCTTTTTGACCGCGGCGACTCGGTTGCCGTATTCCAGTTTGAATCGCCTGGTATGCAGAAAATCCTGCGCGACTGTAAGCCCCGCACAATAGAAGAGCTTGTAGCCTTGAATGCGCTGTACCGTCCGGGTCCAATGGACTACATTCCTAAATACATTGAAGGAAAATGGAAGCCCGAAACAATTGAATATCCGGACCCTTCTCTTGAAGATCTTCTTAAAGAAACCTACGGTGTAATGGTTTACCAGGAACAGGTAATGAAGGTTGCCCAGATTATTTCCGGCTTCTCGCTTGGTGGTGCCGATATGCTGCGCCGTGCCATGGGTAAGAAAAAACTCGACGTTCTTATGAAGAAAAAGGCCGAGTTTATTTCAGGAGCCGTAGAAAACGGTCATACAGAAGAACACGCAGGTAAGATTTTTGATATCATGGTACCTTTTGCCGGCTACGGATTTAACAAATCTCATGCGGCTGCCTATTCAGTTCTTGCATACCGCACAGGCTGGCTCAAGGCCCACTACCCTGCCGAGTTCATGGCAGCCAACCTTACAAACGAAATTACCTCGACCGATGGACTTCCTTTCTACATTGAAGAAGCCCGCAAAATGGGTGTAGCAGTAGATGCCCCGGATGTAAACCGTTCCGATGTTATTTTCGACGTTGTAGACGGCCGCATTGTATTTGGTCTTAAAGGAATTAAGGGTATGGGCGAAGCAGCCGCTCAGGTAATTGTAAATGAACGCGAAAAGAACGGCCCTTATAAAAACTTTATGGATTTTATTAAGCGTGTCTGTGCTGTAGTAGAAAAAGATGAAGACGGCCGCGAAAAGACCTTTGTAAACAAAAAGGCAATAGAAGTTCTTATCAAGACCGGTGCCTTTGACCATCTTAAAGAAAAGGATGGAACTACTCTTAACCGGCCTACTCTTCTTGCAAATATGGAAGCAGCCCTCGACTATGTTTCTGATTATCTTGAAGACCAGAAAAAAGGCCAGGGAGACTTATTCGGTGACCTTGCAGAGGAAGAAAAGAACTTTACAGACTTCCAGTTCAAGAAAATCCCGGACATTCCTAAGATGGAACTGCTTAATATGGAAAAAGAGTGTATCGGCTGCTATGTAAGCGGACACCCTCTGGATTCTTACCGCAAGGCAATTCAGCATGCTGTAACTGTAAGAGCCGGAAATATTCAAAGGATAGCCGAAGAAAGCAAAGCAGAAAAGGCGGCGCTCGAGGCAAGTGGTGCTAAATACTGGCAAATGCGCGATGCGGGAAAATCTTATGTTGCTCTGGGAATGTTAAGCGGAATCCATCAGATTACTACCAAAAAAGGTGCTCAAATGGCTTTTGGCAAGCTTAATGATATGGATGGCCAGATTGATTTAACCTTCTTCCCGAAAACCTGGGAAACCATGCGGGGCCAGTTGGAAGACGGCAATGTTTATGCCTTCCGCGGTAAAGTTGATGGCAGCCGTGATACACCTTCTTTGATTGTTGATGCAATTGAAGATGTTGAGCAGATGGAAAGCCACTCGGCACAGGCGGTACATATAAAGCTGGACACAAATTTTAACTCGGAAATTGCAATAACGCAATTAAGAGATTTTTTATTTGATAAAATGGGTAAATGCTCAGTATATTTTCATATAGACACAGGAAATAATCCTTATGTCGTAAAAGCAAACGACCAGATTTCCGTAAGTGCCGATGAAGCAACCCTCAAGGCACTGAGAGACATTAACTTTGTTAGAGAAGTCTGGACCGAGTGAGGTAACTTATGATTCAAACAATTCTTTCAATTCTTGCGGCCGTTTTGTCGCTTTATACACTTTTGTGTTTTATTTATATTCTCATGTCCTGGTTCCCGGGTGCAAAATTCACAAAATTCGGCCATATTATGACCTCAATCTGTGAGCCTTATATGAGCCTCTTCAGAAAAATGAGTTTTCTCCGCATAGGCAATATTGATTTCTCGCCTATCGTTTCTCTGGGAATTCTTTCGCTGGCTTCTGCCATTCTTGCGGGTATTCAGCATACAGGAAGAATCTTCTTTGGCGGAATCCTTGGAACTATCATAAATTCATTGTGGGGAATTGCTTCGTCAATCATTGGAATCTTTACCCTTTTGATTTTTATCCGCTGGATTGTACTGCTTATCAACAAGGGAAGAACTTCTTATGAATCTGGCTGGAATCAGATAGATATGCTTTTGAACAAGATTACCTATAAGGTTGCAGGAACCTTTACAAAAAGCAGCATGAGTTATCAGAAATCTCTTTTGATTTCCTGGATTGTAATGCTTGTAGTTCTTGGCGCAGGTCACTTTTTAATCGCAATTCTCGTAAGCCTCTGTTACAGGATGCCTTTCTAATTTTTCCGCAAGAGGCAAGCCTTGAAGGTTTCTGAAATCAAAACACCGGTTTCTTCAATTTCGGGAATCGGTCCGCAGCTTACAAAAGCGCTGGCAAAAGTAAATGTTTTCACGGTTGGAGATTTGCTCCAGTATTTTCCCCGCGACTATGAGGACAGAACCCGCAAGGTTACTTTTCGCGAGCAGGCTGCAAATTACGGCAAGGTTCATACCGTTGCACAGGTAACCGGTCATGAATGGTTCGGCTACGGCCGCATGAAGACCTTAAAAATCCTTGTAAATGACGGAAGCGGCTCTGCAGAACTTATCTGCTTTAACCGGGCCTTTTTAGAGAAAAGCCTTGTGCCGGGCACAATAATTACCGTTACCGGAAAATTCGAAGTAAAATACGGCCGGCTGCAGAGCACAGCCTTTGAAGCCATAAAGCATGATGACGAGGGGGTAATAGATTTATCTTCCATCACGCCAAAAGAAAGCGGCATAATCCCTGTTTATCCGCTTACAGAAGGGCTAACTCAGAAGGCTCTTTCAAAAGCCGTGGGGCATGCACTGCAGCAATATGCCCTTGGAATAGAAAACGAGCTGCCTTCTCATGTAATTGAAGAACGGGGGCTTTTACAAAAAGGAGATGCAATCCGCCTTATTCACCGCCCCTCAGAAATGTCCCAGGCGGCGGCCGCGCGTCGCACCCTGGTTTACGAGGAGCTCTTTAATTTTCAGAAGATAATCGCCGAGCGGGTTTATAAGCGGAAAGGAAAGCCGGTGGGTACGATGGTTGAGCCTGTCGAAACCACCGCAAAACTCAGCAAACCTTCCGGCTCACAGGGTAGTTTCGACAAGCTCAACCACCCCATTATCGACGACCCCGCCTTTGCCGGCTCCCTCTCGCCTCTTCAGTTAGACTTTTTTAATTCCCTGCCCTTCCCGCTCACCGATGACCAGCGCAGGGTAATTTACGAAATGGATGCCGAAATAGACCGCAGCTACACCGAACGTGAACGCGTACTCAACCAGCTGGACCGCGGCATGCCGCCGCCAACTACCCCAACCTTTACAATGGCCCGTCTTTTGCAGGGCGACGTAGGTTCCGGAAAAACCCTTGTTTCACTTTTCCTCTGCCTCAGGATAATCAGCTGGAAGGGCCAGTGTGCCTTTATGGCACCGACAGAAATCCTAGCCCGCCAGCATGCAGAAACCACAGCCCGTCTGCTGGCTCCTCTTGGCGTGCGCACCGCCTTTCTTACCGGCAATCTCCGTGCCAAGGGGCGTAATCAGCTGCTAAAAGCACTTAAAGAAGGCGAAATTGATATTGTTGTAGGCACCCACGCCCTCTTTTCTTCAAACGTAGAATATAAGGATATGGAGCTGGCTGTAATAGATGAGCAGCACCGCTTTGGAGTTTTGCAGAGACAGGCAATTATAGAAAAGGGACGGCAGTCTGTCAGAGGCTTTACCTTTGAGCCAAATCTTTTAATGATGAGCGCAACACCGATTCCTCAGAGCCTGGCTCTTACGGTTTTCGGCGACCTGGACATTTCTTCCATCCATACTATGCCGGCCGGCCGCAAGCCGATTACCACCTATCTGGTAAAGGAAGGCAACGAAACCAATGCCTACGAAGCAGTACGTAATGAGCTGGCAAAGGGACATCAGGCTTACTTTGTTTACCCGGCAATAGACAGCGACGAAAACATTAAATCTGCAGAACGCATTTTTGCCCGCCTGCGCGACCATATCTATCCGCAATATAAATGTGCCCTTGTTCACAGCAAAGTAGATGAAGAAGAACAGGTCCGCATTCTCCACGACTTCCGCGACGGAGCAATTCAGGTGCTTGCCGCTACTACTGTTATTGAAGTTGGAGTCGATGTGCCTAATGCTACCTGTATGGTAATAGAAGGGGCAGACCGCTTTGGAATGGCTCAGCTGCATCAGCTGAGGGGCCGTGTAGGTCGCGGTGATGCCCAGTCCTTCTGCTTTCTGATTTACAGTAAAGACATTACAGAAACCGGAATAGAGCGAATGAAGGCCCTGCGCCAGAGCACAGACGGCTTTTACATCGCCGAGCAGGATCTCAAAACTCGCGGACCGGGCGAACTCAACGGCACGGTTCAGGCCGGTGAGCTTGGCTTCCGCATAGCAGATCTTTCGCGCGATATGGAAATAATGCAACAGGCGCGAAATGATGCGATTTCCACCATTGTCACACAAAACGGGTCAAAATAACACAAAAAAACACCCGTTTCAGGCCACTGTGTCATTATGATGCATAAAATTCCATTACCTGCCCCAAAATGTCATTATCGGGCTGTTAAATGTCATTATCGGGCTTGACCCGATAATCTAGACATGCCAGTTTTGTCTAGATTCCCGCGTCAAGCGCGGGAATGACAGCTATTATTGCGGGAATGACAGTATTTTTAATCATTTTTCATCATTTTTTCCTTGACGATTTGACTTGGCACAATACTTGCTATTATCTATATAAAAGGAGATTATGCCATGACACGCGACGAAAACATTCTTGCTATGTATCTTAAAGAAATCAACAAGATTCCTATGATTTCCCATGAAGAAGAAATTGAGCTTGCACAGAAGGCTCAGGCTGGCGATACTGCCGCAAAAAATAAGCTTGTAAATGCTAATCTCCGCTTTGTGGTTAATGTTGCAAAGAAGTACCAGAACCACGGTCTGGACCTTTCAGACCTTATCAGCGAAGGAAACCTGGGGCTTTTGAACGCTGTAGAAAAGTTCGACGTAAGCAAGGGCTATCACTTCATTTCTTATGCTGTATGGTGGATCCGCCAGAGCATTCTTAAGGCAATCTGCGAAAAGAGCCGTGCAATCCGCCTGCCTCTTAACCGCGCCAACGAGCTTGTTCAGATTGAACATGCACGCAAGATTGTGGGAACTAAGAAAACTGAGCAGCAGGAATACGAAGAAATCGCTTCTATGCTCAACATGGAGCCTGCACACGTTCGCGATATGATTAACATCAGCCGCGAAATGATCAGCCTCGATGCAGATACAAACGACACAGACAACGGCCACTCAAAGGTTGCAGACTTCTTCGAAGATAACACTTACGACCGTCCGGAAGAAAAGGCTATTGAACAGTCTATGCACGAAGAGATTGATAATGTAATTGATACACTCCGCCCTAACGAAGCCCGCGTAATCCGTATGCGCTACGGCCTCAACGGTGCAAAGCCAATGTCATTGAAGGAAGTTGGTGAAGAATGCGACCTGACAAAAGAGCGCATCCGCCAGATAGAAAAACACGCAATTATCCGCCTGCAGCACCCAACCCGTGCACGCAGACTTGAAGCCTACGTTGCATAAAAAATGGCCGCTCCTACGGAGCGGCCATTTTTTTTAGATCTAAGCTTATTTACTAGCCTTAATCTGCTTGTCGAATTTCATAAGGTTAGGACAATCTGTAATTTTGTCACTGATATCCTTAATCAATCCAGCTTCAAGACAATCCTGGAACTGTGTTGCATCGAGAAGAACAATGTCTCCAAGGTTTCCACAGCTTGAGCAAAGCTGATAAATTGAATCGCCTGCTACCTGTGGAGCAATGATGTTAAGCTCGATAAGGAATAATCTGAATTATCTTGAATAATAATCATCCACATTATATTTATTTAATTTGCTTACATTTGCTGATGGACTGGACATGTCTGTTGGTGTTGTGCCGTTCAGTTTCCATCCAGATGTAGTAAATGTTATTGAAGTAAGTACTTGGTTATCTGTTTCAAAAACACCAAATGCAGTAGCATATACTTTTGTGACATTAGACGGAATAACAACAGAAGTAAGGCTGTAATTGTTATAAAAAGTTGATTTCTCAATAATGGTAATGCCACTCGGAATTGTAGCGCTAGTAAATTTGCAATAATTGAATGCAGATTCCCCAATGCTCGTAATTTTGTTTGGCGCAGCATACGAAATGCTTTTAAGACCAGCGCAGCTGAACGCAGCTTTTCCTATGCTTGTAACATTCGCTGGAATCGTTATTGATTCAAGATAACCGCAATGATAGAACGCTTCTTCAGGGATGACTGTAACTTTCGGAGGAATTGTAAAATTCGAAAATTTGCAGCCCATGAAGCAGGCTTTACCAAGTGTTGTCACATTATCTAGTCCTGTAATGGAAGTAAGATTTGAGCACCCTTGGAACGCATCCTCTCCAATGGTTGTAACAGTAGTTGGCAAAATTACAGAAGTAAGTACGTTACAGCCACCAGTAGTGTTAGGCTCCGTGTTGAATGCGCCTTGTGGAATCGAGGTAATTGAGGATTTTGAAAGATCAAGGGTAATACGCTTTGTATTGTCTCCTGTATACAAAGACATAAGCGCGCTTTCAATGCTATTAAACTGCTGTGTTGAAATTGAACCTGTAATCTGAAGCGTAGAGCTGCTCTTAAGATTTGCAATTTCGCTTATTGCATCTGCCGCAGAAAGCGAAATACCTTTCGTGAGATTTCCAGTAGTCTCAATAAACCATGCTGCACCAGTTGAGTCTGGACGGACCTTAAATTTACTTGACGCCGCTAACGCACTGTCACTTCCCATTACCTGTGAAGTTGTATCGTAAGCGTAAGGAACAATAGTAGCAACATTACTGCTACTTGGAACATTATTACCAGTTACTGCAAATGTTATATTTTGTGAAAGACAAACATCATTTTCTTTAGCAGTTCCGTTAAAAGGAACGCTTGCGCTGCCTGCAAAGGTTATATTTTTTTGAGCGTATATAGCGCCACCCTTATCCATCAGACACTTATTTTCATTTCCGGAAGTTCCACCAATAACTCCACCGGACATTGTAAAGGCACTGTTAGAAGTATTACTTACATAAACTCCACCACCACCACTGTTAGCAGAATTCTTATAGATTGTACCGTCACTCATTTCTACAGATCCGCCATTCAAAGAAACGCCACCACCATAATTAGCGTTATTGCTATAAATCTCACCACCACTAATTACACAATTCTTTGAGTGACAGCAAATTCCACCACCATATCCGTTTAATGCATTGTTATATCTTATATATCCTTTAGCAATTTTAAGATTTGCATCTTTTCCGACGTAATAAATACCACCGCCATCAAATCCATTTCCAGTACAGTTGTAGGAAATACCGCCAGAGAAACTTGTATCAACAGTTGTTGCATTAGTATATCCGATACAAACAGTGCTGTTGGTATCATAAGCGTAAAGTCCGCCGCCGTTTCTAGCTGCATAGTTTGAACAGGCATTTGAACCTGTTGCATTACCACTAGCCGAAGTGCCTATAACAGCTGATCCAGACATATAAAAATTACTTGCGATTACTGCAACACCGCCGCCGTGCGAACTTGACTTGTTACCGCTGATATTACCGCCAGACATTTTAAATGTTGAGGAATAAGCATAGACACCTCCGCCCGCTGCATCATCATCTTCTGAATAAGTGGCTGTATTGTTTTCTATCGATCCGCCGTTCATAGTCAAGGTCTTAGCAGAATAAATTCCGCCGCCAAGCCAAGAATAGTTATATGAAACATTTCCTGACTTGATTACACATTCAATACCTGTACCGCTTGCATTATAAATACCGCCACCCTTGCCAGCATTTACTGTGTTGCCGCTTTTTCC
>JAEEGJ010021299.1_pt1 | contig 13973 bp, 11 predicted proteins | sample 8958761 | NCBI WGS metagenome assembly JAEEGJ01 (sample SAMN16246546, study PRJNA631951) | gut metagenome | biome: gut microbiome; feature: rumen; material: RS-attached | host: Bos | place: Iran: Karaj | collected 2018-10 | reverse complement strand
ATCCGCTCTTCAACTGCTTCTATCTGACCTGCGCCATGCATCGGATATACTACTTTGTCACCAACCGAAAACATCGGAAACCTCCATACAGAATACCTGGGGAAAACTAAAATACTTTAGTTAAACAAAGCATATTGAATACATATATATTATATCATGATTTTTTGCAGGCGTCAAAATTTTTTATTATATATCAGCGTATGCAGGCTGTCAACCCATAATTACCCGATTATACAAATTTATTTAAATATTACCTGAATCGCCTCTTCCACAGTTCTCACTTTGATAATTTCACCCTTGAATTCTGCCGGCAGGCGCAGCTTTGCATCCGGAACCACAAATCTGTCAAAACCCAGCTTGGCCGCATCCGCAATACGACGTTCCATGGCCTGCACGCGCCGCACCTCGCCTGTAAGCCCTGCTTCCCCGAAAATAACGGTTCCGCCGGGGACCGGGCGGTTCCGGTAGCTGGAAAACAGTGCAGCCAAAACAGGCAGGTCGGCCGCGGTCTCATTGACTTTAATGCCCCCTACCACATTGACATAGACATCATAGGTTCCGAAATCCAGCCCCATCCGGCGTTCCAGAACCGCAATCAGCATATTGACCCGGTTATAATCAAATCCCACCGCGGTCCTTCTGGGCATGCCGTACGGGGTACGGGCCGCCAGCGCCTGGAACTCTACCATGACAGGACGGTTCCCTTCCAGGCAGCCTCCGATTGCTGTGCCCGGCACCTCGTTTACTCTCTCCTCCAGGAAAAGCCCGGCCGGATTGGGAACCTCCGCCAGTCCCCCCTGCTCCATGGAAAAAATCCCACACTCCTCCGTGGAGCCGAAACGGTTTTTCAGGGCCCGCAAGACGCGGAACGCGTAACTGCGTTCCCCTTCAAACTGCAGGACAACATCCACCATATGCTCCAGCAGGCGCGGACCGGCAATATTTCCGTCCTTGGTCATATGGCCGATGATCAGCACTGCCGTGCCGGAAGTTTTGGCAAACCGCAGCAGCCTCGCCGTGCATTCCCGCACCTGCCCCACGCTACCCGCCGATGTTTCCAGATCGCCTGTGTACATGGTCTGGATGGAATCGATGACCAGAAGTCCCGGTTTTTCATGTTCGGCCTGCAGCAGGATGCTGCCAATTTCCGAAGCGGTCATGATCAGAAGCGAATCCGTGCAGGCTCCCAGACGGACGGCCCGCATGGCGGTCTGTTCTTCCGACTCTTCACCGGAAACGTACAAAACTTTTATCTGTTTCTGGCTGAAACGCATGGCCACGTCCAGAAGGATTGTGGATTTACCGATGCCGGGGTCGCCGCTCAGCAGCACAAGACTTCCGGGAACGATCCCCCCGCCCAATACCCTGTCAAATTCATGGATACCGGTTTCCATACGGCGGACAGATTTGGCCGCGACGCTGCTGACGGTCCTGGGCCTGACGTTCTCAGCAAAATGAACATACCCCTGCTCTTTCGTTTTGGTTTCCAGCTGTTCGCTGAACGAGTTCCACGTCCCGCATTCCGGGCATTTTCCCAGCCAGGAAGCCGTCACATAGCCGCAATTCTGGCAGACGTAGCTCACCTTTGCCTTTGTTTTAGCCATAGTTCTGTTCCTCTTGTACCGGCACCATATTTTCCGTATCAGCCTCTTTCATACGGGAGAAACTGAAATCCCCGGCTATTACGTCGATCAGTATTTCATCACCGGCAGCAAACGTTCTTTCCAGGTACAGATCTGCCAGTTTATCTTCAATTTCCTTCTGTAACGCGCGCCGCAGCGGGCGGGCGCCGTACCGGACATCCATCCCCGATTGCAGCAGCTTGTCTCTGGCGGAAGCAGTCATGCGCAGGCGCATGCCCGTATCCCGGAGCCGTTTCTGCAGTTCCTCCAGCATCTTGTCCACGATCTGGGCCAGTTCCTTTTTGCCTAACGGATCAAATACTACGATCTCATCCAGCCGGTTTAAAAACTCCGGACGGAAAATATCTTTGATTCCCTGCAGGACGTTCTGTTTCTGGTTTGCCACAGCAGTATCCGCATCGGCCGCGAAGCCCAGGCTGCGCCTGTCGCTCATCAGCTCCGCGCAGGCATTGCTTGTCATCAGGATCACGCAGTTGCGGAAATCCACTGTCACGCCCTGTCCGTCGGTCAGCCTGCCGTCTTCCATGATCTGCAGAAGCAGGTTGAATATATCGGGATGGGCTTTTTCAATCTCATCCAGCAACACGATGGAATAAGGACGCCGTTTTACTGCGGAAGTAAGACGGCCTCCTTCCTCATAACCCACATAACCGGGAGGGGCGCCGATGAGGCGGGAAGCGGTATGCTTCTCCATATACTCGCTCATATCAAAGCGCAGCAAGGCCCTCTCATCCCCGAACAGGTTTTCTGCCAGCGCCTTTGCCAGCTCGGTTTTCCCGACGCCCGTAGGCCCCAGGAACAGGAAAGAACCCATCGGCCGGTGGGGGTCTTTCAGACCCGCCCGGGCGCGCCGCACAGCCTGGGCCACAGCTTTCACCGCCTTGCCCTGGCCCACGATGCGTTCATGCAGGGCTTCCTCCAACTGCAGCAGACTGCTGGATTCCGCCGCATTCAGCCGGGTCAGCGGAATGTTGGTCCACTGGGAGATGATCTGACGCACCGTGTCCGCATCCACAACAGGATCGCCCATCTGTCCCGAGTAATCCTTGCTGCTGTGAAGCCGTACGGAAGCACAGGCTTCATCCAATATGTCGATTGCCTTGTCAGGCAGGTTCCTGTCCGTTATATACCGGTCCGATAATTTTACGGCCGCTTCCAGCGCTTCTTCCGTGACCTGTACATGGTGGTACTTTTCATAGCGTCCGCAAAGGCGCTTCAGTATCTTCAGGGCCGACGCCGCGTCCGGCGCATCCACGCGGACCGGTTGAAACCGCCGCTCCAGCGCCGCGTCTTTCTCCACGCTTTTGCGGTAATCTTCCAGCGTGGTCGCCCCGATTACATGCAGTTCCCCTCTTGCCAGGGCAGGTTTGATGATATTGGCGATATTCATGGTGCCGTCTCCGCCGTTCATCAGCATCTGCAGTTCATCCATAAAGAGGACGATCCGGGGACAGTGTTTGACCGCTTCAATGATATCCCGCAAGCGTTCTTCCAGTTCTCCCCTGTACTTGGCTCCCGCTACCACATAGCCCAGTTCCAGGGAAAAAATAATCTTATCCGACAAGAACTCGGGGGCTTCCCCGTTTACGATCCGCTGGGCAAGACCTTCCGCAACCGCTGTTTTTCCCACGCCGGATTCCCCGATCAGGACCGGGTTGTTCTTGGTCCGCCGGCACAGGATCCGCATTACGTGCTCCAGTTCTTTTTCCCGGCCCAGCACCGGATCCAGTTTATCCTGCGCGGCCAGCTCATTCAGATTGCGCCCGAAGCCTTTCAGAAGTTTTAATGCCTTTCGCATTTCCGCTTCAGCTTTTTCCTTCTTCGCCTGCGATTTGAACTTATTCTTTTCCGGCAGGGAATGGGTCTTGATAAACTCCTCGTGCATCATGACCTGAACCCGGTTCATATCGATAGCAAAACGTTCCAGGACCCGTTCAGCAACACAGCCGTCTTCCGCCAGCAGACCCAGCAGGATATGGCCGGAACTGATCAGGTAGAGTCCGTCAGCATCCGAAAAAGATTTAGCGTATTCCATAGCCCTGGAAGCTTCTTTTGTATAAGTGACGGGGTTGGCGTCTTCGACAGTCTTCCCCATCCACGTCTCCAATTCCCCCAGCAGCGTATACTTATCCACGCCGCACCGCAGCAGGAGATGCGCCGCCTGGCTTTCCGGCTCCTGCAGCATGGCCCATAAAATATGCTCCGTACCGATTTCTTCCTGATGACGCTGGTTCGCTGTACGGCGCGCGGCTGCCAGGATCCTTTCCGCCTGCTCTGTATAGAAATGATCCTTCTGACCGGCTGCTTCTTCAAAATAATTCTTTTCCGCCAGCTTGCGCAGCGGCTTAAAGATTTCTTCCAGAATATTGCGGGCCCCTTCCCCGTTCTGTCCGGACAGGACTCCTTCCGTCGCAAACTCTTTGGCGCAGGCCTCGCAAAGCCATTTGCTGACCCGTGTATTGTTAACGACGCAAACTACATTTACCGTGGCCTCCCGTTTGCCACACCGTTCACATAACATCATATCCTCCTTGCCGGAAAAAACATTGTCCCGGCACATGATCCTTCACTTTGTTTTCTTCTGTCAGCCTGCGTCCACCATGCGCTGCACCGCCTGGCGGAGAACGCGGCGTTTTTCCCTTTCCGGGATGTCCATGATACCCATCAGATAATGCAGCAGTTCAAATTCCCTGTCGGTCAGCATGCGGTTTTCATGCCAGTAATGCAGGATTTCATCCACAGTCGGCTCCTCCTGCTGTTCTTCTACCGGCAATATCCTGACGATACGGATAAAGCCTCCGCTGCCCCGGCGGGATTCTACCAGATAACCTTTTTCCGGTGTAAAGCGCGTGCTCAGCACGTAACTGATCTGTGACGGCGCGCAGGATAACCTGTCCGCCAGTTCATTACGCTGCACCATTACCGTATTCTTGCTTGCCGCCAGCAGTTGACCTACAATAAAGCTTTCAATCGCGTCTGCCATATTTTTCATACTTCTGCCTGCTTTCTGTTTTACTGCCTGCTTTAATCCTTGCACAGGATTACAAATAAATATCTTTCCTGCGCAAAATTAAAATATATATTACCAAATTTCCTGTAGAGCATTTTATATTTGATATTATATTTGACTTTTTGACTTTACGCAAGTGCAGGTTATTATTATTTCACAAACTCTTTGCAGAAATATATAAAATGTTACAGAAATGACAGATTTAAAAAAACAAATAAAGAACAGCAGCGGGGAAGAACTGAGCAAAACATCGGGAGCGTTTGCGTAATTTCATACGATGAAATCCGCCGTCGTGGCGAGACTGTCTGAGGGGCAAAGCCCCGGGCTTCGAAGCCACAGGCGAATGAGTCTATGAAATAGCAAACGGGTTCGGTTTTGCAAAGTCTTTCCCGCTGCTGATTATTTCAACTTATCTTTTTCAATAAAACTTGTGTATCAAGTCCTTTGTCTTTTGTCCTTTATTCTATAAATGCTCTATTTATATTATTCCTATCCTTTTGCCAGTTCCGCTTTCATGATGCGTTTATAGGCTTCCACGCCGGGCTGGTCGTAGGCGTCCACATCTGCCAGCTCTCCTTCGTATGCAATACTGTACATCAGGAACATAAGCAGCTGTCCGATGTAACGCGGCGTCAGTTCCGGCAGCACATACCTGGCATTCAGCCTGCCGTCTTCCGTCAGGGCCGTCTCATTGGCTTTCAGGGCAGCCTGCAACAGTACGTTCATTTCCTTGCCGGCATATAAAGCAAAAGCTTTTTCTTTCGGGAACGGATTGTCTACTACAATCGTTTCCGCAGGTTTTTCCACTTCCAGGAACTGGATTACCTTGTTGCGTTTCCCGTCCTGATGCTGCTGGGTCATGGAATGCATATCCGTTGTACCCACGGCTACTACAGGCGTCCTGCCGTAAAACGCAGTCTTGCCGTTCCGGTCCATCCGTTTGCCCAGGGACTCTGCCAGCAACTGCACATACCAGGCGCCGAGGCACTGCAGGGTATCGCCGTAGCCCATCAGCACTTCAATATCCGCTCCCAGCTTTTCCGCTGCCAGATATTTCAGGGCTGCATTCAGCAAGGCAGGATTGTCCGCCCCTTCGGTGGCCAGGCACAGTTCCGACATCTCCCGGGCGCCTTCCAGCAAGGCACGGATATCATATCCTAGTGCGGCGCACATCAGGAGGCCGGGGTTGCTCAGGATGCAGAAACGCCCGCCGATCCCTTCCGGGATACTGAACGCCGGCCAGTTGTTTTCCTGCGCCAGCCGGAACAGCAGGGACTCTTTCGGATCAAGACCGGTCACCGCCGTCACATCGATGGTAAACCATTCCGGATGCGCTTTCATGTAGTTCAGCAACGCAGCGAAACTGGTCAGCGGTTCCATGGTGGTACCGGATTTGGAAATCGGCACCAGCTGGATGTGCAGCGGATGTTTTACGTGCTGCGCCTGCAGCGTCAGCTGGCGCATCAGGCCCTGTAAGGCCACTCCGTCCACATTATTGCCTGCAAAATAAATCTGCGGATACCCGTTGCGTTCTTTTTTCGGCAGCTGGTTCCAATAGGGTTTTGCCGCCAGGTCAAAAATTACCTTATCCCCTAGATAGGACCCGCCGATACCGATAAACACCGCCGCATCTACGGAATCTTTCCATGACGCTCCCAGTTCTTCGAGACGCTTTACCGAAGCTTCGTCGTTCGGGTTCCCTTCCGCAAGATAGGCCTGACGCGGAAAATAAACATGTTCCGGTGTCCCGTCCTTGGAAAGATGCGCTTTGGAAAAACCTTCGCTGCGTATCGCCCGTACCGCTTTTACGGCCTGCTCCATGGCAGGCTGCAATGCCTGCAGCGCTTCTTCCGTAACCCGGCCTTCCCCAACCAGGTTCTGATACTGAAACTGGAATCCTTCCCTGATTCCGACACTGCCAGTCAACTTCATCCTCTCTCCCTCCAATTCTTTTTCTATAATCTATTGAATTTAACGTAAATTCTCAACCGAACCGCAAAACGCAAGGCCCTTTACCGTTTCCGCGCCTGCTTCTTTCAGTGCCGCCGCAGCGACGGAAAACGTGGTGCCTGTCGTAAAAATATCATCCGTCAGCACGATAGATTTACCACGGACATCACAGGTCACTGCAAAACAGTCCTGCAGGTTTCTCCTTCTTTCTTTCGGAGACAGGCCGTACATGGGCAGGGTCTTCCGCGTCCGGCAAAGAGTCTGCGTCCAGATTCCTCCAAATTCCTGCGTCCGGGCAGAAAACAGCGCCGCAGGCAAATCAAATCCGCGTTCACGCAGACGTCCGCTGTCTGTCGGTATCCCGCTCCACAGCCAGGAACCGCATTTCCCACGGCAAATGTCTTTTTGACTGATTGCCCGGCTGACCATTTTTTGACAGAATGCCTGAGCCGTTTTTTCTTTATTATAATTTCTTTCTGCATTACATGGAGTTTTTCCTGCATCCGTCAAAAAATTCGTAATAATCCTCTTTCCGGACAAATCCGTCAAAAGCAGTTCCGTTTCATCAGACAGCCAATCCAGCAACTCTTTATCCCGTCCAAATTTGATTTTATGAATTGCTTCTTTAATATGGTTTTCATATGCAAAAAAGAACAGGATCCCGTCCAAACTGTCCATGGGAGGAAACGCTTTCATCTGCAAAAGTCCTTTCCTGCACTCACTGCACAGGAAACCTGCTTCGATTTCCACACCGCAGCCGGCACAGCAGCGCGGAAATACCAGTTCCTTTACCAATTGGAAAAACAGTATACTATCCCTCCTTCACGTATTGCCCCGTCTATTTGCCGGGAAGCACACTAACCTGCGAAACTGTTATCCCTGCTGTCACAAATCCCCGCTTTCCTGCAGACGTTCCTTCAGCAGCGAATAGCGGCGCCGGGTCCGGTCGTTGGCCACAGCAGCCTGCAACGCCGTTTTCGTCCCCACCAGTTCTACTTTATCCCTGGCCCGCGTCACTGCCGTATACAGCAGATTCCGCTGCAGCATGATATAATGCCCGGGCACAAGGGCCAGGACAACGCGGGAGTATTCGCTTCCCTGGGATTTATGCACGCTCATGGCATAAGCAAGCTGCAGTTCCTCCGCTTCGCCCTCCTCATAAGTCACATATTCCCCGTCCGGACGTTCCGGATACCAGACCTTAACCGTTTTTCCCGTAATATTTACAATCTGCCCGATATCCCCGTTATACACATCTTTTTCGTAATTGTTGCGGATCTGCATCACCTTGTCCCCCATACGGAGCGCCACATCTCCGGGTTGTCGTATTTCTTCTTTTCGGGAAGAGGGAGGATTGACGCGGTCCTGCAACAGCCTGTTCAGGTTCTGCACGCCGCAGGGGCCTTTATGCATCGGGGACAGAATCTGCAATGACTGCCATCCGCCACTCTTTGTTGCTTCCGCATATAAATCCGTAATATATGCGGCAGCCATTTCCTCGTCCGTAAACTCCGTCAGGGAAAAATCGCTGTCCGCCGCACACCCCGGAAGCAGGCCGCGGTTGATGCGGTGCGCATTGCGCACAATCGGGCTGATCTCCGCCTGCCGGAACACTTCATGCAAACGGACTACAGGCATTTTACCGCATTGGATGATATCTTTCAGCACAGATCCCGGTCCTACGGAAGGCAGCTGATCCACGTCCCCCACCAGTATCAGGCGACAGCCTAACGGCAGCGCTTCCAGCAGGTGGTAAAAAAGGTAAATGTCAAGCATGGACGCTTCGTCCACAATTACAGCCTGCGCTTCCAGCAAATCGCCGGCATTCTTGCCAAACTCCCCGGTAACCGTATACTCCAGCAGACGGTGCACCGTCTGCGCCTTATCCCCCGCAGCCATCTCCAGCCGCCGGGCCGCCCTGCCGGTAGGCGCTGCCAGCAAAACGGTGCAGCCCGCGCGTTTCAGTACGGAAAGGATACCCTTGATTATCGTTGTCTTGCCGGTGCCGGGGCCTCCGGTCAAAGCAAACACGCCATACTTTAACGAAGAACGGATGGCGTCCTTCTGGGCCTCTGCCAGTTCGATACCGGCTTCCGCTTCCCAGTCGCTGATAATTTTTTCCACATGGACTTTTCCCAGGCTGTCAGGATGGTCCCGCAACGCGCGGAGCATGCGCGCGGTTCCGGTTTCAGCCCGGTACAGGTATTCCGGATAAATAAACCGCTGACCGCCCCAGTCTTCCGTCCGGAGCTGGTCATTGGCAATCATTTTGTGAAAAACGGTTTCCACATCTGCAAAGTCTGTTTGTAAAACCTGTCCCGCATACCGCAGCAATTCTTCTTCCGGGACACAGGTATGCCCGCCGGAAGCAGCCAGCGTTAACGCGTAGCCGATCCCCGCCCGGACACGCTCTTCCGATGCCGGCTCAAAGCCCAGTGACAAGGCGATCCTGTCTGCTGTTTTAAAGCCGATTCCGTCAATATCCGTAATCAGGCTGTAGGGATTCGCTTTGATCCGGGTAATCGCCGTATCGCCATAGGCAAGCTGTAATTTTGCCGCGTAATTGCCGCTTACCCCGTTTTCTTCCAGAAACAGCATCAGTTCCCGTAAATCAGAAATCGTATTGTAGGCTTCGCCGATGCTTTTCGCTTTTTTGGCGCCGATCCCCGAAACTTCCGCCAGACGTTCCGGTGCTTTTCCCAATATGTCCAGCGTGTCCTTGCCGAAATGCGCAACAATACGGGAAGCCATAGCTTTACCGATGCCTTTTACGGCCCCGCTGGCCAGAAAACGCTCCATCCCTTCTGCCGAACCCGGTTTGAGCGACTGGTACCCGGTAACACTGAACTGCCGGCCGAAACGCGCATGCTGCGTCCACTCACCACGGGCCCGTATCATTTCCCCCATAAACGGAGCCGGCCCCTTATATACCGTTGTGACCAGGCCAAGCGACGCGCACTTTGTCCTGAACACGCAAAACAGCCTGTCATCGCTTTGAAATATTATATTTTCGACGGTACCTTCTATCGTTTCCATGCAAGCCCTCTGCATCTTATTTATTATTGATACTATTATATCACATATGCATATTCGTTTTTATTATACTTTCTTATTTTGACAAGCTTATACACCTCTGTTATAATTATAAGGCACTACACTATTTCAAAAGTAGCAGAAAACACAGAACGGGCAGGGTAATCCCCGCCGACAGTTTTAAAAAGGAGACTTTATTTTGAAATCAGGATTATTAGTAGCTGCCGACCTGTACGGCTGCGCGGAAGATGCGCTGGTGCAGGAGGCTTTAAAAAAAGTTCTGGAAGATTATGCGGAAAAAAACTCCATGCACATGCAAAGCGTACGTGTAGAACGGGAGAATGAAACCAGTTACGGTATTTACAGCATTTGCAAAGCCGGTCACATCATCCTGCACGTGAACATGGAAAAAGGGTTTGTAGCCATAGACGGATTTTCCTGCAGCGAAGATGCCGATCCGGAAAAAATGGTACGTGAACTCTGCAGTTTTCTCTCCCCCGATAAAATGAAACTGACCTATGTTGACCGGGGCGATTTCGGCAAAAAGGCCGACATGAAACCTCGGCACCGCAATAAGTCCCGTAAAATTGCCCAGATGCGCAACATGACCAAACGTTTCGGGAAACTTCTGATAAAGCCGAAATCATTATAAGTGATATACTCCTCAAATCAACAACTCTTTATAAATGCAACAGAGCCGGACAGCAATGCCCGGCTCTTTATTTTTGTTTTTGTGATGGAATTAAAAGAAAAATCTCTAAGAAATGCTATGTTTCGGTGTGTCAGTTCCCGCGGTAACTCATAAAAGCCTGGTCCCCGTATTTTACGATCACGTTCCATAAAACGGTGCCCTTGCGGATATCCAGCTTATCCACATTGTTAACCATGGCGCTGCCCTGGATCGGTAAAATCGTTCTGTTGTAAATCACATGATGGACATAATAGAGTTCGGAAGTCTTCACATCGAACTGGATCATGCCTTTTTCATCGGCAACTGCTTCCTGGCCTTTTTCCTTTGTCGTGTTATACAGCATGATAACTCCCGGCAGCGGCGCGTTATCCCGGGTCATGAACTGGAAAACAATTTTCGCCGTACCCTGTTTGCGAAGCGCCTGGGCTTCTTTCACATAATGGTTTTTATAAGGATTCTCGTCGTTGGACGCCGCAAACGCAACCACGGATAACGAAGTGATAAACACCGTCAGCAAGCTGACTAACAGTAAAGAAACTTTTTTCATGAGAAGACCTCCATAATAATTAATATTCTGAAACGATTGGATAATATTCTGAAACGATTGACAAGTGAATTTAAAAAACGGTTCACCGTTCCAATTAACCGGTCCTGTGAAAAATATTATAACACACCGGAACGCAATGAATATGAAAAAAATGAAAACAAATCTTTTCAGTCAGCGATTTCTCCCAAAATCACTTCATCCGTTTTGCCTTCTTCCTGCAGCGCCACTTCAATGGTCTCCCTGCGGGACGTAGGAACATTCTTGCCTGCATAGTCGGCGCGGATTGGCAGTTCCCTGTGCCCCCGGTCTATCAGGACAGCCAGCTGGATGGATTTCGGGCGTCCCATATCGATCAGGGCATCCAGGGCGGCGCGGATCGTCCGTCCCGTATACAGCACGTCGTCCACCAGAACAATGTTTTTCCCGGTAACATCAAAGTCAATTTCCGTTCCGTGGATCACCGGGTTATAACCCATGGTAGTCAGATCGTCGCGATACAGCGTAATATCAAGGGAACCGGTCGGAACCGCCACATTTTCAATCTTCCGGATCTCTTCCGCAATTCTTCCGGCCAGCGGCACGCCACGGGTACGGATACCCACCAGGGCCACATTCTCAACGCCCCTGTTCTTTTCGGTAATTTCATGGGCGATGCGGATCAGAGCACGGCGGATGCCGTCCGCATCCATAATAGAAGTTTTCTTGACAATGTTCTTCATTTGTTCCACCTCGTAATATATTTTAAAAAACAAATTTGTCTTTTTATAGGCATCCGAATCAAAACAATCCGTATTTTTTCAGAATTCGATACGCCGGACCTCTCCCGCCAACGTGTACAGGTATTTATCAGCGTTTCCTCAGAACTGTCCGTTATGCAGGCGGGTTATTATTTTCTGCATGTCCTCCGGCAAAGGCGCTTCAAAATGCATCGGTTTCCCTGTCCGCGGATGGATAAAATCCAGCGTCCGGGAATGCAGCGCCTGCCCTTTAATAGAAAAAGGCGTCTTCATGGGAGAATATTTGGGATCCCCAACCAGCGGATAGCCCAGATGCTCCATATGCAGGCGGATCTGATGGGTGCGACCGGTCTTCAGCCTGCACAGCACTACGGTAAAGCGGCCAAACCGTTCCAGCACCTCATACTCCGTAATGGCTTCGCGTCCGCCTTCCGTAACCACTGCCATCCGTTTCCTGTCATTTTTATCCCTGTCCATGCGGGTTTCAATCAGGCCCCTGTCCGCTTTTACATTACCGCGGACAACGCACAGGTACGTCCGCTTCGCCGTTTTATCCTGAATCTGTTTGGACAGGGATACATGGGCGTCGTCGTTCTTCGCGACGATCATGATGCCGCTGGTATCCTTATCCAGCCGGTGCACGATGCCGGGACGGATCACGCCGTTGATCCCCGACAGATTCCGGCAGTGAAACAGCAGCGCATTGACCAGCGTTCCCGTGTAATGCCCCGGCGCCGGGTGCACCACCATGCCCCTGGGTTTGTTAAGCACGATCACATCGTCGTCTTCATAGATGATGTCCAGCGGAATATTGTCCGGCTCCGCCTCCAGCGGCACAGGCCTGGGCAGTATTACCTGAAAAACATCTCCTGCTTTAATCTTATAGTTTGGCTTGATCTGCTTATTTCCTTTGCAGACGCGGCCTTCATTCAGCAACATCTGGACGTGGGAACGTGTATTCTCCAGGATTTCGGCAAAAAACACATCCGCCCGCTTTCCGGAATCAGCCTCGTCTGCAGTCACTTCGCGTATATCTTCCATGTCCTGCGCAACAATATCCGGTTCCTCTCCGGCGTCATTCCGGACACCACCGGCAACCGGGACATCCGTTTCATTTAATTGTCCGGAAATCCGTTCTGTATCATTCCCCATAAAATCAGTCCTACCCCTACGCATATGGCAATATCCGCAACATTAAATACCGGCCAGAAGCGAAAATCAAAAAAGTCGATGACCAGTCCGGTCTGCGCCCTGTCCCAGAGGTTTCCCAGGGTTCCGCCCAGAAACAATGCCGTCCCGACGCGTGTCCGCCAGCCTTCCGCCAGAATATCTTTCCGCATCCACCAGATCGCGGCAACAGCTACTATACCGATAACCAGAAAAAATGTCCGGTTATGGGGCAGCATGCCAAAAGCGGCACCCGGATTCAAAACATACGTTAGATGGAAAATGTTTTCAAAAACGGGAATGCTTTCGCCTTCCGTCATTTTTGAAACCACCGCCAGCTTGGTGATCCGGTCCAGAAACAGCACCAGCAGCGATAACCATAATAAAATCATAGCGGCTCCCAGAATTCTTTTCAGAAACTGCTGCGAATCTTTTCCGCAGTAAATCCTTATATACTATTATAACAAAAACCCCGCTGCCTGTCAGCAGGCAACGGGGCAGCTTCGCATAAATCAGTACATAACTTTGTTGGCGATAACCAGGCGCTGGATTTGGTTGGTTCCTTCGTAGATCTGCATGATCTTGGCATCGCGCATACGCTTTTCAGCCGGATTTTCTTTGGAGTAGCCGTAGCCGCCCATGATCTGCACGGCGTTCGTCGTAACTTCCATGGCGGTATCTGCCGCAAAGCATTTTGCCATAGCCGCTTCCTTGGTAAACACAACGCCTTCGTCACGCATAGCGCAGGCACGGTACACCAGCAGGCGCGCCGCATCGATCTTCATGGCCATATCGGCAACCATTTCCTGAATCATTTCGAAGGAAGCAATGGGCTGGCCGAACTGTTTGCGTTCTTTTGCGTACGCTACCGCGACATCCAGCGCTGCCTGGGCCAGACCTACGGAAACCGCGCCCACAAACGGACGGGCGGAATCCAGCGTCTGCATGGCGATACGGAAGCCCTGGCCTTCACGGCCTACGCGGTTGCTTTCCGGAATGACCACGTTATCCAGGATCAGTTCACAGGTATTGGAAGGACGGATGCCCATCTTGTCTTCTTTACGGCCCACTTTGAAGCCGGGGGTTCCCTTCGGAACGATGAAAGCGGTCAGGCCGCGGATGCCGCCGTCTTTACGGGTATTGGCAAAAATCAGGTAGATGTCCGCAATGCCGCCGTTGGTGATAAACGCTTTCG
>JAEEGJ010021298.1_pt1 | contig 13974 bp, 14 predicted proteins | sample 8958761 | NCBI WGS metagenome assembly JAEEGJ01 (sample SAMN16246546, study PRJNA631951) | gut metagenome | biome: gut microbiome; feature: rumen; material: RS-attached | host: Bos | place: Iran: Karaj | collected 2018-10 | reverse complement strand
TTCCATACCAAGTTCACTATCAATAAGGATTACCTTTTTACCAAGCTGGGCATAAGCATTTGCTATATTTACAGCAAAGTTAGTCTTACCTACACCTCCCTTTCCACTTGTGATTGCTATAATTCGAGTGTTATGGTCACGTTTTGCTGCAGCAACAGTTTTTTCTGCAGCGCTTGCGTTTCCATCATTAAATAATTCACTTAATCCTTCTGCCTGTTCTTCCATAGTTTTTTCTCCTAAGTATTGCCGCCTTAGCGGTCTGTTCCAAATTTATCCTCAATATGTATTCTATCCACCTTGAAGTTTTCAAGCCGAATCAGAAAATCAATTACATTTGCTTTTGAAATATCCCTTGAAGCAACCTGCCCGTGGGTAATATATGAAATAGATTTGTGCTTTTCATTTAAAACACTAATCACGTTTCCAAATTGTTCAGACTCATCACACTTTGTAACGATTACAGATTTATAACCAAACGGTTCATAATTCTGCATGATGTTCTGTAAGTCGCGCGACTTTGTACTTGCAGTAAATGCAAGATAAATATCCGGATTCATTCCCGGCACTTCGAGCAAAAGCTTCATCTGCGCAATATGAGTTGCATCATTTGGACTGAATCCAGAAGTATCAATAAAAATTGCATCCATATTGGCACGTTTTTCTTCATAAAGAGTTTTGAGATCTTCTGCACGTTCAGCCTTATAAACCAAAGAACCCATATGCTTACCCCAGCGTTCAAGCTGTTCCATAGCACCGACCCTCATTGTATCTGTTGTGATAAAGCAGATTTCGGGACGTTTACCATCATGCTCGAGGGCATATTTTTTTACAAACTGAGCAGCAAGTTTTACAAGTGTTGTTGTCTTTCCAACTCCTGTTGGACCTACCAGAATATATACATGAGGAGGACGGAATGTTGTTTCTTTTGCAATCTGTATTGTTTCACCAATCCAGTCTATAACACGACGTTCAACGAGATCAAAATTATCAAGCTGTTCAAGAGAAAAATCATTACGGATTTTTTCTTCAATCATATTTATATACGAGAAAGAGAATTCATTTGCTTCGAGCATTTCATCAATCTTTTGAATTGACTCATGTTTTTCCTGAACTGAGCCTGCAAGATTTTTTAACTGCTGGCTCATTTCATTTTTTAGTTCTTCGATTGTCTTGCTCATTTCTTTCATCTGAGAACCAATTATTACATTACTCTGATTCTGCAGAATCTGATCGCGGCTGCGGGCAAGCTGTTCTTCTTCAGGTGTACGATCTGTAAAAGAAGAATAGGTTGTACTATATGGATTTCCAAACGCTGGTCTACCATTATCCGAAGAATAAGACTTTTGATGATTTACAACATATGTAACTACAGTAACAGGCTTTTTCTGTAGATGCAAAAATCCACCCGGTCTGAAATCTACAACTTTGTTTGTTATTCTAAAATCTTTTCCATATGCGTTGAAGAGTTTTTCCTTGCACTCTTCAAAAGTTCTACCGGTAATTTTCTGTTCTATTTCGTCATCGTAAGCCATCTTTTTCAATTTCCTTTCTACTCATTTTCATCAGTTATTTCATCTATAATTTCTGGGATTATGTTTTGACCGGCTGCATACATTTCCATATCAGAAATTACTACTACTCCAGGCTGCTCTCTTTCAAGTGCTGAACGAACAAGCTGACGTACATTACTTACACAAAGAATTATAGGCATATAGCCCATCTGACTCACTTTAGCCAGAGAACTGCTTACGGCGCTTATCCAGCGACGGCGTTCTACCGGACCAAAGGCAACATAAGGCTTTGAACCGTCTTCCGGATAATAAGCAAACTGACTTATCATTTCCGTAAGTTCCTGAGAAAGCCTCATTACTCTAAGTTTTTTATCATCATCTGCATACTGCATACAGATTTGCAAACCAAGGGCTTCACGAACCTTCTGGGTAAGAAGCCAGATATTATTGTGTGAAACAGAAGCATAGTTTGCCATTGTTTCAAGAATCTTAACATAATTTCTAATTGAAACTTTTTCTTCAAGCAGATTCTGGAATACCTTCTCTATTACGCCGTATGAAAGTTTTGCTGTATCTGTAACTTCGGAAACAAGAACCGGGTTCTTCTGTTTAACAGTTTCGAGAATAACTGAAACTGCCTGACGATCAAGAAGATCTGCTGCATGACTTCGAATAATTTCTGTAATATGGGTAGATATAATTGTTGGCGGATCAACAACTACATAGCCCGCACCTTCTGCTTCACTGCGTCGATCTTCTGGAAGCCAGATTGCATCCATACCAAAGGCGGGATCTTTTGTCTTTTCTCCTTCAAGAGGATCTGTAACAGCTCCTGTATCCATACACATAACATAACCAAGTCGTACAGTAGCATGACCAGCTTCGATTCCTTCAATCTTAAAACTGTAGTCATTTGGCTCAAGAGTCATGTTATCCTGAATACGGATTTTTGGGATATCAAGACCAATATCATGACGAGCCTCTGTACGGATTCGTGAAATACGTTCCAGAAGTTCTGCACCTTTTTCTTTATCTACAAGAGGAATGAGTGCATAACCAAGTTCAAGTGAAAGTGGATCAAGCATTACGATACGTTCTGAATCGTTTGCTGCAGCTGCCTGTGAAGATGCCTGCTGTGAAGCAGCTTGTTTCTGTGCAATCTCCTGCTTTTGCTTATCGCGGGTCATTCTAAAGCCAATGAAGATTGCAAGCACACCAACTGGAAGCAGTAATATCTGTGTTCCACCTCGAAGAGCAAAGCCTGCAACAATAAGAACTCCACCAAGGATTTCATATATATGACCATCACCGGTAAATTCATTTTTAAGCTGCTCGTCCAGAGATTCATCAGACTTAGTACCAGTTACGAGTAAACCGGTTGCAAAAGAAATAATCAAAGAAGGAAGCTGTGAAGTTAATCCATCACCAATTGTAAGTGTAGAATAAGTATTCAAAGCATCTGTAAAACTCATGCGGTTTAAAATCATTCCAACAAGGAAGCCACCGAGCAAGTTTACAACTGTAATAAAAATTCCAGCCTTTACGTTTCCACTTACAAATTTAGAAGAACCGTCCATATTAGAATAAAAGTCAATATCACGACGAACAGCGGCTTTTAAAAGTTCTGCCTGGTCTTCATCTATGGCTCCGGAATTCAAACGGTTATCAATATCAAAAAGTTTCTGATTCATGGAATCCAAAGAGAAGCGGGCTGCAACTTCAGAAACACGGCCAGCACCTTTGGTAACTACAAGTACCTGTACAACAATCAGAATGATAAATATTACAAAACCGACAACAAGATTGTTTCCGGCAACAATGCGCGCAAATGATTTTACCATGTCACTCTGATTTGCAAGCGCACCACCCTGCATTTTTCCTGTAAGAATCAGACGGGTTGAAGAAATGTTAATTCCAAGACTGAACATTGTCTGAAACAGAATCACTCGCGGGAAAGTCTGAAAATCAGACGGACGAGGCATTCTTAAAACTACAAGAAGAATTATGATAGACAGACCAAGATTTAAAATCATGCTGAGGTCAATTATAAATTTTGGGATTGGTATGAACATGAGAAATACAGCCAAAACGACTGCAACAGGCACAGCATTGCCTGTTATAAATTTGAGAATGTTCCCTCTACCTTCGTTTGCCATCAGTCCCCACCCAGCAATCTACTTATTTTTTATTCTTAAACTTTTCCAAATGAGAATATATTACTGCAAGTATATTAAAATACTTATCAGGTATTATATCACCAACTTCAACATTTGTATATAATTCTCGCGCTACAGGACGATTTTCCACAATAGGAATATCATTCTCCCGCGCCAGACGTTTTATCGTCTGTGCCATATTATCTTCACCCTTGGCATTTAGAATTGGAGATTCTGCAACGGTTGTATCATATTTTAAGGCAACCGCAAAATGCGTAGGGTTTGTTACTACAACATCTGATTCAGAAACAGCTTTTCGTAAATTCTGAGAAAGGAGTTGTCGCTGCATCTGCTGAAGCTTACTCTTAACTTCAGGGTCGCCTTCCATTTCCTTGTACTCTTCTTTTACTTCCTGCTTTGTCATTTTCATTTCTTCTATAAAATCATGACGCTGAATAAAATAATCTGGAATTGAAATTGCAAGGAAGATTACTGCAACTGTTATAAGAATCTGGGCGGCCATTTTAGCAACCTGTCCAAGTGCCCCAGCAACATTTCCATTATCAATAATATCTATCAGAACAAACAAATCTTTTTTTATATACAGATATCCAACAAAACAGATTACTGCTACCTTACCAAAAGATTTAGCAATATTAAAAAGTCCTTTTGCAGAAAAAATTGTTTTCTTAAAATATTCACCAAACTTTGGAACAATTTTAGAAAACTTTGGTTCAATCGGTTTAAGACTGAAAATAAAACCACGAGTCTGTATGATATTTCCTGCCACTGCTGCTACTGCACTTATTAATCCAAGCGGTAAAACACACTTTATAAACACATCAAAAAAAGCAGGAAGAAAAGCTGGATTCCTTATATCGTAAGTTGCACACTGAGTAAAATAAAATTTAAATATTGTTATGATTTCCGAAAACAGCCATTTAGAAAGAAACACAATTGTAACAACACAAAGCAGTAAAACAAGAGCACCGCTTATTTCCTGACTTTTTGCAACACGACCTTCTTTGCGCGCTTTTTCAAGTTTGTACTCGGAAGGTTGTTCGGTACGGCCTTCATCTTCTGCTGCCATAGACTAGGCACCTCCCGAAATTGATGTAAACAACTGTTCCAGATCTGCAAAACCTTTTGAAAACGAACGAACAAAAAAGTCGATTATACTAGGCATTGCAATTGCAATAATTGTAAAAGCTACAAGAATCATAATTGGGAATCCTTCAGAAAGAAGGTTCATCTGTGGAGCAGCTTTTGTAAGCAAACCTGTACAAACAGTTATTAAAAATAAAGTTCCCATAACAGGGAGCGCAATGATAAGAGCATCTGCAAAAAGCGATGTTAAACCACTCATCATAAATCTTGCAATCTTTTCATTTGCAGTTGCAATACTCAATGCATTTAATGAAGAAAAGCTTGTTACAAGACCACCAAGAAACAATTTCTGAAACCAATGAGTCTGCATAAAAACAAGCATTGCAACCAGATTAAAGAATTGTCCCATAAGAGGATTTTCTACCTGAGCAGCTGCATCATAAGTACTGGCCGCACTAAAACCCATCTGGAAAGCTGTAAACTGACCTGCTGTACTAAAAGCTGAAAAGATTATTGTGATATAAAATCCGATGATAATTCCAATAAAGGCTTCACCAACAACAAGCATCACAAAATTAAGGGAAAAGGCTCCATCTGTTCCAAGAAAGATTCTATAAGCAGAAAGATCAGCACTTCCTAAAAGGAAATATGCCATATAGCCCGCAAAAGCAATTTTTGCAACTCGAGATACAGCCCGTGTAGAAAAAAGCGGAAGTGTCATGATAAGTGCAAAACATCTTGCAAAAATCAGGAGATAGACAGGAGCTCTAGAAAGAATAAAATCTATCACTTTCCAAATCCCCCTTTATTTTGCAAAATCCGGAATTCTATTAAACAAGGCAATGGTGTATTCGCTTAAGTTTGTAAAAATAAATCCACCAAGCAAAGCAACCATCAAAAGAATTACAATAAGCTTTGGTAAAAAAGTAAGAGTCTGTTCCTGAATAGATGTAACGGCCTGCAGGATTGCAACAATCAAACCTACAATAAGTGCAAGACCAAGAATTGGTGCAATGATTGTGATGATCTGTGTAACTGCGCCTCTCATTAATGAAATTACTTCACCAATACTCATTTATTCCGCCTTATTACCTGATTACCGAAGTAAACAACTGACTTGTAAGCAGTCCCCATCCGTCTACAAGAACAAAAAGAATGAGCTTGAAGGGCATGGAAATTTGAACAGGAGGAAGCATCATCATACCCATTGCCATGAGGATACTTGCAACGACCATATCTATAACAATAAAAGGAATATACAAAAGAACACCAATCTTAAACGCAACTGTAAGCTCGTGAAGAATATATGATGGAACAAGGATGTAAGTTGGAACATCACTTGGAGTCTGAGGTTTTTCAAGGCCAGACATATTCATAAACATTTTTATATATGAAGTATCATCTGACATTTGTACAAGCATGAATTCTCGGATTGGAGCTTCTGCTTCTTTGTATGCCTGTTCCAGACTGATTTCTCCATCAGAAAGAGGTTTAAAGGATTTGTTGTACATTGTTGTAAAGGTTGGCCACATGATGAACAAGGTCATAAAGGCTGCAATTCCGTTTAAGATTGCAGTTGGCGGAACCTGCTGCAAAGAAAGAGCTCTCTTAATAAAATCAAGGACAATTGAAAAACGAAGGAAGCATGTTACAAGCAAAAGAATGCTTGGCGCAATTGTAAGGATTGTCAACAGAAGAAGGAGCCTTACCGAAAAAGCAACTTCCTGTCCGCTCTGAGGTTCTGTAATTTGAATTGCAACATTTGGAATTTGAACAGGACGAATATTTTCGTTCATCTGAGTTGTACCTTGTGCAGAGCCAGCGGGAAAGTTTTGATTTTGCTGACTTTGAGCGCTCAATCCTGCCAGTGTTATGAGAAGAAACAAAAATGTGAAAAATGATTTTCTAAGAGTTTTCATTTTGATTTTCTGTTTCTCCGCTTTCTTCTTCCTCAGAATTTCTTCCAAGATTATCTACAGCACGTTCTGTATTGCTGTATATATTCTGTCTGTTTCGAGCCGAACCTGGCATAAACATTTCAAGCACATCATTAAAGTTCATTGGCTTTTTAGTATTCTGTTTTTTATCAAAGTTTAAGTTCATTGCCGAAATCATTTCTTTGTCTGTGATTTCTGCAATAAGATTTATATTGCTGTCTGTTACTCCAAGCATAAAACAGCGGTCAACAAGAGTAACAATTTCTACAGATTTTCCAGGTGCAAAATTTAATGATGATACACGGCGCATAAAATCATCATCGCTCTGAACATTATTATTTTTCTTTTTTATGAATCTTAAAATTGCATAAAGGCCCGCAATAACAAGAGCAAGAACTACAAGCATTTTAATAATCATACCAGCTGTTGAAGGAGCTTTGTATGTAGAATTACTTGTGCCTGAAACTGTTGTTGACGGAGAATCTGAAAAATAATTTGAGTCGTTTTCTAATGTAGAACTTACACTTGTTTGAGCTGAAGACGAATTATTATCTTGCGAATTATTTTGAGAAAAAACAAAGTTGTTAAACAATAAAAAAATTGAGATTATAAATAGAGATTTTAATCTCAAAAGAGATATTTTTTTTACCAATTTCCCCACCCTAAAAAAATCGGTTTAGTTCAAGTCGTTTACTCTTTCCATAGGAGAAAGAATTTCAGTTACACGAACACCAAAGTTTTCGTCGATAACTACAACCTCTCCCTTTGCAATCTGCTTATGGTTTACAAGAATATCAACAGGTTCACCGGCAAGTTTATCAAGCTCAATGATTGTACCTTCACCCATTCCCAGAATATCTTTGATAGAACGTTTTGTACGACCAAGTTCTACGGTCATTTCCATGAATACGTCCATGATAAGACCGATATTTCCCTGTTCGCCAGAACTCATGCCACTTGCAAGATTTGGAAACTGTAAAGATTGAACATTAGGAACATTCATTCCCATATTTACGCCCATATTAGCAGGCATCTGCATGCCGCCCATACCCATATTCATATTCTGCTGCATACCGCCCATTCCCATGTTTGGCATTCCCATATTCTGCTGCATTCCACCGCCCATAGTCATGTTTGGCATTCCACCCATAGGGGCTGCTCCACCCATAGCGCCAGCACCCATACCAAGCTGTGCTGCAGGATCTGCTCCAAGGCCCATGCCATTCAAAGCATCCATTCCAAGGCTTGCCATAGAGTCATCACCACCGGCAGCAGCTGCACCGCCACCAAGAGCATTAGAGATTTTTTCTGCAGCATCACCGCTGAGACATTCCCAGAGTGTGTAAGCTTTTCCATCAAGAGTAAGAGGATAGCTTGTAAGAACAAAGTCTCCCTGAGGGAACATAATCATTGCTTTTGATTCGTTTACACTTTCTGGAGTTGCATAAGTAATTCCAGGAATTTTTGAATCAAGCTGATTTATCTGTGCACTTACATGAGTTGCAACAATTTCAGAAACAACAGAAAGAACCATGTCATCAACTTCTGTTGCTTCTTCGTTATTTACAAGAGCAAATAATTTGAGAGAGAAATCTGTTGAAAGAATGTAAAGATGACTTCCCTTAATACCTTCGTTATAGTCGGCATTAATTCCAACTACAACTTCTGGAAGACGTGCAAGAACTTTATCTCTGCTCGAAAGCTCTACAACAGGATTTTCTACAACAAAGTTATTTCCTGTGTATTTATTAATATTCTCTTCGAGTTTTGGCTTCAAATCTTCTGCCAGCTGCTGAAGAGTTGGTATATCAATATGATAGCTTGGTCCATTGCCTACATGTCCGGATGAATTTAATCCGTCAACTGCAACGCCAGAAAGCAAAGCATCAATTTCATCTTGTGAGATAGCACCATCACTCATACGATTCGTCTCCTTCTACGGAAAGCTCTTCGAATTCTTCGGCATCATCGCCGTCTTCGATCTTTCCTGTTATCTGTACAGCCATTTTTTTACCGACAACACCAGGCTGACAGTAAAACTTTTTCTTATTTCCTACACTAAGGGTGAGCGGATCGCCCACTTTTATACTTGAAAGACGTACAACATCGCCAGTTCTAAGCGAAAGAACGTCTCTTATTGGCAGATTGATTGTTCCAATTTCTGCCACAATATCCATATCAACAGAAGAAATCTGACCTTTGATAGTTCCAAGGTACTGTGTTGTTGAACTTCTTCTTACACTAGAGAACCAGAACTGTGTAGAAAGTTTTGATACAATTGGCTCAATAGTAAGATAAGGAATACAGAAGTTCATCATTCCTTCTTCATCACCAACCTTTGTGTCGAGTGTAACTAAAACGACCATTTCTGTTGGTGGTACAATCTGTGCAAACTGCGGGTTAGTTTCAATCTGAGCAAAACGTGGACGCAAATCAATTACCTGAGTCCATGCTTCACGCATATTTGCAAGAATACGTACAATTACACCTTCCATTACTTCCTGTTCAATATCTGTAAGGTCACGGTTTTTGTTGCTTGAAGTAGCACCGCGTCCACCAAACAGACGGTCAATCATACAGAATGTAATAGCAGGGTCTATTTCAAGAACCGCACTACCCTTAAGCGGGTCCATGTTAATAATTGCAAGAGTTGTTGGAGTTGGAATAGAACGTATAAATTCCTCGTAGGTAAGTTCATCTACAGAAGCAACGTGTACATGAACAAGCGAACGCAACTGTGCAGAAAGACTTGTTGTTGTTAAACGCGCAAAGGTCTCATGCATGTTTGAGACCGTACGAAGCTGTTCCTTAGAGAATTTAGACGGACGCTTAAAGTCGTAAATCTTTATTTTGCGGGTACTATTGACCGGTTTAAACTCATCGGTATCGGTATCTCCCGAACTGATGGCGTTTAATAATTGGTCAATCTCGTCCTGTGACAGAACCTCGTTCATTCACACTCCACCTTTTTTAGTTCTGCTCAATTACATCTAACTGATCAAAACTTATATCACGGATTTTAGAAGTAGAAAGAACCTTATCGTTAATTCCGTTTCTAATTTCCATTTTTAATTTTTCTTCATTATTTGAATTTTTTAATTCAGCAGCAGTTTTTCCGCGGAAATATCGTCTGAGGAAGTCTTTTAACTCTACAGAACGAGCTGTAATTTCTGTGGAAGTTGCTTTATCATCTTTTTTATAGCCAAGATATACGTTTACACGGACAGTAGCAGCATTTTCATCGCAGGTTGTAGTCTGGATTACACCAATTGACTTATACCAGTCATAAAGTTCACGTTGTCCCTGATATTCTTCTGCACTTACGTTAGGGTTATATGCATTTTTAGCACTGTTCTTGCTTACAATTTTTACAGTTACAAATACTACTACTACAATTACAATAACTGCAGCAACACCAATAATAATCCATTTAAGCAAGCCGGAAAAAAGATTTCCTAAACCCTTCTTTTTAGCAGGAGCTGCAGCAGCACCGCCATCGTCAAGGTTCAAATCTTCTTCATCTGCCATATTCCCCTCCAGCAAATTTAAATAATCTTAACATTAAAAATGTCCTTCGTCTAGAATTATAATATCTACACGTCTGTTATAGGCACGACCTTCGGCCGTATCATTCGAAAACTTTGGTCTGGTGTCGGAATAACCGGCAACAGAAAATTTATTTTCATCTACTCCATAATCGGCAAGATAATGCAAAACATTTACTGCTCTTGTTGCAGAAAGTTCCCAATTGCTTGGAAATTTCGAATCTGCAGCTACAGGAGTATTATCTGTATGTCCTTCTATTCTATAACGTCTGTCTGAAAGCTCCGGAGAACGGAAGAACTCTGCCAGGCGAAGCAAGGTTTCGCGGGTTTCGTTTATATTAAGGTCTGCGCTTCCCTCTTCAAAGAAGTTGTCTGAAAGAAGAGTTATTACAAGACCACGTTCATCACTAGTAATAGTAATTTTGTTTGATTTTACATCTGGTGCAAAAAGACTTACTGCCTTTTTCTTTGCAAGACCAAGAGATTTACCTTTTTCCAAAGATGGAAGTGAGTTGATGTTGTTACCAAGGTCAGAAAGACGTCCTGCAGACAGTGACATACCGCCGGAAGTAGATTCTGTTTCCTGCATCTGTAAGCTCTGGGTAATAGTAGCTAACTGCGTAACGTCAACCTCCGAAGGGTTGTACAACATTACGAAGAAGCAGAGCATAAGAGTAATCATGTCACCATAGGTACCTTGCCACGCCGTTGACGGTTTCTCAGGTTCCTTTGCTTTCTTTCCCATCTATCCTATCCTAATTAATCCTTAAGAACATCAGCTTCTATAGCTTTTCGTGTTGCAGGATCAAGATATGTAAGAAGTTTCTGTGCCATAATACGTGGGTTTTCACCAGCCTGAATGGCAAGAACACCTTCTATAATCATTTCCTTTGTACGCATTTCCTGCTGGTTATGCGCAAGCAGCTTACTTGCAAATGGAGCAATAAGCCAGTTGGCCATCATGGAACCGTAAAGTGTTGTAATCAACGCAACGGCCATGTTAGGACCAAGAGAAGATTTATCTTCGAGGTTTCGAAGCATACCAATAAGACCTACTACAGTACCCATCATACCAAAACCAGGAGCAAAACCGGCCCAAACGTTGATAACGCCGATCCACTCCATATGACGGGCTTCTGTCTGATTCATTTCGTTTTCCATGATTGCACGGATGATGTTTCCGTCAGTACCATCTACTACAAGACGAAGACCGGTCTTCATAAACGGATCATCAAGATCATCAAGACCATCTTCAAGTGCAAGAATACCTTCGCGGCGGGCCTTTTCGGACAACGCCTGCATATTTACAACAATATTTTTTTCACCAAAGTCCGGAACCTTAAATGCACGTCCCATAATCTTAAAAAGTCCAAGCGCCTTTTTAAGAGGAGACGCAATAAACATGGCAAAGTAAGAACCACCAATGGTCATGGCTGCAGAAGGAAGGTCAAGAATACCTCCCATTGTACCACCTGATGTCATTACAGACATGACGATCATGACTGCACCACCAACAATACCAAGTATAGTAGCTATATCCATTACAAGACCTCTTGCTTATCGATTCCGATCTTTTTGCGATATTCAATGATTTTCTGGATTATTTCTTCGGGGGAATTTCGAACAATGATTTTACGACCTGATAACATTGTTAATGTTACATCAGGAGTCGTTTCCATAGCTTCGATCATGTGCGGATTCACCCAATAAATTTTCCCATCTAACCGCAATAAATCTATCATTTTTAATTTTCCATATATACTGACAATAAGTCAAGCATTATCTTTAAAATATTCCCAAAATATTTAAAGATACTATAATTATAAACGATTTTTTTTATATTTCAAGAATTTTTTTTAAGGATTTTTAATTTTTTTATTATATGTAGATTTTAAATTTTTATATTTATATGTTTATGCATAAGAACTGGCTCCCAGTCACAAAACGGGAGTCAAAACCGCCGCCTAGGCTGCTTGACGCTGTCTGTTGCATAGGAACTATTAAATGCCGCTCGCGCGGCATCAACAGACAGAGTCATTTTGCCTCCCGTTTTGTTCCTTTGCGCCAGTTATATGCATATATATTATAATTGTGAATATTGTAGTTGTAGGTAAATAAAAAATTAAAATATTGTTATATAAAATTAATAATGCGTTATATAAGAATTCTATTATTTTTTTTTGAATATTTTAATATTATAATATTAGGTATAGTGAGGTTGTGTTATGGACGAAAAAATGCCTGAAGTTTTTGTGATAGAGGATGAAGAATCTATTTCCAAGCTTGTTTGTATGTATTTGGAAAAGAGCCGGATTAAACCTTACCCTTTTTATAATGCAGAGGATGCGCTTAAGGCTTTGAATGAAGGACAGAAGCTGGATCTTCTGATTCTTGACTTAAACCTTCCCGGAATGAGCGGATTTGATTTTTTAAAGCAGTTCCGCGAAATGTTTAAGGCAGAGATTCCGGTAATGATTGTTTCGGCGCGGGATGCGGATGAAGATATTATAAACGGGCTTCAGTATGGAGCAGACGAATTTGTTACTAAGCCTTTTTCGCCGAGTGTGCTTGTGGCAAGAGTTCAGGCAAACCTTAGACGCAAAAATCTTATAAATGCTGCGGCAGAAGAGTCCATAAGCTTTGGAGAATATACATTGCTTTTAAACAGCTGCGTCCTTAAAAAAGATGGAAGAAAAATTCCTCTTTCTACAAAGGAATATGATGTACTTGAATATCTTGTAAAAAATGCAGGCTCAGTTCTTTCTCCGGAAAAAATCTTTAATGATGTATGGAAGGTACAATACGGCGACATTACAGCAGTTGCAGTTTACATTCAGCGGCTTCGCAAAAAGATAGAAACAGACCCGTCAAACGCTCAATATATCAAAACTGAGTTTGGAAAGGGTTATATTTTTAATAAAGAATATATAAAATAGCGGTGTATGAAATTAAAAAATCAGTTTAATCTGCTTGCAATATTTATTACCGCAATTCCTCTGGCATGCCTTTTGTTTGTTTGCATAAATATGTACCTGCGTTCTCAAAAAAACATTCTTCTTACAGGCTATCAGGAAGTCCGTGATCTTGATTCTTCCAACATGACTAAGGAAGATTATAATCTGTTTCTTAAAAACGTAAGACTTTTGCCAAAGGATGTAGAAACTGCACTTATTGATAACAACACTGGGCTTGTAATTATTTCTTCGATAAAGGAAATGCCTACAAACTCTTATGCAAGTCAGTTTGAACTGTGGCTTATAATGGAAGGCACTTCCAACAAGTATTTTTATCAGTTTACATCGTTAAACACATATACACTTAACTCCATGATGATAACACGTGTTCCTCGAAAAAAGAGTGCTGCTTCCCGTAACCAGCTTTATCTGCCAATTTTATACTCAATTCTTACACTTATTGTAATCATCTGTATTATTATCATAATAATTCTTGCAAGGACAATTAATAATTCAATTAAAAAGATTGAAGATACCACCCAGGAGCTTGCAGACGGAAATCTTGGCAATAAAATACCAACGGTTACTAAAAAGCCCAACGAAATTACCTCAATTCTCGAAAGCCTTGAAAAAATGCGCATTTCTCTTGTAGAAGCACAGAATCAGAAAACCAAATTTATTATGGGTATAAGTCATGACCTTAGGACTCCTGTTGCGGTAATCAAAGGCTATACAGAAGCTATAAGTGACGGGGTTATAAGCGA